>Ga0335074_10004160_pt1 | contig 19902 bp, 23 predicted proteins | sample Lox_Sample_23_FD_206715 | JGI IMG/M metagenome (GOLD analysis project Ga0335074, IMG submission 206715) | Soil microbial communities from Loxahatchee National Wildlife Refuge, Florida, United States - Lox_Sample_2.3 | ecosystem: Environmental > Terrestrial > Soil > Wetlands | place: USA... | reverse complement strand
GCGCGGGGGGGCGGGCCCCCCGGGGGGGGGCCCCCCGGGGGGGGGGCCCCCCGGGGGGGGGGGGCCAGGCGGCGGTGGACAGGTAGCGGACGCGGGCGCGGAGGAGGGCGCGGTGGGCGGTCAGGTCGTCTACCTCGTCGGGCTTGCCGGGGCACTCGCCCGCGGCGACGGCCCTCTCCAGGCGGGCGCGGGCGTCGGCGGGCTCGATCGGCTCGAAGACGATCAGCGGGTCGTTCTCGGTCGCCAGCCAGGTCTTGTCGAGCAGGCCCTCGGCGTCATCGACCCACGCGTCCTTGATCTTGCCGCCGCGGCCGTGGTCGATCAGCACCGACAGCGCGTGCTCGGCGTCGCCGTAGCCGAAGCTCACGGTGATCGACTCCTGGCGCCCGCCGACGTCACCGTAGTGCCAGCACTTCCCGACCGTGGGCGAGCCGATGGCGGCCGCCCAGTCCGGGTCGGCCACGCCGCTCGCGGTGACCCGCTCGGCCGCCTCGGCCGCCGCCGTCGTGAGCGCGGGCGACCCGATCGCGGCGAGGATCCGCAGCAGCGCCAGCGCCTCCGGCGTCGCGCTCTCCTCGGCGGCGGGGACCAGCGAGGCGGTCAGCTCCGCCATGATGTCGGGCATCTCGGCGCCGTCGGCCCCGACAGCGCCGCCGGCCGCCAGCGCGCCGATGATGTCGGAGCCCCAGAGCTCGGCGTCGATCGGCCTGCGCAGGTGGGCGAGTACCTCGCGCGCCTCGCGGAGCACGACGTCGGACGCCTGCGCCGGCCGCAACGGCGCAAACAGCGCGGCGATGTCAGGGTCTGCCTGGGCCATGCGGGGTATTCTGACACGCTTAGCCCGATTTCGTGGCGTTACTGATTTGAATCAATATTGTTGTCGCGGGCGAAGCACGCGGCCAGATGGTCGTTGACCAGACCGCAGGCCTGCATCGCGGCGTAGACGGTGACCGGGCCGGTGAACACGAAGCCGCGGGCGCGCAGCTCCTTGGCCAGCTGTTTCGACGCTTGTGTCTGCGGGGGGACATCGGCCCCGGTGACGGGGGCGGGGGCCGACGGCGGGTTGGCGTAGCCCCAGAACAGGTCGCTCAGGCCCTCCTTGAGCTCGAGGGCGGCGCGGGCGTTGTTGATGGCGGCGCGGATCTTGGCCCGGTTCCTGATGATGCCCGCGTCGGCCAGCAGCCGGGCCACGTCGTCCTCGCCGAAGGCGGCGACCGCCTCGAGGTCGAAATCGGCGAACGCCCGCCTGAAGTTCTCCCGCTTGCGCAAGATCGTCAGCCAGGACAGGCCGGACTGGAAGGCCTCGAGGCTGAGCCGCTCGAAGATCAGCCGGTCGCCCCGGACCGGGCGTCCCCACTCGATGTCGTGGTAGGCGATGTAGTCGGGCGCGCTCAGGCCCCACGGACAGCGCAGCCGGCCGTCGGGGCCGGCGACAGCGCCCCTGCCCGGCGCGGCCGGCTCCCCCGGCGCGGCCGGCTCCCCCGACTTTCCCGGCGGCGCGTCAGTCATGCGACTGCTCGGGCGGCGGCGGCGCGGGGTCGAACGGCGCCCGACGGTGCCGCGGCGTCCCGTACGGGCTGCTCAGCGGCTGCGCGGACGGCTCCCGGCTGAGGTCGGTGACCAGCTGCTCAAGCGCCACGATGCGGACGTCGCGGTCGCGGATCGACGCGGCGATCCGGTCCAGCGCCTCGTCGGTCGCCTGCATGTTGTAGCCCCACAGCGCCATCGGCGGCCGCAGCAGGGCGATGTCCGTCGCCGAGACCGGCCCGAGCTCAAGCTCCCGGTAGTCGTTCCCCTCGGCGGACAGCTCCCCGCCACGGCCCCGCGCGACCAGCACCGCGCCCGCCACCACGGCGACGACGATGACCCACATGAAACCAAGCACATAGGAATCGTGCCACGAACCGCCGCCTCGCGTCGCGCCCGGCCGCCGGCCGCGTTTTATTTGTGCGACATCCCGGCGTGCGCGGGACGGGCGTCCTGGACGGGAACCTGGACGTCCGCGTGACAGCGGCCGGGCCGTCCGCCCGGTGACCCTGACCGGTTGCGGCGGTCCCTCTCACTCGCGGAGAGGGTGGCGCCGGCGATGGTGACACAGACGAACGCGCGGCCGCCGTCGCGCCATTGCCGCATGGGATGCAGGCCGGCCTCCGCGGCAGCGCGGAGCACGGCAGCCGGGCCGATGCGGGCCCAGGGGAAGACCGGGCCGCGCCGGCCGTCGGCGTGTTCTAGCCACGCGGACAGCCGCTCGTCGACATCACCGGGCTCGGCTTCGATGAGGATCCGGCCGCCCGGCCTCAGCAACTGGGCGCAGCGGTGCAGGAGCCGGGCGGGCAGGCCCCCGATACCGATGTTGCCGTCGGCGAGCAGGATCGTGGCCCAGCGTCCCTGACCGGGCAGCGGATCGAACACCGAGCGGCGCAGGGCGGGCGCCCCGGCCTGACGCACCCGGGCCACCGCGGTCCGGGAGATGTCCACGCCCAATGCCGGAATCCCCCGCTCGATCAACGCCACCGTCAGCCGTCCGGGCCCGCAGCCCACGTCGAGCACGGGGCCGCGGCAGTGCCGGAGCAGTTCCTCGTCAGCGCGGTCGGGCGGCGCGCACCAGCGGGAGACCTGGAGCGGCAGCGCGCGGCCGTCGGCGGTCCGCAGGACCAGCGTCGAGGTCTGCTTGAGCAGCGCCTCTTCGTACAGGGCGATCGCCCCCTCCCTCACGCCGTTTCCCCGACGGCGCCGGCCCCGACTACGCCCTCGCCCGTGCGGACCGGGCTCAGGACCGCGGCCAGCTCCCCCGCCTGCGCGGCGAACCTGCTCCGCGGTGCCTGGCGGGCCACGGCCACCGCATCGGCCGCCGTGTCGACGTCTCGTAGCTGCGGTAGATCGGCCACGCGCAGCCCGGCCGAGAGCAGGCGGGCGCGCTGGATGGCGCCGGTACCCGGGGTCGACATCGGGACGCCGCGCAGCAGGGCCGGGTCCGGCCGGCGCAGGCCGAGTGCCCAGAAGCCGCCGTCAGCGGCGGGGCCGAACAAGGCGTCAGCGGCCCCCCAGTTCACAGCGAGCAGGCCGGGTGTGACCTGCGGCGTGTCCATGCCGATCAGCAGCGCCGGGCCGTGAACAGCGGCGAAGGCAGCAGCCAGGCGCTCGTCGAGCGAGCCGCGGCGCTGCGGCAGGATGTCGAAGCCGCGGGGCAGCCATGGGCCCGGCTCGCCCTCGAGCACCAGGACCCGCCGCGCGGCCGGCGTCATGAGGACCGCGTCCAGCGTGTCGGCGAGCGCGGCCTCGGCGAGCGCGGCGGCCTGCGCGTGCGTGCACGGCGGCACCAGGCGGGTCTTGACACGGCCGGGCACCGGTTGCTTCGCGATGACGAGCAGTGTGGTCGCCGGTTCCGGCGCAGGGGCGGTCATCGGGCGAGCACCTGGCTCATGTCGCGCACGGTGCGCACACAGCCGCCCACGGTGCCCGTAACCTTTGACTTTCCGATGCGGGGCAGGTAGGTCACCTGGACTTCGGACACCCGCCAGCCGGCCGCCGCCGCGTTCATGACCATCTCAAGCGGGTAGCCGAACCGCCGGTCGGCGAGGTCAAGGCCGAGCAGCGCCTCGCGACCCGCCGCGCGCATCGGCCCGAGGTCACGGATCTTCAGTCCGGTCCGGCGGCGGACCCGCCGTGCCAGCTCCCAGTTGGCCAGCCGCGCCGGCGGCGGCCAGGCGTCCCGCTGGGCTGCCCGGCGGCGGCCAAGCACCAGGTCGGCCTGGCCGGCTACGAGAGGCCCGGTCAGGAGGGGAAACTGCCGCGGGTCGAGGCTGCCGTCGCAGTCGCAGAAGCACACCAGGTCGGTGGTGGCCGCCAGCAGCCCGGCGTGGGCGGCCGCTCCGAAGCCCCGGGCCGGCTCGCGCACGACCGTTGCGCCGAGCGACCTGGCGACCTCGCCCGACCCGTCGACGGAGCCGTTGTCGACGACGATGGGACGGAAGCCGGCCGGCATCCTATCGAGAATCCAAGGCAGGGCCGGCGCCTCGTTCAGGCACGGCAATATGACGTCAACGATCACGGCTGCGACGTTATTACCAACGCAGGGCCGACACCGGCAGCAGACTCTTACAAAACAGAGAACTCAGGGCCACGGCGGCCGGACGATATTTCGTCATGGGTCAGGCAAGGAATTTATGACAAACCAGAGAAATATCCGCCGCCTATGCCGGAATGGGCGCCTGGCCGGCCCGGGCGGCCGCCGGGCGTTCTTAGACTCGGCCCGTGGACGCACGCATTCTCGTTGTCGAAGACGACCTCACCGTGGCGGAGGTCGTCGTGGATTACCTGCGCCACGCGGGCCTGGAACCCCGGCACGCGCTGGACGGGCAGACCGCGCTGGAGATCGCCGGGGCGTGGCGGCCCGATCTGGTGGTGCTTGACCTGATGCTGCCGGGGGTCAGCGGCCTTGAGGTATGCCGACGTCTGCGCGAGACGCAGCAGGCGGGGCTGCCGCTGCCGGTGATCATGCTGACCGCGCTGGGCGAGGAGAGCGACCGGGTGCTCGGGCTCGAGAGCGGGGCCGACGATTACGTGACCAAGCCGTTCAGCCCGCGCGAGCTCACCCTCCGGGTGCTGGCCGTCCTGCGCCGCGCACGCGCGGCCAGCATCGCGACGACCACCGGGCAGCCGGTGCACTCGGGGCGACTGGAGGTCGACGTGGCGGCGCGGCGCGCCCGCAGCGCCGGCCGCGAGCTGGACCTCACGGTGCGTGAATTTGACCTGCTCGCGTTCTTCGTCTCTCACCCTGGCCGCGCCTTTACCCGCGCTGAGCTGCTTGAACAAGTGTGGGGCTGGTCGTTCGGCGATCTGTCCACCATCACCGTGTACGTCCGCCGGCTGCGCGACAAGGTGGAGGAGGCTCCCGCCGCGCCGGCCCACCTTCAGACCGTGTGGGGTGTCGGCTACCGCTGGGAGGCGAACCCGTCATGAACGCCCAGACGCAGATTGCGCTGATCGCGGCCGGCTGCAGCACGGCCGTGGGGCTGGCGGGCATGGGCCTCGTCTGGCTGCTGCGCCGGGCCTCGCTGCGCCTGTCGATCCAGGCAAGCGGGGCCGTGCCCGTACTGGCGATCGTGGCGGGCACGCTCGGCACCGCCGAGGCGATGTTCCTGTCCCAGCACGACCTCGGGGTCATCGTGATGGTATGCGTCATCGCCGGCATCGTCGCGTCCGCCTTCAGCTGGCTGCTGGGGCGCCAGGTCGTGTTGGGCAGCGCGGCACTGCGGCAGGCGGCACGGTCGCTCGGGGACGAGGCCGGCCAGTTCCGGCCGCCGGCGCTCCCGCTGGCGGCCGAGTTCGCCGCCGTGTCCCGGGACCTGGCCGACACCAACGCGAAACTGGCGATATCGCGCGCCCGGGAGCGTGCGCTCGAGCAGTCCCGTCGGCAGCTGGTGGCCTGGGTCTCGCACGACCTGCGCACCCCGCTGGCCGGCCTGCGGGCGATGGCCGAGGCGCTCGAGGACGGCCTGGCCGCCGATCCGCCGCGGTACCACAAGCAGATGCGCGTCGAGGCCGAGCGGCTGGGGACCATGGTTGATGACCTGTTCGAGCTATCCCGTATTCATTCGGGCACCTTGCAGCTGAGTCCCGACCTGATCGCGCTTGACGACCTGGTCAGTGACGTGCTGGCAAGCACCGAGGCGCTGGCCCGGGAGCGAGGCATCCGACTGGCGGGCTCGGCGACCGGGCACCTCGCCGTCCGCGCCGACCCGCGTGAACTGTCCCGCGCGCTCACCAACCTGCTCGCCAACGCGATCAGTTACACACCGGCCGGCGGGTCCGTGCAGGTCAGTGCCAGGCCGGACCATCGGGACGCCCTGGTGTCGGTCACCGACGGCTGCGGCGGGATCCCGGAAGCCGACCTTCGGCACGTGTTCGACCTGGCCTGGCGGGGCACCGACGCCCGCAGCCCCGCGCCCGACAGCGGCGCCGGGCTCGGGCTGGCGATCGTGCGCGGCGTGGTGGAAGCCCACCGAGGCAGCGTACGCGTGGCTAACACGACAGACGGCTGCTGCTTTGAGATGAGGCTGCCCGCCTGCTGAAGCACCGGCCGTCAGGCCGGCACCCGGCCGGCCGGCGCCGCGGCGAACTCCGCGACCCCCTCGGCGAACGGCACCGCCGCACGCCACCGCAGTTCCCGCCATATGCGCTCGCTGGACGCGGTGACGTGCCGGACGTCGCCGAGCCGGTACTCGCCGGTCACCACCGGGTCTGGGCCGCCGTAGGCGGCAGCCAGCGCTGACGCCAACTGGCCGATGGTGCGCGGAGTGCCGCTGCCCACGTTGTAAGCCCGCAGTGAGCCAGGCCCGCCCGGCACGCCTGCCCCGGCAACCGCTTCAACCGCGGTCACGGTGGCTCCGGCCACGTCCCGGACGTGGACGAAGTCCCTGCGCTGGGCCCCGTCCTCGAAGACCCGCGGCGCCCGGCCGCCCGCCAGGGCGGAACGGAAGAACGACGCCACCCCGGCGTACGGCGTGTCGCGCGGCATGCCGGGTCCGTACACGTTGTGATAGCGCAGCGCCGCCGCCCGGCCCCCGGTGGCCCTGGCCCATGATCCGGCGAGGTGCTCCTGAGCGAGCTTGGTGGCGGCGTAGAGGCTGCGCGGCTCGACCCGCGCTTCCTCGGGCACCAGGGCCGGCGACAACGGCTCGCCGCAGCGCTCGCAGCGCGGCTCGAACCGGCCCGCGTCGAGGTCGGCCGACCGCCGCGGCGGCGGGGTGGGGGCCGTCCCGTGCTCGGCGCATGCGTAGGCGCCCTCGCCGTAGACGACCATCGAGGAGGCCAGCACCAACCGGCCGACTCCGGCACGGGCCATGGCCGCAAGCAGGACCGCGGTTCCCAGGTCGTTGCACCCGGCGTACAGCGGCGCGTCGCCGAAATCGACGCCGAGCCCGACCATGGCCGCCAGGTGGCAGACCGCGCCGACGCCGCGCAGCGCCGCATCGACCGTCCCCGCATCGCGGACATCGCCGTGCACGAAGTCGAAGCCGCGATCGCCCGAGCGGGGGCGCCCGCCGTCGGGGTGGGCGCATGGCAACAGCGCGTCAAGCACCCTCGCCTCATGACCGGCGCGCGCGAGCGCCTCAACAACGTGGGACCCGATAAAGCCGGCACCGCCGGTCACTAGTACTCGCATGGTCCGAGATTAGAGATCGGCACGCAATCGGGATCGGCTCGAGCACGCGCTATCTCCAGTTTGTAATGGGCTAATTCCTTGCCGTCCCGGCCGACGGGTGAATGTAATACACGGCGTGACCTTTAGCAGCAGTCCCGAGATCCAGACGCGCCCGCCGGGCGGCCGGCGCCCGGCCCCGGCGGGGTGGCCCGGGCGCGAGCGAGCGCTGCGCGGCGTTCAGGTGGCTACGGCGGCGGCCGGCCTGCTCGCGATCGGCGCCTACCTGTTCGTTGCGCTGAGCCGGCTGACCTACCCGTTTCCCGTCGAGTGGCTGGAGGGCAATTCCCTGGTTGAGGTGCACCGGATCCTGAGCGGTCAGCCGCTGTACAGCGCGCCGACCGTCGGGTACGTGCCCGACGGCTACCCGCCGCTGTATTTCGCCGTGTCGGCTGCGGCGGCCAGCGTTCTCGGGGTCTCCTACCTCCCGCTGCGGCTGGTCTCCGTGCTGTCCTCGGTCGCCTGTTTCGCGCTGCTCGGCCGCCTGGTCCAGCGAGAGACCGGGAGCGCCGCCGCCGGGACCGGCGCCGCAGGCGCGTTCGCGGCGACCTACTTCGTCACCGACACGTGGTTCGACGTCGGCCGGGTCGACTCGCTTTTCCTCGCGCTCAGCATCGGCGGCCTGTACGCGGCCCGCTGGATGTGCGGCACACGCGGCGCTATCACCGCCGGCGTGCTGCTCGGCGCCGCCGTTCTGACCAAGCAGACGGGGCTGGCCGAGGGGGTCGCGGTGCTCGGCGCGCTGATGGCGGGACCTCAGCGCAGGCTCGCGGGCACCGCCGCGCTCGCTGAGATCGCGGTTGTCGGCATCAGCACGCTGGTTCTCGCCCTCACCAGCGGCGGCTGGTATGTGTACTACGTCTTCGAGCAGATGGGCGAGAACGCCCTTAGCGACAGCGCCTTCGGCTGGTTCTGGACGGCGCTGCTGTCCGCGATGGGCATCGCCGCGTGCGCCGCCCTGATCGGCGCGCGCCGCGTGCCCCTCGTGCTGCTGGCGGGCTGCGCCGCGCTGGCCGTCGAGGGCTACGCCGCCCTCGTGCACAGCGGCGGCGGTATCAACGACGTTCTGCCTGCCTACCTCGCGGTGGCGGTGCTGGCCGGCCTCGCCATGGGCAACACCGGACGGGCCCGCTGGACCGCCCCGGTCTGCGGCGCGCTGGTCCTCGCGCAGACGGCTCTGCTGCTGGGCGGCTTCCACCCCGCCCGGGCGATCCCCACCAGCGCTGACCGCGCCGTCGGCGAGCGGCTGCTGTCAGGCATGAAAGCCGTCGGGGGAACCATCGCCGTCCCCGCCGACCCCGGCCTCAGCCTGCAGGCCGGGCTGCCCCCGAGCGCGCACGCGGACGCGGCGGCCGACGTGCTTCGCGCCTCGAACCAGTCAGCGATCGCGAGCTTCCGCAGCACCGCCGCCGCGGCTGTGGCCGGCCGGCGGTTCAGCGCGATCATCACCGACGGCCCGGGGCTGCCGCCCGGGTACCCGCCGTGGACGGCCCGGTACTACCGTCAGTGCCCGCAGCCGCTGCTGGCCGGCGTCCCGGCCGCGCTGTTCCGGCCGGTCGCGGGCGTGGCGGTCCGCCCGGTCTCGCTGTGGCTCCCGCGCGGCCGGGGTTCCTGCCCGGTCGCCGTGGGCGTCCTCAACGGAACCAGCGAGGGGACCCGTTCGTGAAACCTCGCATCGCCGGTCCTCCTTCCGGGCCGTTCCGCCGGTCGTTCTGGCGCAGCCCGATCCGCGGCCCGTGGCTGACCTCGGTGTTCGGCCTGGTGCTGCTGGCGTCCATCCCGGTGCTGTTCGTGACCGGCCTGCTGTCCTACGCCGCCTACAACCCGGACCTCAGCCCGGTCAACGACCTGACGCCGGGTAAGGGGGTGCTCGGCTTCTACCTGTTCTCCTGGCCCACCCACCCGATCTGGCTCTACCGGCTCACCCAGGGCGTGCACGTCACGCTGGGGCTCGTGCTGGTCCCAGTCCTGCTGTTCAAGCTGTGGTCGGTGCTGCCGAAGCTGTTCGAGTGGCCGCCGCTGCGCTCGCCCGCCCACGCGCTGGAGCGGGTTTCCCTGTTCTTGCTCGTCGGCGGGGCCGTGTTCGAATTCGCAACCGGGATCTTGAACATCCAGACGTGGTACAAGTTCCCCGGCTCCTTCTACCCGCTGCACTTCTACGGCGCCTGGGTGTTCATCACCGGCTTCGTCGTTCACGCGGCGCTCAAGCTGCCGACGATGATCAGGGCGCTGCGCAGCCGCTCCTTCATCGCGGAGCTACGCACGGGTCTGGCCAGGACGCGGCCCGAGCCGCCGGAGGCCGGGTACCTGGCCCCGGTGAGGCCCGCCGAGCCGACCATCTCCCGGCGCGGCGCGCTGGCGTTCGCGGGCGCGGGCGCGGCCCTCATCGCACTGCTGTCGGCGGGCCAGTCACTGGGCGGGCCGCTTCGCTGGGCCGCGCTGCTCGCGCCGCACGGCCAGGAGGTCGGCGGCCCCGATGACTTCCAGGTCAACCAGACCGCGGCGACCGCCAGAATCAGCCCATCGCAGACCGGCGCGGCCTGGCGGCTCACGCTCGGCGGCGACGGCCCGGCCGGACAGGCTCCGGCCGTTCTCCGCCGGGCCGACCTGCTCCTGATGCGGCAGCACACCGCCAGCCTGCCGATCGCGTGCGTCGAAGGCTGGTCCACCGACGACCAGCTGTGGACCGGCGTCCGGCTCAGCGACCTCGCCCGGCTAGCCGGGGTCACCCGCCCGTCGAGCGCGCTGGTGCGGTCACTCGAACGCGGGGGGACCTTCAGCCAGGTGGTGCTGTCGGCAGGGCAGATCATGGACCCGGAGTCGCTGCTGGCCCTGCAGGTTAACGGCGCGGACCTGACGCCCGACCACGGCTACCCGGCTCGGGTCATCCTGCCCGCCAGCCCCGGCGTCCACTGCACCAAATGGGTCGCCAGCCTGACCTTCCGGAGCTGAGAACATGCGCCGTCTCCCTCGCTGGCCCGGTGACCGCCGCCCGCACCCGCCCGCCATGCTGCGGTCCTTCCTGCGCTGGTACGGCGCCGGCCCGCTGCACCTGCTCACCATGCTGGCCTGCTTCTCGCTCGCCGGGTTCGCCGTGGCCGAGCTACTGCCGAACAACTTCATCGGCATCCCCGTCTGGCTCGTCGGCGCGGTCATCGGCCACGACCTGATCCTGATGCCGCTGTACACGCTGGCCGACAGATCTGCCATGGCGGTGCTCAGGCACCGCCCGCCGCAGCTGACCGCAGTTCCGTGGATCAACTACCTGCGGGTACCGGCGGCGCTCTCCGGGATGCTGCTACTCATCTGGTTCCCGCTGATCTTCCGGCTGCCCACCGGGTTCCCCCGCGCGACCACCCTGTCGCTAGACCCCTACCTGTGGCACTGGCTCGCCGTGACCGGCGCGCTGTTCCTGCTCTCCGCGGCCGCGCTTGCCCTGCGGCTCCGCAGCGACCGTCGCAAACGGAAACGAGCGCCCCGGGCAGGTAAGCCCCCCGGGACCCTCGTGAATTGCGATCATCGTGAACGGCGAGGCGACGCCGCGTGACGACCGTGTGCGCCGATTGCTCCGGCCTCAGATGCAGCGCCGGGCCAGCAGCGCGGCCAGCACCCCGGCCATCGGGAAGGCCGACCTCAGGGCCTTTCCACCGCCGACGCCTAGCCTAGGCGAAGGGTAGCCTGGCGGTTGTGGAATGCGCTCGGCCGACGGAGCGGGAGCTCGACGCGGAGTCGGCGGACTGGCTGCGCCGCCTGTCAGCCGGCGGCCGCCTGCACCGGCACGAGGCCGAGGGCGAGCTGCACGCCCGGCTGGTGCGGATCGCGCTGGCCGAGGTCCGCCGTCGGTCGGCCGGCACCCCGGTCGGCGGCCCTGAGCTCGACGACCTGGCCCACCAGGCCGCCGCCGACGCGATGCTGGCGATCCTGGCCAAGCTGGCCGGCTTCCGGGGCGAAAGCCGCTTCATGACCTGGGCGTACCGGTTCGTGATGCTGGAGGTGTCCAGCAAGCTCGGACGCCACTACTGGCGCGACCCGCCGGTCGCGCTCGACGCCGGGCAGTGGGAGCGGCTCCCGGACCGGCTCGGGATCGACCCGCAGCAGCACGCCGAGTCCGCCGCCATCCTGGCCGAGGTGCGCCGCGTCGTCGACGACGAGCTGACCGCGCACCAGCGGCGCGTCTTCACCGCGATCGTGGTCGACCAGATACCGCTCGACGCGCTCGCCGCGCGGCTGGGCCTGCAGCGCAACGCCATCTACAAGGTGGTCTTCGACGCCAGGCGTAAGATCCGGCGGGCGCTGGCCGCCAACGGCTATCTGGACGAACCCGGCTTGGAGCGGCGATGAGCGACCAGGACAGACTGAACCGGTTCCTGAGCACCGACCCGCGCGACGTCGGCTGCGACGAGGCCATGGCCGTCCTGCACATCTACGTGGACCTCACCGTCGACGGCGTGGACGCGTCCGAGCGCTACCCGGGGGTGGCGGCGCACCTGCTGGCGTGCGGGCCGTGCGCCGACGATTTCGCCGGGCTGCTCGCGGCCGTCGCGGGTGACTAGGACGCCGGGCGACCCTGCCGGGCGCGAGGTGCTGGCCTTCGACCTGTACGGGACGCTCGTCGACCCGATCGCCGTCGCGGGCGAGCTCGGCCGGTTCCTCGGCGACTCCGGGGACGAGGCGGCGCGGCTATGGCGGCTCAAGCAGCTCGAGTACACGTTCCGGCTCACCGCGATGGGCCGCTACGAGGACTTCCGGTGGGTGACTGAGCGCGCGCTCGACTTCGCGCTGGCCTCGCTCGGGGTCAGCCTGCCGGCCAGCCAGGCCCGGCGGCTCGCCGGGCTGTACGATCGCCTGCCGGCGTTCCCGGACGCCGCCCCGGCGCTGCGCGCGCTCGCGGACAGCGGGCATGAGCTCGCGGTGCTGTCCAACGGCAGCACCGCCATGATCGGGAACTGCCTGGACAGCGCCGGCCTGGGGGAGTTCTTCGGTCAGCGGATAAGCGTCGACGAGATCGGGGCGTTCAAGCCCTCGCCCCGGGTATACCGGCACGCCGCCGAGCGCCTGGCCACCGCGATCGGAAGGATCCGGCTCGTCACCAGCAACGCGTTCGACAGCGTGGGCGCGAGCGCGGCCGGCATGCGCACGGCCTGGGTGAACCGCTCCGCCGCCCCGTTCGACACGATCGGCGCGCAGCCCGACCTCACCGTGCCCGGCCTCGGCCGGCTGCCTGCCGCGCTGGCCGCCGCCGGGTAGCCGGGAGCCTCGCGGCCCGCTGAGCCGGGCGGGACGCCGATGCGCTGGGGGTCCTGGCCCCTTGCTCGCGTGGCACGGCTTCCTGGCCATCTTCTCACTTCCCGGCGGCACGGCCGGGAAGTTATGCCTTGCGCGCCATTCCGCCCCACAGCCCCGCCGTGGCAGAGGCTTCAGCTTCCGAGCGCGGGCGCCACTTGGAGATCTGCACTACCCCGGGCTCGACAGGCCGGAGCCCGTGGAAGAAGCGGGAGACTTCCGTGTGGCTGCGCAGTATCGACTTCGCGGCCGTGCCCTCGTTGACGGCACGGGTGAACGCCTCCATCTCCTCGGGGTAGTGATCTTTGGTCAGGTGGGAGAGCGTCAGGTAACTGCCGGGGCATACGGCGTCGACGAGCGTGTCCACGACTCCTTGCGGGTCGTCGCCGTCCGGGATGAAGTGCAGCACGCCGATGAGCATGATGGCGACCGGCTGGGTGAAGTCGAGGGTGCTGGCTGCCTGGGAAAGTATCCGGGCGGGGTCGCGGAGATCGGCGTCGATGTAGTCGGTAACGCCAGGCCTGGTGGTGGTGAGCAGGGCCTCGGCGTGGGCGAGGACGATCGGGTCGTTGTCGACGTACACGATGCGGGACGCCGGCTCGATCGCCTGGGCTACCTCGTGCGTGTTGTCCGCTGACGGCAGCCCCGTGCCGATATCCAGGAACTGCGCTATCCCCGCGGTGGCGGCCAGGTACTTCACCGTGCGGGCCAGGAAGGCCCGGTTGGCCCGCGCCGAGACGCCGCTGGCCGGGAATGCTCGCATGCCGGCCGCTGCGGCGGCCCGGTCGGCGGCGAAGTTGTCCTTGCCGCCCAGCAGTGCGTCGTAAACGCGGGCAGGATGGGCGGTATTCGTGTCGAAGCGCGATATTCGGTCTCGATCTACGGTGTCCGTTGGCTGGCGGGCCACGGCGGAACCTCCATGGGATGGCGACAGTAATCAAGTCACGGTGTTCATGCGCCGGGCCGTCATCTGGGCGGGCGGCGGCCGTCGCGGTCACTTCACGGCGACGACGTCCACTGGCGTGATTGCCGGCTCGGCGGCCAGCAGTTCGCTCGCGGCCTGGTGGAGCGCTTCGGCCACGCGGCCCTTAATGTGCGCCTGTCGTCCTTCCTCATTGGTGAAGGTGTCGAAGATCCCGAAATGGGTCTCGTCGATCCGGAACGCGTACCAGGTGACGGTGTCCTCCTCGGCGACCGCGAGTTCGCGGCCTGCCTTGAGGAACTGGTCGAGTTCCCTGCCCTTGCCCTCTTTAGCCTCGAGTGTCGCGAGGAATGCCAGCTTTACGCTCACGATGAGATCCTCCTGATCGGCGTGCGGAGCCACGGGCAGCGACGCCCGTCGCAAGTAGGCGGCGCGAGGGGGCCACGTCTTACCACTGTCCCCCTGTGTTCTTGGCCTTGAGCCGGCCCTGGGGCTCGTGGCTCTCGGACGGAACCTGGTGACCCGGGGAAACCGGGGAGGTAAGGCCGCGGCGACGGGGCGACGCTAAGGCGCAGTTGAGCGGTGATGGGGGCTCTCCCCTGTCTTTCACGAACGGAGTAAATGAGCGCATGCCCCGTTCCATCCGGATTGGCGTCCAGCTGTGGCCTGGCGGAGCGCCCGGCTACGGCGCCTGGCGCGATGCCGTGCGGCGCGCTGAGGACATGGGAGCCGACATCGTGTTCGGCTACGACCACTTCCACAGGCCTTTCGTCGAGCGGACGGAGGAAGGTCCAAGGCTGCTCCCCGAGCAGGCTGACGTGAACAATTTCGAAGCGTGGACGGCGCTGGCCTCCTGGGCGGAGATCACCAGCAGGGCCGAGATCGGCACACTGGTGACCGGCATCGGATACCGGAACCCCGACCTGCTCGCGGACATGGCGCGGACGGTTGACCACATCTCGGGCGGCCGGCTGATCCTGGGCGTCGGCGCCGGCTGGTACGAGAAGGACTACCGGGTCTACGGATACGACTACGGAACGGTGAAGTCACGGATGGACCTGTTCGCCGAGGGCCTCGAGCGCATCAGCTCCAGGCTCGGGCAGCTGAGGCCGCAGCCTCTCCGGGACATACCGGTCCTCATCGGGGGCGCCGGCGAGAAGCGGACCCTCCCGCTCGTGGGCCGTTACGCCTCCATCTGGCACAGCTCCCTGGGGCTGGAGGAATTCCGCCGCAAGGACGACCTCGTCCGCAAGCACGCGACCGAAGCGGGCCGGGACGAGACGCGGATCGAGCGCGCCGTGTCCTGGCCGGGAGACCCCGTCTCCGCCGGCTCCTACGTCAGCGAGGGCGTCACCCTGTTCACGACGGAGATCCGCCCCACCGACCGCGGCTACGACCTGTCCGCGCTTGCGGAGCTCCTCGCCTGGCGCCAGGCGCGACAGTGAAGCTCGAGTTCCCCTTCCGGCCGGTAAGACCGCGCTGCGGGTCGACGCTAACGGGCGAGGCTGATGGTGACAGCCGTGTGCCGTGCACGAGCAACTCCAGGGAGACGTGAGATGACTGCAGAGTCCGTGATAGCCGATGGCGTCGCCGAGATGCACGCGGCGATGGCCAGCCAGCCGCCGAACGAGGTGATGGGGGCGTTCGGCCGGGAGCAGGCCGAACTGGCCGCCGCGGGCGTGCCGGCCGGGGTCGCTGCCCCGGGCACCCCGGTCGGCGACGCTAAGCTGCTCGACGCGCACGGGCAGGCGACCAGCCTGCACGCGGCCACCGAGGGCGGCCCGGCGGTCGTGGTGTTTTACCGCGGGGTCTGGTGCCCGTACTGCAACGTCGCCCTGTCCGCCTACCACAGGCACCTGCTGCCGGCCCTGACCGCGCGGGGCGTCGGGCTGGTGGCCATCAGCCCGCAGAATCCCGACGGGACGCTGTCCATGCGCGAAAAGCACGACCTGGCCTTCACCGTGCTGTCCGACCCCGGCAACGGCGTCGCCCGTGACCTGGGGATCTTGACCCGGCCGTCGCAAGAGGCCCGCGCCGCCCAGCTCCTTCTCGGCCTGGACCTGACGTCCGTCAACGCCGACGGCACCGCCCGGCTTCCCATGCCGACCGTGGCGATCCTCGACGCCGGGCACGTGCTGCGCTGGATCGACGTCCACCCCGACTACAGCACCCGCACCGAACCCGCCCAGGTCCTTCACGCGCTCGACCAGCTCGGCCTCTGACCAACCCAGCCCGCCCTAGGAAAGGGCCGGCCGAGCTGGTGTGGCGGCACCCGCCAGCGAGGAAGGGGCATATTGACTCTGCCTGCGCCATGCCGCCGGATGATCTCAGCGGCCGCGCTGCATCGCACCACCACGTCGGTCTCGACCTGCATGTGCGTGGTCGGCCTGCCGTAGCCGCCAGGAACTTCGAGTCGCACGGTGGCCGAAAGCCCGAGGCTGGGGACGTGCTTGCGACCATACCCGTCGGCATCTACGTCCCGGTCTGGGCTGCCACCACCATCGTGCTCATCGCCGCCGGGATCGGCGTCTCGGTCTGGTGGATGCGATTGGTGACCCGCCAACTCGGGATCGGCTTCCGGTTCGTGGCTCCCGCCGTCGCGGGATCAACCCTGGCCTAACGGGTCACGCGGCGACCTCGTTTTCTTCCGGTGGCCCACCTGGTTCGCCGCCCGGTCGTGTGGTGCCGCGGCCGGGACCGTCGTCGCCGGCCGGGCCCGGCCGGGCGTCCGCGGCACCGGGCGACGCTGGGCGGACGCCGGCGGGCCGCCAGCGGCCGGGCTGGCGCTGTGACCGCCCGGTGGCGATCCGGACGGTGAGCCACGCTCCTATCCGGGTCACGGCGACCCATGTCGCGCAGGCCAGCAGCGCGCCGGCGATGACGTCGAGGAAGAAGTGGTTGCCGGTCGCCACGACGACGAGCGTGGTCGTCAGCGGGTAGGCGATCGCCAGCGCGCGGACCGCCCGGCGACGTGCGACCGGGTAGACCGCCAGGGCGCACCACACCGCCCAGGCCACGTGCACGCTGGGCATCGACGCATACTGGTCGCCGGCGGCGCTGATCAGCGCGCTCTCCATATGCCCGGAGCCCGCTACCAGCGTGTCGATGATCCCGAAGCGGGCGGGCAGCAGGCGGGGCGGCGCCACCGGGAAGAGCCAGAAGACGATGAACGCCAGCCCGGTGATCGCCGCGAGCGCGGTGCGGGCGCGCGCGTAGTGCGCCGGGTGCCGGACCATGAGCCAGGCCAGCACGAGTACCGGGATCAGGAAGTGGGTGCCGCCGTAGTAGGCGTTGAAGGCGTCGGTGACGGTGTCGTTGCCGATGATCGCGTCCTGGACGGCGCGCTCGTGGAACAGCCCCAGGGCCTGCTCCGCGGAGACGATCAGCAGCGCGTGGCTCGCCGCCGCGGCCCCGGCCTGCACCATGTGGTCCCGGATCTCCTCGTAGATCACCGCGAACGCGGCGATGAGGAAGATCTCCTTGGCCAGGCGCCGCCAGGTGGCCGCCGCCACGTGGACGGGCCAGTGAACGGCGGGGTGCACGGGCCAGTGACTGGCGTGGCGGGGGTGGCGGGCTCCGGGCCGGGCGGCGCAGGTTCGGATCATGACCAGGATGCCTCTCCGTGCTGCGCGGGCCGGCGGCCGGGGGGTGAGGCCGGGCGCGCACCGAATAACTGCTTGCGGCAAACAAATTCTTAGTCATGATTTTAGTTGCCTGACGCACACAAATACCGTGTTACCTTGAACACATGCCAGCACCGCAACCGCCGCAGGCCGGCGAAGCGCCGACGGACGACGCGACGATCGCCGCGATCGAGACGGCGCTGTACTCGCTGGCCCGCCGGCTCAGACAGGCCCAGCTCAAGGACTACATCTCCCGCCAGGCGGGGGACGACATCGACCAGGCCGCGATGGCCATCCTGTACACGCTGCAGGGGGAGAAAACGGGCCTGCGGGTCACCGACCTGGCGATGCGGCTCGGCATCGACCCGCCGGCCGTCACCCGCAAGGCCCAGCAGCTTGAACGCCTGGGCCTGGTCAGCCGCGCCCGGGACGCCTGCGACGCGCGCGCGTCCCGTCTGGGGCTGACCCCGGACGGACGCCAGGTCCTCAAGCGGTTCCTGATCGCCCGCCACCAGTGGCTCGCCGCGCTCCTGGCCGACTGGCCGCCCTCCGAGTGCCGCCAGTTCGCCCGGCTCATCTCCCGGTTCGCCGACGACATCGACCACCACCTGGCGCAGCTCGACTCCTGAGCCCGCACTCCCCTCGACCAGGTGGCGCCGGCTTTCGGCATCTACCGGTGTACTCCGTCTCGGCGAGCTCGACGTCGCAGACTCAGCCGGAGTACGTCGATCTCAGTTCGAGTGTGACCGCGAGCTGGGCAAAGGCCTCTAGCGGAGACCGGCAAGGCCGTGGTAGCGGTGCTTAAGCGGCTCGGGCATCAAGTCGACTTCCCCGAGGGCCAGTCGTGCTGCGGGCAGATGCACTTCGACACCGGTCACCGGTGGCAGGCGCTGCCGATGGCGCGAGAGTTCACCAAGGCCTTCGACGGCTACGAGGCGATTATCACCCCGTCGGCGTCGAGCGCCGCGATGGTGCGCGCGTATCACCCGGTGCTCGCGACCGAGGCGGGCGACGCCGGCCTCGAAGGGCAGGTGGCCGAAGTCGGACCCTTCGGGTTCGCGAATGTCGAAGCACCGCCCGGGACCGAGGCGACGGCTGACATCCAGGTCCCCCGTCGCCGCCTCGGGCACTGGGACAGTGCCCCCGACAGACGGGCCGTCGAGCCGGGCCGGTGCCAGCTGCGCATCGGCAGTTCCATCCGCGAACTGCCGCTAATAGCGACGGTCACGATCAGCCAGGCGCAAGAGCACTGGGCCGCCGAATGCTGATCGCCGGCCATCGCGTTGCAGGGATCGGGCTCGGAACGGCGCAATTCGCGTTTCCGGGAGAGCGCGACCGCAGAATCGGTAGCGACCGAACAGGCCGCCGTCGACGCCGGAATGACGCTCACCGACACGGCGCTCGCTTATACGCGACCAGCACTGTTTCGGCGCTTTGGATTACGCATACCTCCCAGCATCATTGATGTCCGTCACCCGGTCTCCTTCACCCTGCGGAACGGCTTTCCCGTCCTCCCTGGCGGAACCGGCATGACAAAGGTGCCGGCATAAGACGCCTTATGCGGACGTCCGCATAAGGCGTCAATCGTGAAGACCGCCCCGGCCACGTCGGCGAACGCCTTCAGCGGTTCCCGGACCGCAGGTGTCTCGTCGGACTTCGCTCCCAGAAGGAGGCGCGCGCGTCGGCGTGGTCAACAGCCGCTACACCCACCCGCTGGAGCAGGCCCACCTCGCCGCGTCCGAGCAGACGGCCCTGGTTCGCAAAGCGGGCAAGGGCAAGGCGTCATGACCGGCACACGTAGTCGGTGCGGCCGATCCGGCCGGCCTTCTCCGGGTGGCCGGTCGCGGCGCGGTTGCGGTACCAGCCGCTGACCGTGGTGTACGGGACGCCGCGGGCCGCCATGTCGGCGCGGCTGATCACCGGGCGGCCGTTGATCGCCGGAATCGGGTCTACCTCCTCGCGCGGATGCCGGTGGGAACGATGGGCCAGTGACCGGAGTCGGTCAGGCAGAAGCATGAGGGCAACTTTCGAAATCGAAAGCAAGTCAGCTTTCGATTTGACAAATCAGGGTGCTGTGACGACGATTGAGCCGTGGCGAGTGAGACCCAGCAGCCTGACGCTGCCGAGCGTCGGGACCGCATGCGCGTCCTCATCCACGGCCGTGCTTTCGCGCGCGTGTCCGAGCTGAGCCGGGAATTCGGCGTCTCGGCCGTGACTGTGCGCGGCGACCTCGACGCGCTGGAGGCGGAGGGCGGTATCCGGCGCATCCGAGGCGGTGCGATGCCTTTGGACGCGACCCGCCTGGTTGAGAGGTCTTTTGAGGAAGCGGCGGTCGAGTCTGCTGAGGCCAAGGCCCGGATCGCCGCTGCGGCCGCCGACCTTATCGAGCCTGGCATGAGCGTCCTGCTCGACGTGGGTACGACCACGGCCGCTGTCGCCCGCGAACTTCTGCGGCGTGAGGCACTGAGCGACGTTACCGTCCTAACGAGCGGCCTGTCGATCGCGCTGCTACTCGAGGCGGCGATCCCTCGCCTGCAGGTTGTCGTCACAGGCGGCACGCTGCGGCCGTTGCAGCACTCCCTGGTCGCCCCACTCGCCGGCCTGGTGATCGGCAGAGTGCACGCCGACCTTGCCCTGATCGGCTGCAACGGCGTCGAAGCGGTGGCCGGCGTGACCAACATCAACCTCCCGGAGGCCGAGATCAAGGCGGCGATGATCTCCGCCGCCGCCCGAACAGTGGTCGTCGCGGACGGCTCGAAGATCGGCCGCGTCCACCTCGGGCAGATCACCAGCGCCTCCGCCGTCGACGTGCTCATCACCGACCCCACCGCGCCCGGCGACGCCGTGGCGGATCTGCGCGCGCTCGAGGG
>Ga0335074_10004158_pt1 | contig 19904 bp, 16 predicted proteins | sample Lox_Sample_23_FD_206715 | JGI IMG/M metagenome (GOLD analysis project Ga0335074, IMG submission 206715) | Soil microbial communities from Loxahatchee National Wildlife Refuge, Florida, United States - Lox_Sample_2.3 | ecosystem: Environmental > Terrestrial > Soil > Wetlands | place: USA... | reverse complement strand
GAGAGACGGACCGGCCAGTTCTCATCGGGCGGGGACGAAAAGCAATCCCTTTTGGCTGTATTCTAAAAGCGAGCGCAGGATTCATGGTTTCAGGCATCAACCGCGGCGAAAAGATTTCCAGTTCCAAGTTGATCGTGGTGCAGTGGTGCATCCTTTTGATGGTGCTGGCCCTGGCCGCCGGCCTCTGGCGGCTGCAGGTGCTCGGCGCGCAGAATTTTCGCCAACTGGCCGAGGCCAACCGCATCCGCAAGGAGCCTATTCTTGCCCCGCGCGGCAAGCTCTTCGACCGCGAAAACCGGCTCATCGTCGACAACTACCCGTCGGTGAGCTGCTTTCTTATTCGCGAGCAGAAGAAAGACATCGACGCCGATCTGCCGCTCATCGCCAAGGGGCTCGATCTCGATCTCGGTCAGTTGCAGGCAACGGTGCATCATTACCGCAATTCGCCGGGCTATCAACCGATCCCAATTAAAGACGACGTGACCGCCGACGAGCACGCGTTCATTGAGGCGCATCGCAACGAGCTGCCCGAACTTGAGACCATCGACGTGGAGCGGAGGCTGTATCCGCGCGACGGTTTCGCGTCCCACCTGATTGGCTACGTGGGCGAGGTGAGCGAAGACGATTTGAACAATCCGCGTTTTGCCTATTACGAGCCAGGCGACGTGGTGGGCAAGGCAGGCGTTGAGGAAACCTACGACGAACTCTTGCGCGGCACCGACGGCAGCCGCGATGTGATTGTGGACAGCCACGGCCGCGAGGTTGGCTACATCGGGATTCAGCACGCGATTCCGGGGCAGGACCTGCGGCTGACCATTGACAACGACCTGCAGCGCGCGGCTGAACTGGCGCTGGGTGATCGCACCGGCGCAATCGTGGCCATGGACCCGCGCAACGGCGATATCCTGGCCATGGTTTCGCGGCCCAGCTTCGACCCCAACGAGTTTGCCGTCAAGATTGACCGCAGCGACTGGAACAAGCTGATGGCCGATCCCGACCATCCGCTGATGAATAAGGCCATCCAGGCCCAGCTTGCGCCGGGCTCTACCTTCAAGATCGTTATGTCGGTGGCAGGCCTGCAGGAAGGCATCGCCCAGAACATGCACATTGTGTGCAGCGGCGGATGGGGGCCGTATGGCTACTACCACCACTGCGACGAGCATCACGGCGCCGTCGACATTCACAACGCGATTCCCTACTCGTGCGACACGTTTTTCTACATGCTGGGTGACAAGCTGGGCATCGATCGCATTGTGAAGTACGCCGATGCCTTCGGCTACGGACAAAAGACAGGCATCGATCTGCCCGGGGAGCAGGCCGGCCTGATGCCCTCGCCGCAGTGGCTTATCAGGAACTTCCATCACCGCTGGTACCCTGACGAGACACTGGACGTGTCCATTGGCCAGGGGGCGGTTGAGGCTACCCCCATCCAGCTGGCGCGTATCATCGGTGGCATTGCTTCCGACGGGCACCTGGTTCGGCCGCACGTGGTGTTCCCTGACGAGCTTACTCCCGAGTTCCGCAAAGAACTTCTTGCCAGCTTCCCGGGCTCCGGCGACGCCTTTGTGCCCATGGACCCTGACACCTGGGTCACGGTGACCGACGGCATGGCCGAGGTGACGCAACCGGGGCTCTACCATACTGCCGGAGGGGAGCATCTGGAAGGCATCGACTTCGCAGGTAAGACCGGAACCGCCCAGTTGATGAGCCACGAGGCGCTGGGCAAGATAGAAAAAGGCAAAGTCACCCGCCCAAACGTGTGGTTTGTAGGCATTACCCCACGCCGCAATCCCGAGTTGGTGGTTGCCGTGCTCTGGCAGAATGGCGACAAGAGCTGGTTTCCGGCGCGCATCGGGGCCCAGGTGGTTGAAGCCTACGTGGACAAGCAACGCCGGCTGCTGGGAGATCTGCCACCCGAAAAGACGAAGCCGCCGGTTGAGATGAGCGCGGTGTGGTCGCAGCCCGACAATGCTGCAGGCGCAAAGGAGACAGGCCGGCAGAAGATCGGCATGGGCAGCTTTGTGGTGGCAAATGGACAGGCGATTCCGGAAAGGGCTCCCGCCGGCAAGACCCCCAAACAGCAGGCCTCGACCGCCGGCGCTCAACCCGGGGAATCGCTCACTACGAGCCACAACCGGACTGACGTTGTGGCTAGAAAGCAAGAGTAGACCGAAGCATGCGTCGCTTTTTGAGTTTTCGCGATTTCGACTGGCCGCTCCTGCTGTTGATCCTGATCATGTGCGGGGTGTCGCTGCTCGAGGTTTACTCCACCACCGTTCACACCCGCTTTTCGAGCTTCGAATCAAAACAGGTGATGTTCATCCTGGCCGGACTGGCCGGAATGTTCATCCTTGCCAAGATCGACTACCACCGCATGCTCGACCTCTCGCCCTGGTTCTACGGATTCTTTTTGGTTTCGCTGGTGGCGGTCAAACTGGTGGGCCACAAGGCGCTGGGAGCCCGGCGCTGGATCGCGATCGGGCCGGTGCAGTTCCAGCCTTCGGAGTGGGTCAAACTGGTTTTGATTCTTGTGGTGGCGCGGTACTTTGCCAACCTGGGCGGGCGCTATCTGACCTGGCGCGATATCTTCAAAGCCTTTGCCATGGTTGGTGTTCCCATGCTGCTGGTCCTGGTGCAGCCCGATCTCGGCACCACCCTCACATACGCACCGATCCTGGTGGCAGGGCTGTTCCTGGGCGGAATCAATCTCAAGCAGGCGGCGATTCTCACCGTTTGCGGGCTGGTCCTGATAGGTGGGGTCTGGTCGAGCGGCAAAATCCTGAAGGGTTACCAGAAGGCGCGGCTGACCAGCTTCATCAACCCCCAGAACGACCCGCGGGGCGCCGGTTACCAGGTGCTGCAGTCTGAGATTGCAGTGGGTTCGGGGGGAATCTGGGGCAAAGGAACCGAAAAGGGCACGCAGACCCAGGGGTATTTCCTGCCCATTCCCTACACGGACTTCATCTTTGCCGCTTTCAGCGAGGAACACGGGTTTGTGGGCGCGATTTCAGTGCTGCTGCTATACTTTTTCATATTGATGCGTTTGATTCAAAACGCTCAAACAGCCGCCGACCTGCCCGGATCCCTGATTATCATGGGAATCGTGGCTGTGTTGACCTTCCAGATTGCGGTCAATGTAGGCATGGTCATCGGGTTCATGCCCGTCACCGGAATCCCTTTACCCTTAATGAGTTACGGTGGATCTTCGGTGCTGTTCACGTTTCTGGCGCTAGGCGTGGCTATGAATGTCCGCATGCGCCGGTTTGTGAATTGAGCGTCGCCATCCAATTCGGACGCGGCGCAGGAAATAAGTTTGGCTCTTACCCCGGAGCTGTAAAGTGCTGAACGGGTAAGAGATGGGTTTTTTAGTTTTTTGGCCGGCGGGTCCGGATGGATCGCGCCCGGCAGGAATGGGTTCATGAGAACCGAGAGACGGGAAGGCCTCTGGCCCATACGTTCGGTAGCATGCGCTGGCGCATCTGGAATTGGATTCCGGTATCGCACTGCCAGACGCGGCTCGGCGGAAGGTCAAGGTCAAACGGCCCGGCTGGACTTGAAGTCCGGCAGCGTCGGCCACAAATCTCTCAAACTGGATCGCCGTACGTTCAAGCTCGTTCGGCCTGGAGTTTACCGGTTTCATCGCGGGTCGCCACCCACCCCGGTTGGCCCCGGTGAACAGCCAGCCTCACGCGCTCGATCAAGGCCGTCCTTTTCGCCCACCCCATCGCCTTCCGGAACAGCGCATTTCCATCCCACCTTCCGCCAGCGCCGTCAGCCATGAGCTGCCGGCCGGAAAGGTACGATGGCAAAGGAAATCTGTATCTCCAGCACGCCGCATGAGACGCGGCTTGCAATTCTTGAAGACGATCAGCTCGCAGAAATCTATTACGAACGCGAAAACGAGTACACGCTTGCGGGCTCAATTTATAACGGACGCGTCACCCGCGTTTTGCCGGGAATGCAGTCGGCGTTTGTCGACCTTGGCCTGGAGCGCGACGCATTCCTCTATGTAACCGACTTCGTCGAGCTCGAAGATCAGGAAGACACCGACGAGATTGAGCGGGCGACGGCGACCGGGGCCAACCAGCCGCCGTTCGAGGTTCGGCATGGGGGTCAGGAAACACACGACCAGCGCCGCGAGCGAGGCGACGACCGCCGGCGCGATCAGGGACGACCGAGCCAGGCGCCCCAGGAAACCAGAGCCGCCGCGACACAATCCGCCGACGATCATCCGGTGGTTCCGGAGCTGGAGATCGCCAATCAGGATACGGAGGGATCGACTGGAGGAAAGCGCTGGCGCGGGCGCCGCCATCGCCGCGGACGCGGACCGGTTCAAGGCCCGGTGGAATCGGAGAGGACGACCGCCCAACCGGTCGACTTCGAGGAGAAACCGGTCTCCGAGAGCGAAATCGCAAACGAAATTCAGGCGTCAATTCACGCGTCAGAGGCTCCGCAGCGGGCGCCGCGAGCAGAGCAGGCTCCGGCTCCCTTTGTGCTGCCCGGCGAATCCCTCTCGAAGTACGGCGCCACAGCGGTCGAAGGTTCAAAGCCAGCCGCCGAACCTGTCGCGGCGCGCCGGCCCACCTCAAAACCCTCGACGCTCGTCGAGGCCCCGCTCACCTGGGACGGGAGCGGTCTGCTGCCCGGCGAATCGCTCGCACGGCACCGTGGTCGCCGCACGGAGACTGCGCCAGAGCCATCTGAAGGGCTTGTTGAGACTGAAGGCGGTGAGGCAACTGCAGCGGCAGCGTCAGAACCGGTTGAATTTGTCGCGCCGGCCGCCGCAGAGTTCGCGCGAGGGGAACTGATCGAAGAGGAACTGATCGAAGAGGAACCAGCCGCGACGCACGAGGAATCGGCGCCTCCGGCACTGCGCGAGATTGAATCGGCGCCTCAAGTGACAGGCCCCGAACCGCGACTTGAAGAGCACCGCGAGGCGCTCAAGCCTCCGGTGGAGGAAGAGCCGAAGATCGAGTTCGAGGAGTTTACACATAGCGACGAGACCGTTCCCGCCGCGGCTGAGATCTCGGCCGCACAAGAGCATCACGGGACAACCCACCATGAGGTAACAGTTGCCGGTGAGGCCGAGCCCGCCGCAGGGGCGGCGGCTGAAGTTGAGCCGCCGGCCGATTCCGAGGCCGAGCATCGCATCGACACGGCTTCACCGCTCGAATTCAGGCTGTTCGGATTCGGCAAGAAGAAGAAAGAAGAGGAAACGGAGCCGGCTGCGGAGAAGCCTGCTGCCGACGTAAAGACAGTTTCGGCCTACGCGCCGGGCGAAGGCCTGGTGGAAGAGGAAGTGATCGAGGGCGAGGAGTACGAGGCCGTTCCACATCATCGGCGCCACAAAGCTGAGGAACACGATCTCGATACTTATGAAGAAGAGACGCTGCCATCGCAACTACGCTCCGGTGACCTGGGCGAGATGTTGCAAGAGGCACATCTCGATCACAAGATCCAATTGAATCTCGAAGACCAGAACGGCGAGGAAGAGGACGACGAGGAAGAGGATGAAGAGGAAGAAGCTTCGGCCGGAGCTCAGCCCGCACCGGGCCAGCCGCAGCGCTTCGCCCGAGATCGCGGACGCCGTGGACGCCCGCAAGGCAACCGCCGCGGGCCATCGCGCCGCTCGATGCAGACCACCGACCTGCCGGTAATCAGCGATTTGCTTAAACCGAACCAGGAGATTCTGGTGCAGATCGCCAAGGAACCGATCGCCAAAAAGGGAGCGCGCATTACCAGCCACATCGCACTGCCCGGCCGCTTCCTGGTCTTCATGCCCACGGTTTCGCATGTGGGCGTGAGCCGCAAGATCGCATCCGACGAGGAGCGTCATCGCCTTAAGCGGATCTTACTGCACGAGCGCGGCGAATCCGCGGGCGGCTTCATTGTTCGCACGGCCGCCGAAGGCGCATCGGAAGAAGAACTCCGCGCCGACTTGCGCATGCTTATGACACTGTGGAACGACATCAAGCAGCGATCCGAGTCGTCGAAGTCGCCGGCCCTCATCTATCACGACCTCGGCCTTATCGAGCGCATTCTGCGCGACCAGGTAAGCGACAACTTCTCAAACATCTGGGTCGATTCGGAGGCCGACTACGAGCGGATCGTGCGCTTCCTCAATCGCTTCTCGCCCTCGCTGGTGCGGCGCGTCAAGCTCTACACCAAGGAGACGCCGCTCTTTGAGCACTTCGGCATTCAGGACGAGATTTCGAAGGCGCTGCGCTCGAAAGTGTGGTTGAAAAGCGGCGGATCGATCGTCATCAACCAGACCGAGGCGCTGGTGGCCATCGATATCAACACCGGCAAATATGTGGGCAAGAGCGCGCGTCTTGAAGACACCATCGTCAAAACCAACCTCGACGCTGTTCCTGAGATTGTTCGCCAGATCAGGCTGCGCGACCTGGGCGGCATTATCGTGATCGACTTTATCGACATGGACGAGCGCAAGAACCGCTTCAAGGTTCTGGCCGCCCTGGAAGAGGCACTCAAGGTCGATCGCGCACCGACCAAGGTTCTGCAGTTCAACGACTTTGGCCTGGTGGCCATCACGCGCAAGCGCGTCAAGCAGTCTCTCGAACGCACGCTGTCGGTTCCCTGCCCCACCTGCCAGGCCACCGGCATGGTCAAGAGCTCGGCCACGGTCTGCAACGAGATTTACGTTGAGCTGCGTAAGATGCGCAAGCATTTTGAAGGCGCCGACGTGATGCTTCGCGTGAACCCCGAAACCGTAAAAGTGCTGAAGAGCAACAACGCGCGCTGGCTGAACGACTACGAAGACCTGGTGGGTAAGAACATCCTGGTCAAGAGCGACGCCACGCTGCACCCGGAACAGTTTGATATACAGGGGTAAGCGGAGTTACGGCGTTTTCGGTTCATGTGTTGACCCGCGGTCATCACGCGAGGTGGCTCTTTCCTTAAGGAAAGAGCCACTTGGCCGCATCGACTGTGTAGAGACTTGAACCGAAAACGCTATAGCGGGGCTCGCGGTGTTAGCCCGCGTTTCACACATGCCGCACTATAAATGTACTCGCGGTCAACCGCCAGGCTGCCGGATTCCTCCTCTATTACCATCATTCAAAACGACTTAAGTCGCATCTCCTTTTTACCGTTTAATTCCCCCGCCCGTTCTATTCTGAATGCAGATAGCGATTCTTGGGGCCGAAGTTCGGCAGACCAGCAGATCCTAACCGCCTGAAAACAATAGACTTGGCCGCCAAGTCTACCCTCTATCGCGATGAAAACAATAGACTTTGAGATTTTTCGCAGGGGGCGGGGGTATCGGATATAGGGGGGTGGGGATATGCCCTTCGCGCCGTTTGTTAAAAATGCTGGCTAACAACCACTGCGCCTGCGGCGCGCTTTCCGGACATGACTTACGCAGTCCTCAATAAAGCAGGTCTCGCTTCATATTCCTTATCGGCACGGCTGAAGCCGTGCCCTGACGCAAGACCTTCTATCGTCGCTTTGGACGATTGAAGCAATACCGTGCTTTTCGCCGACTTGCCAACGCACTGGCTTGCTGTTCTTACATTCCGGCTGGCTTCGGGTCGCGGCGGTCGAATTTGGCTACCTGAATTTTCTTTGCAAGGCCGAGCTTCGAGAGCAGCCATATGCCATAGAAGTTGGGGTCGATCTCGTACCACCTGAGACCATGGCGCGCGCTCACCGGGTGAGCGTGATGGTTGTTGTGCCAGCCCTCGCCGCCGGTGAGCAGGGCAACCCACCAGCTGTTGCGCGAGTCGTCGCGGGTTTCAAAGCGGCGGCTGCCCCAAAGGTGCGTGGCCGAGTTCACCAGCCAGGTGGCATGCAGGCCGAGGGTGACGCGCAGCATCACTCCCCAAAGAACCCAGGCGATGCCGGCCATCGGCCCGCCAAAGGCCCAGCCCAAGGCGAACAGAACCAGCCCGCTCACGGTGATGGGGAGCCAGTGATACTTGCTCAGCCACACGTGAAAACGGTCGCGGTGCAGGTCGGGCGAGTAGCGCGCCAGCACATCGGTTTGCGCGTGCAGTGCTTCGCCGAAAAGGATCCAGCCGGTATGGGCCCACCATGCGCCTTCGCGGGGAGTGTGCGGGTCGCCATCCTGGTCGCTCAACTGGTGATGGACGCGGTGAGTCGACACCCAGAAGATGGGACCGCCCTCGAGCGAAAGTGTGGCACAGATGCTCATGACGTACTCAACCCACTTGGGGGTGTGATAGCCGCGATGCGTGAGCAGGCGGTGATAGCACATGCCGATGCCCACGTTGATGGCGAGCACGTAGATGATGGCCGCAACCAGCACGCGCTGCCAACTGAAGAAGAACAGCGCGGCCAGCGCGCCAACATGAAAAGCGGCGATGGTACCCACCGTAATCCAGTTCATCCCCTTGCCGACTGCGGCCTCGCGGCCCATTTGAACCTGCAAACGCGCGGGAACGGCGTGCACAACCTGCGCAGCAGATGAATCTCTTTTTGCGAGTACTGGATTTGATTCGACTGAAATTTCTGTGGAAGTCTCAGGGGAAGGTGCGGTCAGAACAGATGCCATTCGCTAGTACATCCTTCGGTTCAGTGGCTACAGGCCCACTCATGTCACGATTGTATAGGAAAAGGATGATGTACAGCGGTGGGGCTGCTTACACTTTTGCAGTACCCGCCGATTGCAGCAAAGGCGTACAGCCCGATAACAGCGGACCTTTCCGCAGTCATGCCGATCGTTGCAAAATCTTTCAATCTTGACAGATTTGAGGCGGCTGTTACGATCACAAGCATCGGGCTTCGGATTAGGTCACTCTTCCCCTCTTCCAAGGTCGATTAAGTCGATTAAATAGATACGGGGGAACCTATAAATGCTCACATTCATGAGCTCAGCGGCGATATACGCAATGGCCGTGCCGGTAAACGTGCCGGAAGGCGGGTCAGCGTGGATGTATTTGATCCTCGCCAGTATTGCATGTGGCGTGGCGTTGATCCTGAGGGTCCAGAGCCAGGCGACGCAGCGCAAATGAGACCGTTTCTGCGTCCGGCCTTGCACTCCAGTTTCTGACCTGCGGTGTCTTGCCGGTTGAAACGCATGCTGCGTTTGGATTCTGCCCCTCACAGAATGCGATTATCCGCATGGGATTTAGCAATTGAAGATACCTTGCTGTATTCCGCAATGGCGGCGCATCGAAGGGAACAAACTCCGATACCGCGCTGTGGCCGGCGTTCCTACGGCAAAATCAGAGTTATTGCAGGGACCGCGCAGCGCGCCGGATTATTTAAAGAAAACGGCGCCCGGAATGCTGACAAGGTCCGATGGGATTTGCAATTCATCGCTCAGGGGCTGAATCCGCATTTATTTTGCGGTCTTTGCGGCACGAGTAAACTCGTGTCCTACAAAGAAACTCACGACCTCACTCTACTCGATGCGCTTCGCCCGTTTCATCCATTGCGGGTCGGCGAAGCCGGTGGTGCCCTTTCAAGGCGGACGGTTTTTCGGCGACCTATGTGCTGTTCTCAAAGGGAAAACGGCGCTCAGCAAAGTCGACTCGCCTTACACCGACTCAGATTTTGCTTTAGTTGTTCAGCAAGCCGTTGTCTGCGCCGCCGCTTACAAACAGCTTTGTAACCTGGCCGCGCAGCACGCGGTAGAGCGCGAACTGGCGCTGTGTCTGCCCGCGCAACTCAAACAGCAGCTCGCCGCGATTATCGGCCATTGCGTCGACCGCATCAATCAGCTGCATGCGGGGTGTGTCGTCGAGGTGGGCGCCGTCAGTGGTGTTTTTCAACAGCACTGCCAGGTTGCCGTAAAGATCGGGCTGGGCAATCAGCGTCACAAACTTCTCCTGGGCGCCGGTTCCCTCAGTGTGCGCGCTCAGCACCAAGGTCGCGCCCGACCCATAGGTCAGCTCGAGGACGCGAAAATGCTCATCTTGAAGCGGTGCGGGCGGAGGTGCTGGAGCTGCCGTCTTAGCGCTCTTATGGGTGGTGGTCTTCGAGGCGGTCTTCGAGGCAGTCTTGCCGGCGGGCGCGGGTGGTGGATTCAATCCGAGAGCTGTGCGCGCAAGATCCTCGAGCTGCGCCTTGTACTTTTTTTCGTCGTCGGGATTTGCCCAGGAATAATCCCATGGATGCTCGGGCGAGTTTCGCGCGTCCGACACGGCAACTGCCTGGTGCATCTCTGGCGGCAGACCCTTTAAGGCAGGCAGAGTCGGAGCGTCGTCATCGCCGCCGCCGTAAGAAACATGGCCGCGCATCAGCTTGGGACGATTGGGATCTGTGGTGTCGATCGACGAAACCGAAGGCTCGTCATCGGACTGCTGCTTCTTCTTGAGCTTGGGCCGGTCAGGATCGGTGGCGCCGCTGCCCCCGCTCGACGCGGAGCTGGCCGTATTACCGCTGTCGCTATCGGGACTCTTGTGCAGCGTGGGACGGTCAGGGTCTGGCGCGGGCGCCGATCCGGAATCTGATCCGGAATTCGAGGCCGAATCGGAGCCACTGTCGGGGCTGCGATGCAGCGTGGGACGATCGGGATCGGGAGCTTCGGCAGGGTTGCCGCTGCCATTGCTGCTGGAGCCCGAGTTGCCGTCATGTTGCTTGCGGTGCAGCACCGGCTGGTCGCTGGCGGCGTCATCCGCCTGCCAGTCGTGCACTCTCGCCGGTTTGGGGGGCTTGGGCTTCGGCAAGGCCTGCCATTTTCCATATCCCACCCACGATCCCTGCTCCTCGTCAGCGTTTTCAACAATGTAGAAACCGGTGTTCTTGCCGTCTTGCTTTAGTTCGTACTCGACCTCCGGATCGAGCGCAAGTGGCTGGGGGCGAGCGAGGTAGATGCCTGCATCCTGCAGGTTCTGGCCGTCGAAGATCGACACCGGCACGAGCCGGCTCCGGGTGGGATGCTGCTCGTCGCCAACCCACTCCAGCACGGCGACGGCCCTCAGCTCCGGAGTCTTGTCCGGCTGGGCGGCCTGGCCAACATACTGCGCAGCGGCCGGCGCCGCGCAAAGTGCCGCTGCGACGGCCAGAGTAGAAGCGAGTTGGACCGCGGCCAATGACATGCGAGACCTGTCTCGAAGATAATCGAATCCTGGTTGTCCGGGATCTAATTCCGAAGCGCCGGGTTGCGAAGCGCCGGACGAGGGAGATCTGTAAGGAGATGCTGACTTCTCTGCCGGCGACCAAGCCGCTTTATTCAAACGCCGTACCATCTTATCTGTGAGGATAATCTTCATGGAACTTAACCAGAAAGTCGCCGACTTTACGCTCCAGACCGACGAGGGCAAAGACTTGAGCCTTTCCGATTATGCGGGCAAACCCGTTGTGCTGTTTTTTTATCCGCGCGCCGACACCCCCGGGTGCACCATTGAGGCCTGCGGATTCCGCGACCAGTTCAAGAAGCTGCTGGCTGCCGGGGCTGTGGTTCTGGGGATCAGCCGCGACACGCCCAAGGACCAGGCCAAGTTCCGCGCCAAATATAACCTTCCGTACACACTCCTTGCTGATGTAGACGAGAAAGTTTGCAATCAGTTTGGGGTGATGAAGGAAAAGAACATGTATGGGAAGAAAGTGTGGGGCATTGCGCGGACCACGTTCCTGATCGGCCCCGACCAGACGCTGCTGCATGTATTTGAGAATGTGAAGCCTGAGGGGCATGCGGAAGAGGTGCTGGGGCTGATCAAGGAGTGGAAGAAGGGGCAAAAGGGGTAGGCGCGCCGTTTCGGTCTACGGGGACTCGTTGCAGACGAGTCCCGGTAGACCGAATGCTGTCATTTATGAGCAAAGCGCATTGGTCAATCGATCAGATGGAAAAGAAGCTAAGCGGCCGAGCGAGTTCTTGAAGGCAGTTTACTTAGGAGACCGTGCCCGCAAGTCCATGGCAATTGACGGGTGAGCTAGGCGCGGCGAGGTTACCTACTCAGTGGTCGTCGTCCCATAGGTCATGGGCGGTGGCTGTGTTCCGCGAATCTGTGCGATGAACAGCGGAACTTCCCGCTCGATCAGGTCCGGCCGCTCGAGCTGGATATTGTGTCCGCTTCCCCTCGCGATGATGCGCCGGCTGTGGGTCGAAAGGTGATTCAGGTTCTCCTGCATGTGCTCCCACGCGTCCACCCCGGCCGGCGGTAGGTGGTTGGCCATCTGTTTCGCTGGGTCGCTTGAGAGGACCAGCACCGGCAGATCGCCATAAGGGCCGTCATGCACCGTCTCCTCGCCGGACTGGTGAAAGTGCAGCATCTCGCCGACGCCCACATCGACGTGCGGATCGCAGAAATCGGCATCCTGCAGCCTCTGCGCCTCGGGGGAAAATCCCTTGAGGGGCCGCGAACAGGCACCCAGCCAGCGCGGCACACCCAGCGCCATCATGGCCTTGAAGATGAATAATCTGATCCAGGGCGGCGATCCGTGTGGCATATTTGCCCCGATCACGCGATCCTCATCCTGCAGGGGTGTCGATGCATCCACAAAAATCAGCCCTGCTACCTGGGCCGGATACCGGCTCGCATAGGCCCGAATGTAAATTCCGGCGATGGAATGCCCCATCATCGCCACAGGACCGTCAATGCCTGCTGCATCGAGCAAACCGTGCAGCTCGTCGGCGATATGATTCGCATCCTGCGGTCCGGGTACGGTTTGGCTTAGCCCCCATCCCGCGCGGTCGTAGGCGCAAACGCGCGTGGTCTTCGCCAGTACAGGCTGCACGCCGCCCCAAATCAAACCGTCGTTGCCCAGGCCTGCATCCAGTATCAGGGTCGGCGATCCGCTCCCCATGCAGTCCATGTGCATCCGGTAGCCATTGACCAGATACGTTCTGCCCGGAGTTATCGCACGAGCGTGATGCAGTATCACGGCATTTGTCCCACTGCTCACCGCCGCCACAACGGCGATGAATGCGACGAGCGACAGTACTACCCATTCCGAGATTTTCCGTCCCTTCCCGTAATCTTTCCCGCGCACCGAAACCATCCGCGTTATCGAGAGCCATGCGATCAGGACTCCGACCACTGCAAACAGCCATGCGAGCATCACCGTATCGGGCATGCCAATCATCATACGGCTCTTCGCCTGCTTGATCCCCATTACCTTAGAGCTGAGTTCGGCGGGTTGGGGTCATGCTCACACCCAACCGGCCACAACCCCGGATTCAGGCCACCGTCCCCTTTGCTACACTTCACCAGTCATGAAAGCGCCGCCGCGAGGCCGATTGCTGAAACGCGCATTTTTCGAAGACTCGGCTGAGCGGGTTGCGCCGCTGCTGCTTGGAAAAGTGTTCGCGCGACGGACACGATCCGGTTGGATAGCGGGGCGGATCGTCGAGGTTGAGGCGTATCTTGGCCCGCACCACGAAACGCCTGACCCTGCCGCCCACTCCCATCGCGGGCCCACGCCGCGGAACCAGGTTATCTTTGGACCGGCAGGGCATGCGTATGTCTACTCCATCTACGGCATGTATTACTGCATGAACATTACTTGCGAGCCGGTGGGGCGGGCGGGCTGCATTCTGCTGCGCGCGCTGGAGCCGGTCGCAGGCTTGAAACAGATGGCGCGCAACCGCGGGCTCGACGCCAATGCTAAACCCGCCGCGCTTACCTCGGGTCCGAGCCGGCTTTGCCAGGCGCTGGGGCTCACGCGGGCGGAGCACAACGGACTCGACTTGCTCGACAAGGGGTCGGCGCTGCAGGTGCTCGATGATGGTTTCAGGGCGGATGAGGTGCTGGTCACGGTTCGCATCGGAATCCGCCACGCGGCCGATCTGCCGCTGCGCTTCTGCATCCGCGGTCATGCGTGCGTCTCCGGTCCGAAGTCGCATCGATAAACATCCTTGCGGTCAAGCGGGTTCGTTCCGCCTCTCCGGGGCGGAGGGATCTGTTTGGGCTGCGTTCCCAGCGCTCCGCTACGCTCCACTCTGATTACATGACAGCGTCGGCTCCTCCGACCTGGGCTATTGTCGATCCGCCCCTCCGAGGCGGTTGCCTTCCATCGCCCTACTTGATCACCCCGCGCTCGCTCCGCTCAATGAACCCGATCACCTGCGCCACATCTTCACTTTCGATCTCGCGCATCTTTTCGAGCGCCTGCGTGGTGTTCAGCTTGGCCACCAGCAGCAGCCTGAAAGCCTTCTGCAGCGCCTTGATCCGCTCCGGCGTGAATCCGCGCCGCTCCAGCCCAACGCTATTGATGCCGAACGCCTTGTTTTCGCGCCGCGATGAGGTCTTCGAGAACGGCAGTACGTCCTGGGTCACAATTGTTCCGCCGCCAACAAACGAGTAGGCGCCCACTACGCAGTGCTGGTGGACCGGGCAAAACGCGCCCAGCGTCACATGATCCTCAATCGTCACGTGGCCGGCCAGCGTTGCGCTGTTAGCCAGAATGCAGTGGCTGCCCACCAGGCTGTCGTGCCCGATATGCACATAGGCCATCAGCAAATTGCCCGAACCCACGCGTGTCACACCGCCGCCGCCCACCGTTCCGCGGCTGATGGTTACGCACTCGCGTATGGTGTTCCCGTCACCAATCACCGTCTCGGTCGGCTCGCCTTTGTACTTCAGGTCCTGCGGCGGCACGCCGATCGACGTGAACGGATACACCACATTCTGCGCGCCGATCCTGGTGCGCCCGTCGAGCACCACATGCGATATCAGCTTGCACTCCTCGCCCAGCACCACCTCGGGTCCGATCGCGCAATACGGCCCTACCTCGCACGACTCCGGAATCACTGCGCCCGCGGCCACCATGGCGCTCGCGTGAATGTTCACTCCGCGCCTGCCCCGGCTCCCGCCGCGCCGTCAACCGCCTCGGCTCCCGTCCCCGCCGGTTTGTTGCCATGCGCCTTCTGCTCGCGCTCCCGCGTCACCACCTGGCAGGTAAGCGTGGCCTCGCAGGCCAGCTTGCCATCAACCGTGGCGCGACCCGCAATGCGCCCCGCCCGCGAACGAAACGCCAGCACCTCAACCTCGATGCGCAACTGATCGCCCGGTGTCACCGGCTTGCGGAACTTGGCTCGTTCAATGCCTGTGAACACCACCAGCCTCTTGTCGCGATCGGGCATCTCGGCCATCATGATCATGCCGCCGGCCTGGGCCATCGCCTCAATCACCAGCACCCCTGGCATGATCGGGAAACCCGGAAAATGTCCCTGGAAGAAAGGCTCGTTGATGGTCACGTTCTTGATCGCCACCAGCCGTTTGGCCGGCTCAAACTCCAACACTCTGTCAATCAGCAGAAACGGATAACGGTGAGGCAGGAAGTCCAGGATCTCCTGGATGGAAAAGGTCATGCTCGAGCTCCAGTCAAGCGCGCAATCGGAGCTGTTTCACGCTCCACAGGATTATAAACAAGGGATCAGAAGTCAGGGACTGAGGGACTAAGGGACTGAGAAAGAGCTTCTGGCTATCTGGCTATCGGCTGTTGGCTATTTGGCTACTGGCTCGTACTCGACCCCTGCATCCCTACTTCTTCTTGATCCTTCGCGCCGTCGCGTCCACGTCCCAGAAGTCGGCCGGCAACGCCAGATTGTATTTGGCTCCGGTCACATAGTACTGCCGCGACATGTCCCCGTTTTTGAAGCGCGTAATGGTAAACGCCGTGGGAAAGCCGTCGATAGTGTGGTAATCGTCGTACTCTTCGGCATCGGTGTTCTTGTCGTGGTAAAGAGGATCGCGCCACTGGAACTCGCTCCTCAGCGGCAGGTGCGTCGATGAATCCATCAGGATGGTAATTGCCTCATTCTGCGCCGAGATCAGCGTCACCTGCACGGCCTCGCGGCGCTCCACCATGTGCGTGCCCTCGTAAACCAGGATCGTGTTCGGATCCTTCAGCCAAACCTTGATCGCTGTTTCAATCGAGTGGTCGCGGCGCCGCAAATAGTCGTCCAGAATCTCCTTGTCCATCGCCCGCTTGCCGCGATAGGTCACCTCCCAACCCTCGCGTCCGATAAAGAACTCCACCACGTCGCGGTGCTTGGTCACCTCGATCCGGTCATGATCGGGCCACTGGTGAAACTCGAATGTCAGAGTCGTCCCCAGGTCGGGATTGCCATGGTAGAACGCAGCCACGTGCCCCTCGATTTCCTTGTTCTTCATATCCAGCCACGCCTGCCCGCCCATCGCCTGCACCATGCTGTCGAGCGCCGCCCGCGCCTGCTGCGCATTTTTCGCCGCCTCGTTGTTGGCCTGCTGGGTTGCATCGGACGCCTGCGCCCCCATCGCTGCCGGCCACGCCGCCATCGCCAGCCCCGCCACCACCGCCGCAATCGTTCCCGTGCCTCTCACCCGCATCCACACCTCATTTGATTAGACGCAAACGCTTAAGTACCTCAGGCCCTTAGTGGGATTGCCCCCTCGGCTGACACAAACGGTTAAGACTCGGTTCGCTGTTCGCCCGAAAAATCTCGACCGGCAGGACCACTGTAACGCATTCTGAGCCTGTCCGGTGAATCGGAGGCCGGCTCTACGGGAGAGCAAGGCGTATTACACACTGAGTAAACATCGGCGCGAAAACAATTCCTGCGAAAATTGGCGTGAATTTCGAATAAAACAGGGATTTTGGGGCGTTTTGAGGTTAAGTGTCGAAACAAATGTAACAGCTTTCTTATTGTTACATTCTTGTATCACGCTCCTTTCAAACGGTTTATTGGAGATTTTGCCTGTTACTTTTCTAATTACCCCGGGGGAGGGGGGTGGGGGGAAGTAATTTTCTAGTAACAATTGCTTCTAACTTCCAGCTCCTAGCTTGCGGCTTCCGGCTGAGGTTGTGGGGCCGGAGGTTTGGCGGTTTTGCGGGGTCTGCCGACCTTTCGATTGGCGTGGGCGGTGGTGTTGGCGAGAGGCTTTGCGGCCTCGCGGGGGAGGCCGGCGAGGGCGACCTGGGCGGCGTAGAGCAGGTGGCCGGAGGCTTTTTCGCGGATGGCATCAATGAGCAGTCCCTCGACGACGCAGGCGATGAAGGCGCGGATGTTATCGCGGCTGGAGAGCGCGGGCATGTTGTTGCGGTAGGCTTCGCGGCCGGCTTTTTCGGCTTCGTAGCTTGCGATCGTTTTCGGACCGTGGACCTTGGCATAGGCCTGCTTGGCTTGGAGACACGCGGCGCGGCAGCGGGCGAGGGCGGCGGCGGTTGGGTCGGATGGGCCGGGTTCGGTTACGGGTTGGGTGGCTGGCAAGTTGCACATTTCAGTCATCTGGAATCACTCCTGATTCCAGTGTGCGCGTGTTGGGCATAATTATCGGCAAAAGGGCAGGGACTAGGGACTAAGGGACTGAAAAGCAGGCCGGCGAGTCGGCGGGTTGGGGGCCTGGGCGACTTCACGATGCCGATGCGAGCTGAATGCGTCTTTGCGGACGATTCGAGTCATTGACCTTGATTTACTTGCACCCTTATTCGGTCTATACTTCCGTCAACTTTCCCTTAGGTTCCAATGCTTCGTTAAGTCAGAGGCGGCGCTGAAATGGCTGAAGAAGGCGACAAGAACCATTCTGAGGGCGTTGATCTTCCCAAGCTGCCATCACCACCTGCGCCCGACGGGATCGAAAAACCCGAAGTGCCTGCAAGCAAGGGTATCCCTCGATGGGTTACCGTGGCTGGCGCCATCGTTGGCACCGTCGCGACTCTTGCCGGCATTGCCTTCGGCATGCTGCAGATTCGGAACGCCAGCCAGCACGACGCAGATGAGAGGGCTCAGGAGCAGCGACAATTCCAATTGAGCCTAAAGAAGGAGGAGGACGCACAACGAGATTCCGATAATCAGTTCAAACTGCAACTTGAGCAGATGAGCAGCACAGCCGCCAAGAACCAGGCTGATGCGCTTTCGCAGCAAAAACAAGCGGAAGCGGCAAAAGCCCAAGCCGATGCTGCTGCAGCCGATGCGCGCGAGCGAGAGGCACAAGAGGCTGCAACCAAGGCCCAATCTGAACTTGAGAGGCAAAAATTAGAAGCAAGGGAATCCGCGCACCGGGAATTCGGGGCAGCCGTTGCTGACGTTCTCAAGCTCGCCGCTCAGGACTTTCAGAAACTGTCCGAGGCCAAGGCCAAGCTGCGAAGCGCCAGGACACCAGAAGACGCAGTCGCCGCGCTTGCAACCATAGTACAGTTCGTTGGCGAATCACCCAACCAAGGGCGAGCGTTCGAGTTAATCCGGGGATTGAACGAGCTGCAGGGACCACCCAAGCCTACGCCGGCGCAAACTGACGAAGATAGACAAGAAGCCGTGGAATTGGCAGCTCAGCAAGCAGAAATCAACGGAGTCGATGAGTATTTGCGCAGAACAAGAGAGGCCGCGAGAGACGCACTGGAGGAAAGGCTCGACTCAGATTCGCTTCCATCGGCCGCGGAGCTGGACATCATTTTCGCTTCGCTCCCAGATGTCGAAGGCCACGGAGATCCGGGAGAGCCTTTCTACTCAGGCCCCATCGAGATTGCAACCCGCGCGAACCAGAGAGCGTGGAAGTTGCTCGATAAGGCGATCTACGAAGATTGGATTGCTTATACGAGAAACACTCCAGCGAATGAGAACCATCGGAGCGATACCGGGGGTAGATGGTTCTCGACCGGGCCCGATCCGACCCATCGGATTTTTGTCGATGACGAATGGTTAGAGCGAGTCGAGCGCAGGCTTGCTCCCCTACGAATACCTGGAGTCGGAAGCAGGATCGCCTCTACGATTCTGTCCAGAAGAAGCCTTCAACATGAGTCGCTGTACGCCGTCGCTGGTCTGGATTTGGACTCAGTCGTAGCGATGATTTCCGGCTCGAGAAATGCAATCGAGAGAGCAATTCTCCCGCAGGGCTTAATTAATCTAGACGGCTGCTTTCTCCCCGGCTTTGCTCCGCGACTGGAGCACCCCTTCTCAGGAATAGAAATTTCGCTGCACAATACCTGGATAGGGTCCGCCGATCTGAGAGGTCTTGGGAACGTCACTCTGCGCTTCAACAAGGATTCTGATAGCACAGAGTGGCCACTGGGATTGGACAACCCAGGGGTCGCCGGAGCTCAGCTCGATGACACACAGAGCAAGAACATAATCCTCGACTAGCAGAGGTGAATCGGCGCTTCCATAGAGTGATGAATGAGCTCTTCCAGAGAGTGATGTATCAGCTTTTCCAGAATGGGGAGGGGCCGATCCATTTCATGTCGTAGCGGTTCATGAAGGCTTCAGTTGCGGCGAGGGAGGGGTGAGCCGCGCCGTCGATGAAATACTGCTCCATTTTGCAGGCGGGGGTGAAGGCGATGAGCAGGTGGGCAGCGGAGCCGACGGCGGAGAAGGTGTGCGGAATTTGGCGCGGGGCAAGAACCGACTCGCCGGTGCGCAGGCTCAGGCGCTGATCGCCAACCTGAAAGGCGACCTGGCCCTCCATGACATAGAACCACTCCTCCTGCGAGTAGTGAAGGTGGAGTGCCGGGCCGGCGCCGGGCTGGAGTCCGCGGTGTTCGATGACAAACAGATTGCCGTTTGCATCAGAGGTTGCGACCTTGAAGGCGAGCGAACTGAAGCCAAGCGAGTGTGGGGAACCGAAGCGATCCTGACCGGCGGCGACGGGATGAAGCGTGGGTGCAGGCGGCGCGATGTCACTCTGGCCAGCTTCGGGCGGTAAGTGAAGGCGGGATTCGCTCGCCCACGCTGGACGGAAAGACAACAGCCCGGCGAGGGCGGGGCACACTGCAGCGGCGGATTTGAGGAAACTGCGGCGGGGAACAGGCATGACGGGAATCATACGTGAGGTGAGAGAGGTGTGGACAGCAATTTGCACGAATGTGGAGGAGGCCGAGGCCGTTGGATTCGGACGTGGCCGCTCGGCGATAAAAGGATTGCCCGACCTATAAACTGAAGAGATGGGCGCGGGGCTGATTCTGGGCATTGAGACATCGTGCGATGAGACTGCGGCGGCGGTTGTGGAGCGCGGGCGGCGGACCGTTTCGTCGGTGGTTGCTTCGCAGATTGCCACTCACGC
>Ga0335074_10004157_pt1 | contig 19906 bp, 21 predicted proteins | sample Lox_Sample_23_FD_206715 | JGI IMG/M metagenome (GOLD analysis project Ga0335074, IMG submission 206715) | Soil microbial communities from Loxahatchee National Wildlife Refuge, Florida, United States - Lox_Sample_2.3 | ecosystem: Environmental > Terrestrial > Soil > Wetlands | place: USA... | reverse complement strand
GAGTTCCACCGCACGGTCAGTGAGCCAGGCCATTCCGACGACCCGGCCTGGCGGATGGCCGACGGAAGCCGGGCGGGCTGGGCTTCGCCGGGCCTGCTCGCGTCCTACCTGCACCTGCACTGGGCCGGGGTGTCCGGGGCGGCGGCCCGCCTGGTCCGTTCCGCGCTGGCCGCCCGGGGGCGCTGCTAAGCCGCCGGGAAGCTCACCACGATGTCCAGGCCGCCCTCGGGCCGGGCCGCGGCGCACAGGGCGGCGCCGTGGGCGTCGGCGATGGCGCGCACGATGGCCAGGCCGAGCCCGTGCCCGGCACCGGCCGGGATCCCGGGGCCCAGCCGCTGGAACGGCTCGAACAGGCGCTCCAGCTGGCCGGGCGGGATGACGGGCCCGGTGTTGCCAACCGTGATCGTGGCCCGGCCGTCCGTCGTCGCGGTGCGGATCTCGACCCGGCCGCCGGGCCGGTTGTGCCGGATCGCGTTGTCGGCCAGGTTCGCGACCAGGCTCTCGGCCAGGCTCCGGTCACCGGTCGCCGGCGCCGGGCCGAGCCCGGGTTCGACGCCCACGGTGCGGCGCTCGGCGTCCTCGCCCCGGGTGACCAGGACCTTCGCCACGACGTCGGCGAGATCGAACGGCTCCCATTGCTCGACGCCGCGCTCGCTGCTGGCCAGGGTGAGCAGGGCGTCGATCAGGCGCTCCTGGTGTACTCCCAGGTCGAGCACCTCCTGGCAGGCCTCGCGCAGCGTCCGCGCGTCGGCGCCCGGGTCGGCCAGGGCCACCTGCAGCACGCTGCGCTCGGCGGTGAGCGGGGTCCGCAGCTCGTGCGAGGCGCTGGCCACGAACCGGCGCTGTGCCTCGAACGCCGCCTCGAGCCGCCCGAACAGGCCGTCGAGGGTCGCGCCCAGTTCGGTGAACTCGTCGGCGCGCCCGGCCAGGGCCAGGCGGCGGTGCAGGTTGCTGGCCGAGATCTCCCGCGCGGTGACGATGATCATGCGCAGCGGCCGCAGGAACCTTCCGGCGATCAGCCAGCCGACCGCCAGCGACGCGGCGACCAGGGCGGCCAGGATGACCAGCGCCCGGATCAGCTCGCCGCCGAGGTGGTCCGGGTTGGGGGCTGGCCCGGCGCCGGTTCCGGCCCGGACCGTCGCGTTGATCGTGAACACCGGGACCACCAGGACCACGACGCCGCAGACGAAGAAGAACCCCGCGTACAGAACGGCCAGCCGGAAGCGCAGCGTGCCCATCACCCGTCCCCGATCCGGTATCCGCCCTCGCGCACGGTGTGGATCACCGGCGGATCGCCGAGCTTGGCCCGCAGCCGCCGGATCGTGCTCTTCACCGCGGTCGTGAACGGGTCGGCCGCCTCGTCCCAGGCGCGCTCGAGCAGTTCCTCGGCCGGGACCACCCGGCCGAGCGCGGCCAGCAGGCACTCCAGCACGGCGAACTCCTTCGGGCTGAGATCCAGGCGCCGCGCGCCACGGAAAGCGATCCGGCGGGCCGGGTCCAGGGTCAGGTCGCCGCTGGCCAGGGCGGGCGGCACGGCCGCCGCCGAGCGACGGCCCAGCGCCCGGACCCGGGCCACCAGTTCGGCGAAGTCGAACGGCTTCGGCAGGTAGTCGTCGGCCCCGAGCCCGAGGCCGTCGACCCGGTCCCGGACGGTGCTGGCCGCGGTCAGCATCAGGATCCGGCTGGACGGCGGCTGTCCGGCGGCTGTCCCGGCGGCCAGCCGCCGGCAGATCTCGTCGCCGTGCACGCCGGGCACGTCCCGGTCCAGCACCACGACGTCATAGCGGGTCACGGCCAGGTGCTCGAGCGCGTCGTTGCCGTCGAGGACCACGTCGACCGCCATGCCCTCCCGGCGCAGGCCGGTGCCGAGTGTCCTGGCCAGCACCTCGAAGTCCTCGACGACCAGCACGCGCATGGTCCAAGACTGCCAGGTCGCCGGTGTCAGCCCGGTGCCAGCGGCCGACACCGTGCCGGCACCGGCCCTGGCGTACAACGCCAGCATGGACGTCACGCCAACCGGGTTCGGGCCCGTGCTGCGGGCCGAGTGGACCAAGTTCCGGACCGTCCGCGGCTGGGTCGCCGGCATGATCGTCGCCGCGCTGGCGACCGTGGGGTTCGGACTGCTGGTCTCGTCCGGCATCGAGTGCGGCGGTGCGCCGTCGCCCGGTCATCCGCGGGGGACGCCGTGCACGGACACGCTCGGGCCGGGCGGCGAGGCGGTGACCGACCGCTTCTTCTTCGTGCACCGGCCGCTGGCCACCGGCGGCAGCATCACCGTGCGGGTGACGTCGCTGGCCGGCGACGGCGCCCGTCTCCAGCCGTGGTCCAAGGCGGGGATCATCATCAAGGCGGGAACCCGGCCGGGATCGGCGTACGCGGCGATGATGGTCACCGGCCGCCACGGCGTGCGGATGCAGTCCGACTTCACCCGGGACGCGCCCGGCCTGCCCGGGCCGGTGTCGGCCGCCTCGCCGCGCTGGCTGCGGCTCACCCGGTCCGGCGACGCCGTCACCGGCTACGACTCGGCCGACGGCAGGCACTGGGTCCGGGTGGGGGTCGTGCGCTTGGCCGGGCTGCCCGTCACCGTGCCGGCCGGGTTGTTCGCCGCTTCCCCGGCTCCGGTGACGGGGGCAACGTTCACCGGCTCCGGGCCGCCGGCGGCCACCGGCCGGTTCGACCATGTGGCCCTGCGCGGCGCCTGGCCGGGCCACGCGTGGACCGGTACCGAGGTCGGAGCGCAGGCCGGCCGGCCGTCCGCCGGGCTCGGCGGCTTCCGCCTTTCGGGCGGCACGCTGACGGTGAGCGGGACCGGTGACATCGCCCCTGCGGTCCCGCCGGAGGCCTCCGTCATGCCGCTCGCCCACACCCTGGTCGGTGCGTTCGCGGGGCTGATCGCGATGGCCGTCGTGGCCGCGATGTTCATCACCGCCGAGTACGCCAGCGGCATGATCCGGGTCACGCTGGCCGCGAGCCCGCGGCGTGGCCGGGTGCTGGCGGCCAAGGCCATCGTGGTCGCGGCCGTCACGTTCGTGGCCGGCCTGGCCGGTGCCGCGGCCGCGGTCCCGCTGAGCGAGCGGGCCCTGCGCGACCGCGGAAACGTCATCGGCCCGGTCGGAGTGCTCACCGAGGTGCGCGTGGTGACCGGCACGGCGGCGGTGCTCGCGGTCGTCGCCGTGCTCGCCCTGGCCCTCGGCGGCGTGCTGCGCAGCAGCACCGGCGCGGTCACGATCGTCGTCGCGGTGGTCGTGCTGCCCTACCTGCTGTCGGTCGGGCTGCCGATCCTGCCACTCGCGATAACGGACTGGATGCTGCGGGTCACCCCGGCGGCGGCCTTCGCCGTGCAGGGCACCTCGCCGCAATACGCGCAGGTGAGCGGCACGTATCTGCCGTTCTTCGGCTATTACCCGGTCGGGCCGTGGGCCGGCTTCGCGGTGCTGTGCGGCTGGACCGCGCTCGCGCTTGCGCTCGCCCTCCTCCTGCTCAGGCGGCGGGACGCGTGACGGCGGGCCCGACCCGCCCGGCTACGTTGGTCTCTCACGCGGATACGAGGGGGGATCATGACCACGGAACCGGAGCTGAAGGGCAAGGTCGCGGTCGTCAGCGGGGCCAGCAAGGGCATCGGGCTCGAGGTCGTGCGCGGGCTCGCCGCCGGCGGCGCGCACGTCGTCGCCGGGGCCAGGACCAGCTCGGCCGACCTGGACGAGCTGGCCAGAGCGGGCCAGGTGGAGGTGGCGCTGGTCGACCTGGCCGAGGCCGACGCGCCGGCCGCGCTCGTCGCCCGGGCCGGTGACCGCGTCGACATCCTGGTCAACAACGTCGGACTCGCCCCGGCCCGGCTCGGCGGCTTCCTGAGCATTACCGACGCGGACTGGCAGGCCACGCTGAACCTCGACTTCATGGCGGCGGTCCGCTGCACCCGGGCCGCGCTTCCCGTCATGATCGCCGCGGGCGGCGGCGTGATCGTCAGCACCTGCTCGGTCAACGCCCGTCTGCCCGATCCGGACGTGATGGACTACAGCGTCGCGAAGGCCGCCCTGCGCAGTTTCTCCAAGGCCCTGTCCAAGGAGGTCGGGCGGCACGGGATCCGGGTCAACACGGTCAGCCCGGGCCCGGTCGCCACCGACCTGTGGCTGGGCGCGGACGGGCAGGCCGCCACGCGCGGCGCCGCGACCGGTGTCGACCCGAAGGACGTGGCCGCGGCCGCCGCGAAGCAGATGGTGACCGGGCGCTTCACCCGTCCCGAGGAAGTCGCCGGCCTGGTTCTGTACCTGGTCAGCGACCGGGCCGGGAACATCACCGGATCGGACTTCCCGATCGACGGCGGTCTGATACCGACTTTGTAGCCGACCCGATAGCCGGCCCCGCGGGCCCAACACGATATAACGTGATAAGACGGTGCGGCGGGCGCGGGGACGGAGCACGGGCATGGACGCGATCGAGATCTTCACCAGGCTCAGCACGCCGGAGGGCCGGGCGGATCCCTACCCGCTCTACGCTGCCCTGCATGAGCTGGGCGAGGTGATCCCGGTCGGCCCGCAGAACCTGATCGTCGTCGGCTACGAGGCCAACAACGCCGTGCTCCGCGATCCCGGCTTCCGGGTGTCCGATGCCGCCTACCTCGACAAGGTGTTTCCGGGCTGGCGGGACAACCCGGTGTTCGTTCAGGGCGCGGACTGGCTGCTGAACCTGAACGGGGAACGGCACGCGCGGATCAGGCGGCTGATCGCCCGCGCGTTCACGCCCCGTCGGCTGGCCGGCCTGGAGCCGGCGATCACCAAGATCGCCGACGAGCTGATCGACGCCATGGCCGAGGCCGGCGCCGACGGCTCGGCCGTCGAGTTCATGCACGACTTCGCCTACCTGCTCCCGGTCACGGTGATCTGCGAGCTGATCGGGATCCCCGAGGCCGACCGGGAGGGCTTCCGGCCGGTGGCGCGGGACCTGGCCGGCGTGTTCGAGTTGCACGACCCCGCGACCTTGCCCGCGATCAACGCCGCGGCCACCGAGTTGCTGGACTACTTCACCGCGCTGGCCGCCACCCGGCGCGCCGACCCGCGCGACGACCTGCTCAGCGACCTGATCGCGGTCAGCGACTCCGACGATGGCCGGCTCACCGACGCCGAGTTGCTGCACAACCTGACCTTGCTGCTGGTGGCCGGGTTCGAGACCACGACGAACCTGCTCGGCAACGGCCTGCGGATCATCCTGGAGGACCCGCCGGCCGGGGATGCCGTCAGGACCGGGACGGTCCCGGCGTCGGCGTTTGTCGAGGAAGTGCTGCGCTTCGACTCGCCGGTGCAGCTCACCGACCGGATCGGCTACGCGACGACCCTGGCCGGAGTGCCGGTGGCCGAGGGAGCGGACGTGAACACCGTGATCGGCGCCGGGAACCGCGACCCGCGCCGGTTCGCCGAGCCGGACCGGTTCGACCCCGCGCGCCCGGACGGCGGCCCGCTCAGCTTCGGCGGCGGGGCCCACTTCTGCATCGGCGCCGCGCTGGCCAGGCTGGAGGGCGCCGTGGCGTTCTCCCGGCTGCTGGGCCGGTTCCCGAAGATCTCGGCCGCGGGCGAGCCGGTGCGGCGCAACACGTTCCTGCTCCGCGGCTTCGACGCGCTCCCGGTGATCGTGATGTAATCACGGCCGCCGTGATCGTGTTGTCCGAGGATGAGCGCGCGCGTGACACCAGTGTCACGCTGGAGTCCGAGGACCGCCTGGATCGCTACTTGTCGGCGTTACCGCGAGGAAAACGTTCTCGAAGGATCCTTTTAACGTGGTCCTCCAGCGAGCCGAACTTGTTAGCCAAGTCCTGCAGTTCAGCGAAGCGGTCCAGGTACTGTTCAATTTCGTCAACCTCATCACGGTTTACGCTGTCTCGGTCTGCGTTCTCAAGGTAGAGCAGGTCTGACAGCTGGGGATCGTCGAACTGTTGGACAGTGAACGCACTGCCTACGCCCGGGTGGACACCCGCGGAGAACGGGAGTATCTGAACGGAGACTCCGTCGATCGTTGAGACTTCGAGCAAATGCGCGAGCTGCTCACGCATCACGTCGTCGCCACCAGCAGGCCTGCTGAGAGCCGCTTCGCCGATGATGAAGTAGAGATCGGGGTGAACAGGCGTATCGAGCAACCTCTGCCGCTGCTCGAGCACTGCCAGGCGTCTCTTCACTTGGTGCTCGGAGTTTCCTAGGGCTCTCAGCAGGGCACGTGCATATTCCTGAGTTTGGAACAAGCCGGGAATAACGGACGGCTCGAACTTGTAGATCACCTTCGCGACTGGCTCATTGCCAACCAGTTCGAGCGCCGCGGCGGATAGGACGTCGCTGAACCCACTCCACCCCTTGTCCTCGCGTGCATCCTTGGCCAGTTCGACAAGCTCTTCAAGTCGAGCCTCCTTGACGCCGTAGAGCTGAAGTAGGACCCGGGTATCGGTGGGTGTCACGGGGACGCCCCCTTGCTCAATCCGGACGATCTTGCTCGTGCTCCATACGAGCTGTTCAGCTGCGGTTCTCTGAGTCATCTTTGCGTCTATGCGGGCTTGGCGGAGTGCGCCCCTCAGGCGCCTCTTTTTGACCTCGACGGTCTCCGCCTTGCTGCCGCCCGCGGCCACGGCCATCACTGACCTCCTTTAGGTATGAAGCCACATAGCTCGAAGCCTGATTGCATCACGGCATACACCTTCATGTCATGTGGACGTATGATAGCTGGAGTACTGCTAGGTAGCTTGCTGCCAAGCAGACTGGAGACAGTTGTCATAGTGAGACTATAATCTAAGCCTGATGGCGTGAGGCCAGCACGCCCCAAGCGAGCCTCCGTAGAGGATGTAGGCGGAACGCCAGGCAGCAGTGCGAGATGACGGTCCGTCTCGCATGTCCCCGGGAGGCGGGATCGCGTGCTCAACCCAGATGACGCGGCCGAGAGCGCTGTCCTCCCCGCCGAGAGTGCGCAGAGCGTTGAAACAGAGAAGGCTGGTCCGGCGGCGCCGGGCTTAGCTAGTGGGGACTTCTCAGAGCATGTCGGGGCGGGCCCGCCGGGCAAGGGCCAGTCGCGCGCTCCGGCTCCACCCCCCGGATCCGGGCCGAGCTCAGTACGACCTGAGTCCAAGCTGACCGTGCCCAAGAGCTATAAGGCCTCGTCGGGGGCCATAAGAGCCGTCAAGGGGGGAACGGAGCAGAAAAGGCGTTTTAACGTCAAGCCTGCCCACAGGGGGCTGGACGGATACGACGTTTTTACCTTCATCGCGGCTTCGAGATATGTCACGCTCAACGTGGTGATGATCCTTCTGGCCTTGGCAGTAGTTGCATTTGCCTTCGGGCGGGCGCAAGCTCCATTGACGATCGCCGGCACAAGTGCGGGAACCGTGCTCATTACCACGTTTCTGAGGGCGGTCAAGAACCGGCGCGGAACGCGGGAAGACTCACATCGGGATGGCCAGTCCGCGCATCGAGACGACGGGCCAGAAGATCAACCGGAATAGGCGCCTGTCGTGATCGCGATCGGAAGTCTCCGCAGGTCAGTGGCGACGGGAGGGGATCAGTAAGCGGACGCGCGTCAACGTGCTCTCGCAGGCAAGGCCGGCCACGACCGCCACGACCGGGATAGTGGCCCACTGCAGCGACGAACGCATCTCACCCGGATCTGTGAGCGCGGCGATAACTTCGGTCAAGCCCAAGGCCACGAACCCAGAGGCGAGTGCATAGACCCAAACCGATGCGACGGCCCTGCCGGATCGACGGTTACGACGCGACTGCGTTAGCTCACTCCTTCTGGCCTGCACGTCCACAGTCAGGCTCACCCCCACCCTGGACCGTTCAACTAGTTTGACCTTCGGCATGTGTACCGCACAAGTGTCTGAGGTCGCTCGCCAAAAAGTAGCGGACTACGGCCGTCGCACGCTAGGGCTAAGCCACAGTTTGGTATCACATTTGTAGCCTCAACGCCAACCTCACCTTAAGCTACTATTTGGGTGGACTGGCAACGGTGACGCTAGGTCACCTGACGCTACTAGACGTGCGTCGAGCGAGGGGGCAGCATGAGCGAGCGCGAGACGCCGAAGCGATGGCGCAAGAGCAGCTTCAGTGCAAGCGGGGACTGTCTCGAATGGGCGCCTACCAAAACCAGTGTTCATGTGCGTTCTTCGAATGATTCGTCGGGAACCGAGCTAGAGTTCACCCATCTTCAATGGCAAGCCTTTATTGCCGCGGTGAAGTCCGGTGAGGCGGACTTGTCGGCGAACTAACCAGGGCCGATCGGCCGTCCGAAACTTCCGGCTGAGTGGCGCGGCCGCCGCGGAGCAGGGACGCCAGGCCGGCCAGCACGGACAGGCCGGCGGCCACGGCGAACACGATGACCAGGCCCTGGTGGAACGGGCCGGAGATCAGATCGGGGAAGAACTCCCGGCCGGTGAGAACGCGCTGGCTGGCCTCGGGCAGGGACGCGAGCGCGTGCATGGACGCCAGCAGATGCTGCACCGGGTTGACCCCGAGCACCGCGGCGAACAGCGACGACACCGGCGGCAGGCTTCCGATGTGCTGGGCGGCGCCGGGCGCCACGCCCTGGTGTCGCAGGCCGCTGGTCAGGGTGTGCGGAAGGCTGCTGGCCAGCCCGGCGATCATGAGCGAGAAGAACACGCCGATCGATAGCGCGGTGCCGGAGTTCTGGAAGGTCGCCCGCATTCCCGAGGCCGCGCCGCGGTGGCGGGCCGGGACACTGCCCATGATCGAGGAGGAGTTCGGCGAGGCGAACATCCCGCTGCCGATCCCGTTGGCGGCGATGAGCACGGCGAAGGCCCAGTACGGGAAGTCGACGGGCAGCACCATGAGGCCGATGAAGCTCCCGCCGAACACCGCCATCCCGGCGCTGGCGATGCCGCGCGAGCCGAACCGGTCGGAAAGGATGCCCGAGGTCGGGCCGGCGATGAGGAAGCCGGCGGTCAGCGGCAGCAGGAAGATGCCGGCCCACAGCGGGGTCTGCGCGAAGGCGTAGCCGTGCAGCGGCAGCCAGATGCCCTGCAGCCAGATGATCAGGATGAACTGCAGCCCGCCGCGGGCGATGGACGTGGCGAAGCCGGCGATGTTCCCGGCCGTGAAGGCCCGGATCCGGAACAGGCTGAGCTGGAACATCGGCTCGGCGATCCTGGTCTCTATGATCGCGAACGCCGCCAGCAGCGCGGCGCCGCCGATGATCAGGCCGAGGACGGTCGGATTCTCCCAGCCCATGCTGTGATGCCCGTAGGGCTGGATGCCGACGGTGACGCCGACCAGGACCGCGCCCAGGCCGAGGGCGAACGTGACGTTGCCCCACCAGTCGATCCCGGCCCGGTGCCGCTCACCGTTGTCGCGCAGCCGCCGGTAGGCCCAGATCGTCCCGTAGATACCGACCGGGACGTTGATCCAGAACACCGCGCGCCAGTCCCAGGCGGCCAGCAGCCCGCCGGCGACCAGGCCGATGAACTGCCCGGCCAGGGCGGCGATCTGGTTGGTCCCCAGCGCGAACCCGCGCTGGTCGGAAGGAAAGGCATCGGTCAGTATCGCGGCCGAGTTGGCCATGAGCATGGATCCGCCGATGGCCTGCAGCACCCGCCAGCCGATCAGCCAGAGCGCGCCGCCGCCGGCCAGGAACGGGTCGAACGACAGCAGGATCGAGGCCACGGTGAACACCACGAAGCCGGCGTTGTAGATCTTGACGCGGCCGTACATGTCGCCCAGGCGGCCCAGGGTGACCACGAGCACGGCCTGGACCAGCCGGTAGCCCATGATCATCCACAGCAGGTACGAGATGTTGCCCGGCGCCAGCGGATCGAGGTGGATGCCGCGGAAGATCGCGGGCAGCGCGATGATGACGATCGAGCCGTCGAGCGCGGCCATGAACATGCCGGCCGTGGTGTTGGCCAGGGCCACCCACTTGTAGCGGTCGTCGGTCCCCAGGGCTCGGGCGTCCGCCATCAGATGCTCAGCGCCAGCCGCTCGAGCAGCGGTGCCGCGGCGGTCAGCAGGTCGAGTTCCGGTCGGGTGAACCCGGACGAGAGCGCCCGGGCCAGGTGCTCGGTCCGGGCATTCCGCCGGTTGCGCATGGTCTTATGCCCGGCCTCGGTGACCGACAAGACGATCCGCCGGCCGTCCCTGGGATCGGAGTGTCGCTCAACCAGGCCGCGTGCCTCGAGCGCCGCCAGCGTGGCCCCGATCGACTGCGGGCTGATGCGTTCCAGCCGGGCCAGGGCGCTCGCGGTGGTCGGGCCGCCGCGGTCCAGGCGGGTGAGCGCCGCGCTCTCGGGCAGGGTCAGCTCGCCGTCGGCCGGCAGCTGGCGCAGCCGTCGCAGCAGCAGGCCGACGCTCTCGCGCAGCGTCTCGGCGATCGCATTGAAGTCCGGGTCGGGGTTCTGAGCCACTTGCTCAGCCTAAACTGATAAGTCCAGCCTTAGCAAATGGCGGATGCCGCGTCTGCGGCGGGCTCTTGAGGATGCGGGCTCTTGAGGATGCGGCGGGCCGGGTAGGGAGTGGCCATGAGCTATGCCAGGCAGATGCTGGACACCTATCCGCGCAGCGGGAACGTCGACAGCGACCTGCTGGCCGCGACCGTCGACGCGCTCAGCGACTGCGCCCAGGCGTGCAACGCCGACAACGCGGCCGACCTGAGCGAGCCGAACCTGGCCGACATGGTCACGTGCATCCGGCTGTGCCTGGACTGCACCGACATCTGCACCGCCACCGCCGGGATCATCGGCCGCTTCACCGGCATCGACCTGAGCGTCCACCGGCCGCTGCTGGAGGCGTGCGCCAACAGCTGCCGCAGCTGCGGGGACGAGTGCGAGCGCCATGCCCCGCACCACGTGCACTGCCGGATCTGCGCCGAGGCCTGCCGGCGCTGCGAGCGCGCCTGCCGGGCGCTTCTCGACGCGCTGACCCAGGGTTAGCCGTCCGCGAGCGCGTTCAGCAGAGCCTTCATCCACGGGCCGAGATCGGCCGGGGTCCGGGCCGAGATCAGGTTGCCGTCGACCACGGTGGCCTCGTCGACCCAGTCGACCCCGGCGTTGACCATGTCGTCGCGGATCGCGCCCACGCTGGTGGCCCGGCGGCCCTTCAGGATCTTCGCGGAGATCGGCACCCAGCCGGCGTGGCAGATGAAGGCCACCGGCTTGCCCGCCTCGTCGAACGCCCGGACCAGGTCGAGCACGGCCCCCGAGCGCCGCAGCTTGTCCGGCGCGTATCCGCCCGGGATGACCAGGGCATCGAAGTCGAGGGCGGCGACCCGGTCGACGGTGGTGTCCACCGGGACCGGGCCGTGGCCCTTCTTCCCCCGTACCGGATGTTCGTCCAGGCCCGCCACGGTCACGGCCACGTCCTCCTCGACCAGGCGGTAGAGCGGGTACAGCAGCTCCATGTCCTCGAAGTCGTCGGCGGCGAGGATCAGCACCTTGCGTCCGGTGAGCACCATGCTGCCGACCCTACGCCTCAGCCCATCGGGTACCTGCGGAAGCCGACGGCGTACTCGGTTCCCGCGCCCAGCCCGACGAAGCCGGCCATGTTGCGCAGGAACTCGTCCGGGTCGAAGTCGCCGCCCAGGCCGTCGAGGTAGGCCCGGTGCTCGCGCAGCGAGGCGATGCCCGCCTCGATCGTGCCGGTGACGTCGGCGAAGTGCGTCGGGTTGCCGCTGGCGGCCACGTAGGCGTCGCGGATGGTCCGGCACGGCGGCCCGGACTCGGTGAACACCCACTCGTTGGCGGCGTCCCGGCAGGCGTCCAGGACGGCCAGGCCGACCGCCCGGTGGTCGGCGTGATTGACCGGGCCGTCCTCGCCCCAGGTGAGGTCGAAGCTCATCGTGATCACGACCTCGGGCTGCAGCCGGCGGAACGCCGCGGCCAGATCGCGCCGCAGCGGCAGCCCGTACTCGACCAGCCCGTCGGGGTGATCGAGGAACTCGACCGAGCTCACGCCCACCACCGCGGCGCTGCGGTGTTCCTCCTCCATCCGCAGCGGCGCGACCTGGGCGGGCGCCATGCCGGCGATGCCCGCCTCGCCCTTGGTGGCGAGCAGGTAGGAGACCTCCTTGCCCTGCCCGGTCCAGCGGGCCACGGCCGACGCCACGCCGTACTCAAGGTCGTCGGGGTGCGCGACCACGGCGACGGCCCTGGTCCAGTCCTCCGGTATCGGCTGCATTCGCCCGTCCCTTCGTCCGCTCCGGTCAGCCTCAGAAGTCCCAGCTTTCCATCCGGGGTGCATGATTGGCGCTGCGGCCTGTCGTGATCCGGGGAAGGAAAATGATATGAGCGCGCCATCGAGCGGCTGGGACGAGAGTTACACCGGATCGTCGCCCGCGCCCTGGGACATTGGCCGGCCGCAGCCCGCCTTTGTCCGGCTGGCCGGCGAGGGCCTGCTGCGCGGCCGGCTGCTCGACTCGGGCTGCGGCACGGGGGAGAACACGCTGATGGCCGCGGCCAAGGGCGCGGACGCGCTGGGCGTCGACGTCGCGGCGCCCGCTATCGAGCGAGCCCGGGCCAAGGCGGCCGAGCGCGGTGTGTCGGCCAGGTTCGAGGTCGCCAGCGTGCTTGACCTCGGCCGGCTCGGCCTGACCTTCGACACGATCATCGACAGCGGGGTGTTCCACGTCTTCGACGACGCCGACCGCGCCCGCTACGTGATCAGCCTGGCCTCGGTGCTGGAGCCGGGCGGCACCTGTTACCTGATGTGCTTCAGCGACCTCCAGCCCGGCGACTGGGGTCCGCGCCGGGTGCGCCAGGATGAGCTGACCGACGCGTTCCGCGACGGCTGGACCGTGGTCGACATCACCGCCGGCACCTTCGATATCAATCCAGTCATGGGCGCCGACACGGTCCAGGCCTGGCTGGCCGTCATCCGCCGGAACTGAACGGCAGCTCGGCCACCGGCCGAGGGTGACCGGGACCGGGGCCGCCCGCGCCAGCGCCCGGCGGGCCGCCGTGACCATGACCTCCAGGCTCGCCTCCGGCACCTCGTCGGCAAACCCGACGATCGGCCATGAGGGGCGCCGGGCATGATGGACCGATGAGCAGCGCACGGGATACCGCACTGGACCTGATCACGTTTATCGACGCGTCGCCGTCGCCGTACCACGCCGCCGCCGAGGCGCTCCGCCGCCTGCGCGCGGCCGGATTCACCGAGGTAGCCCAGAACGCGACGTGGCCGTCCGGCGAGGGACGGTTCGTGACCGTCGACGGCGGCACCGTCTTCGCCTGGGTGGTTCCCGACGCGGCCCCGCCCGAGGCGCCGTTCCGGTTGATCGGGGCGCACACCGACAGCCCGACGCTGCGGGTCAAGCCGCGCCCGGACACCGGCCGGGCCGGCGTCCGCCAGATCGGCGTCGAGGTCTACGGCGGCCCGCTGCTCAACTCGTGGCTCGACCGCGACCTCGGCCTGGCCGGCCGCGTGGTGGTCCGGACCCCGGACGGCCCGCGGACCCGGCTGGTGCGGGTGCACCGCGCGGTGGCCCGGGTGCCGCAGCTCGCCATTCATCTGGACCAGGATCTGCGCTCCGGCGGGCTCTCGCTGGACCCGCAGCAGCACCTGGTGCCGATCTGGTCGCTCGGCCAGCCGGAGACCGGCGCGTTCCGGAACTTCCTCGCGGCCGAGCTCGACGTCTCCGCGGGCGACGTGCTCAGCTACGACATCGTGACCTATGACCTGACCGGGGGCACGCTGGCCGGCGCCGACGAGGAGTTCGTGAGCTCGGCCCGGCTCGACAACCTCGGCTGCACGCACGCGAGCGTCACCGCGCTGGCCGCGGTGGCCGGCCAGCCGGCCCCGCAGCACGTCAGCGCCATGGTCCTGTTCGACAACGAGGAGATCGGCAGCGTGTCGGCGACCGGGGCCCGGGGCGCCTGGCTGGGCCGGCAGCTCGAGCGGTCGGTGCTGGCCCGGGGCGGCGGGCGCGACGATTTCCTGCGCGCCGTCGCGGGCTCGGTGCACATCTCGGCCGACATGAGCCACGCCACGCACCCCAACTACCCGGATCAGCACGAGCCGGACCACCAGATCCGGCTGAACGGCGGCCCGATCATCAAGATGAGCGCCAACGTGTTCTACGCCACCGACGCCGCGACCCACGCGGCGTTCCTGCTGGCCGCCGAGCAGGCCGGCGTGCCCGTGCAGTACTTCGTCAACAAGAGCGGCGTGCGCAGCGGGTCGACGATCGGGCCGTACGTGGCCGCTGGCCTGGCCATGCCCACGGTCGACGTGGGCAACCCGGCGCTGGCCATGCACTCCGCGCGCGAGCTGGGCGGGGCCGAGGATCCCGAGATGCTGATCGGGGCGCTCAGCGCGTTCCTGGCCCCGGCTTAGGCGCGCTGCGTCGCCCGGGCCCCGCGCGCCCGGGCGTTGTAGATCCGCAACTGCAGGGCGGCGAGCTCGAGCAGCGGCGTCTCGACGTCACGGGCCCGGGCCCGGCGAACGAGATCATCTAGCACGTAGTCGGACTCGGTGGGACGACCGATGAGCACGTCGCGGTACAGCGAGGCCGTCAGCGCGGAGCCTTTGCTGGTGAAGGTGGCCGTGTAGGCGCGGGCATCGCCGACCGGCACCGGGAAGCCCCAGGCCGCCGCGATCGCGCTGGTCTCGGCCAGGAAGGCCGGCGCGAGCTCCGCGCCACCGGGAGCGCTCGCGATCTCGCCCACGTTCCCGCGCATCAGGCAGGTCAGCGCGGCCAGGGTGGAGATGAACACCCACTTGCTCCACATGTCGGCGATGATGTGGTCGGAGACCACGAGATCGAAGCCCGGCACGTCCAGGGCGGCCGTGACATTGGTCAGGTCGGGCTGATCGGGCCCGGGCTGGGCGCCGATCGTGAGCTTGGCCGCCGGCAGCAGGCTGATGATCTCGCCCCGTTCGCCCAGTTGCCTCATCGCGAGCACGACGCCGCCCAGGACCGCGGATCGTCCGAAGCGCTCGTTGAGCCGGTCCATGTGCCCCATGCCGTTGAGGAACGGCACGATCAACGTGCGCGGACCGACGGCCGCGGCCATGTCATCGGCCGCCGCGTCGAGGGCGCCATTGCCCACGGCCAGCAGGACCAGGTCGTAGGGGCCGGAGAGTTCGGCGGCGGTCACCACCTGGACGGGCACGATCTCATCGGCGCCCTGGCCGGTGAGCCGCAGGCCGCCCGCCCGCACGGCGGCGGCGCGCTCGCCGCGGAGCAGGAACGTCACGTCCCGGTCGGCCTGGGCCAGCCGCGCGCCGTAATAGCCCCCGGTCGCGCCGGCGCCCACCACGAGAATCCGCATCCAGAGCATGATCGCACGGATAGGGCAACGGCTCGGGTTGGGGATCGGGGCCGCCATGGCTTCCGCGTGGGCGCCCAGGATTTCGCGATAGTAGCCATATAGATAATAGCCATGTATTGTATTTGGCATGAGCATGGAGAGCGCGGGGCCCACGCCGGGCTTCCTGGTCTGGCGGCTGTCGTTGAAGTGGCGCACGGCCGTCGACCGGGCCCTCGCTCCGCTGGGCCTGACCCACGCCCAGTACTCGCTGCTGGCCTCGCTGTCCGCGATGCAGGTGTCGGTGCCGCGGCCCAGCCAGCGTCGGCTGGCCGACCACACCGGCCTGGAGCCGCTCTACGTTTCCAAGCTGGCCCGGGCCCTGGAGTCGGCCGGCCTCATCCGGCGCGTGCCGGATCCGGCCGACAGCCGGGCGGTGCAGCTGTCGCTCACCGGCCGCGGGAGCGAGGTCACCGGGCGCGCGATCGTCGTGGTCCGTGACCTCGTCGACGGGCTCCTCGAGCCGCTCGGCGGCCTGGGCGGCGAGGGGACGGCGGCGTTCGTTCGCGATCTGGCCGCCCTGCTCGGCCTGTCAGCCGATCAGGATCTGTCTCCCGATACGGAGGAGTAGCCATGCCCGATCTCAATCCACAGGTCCTCGGCCAGGCCGAGAACGCGCACCGCGCGATCCTGGGCCGGATCCTGGCCGGAACCGGTCTCAGCTACCACGGCTGGGTCGCGGTGCGGCTGATCGCCGCCGCCGGCGATGCGGGCGCCGACCGCAAGCGGCTCATTGACCAGATGGCCGGCGGCCTGAAGATCAGTGGCTCGGGCGCGCGGGCCGCCGTGGACGGGCTGGGCGCGGCGGGACTGCTCGAGACCCTCCCGGACGGTCCCGGCCGGCGGATCCGGCTCAGCGCCGCCGGCCAGGAGGTGTACCGGCGGGCCCGCGGCGAGATCGACAGGGTGATGGCCCGGATGTACGGCGACATCCCGCCCGGCGACCTGGCCACCGCGGGCCGCGTGCTGACCGTGCTCACCGACCGGGCCAACGCCGAGCTGGCCCGCGCCTGAAGCTCCCCCGGCTCAGGCGCCCCAGCCGGCGGGCGGGTCCTGCCGCCCGGGCCGGGTCTGCCAGTACTCCCACAGGTCCCGGCAGCGGCCATCGGGCGCGAAGCGCAGCAGCAGGCATCCCGGCAGCGTGAGCTCACCCTGGTCGGGATCGATCATGGTGGTCCACCATTCGACCGCGACCCGGTCCGCCGTGAGAACCGGCCGTCCCATGGTCACGCACACCTCGCGCTGGGCTCCGGCCCCGCGCTGCCAGTACCGGCGGATCGCGTCGTGACCCAGATACGGCTCACGGAACACGTTCGACCGGTACGAGGCATCCGCCGTGAACAGCTCGACGATGTCGTCGGCGTCTCCGGTTTCCCAGGCCCGGCCGTAGCGCTCGATCCACTGCTCGTGAGAGATCACAACGCGGCAGCCTAACGAGGGAGCCCGGTGTCGGCGAGTGAGTATCCGGCCGGTGGGGGAACCGGGGCGTTCGAAATAAATTTGGCTTTTCTTCCAGGCGCGGGCGAGGATCGGCGGGCAGGACCGCCGTCCTTCCGGTCCTGGCACTTGGCCCACACGCTGGTACGTTGGCATTGGGGGACAAATGGCGCAGGGAGGAGACGGCGTATGCCGAGCACGGACGGAACGTTGAGCGCCCAGGACACCGAGCTGCTCCGGAAGGAGTTCTCGGCCAACCCGGGGTACCGGCTGGCCCAGAACGCGGTGACCAGGGTGACGGTCGATGACGTCGCGATCAACCGCGAGATCATTAACGCCACCGATCATTCCCTTTCCGTCCTGCTGGACGACTGGAAGGTCACCAACCAGAAGCGCAGCGGCCGGTGCTGGCTGTTCGCCGGGCTCAACCTGCTGCGCGTGGGCGCCATGAAGAAGATGGGGCTGAAGGAGTTCGAGTTCTCCCAGAACTACGCGATGTTCTGGGACAAGATCGAGCGGGCCAACTACTTCCTCGAGGCCGTCATCGAGACGGCCGACCGCGACATCGACGACCGGACCGTGGCGTTCGTGCTCGACTCGGCGGCCGAAGACGGCGGCCAGTGGAACATGTTCGTCGCGATCGTCAAGAAGCACGGGCTGGTGCCGAAGGCGTTCATGCCCGAGACCCAGAGTTCGTCCGACACCGGCCGGATGAACGGTGTGCTGCGGACCGTGCTGCGGCAGGGCGCGAAGTCGGTGCGGGCCGCGGCGGAGTCGGGCGGGATCGACGCGGCGCGGGCCGAGAAGGCCGAGATCCTGCGGGTGGTCCACCGGGTGCTGTGCATCCACCTCGGCACCCCGCCGGATCACATCGACTGGCAGTGGACCGACAAGGACCGGCAGTTCCACCGGGACGGGGTGCTGACCCCGCAGGAGTTCGCGGCCCGGTACGTGGAGCTGCCCGTCGACGACTACGTGTGCCTGGTGCACGACCCGCGCGCGTCCAGCCCGACCGGCCGGACGTTCACGGTCCAGTACCTCGGCAACGTGCTCGGCGCCCCGCCGGTCACCTACCTCAATGTGGACATGTCGCTGATCAAGGACATCGCCGCGCGGGCGCTGCAGGCGGGCGAGCCGGTGTGGTTCGGGTGCGACGTCGGCAAGAACATGAGCAACGAGTACGGCGTGTGGGATGCCGAGCTCTACGACCTGCCGTCGGTGTACGACACGTCCTTCACCCTGGACAAGGCCGGCCGCCTCGTCTTCCACGAGACCCAGATGACCCACGCGATGCTGTTCACCGGCGTGGACCTGCTGGACGGCAAGCCGCGGCGGTGGCGGGTCGAGAACAGCTGGGGCTCGGACAAGGGCAAGGACGGCTTCTACACGATGAACGACTCGTGGTTCGACGAGTACGTGTTCGAGATCGCCGCCCGGCGCGACGCGCTGCCCGAGGAGTTGCGCGCCGCGCTCGACACCGAGCCGATCGTGCTGCCGGCCTGGGACCCGATGGGTTCGCTCGCGCGGTAACGTTCGCTCAGCGGTCGGGCCTGCTGTCTAGCCCGCCCAGGTGACCACCGGTCCCAGGGGGCTGGGCAGCGCGGCCAGGCCCGCGATCGCTCTCGGCGGGAAGTCGGACCAGGCGCCCCGCGGGTCGCGGTCGCGGTGAACGTAGGTGTCGAGGAATCGCTGCCACCGGCGCAGCCCGTCGATGGCCGCGTCCGTCGGGAGGGTGCCGTACTCGATGGCGTCGGCGAACTCGTCGAGGTCGAGCAGGCGTTGGTGACGGCCGTCGGCCGGGACCATGACGTCGATGTACAGGTCGCGCGCGATGATCTCGTCGCCGCGATCGGTCACGTGCATCAGGTCGACGTACCAGGCGGGTTCGTCCTGGTCGGGATCGACGCCCGGGACGATGTCGCCGGCGTCGGTCGTCGCGCGGCGCCAGCAGGGCTGCGCCAGGGCGACGCCCACGTCGGTGAGCAGGAACGTTCGCTGGAGCCGGTTGCGTCCCGGGCGCGGCTCGAAGTTTTGGGGCAGGGCGTATTCGTAGGCGATCGCGTGGCCGTCCCTGATCGCGGGAAGCGGGCCGAAGAGAGGGACGGGGTCGCCGAAGCGGCCCTGCCAGACGACTACTGGTTCCATCGCGGCCAGTATGCGGCAAGACTGGTCCGGTGTCCGAAGCCGCCGAGGAGTGGAACCACAACAGCCATTACCATCGCGTGATCTTCGAGGCGATCCCGGCGGGATGCGAGCGGGCGCTTGACGTGGGTTGTGGCACCGGGCAGCTCACCCGTGAGCTGAGGCGGGTCGTCCCGAGGGTGGCCGGCGTGGACCGGGATGAGCGGTGCATCGAGGCGGCGCGGTCGAACGCCGCGCGATTGGGCGCCGGGGCGGGCGGCATCGAGTACCGGTGCGGCGACGTCCTCGACCTTCCGCTCGCGCCCGGCGGTTTCGACCTGGTCACCGCGGTGGCCTCGCTGCACCACATGGACACGGCGGCCGGGCTGACCCGCATGCGGGAGCTGCTGCGCCCGGGCGGGGTGCTGGTCGTGATCGGCTTGGCGCGCGACGGGCTGTCCCGCGATCTCGCGGTCGAGGTTCCGGCCATCGTCTACCACCGGATTGAGCGGCGGAGGCATCCTCGGTTGTCTGGGACGGATGCCTCGGGGAGGGGTGCCTGGGGGAGGGGTGCCTCGGGGGAGGGGGCATCGTCGGGGGCGGCGTACCGGGCGCCGGTTGTGTGGCCGCCCGCCGAGACGTATCAGCAGATCCGCCGGATCGCGGGCAGCCTGCTGCCGGGCATGCGTTACCGGCGCCACCTGCTCTGGCGCTACTCGATCTGCTGGGTGAAACCCGGCTAGTGACCGCCGTGCTGTCGGTGCCCGGTGGTGTGCTGGATTCTGATGTATCCCCGGCCGATCGGAGGATCAATTGAAGTGGTCCGACATCGCACAGGAGCAGCCTCGTCTGTCCGCGCTGGCCCAGGAGCGGCTGATCCAGCCCGGGGTTGTCCTGGTGGTGACCACCCGGCGAGACGGCACCCCCCGGCTCAGCCCGGTCGAGCCGCTGGTGATGGACGGCGACCTGTGGTTGTCGCTGATGTGGCAGTCGACCAAGGCACTGGATCTGCTGCGGGACCCGCGCATCCTCGTGCACAGCGTGATCACGAGCCGGGACGGGACC
>Ga0335074_10004156_pt1 | contig 19908 bp, 16 predicted proteins | sample Lox_Sample_23_FD_206715 | JGI IMG/M metagenome (GOLD analysis project Ga0335074, IMG submission 206715) | Soil microbial communities from Loxahatchee National Wildlife Refuge, Florida, United States - Lox_Sample_2.3 | ecosystem: Environmental > Terrestrial > Soil > Wetlands | place: USA... | reverse complement strand
ACCTGCGCGAGGTGCGCGCGCTGATCGCGGGAGCGATTCAGCGGCGCGCCTGCCCGCTCGGTGCCCTGGTCTTCGAGCTTGGCGAGGGCGGCAGGCAGCATTCCGCGCTGCTGCGGCAGGTGCTTGACGAAGCGAGCGAAGGGATCCGTTCAGTTGCCGAAGGAGAACTCCGGGACCTGATCGAGCGAGCCGGTTTGCCGATGCCAGTGTTCAACCCGCGCCTGTGTACTGCCGACGGCGTGTTCATCGCCAGCCCCGACGCCTGGTGGGCGGACGCCGGGGTCGCGGCAGAGATCGATTCCAGGGAGCGGCACCTGAGCCCGGCCGACTGGGAGGAGACCATGCGCCGTCACGACGCAATGATCCGCCATGGCATTCTCCTGCTGCACTTCAGCCCGGCCCAGGTCCGCCGGGAACCCACAGTGGTGGCCGCGACAATCACTGACGCCCTCAACGCCGGCCGCGCCCGGGAACCACTGCCGGTCATCGCCCGCCCGGCCTCGTCATGACCGGCGAGCACTGACCGGCGAGCACTGACCGGCGAGCATGACCGGCGGCCGTGGGCGGGCCGACCGCGCGCTGCGGCCCCAGCCTGCTGACCGGGACTGCCTGCCAGATGCGGCAGGATAGAGGGGTGATCGACAGGTACACACGGCCTGCGATGGGCCGCGTCTGGAGTGAGGCCCACAAGTACGAGCTCTGGTGCCGGATCGAGACGCTGGTGCTGGAAGCGCACGCGCGGGCTGGCACCGTACCAGCGGACAGCGTGCCGCCGGTGCGGGCCGCGCCGCCGCCCACGCCCGAGGCCGTGGCCGCGGTCGAAGCAGTTACGGATCACGACGTCATCGCGTTCTTGACCGCCTGGGCGGATAACACGGTGCCCCGGGAGGCCGCAGCTTACGTTCATTTTGGAATGACGTCGTCAGACCTGGTCGACACCGGGCTGGCGCTGCAGCTCACCGAGGCTACTGACCTGCTGCTCGCCGGATGCACCGCGCTGACCGCGGCTCTGCGCGACCATGCTCTGGCGCACGGGGGCACACTTCGCGTCGGCCGGACTCACGGCATTCATGCCGAGCCGGACGTCTGGGGGCACCGGGTAGCGGACTTCGCGTTCGCGATGGCGCGGTGCCGGGACCGGCTGCGGCTGGCCCGTGACGGTGTCGCGGTCGGGAAGCTCTCCGGCGCGGTCGGGACGTACTCCAACATCGACCCGTCGATCGAGTCGCAGGTGATGGCCGAGCTGGGCCTCAAGGCACCAAGCGTCGCCACTCAGGTGGTGATGCGCGACGGGATCAGCGCGTGGGTGAGCGTTCTGGCTCTCATCGCGAGTGTGTGCGAGGCGTTTGCGCTGGAGGTCAGGCTTGGGCAGCAGACCGAGATCGCCGAACTGGCCGAGCCGTTCGGCCGCGGGCAGAAGGGCTCGTCGGCGATGCCGCACAAGCAGAACCCGGTCCGCTCGGAACGGATCTGCGGGCTGGCACGGGTCGTCCGCGCCCAGATCGTCCCGGTGATGGAGGGCATCGCGCTGTGGCACGAGCGCGACATCTCGCATTCGTCGGCAGAACGAGTCGCGCTGCCCGATGCCGCGATCGTGACCGACTGCCTGCTTCATGAGAGCTTGTGGCTGGTCACAGGTTTGCGGGTCGACGCGGACCGGATGCTGGAGAACCTGGAATCCACCTCGGGCCTTGTCTACAGCTCCGCGGTGCTGCTCGAGCTGGTCAAAGCGGGTATGTCCCGTGAGGATGCCTACTCACTGGTGCAGGCGGCCGCGATGGACGCCTACAGAGACCGCAGGCCATTCCGCGACGCGCTGCGCAAGCACGCGGCTGAGCGCGGCCAGTCGCTGGACGAGGCTGGGCTCGACGAGGTCTGCCGCCCGGAACGTTACGTCGAACGGCTCGAGGCGGTCTTCGAGCGGCTGGAGCGACTGGAGTGACACCTGGGCTGCAACACCTGTACTCCGGGAAGGTCCGCGAACTCTATGAGACGCCGGACAGCCTGCTGCTGCTCGTGGCGACCGACCGGATCTCCGCGTTCGACTGGGTGCTGGAGACACAGATCCCGGACAAGGGGAAGATCCTCACTCAGCTCTCGCTGTGGTGGTTCGGGCAGCTGGCCGACATTGTGCCCAACCACCTGGTGGACGCCCCGGTGCCGGCCGAGTTCGCCGGGCGGGCGATGGCGTGCCGGAAGCTTTCGATGGTGCCGTTCGAGTGCGTGGCCCGCGGCTACCTGGCGGGCTCGGCGGTCTCCGACTACCGGGCCACCGGCGTTGTCTGCGGCCACCAGCTCCCGCCCGGGCTGGCCGAGGGGTCCCGGCTTCCGCAGCCCATCTTCACCCCGGCCACCAAGGCGCCGCAGGGTCAGCACGACCTGAACGTCCCGGTAAGTGTCATCGCTGACAGCTTGGGCGCCGACGTCGCTGCCGCCCTCGAGCGGATCACGCTGGATGTGTACCGGCGCGGGGCGGAGATTGCCGAGCCGCGAGGCATCATCGTGGCCGACACCAAGATCGAGCTCGGCTTCGACGCTGAGGGCACGCTCGTGCTGGGCGACGAGGTGCTGACGCCGGACTCTTCCAGGTTCTGGCCTGCCAGCCAGTGGTCCCCCGGCCGTAGTCAGCCGGCGCTGGACAAGCAGTACGTGCGGGACTGGCTCACCTCGCCCGAGGCGAGCTGGGACCGCAATAGCGGGGACCCCCCGCCCCCGCTCCCCCCCGATGTGGTCGAGCGGACACGCGAAACCTACGTGCAGGCTTACGAGAGCATTACCGGGCTCCGTTGGGGTTAGAAGTACTGAGGAAGTCAGCCGATAACTAAAGGTCGCGCATCAGTTACGATACGCAACATCATCGTCATGGTCTGGGGGGGCCTAAAGCGGTGGAATACTGGACGACACATCATTCAGGCTGCCTTTCGGGCGGCCTGCCGTCTTGGCTGGCCTGTGGCCGCCATACATCCAGTCGGCGGGCCGGGATGGCGACGCCGCTTACTCGACGAACGGGAGTCCTCGAATCATGACCACCGGCCCTCAGACCACCTACCACGTGCGTGGCGGTCAGCCGCTGCAGGGAACGGTCTTTGTGCAGGGAGCCAAGAACGCGGTCCTGAAGATGATCGCCGCCTCGCTGCTAGCCGAGAAGGGCCGCACGGTTCTGCGGAACGTGCCGGTGATCGAGGACGTTCGCAGGGCTGTGGAGCTGGCCCAGGCCGTTGGGGCGCAGGTCAAGTTCCATGAGGCCGAACGGACGCTGGTGGTCGACGCGTCCGAGCTGACCAGCTCGGTGCTGCCCGCTGACATCGCGAGCAGGTTCCGTGGCTCGGTAGTGTTCGTGCCGCCGCTGCTGCACCGGCTGGGCGAGGCGACGCTCGAGGGCGTCGGGGGGTGCAACCTGGGCAGCCGCAACCTCGATTTCCACTACCGGGGCTTCGTCCGGCTCGGCGCCACGGTCGACGAGCGCGAGACCACGATCCACATCAAGGCCTCCAAACTGCAGGGGGCACATCTTTACCTTGACACCCCGTCGCATACCGGCACCGAGAACCTGATCATGGCCGCGTGTCTGGCCCCTGGCATCACCGTGATCGACAACACGGCCCAGGAGCCGGAGGTGCTGGACACCATCGCCCTGCTGACCAAGATGGGCGCGCGCATCTCAGGCGGCGGCACCGGGGTCATCACCGTCGAAGGGGTCGACGAGCTCACTGCGGTCGAGTACACGGTGATGCCGGACCGCGTCGATGCCGCGGTGTTCGCGATGGCAGCGGCGATTACCGGCGGCGAACTGAGCCTCGTCGGCGCGTCCCTCGACCATTTTGGGGTCGTGCGGTGGAAGCTTGAGCAGATGGGCGTGGAGTTCGCGACTCACGGCGCGGTCCTGCAGGTCCGCCGGGAGCGCCCGCTACGGCCCATCAACGTGATCACCAGCCCGTTCCCCGGCTACGCCACCGATCTCCAGTCACCGATCATGGCGCTCAGTTGCCTGGCCGAAGGAACCAGCTACATCAGGGAAACCATCTTCGACGGTCGTTACACACTCGCTGGAGAGCTCAACAAGATGGGCGCGAAGGTAGAAGTGGCCGGAAACGCCGCTGTGGTTCACGGCCCGTCAGCGCTGAGGGGTGCCGACGTCACCGCGCACGACCTGCGAACCGGGATCGCGCTGATCCTCGCGGGTCTGGCCGCTGAGGGTGAGACCTGCGTTTCGCCTGGCTACCCGATTGACCGCGGTCACGCCTCGGTCGCAGGACGACTGAGCACTCTGGGCGCTGACATCTCTGTAGAAAGTTCCTAAGTTTCGGCGGGAGTTACATGCCCATACCGCTCGTGCGGTGATAATAGGCTCTCCGGGCTCTTCCAGTGATCCTCTTTGTGAGTTACGAAATACAGGAGAGGCATTCTCTGATCGGGGGAAGCCAACCGAAGATGGGAACGTTAACCGTGGCCTTACGCACAAGTCCAAACGGGGGGACCTGGCCGGCCGCTGTCGCCGCCGTGGTGGCGACGAACGGATATGACTCGCCATGAGCTCATACAGCAGAGCTCAGCCCGAGCTCACGATAGGAATCGTCGGGCCGCACGAGTTGGTTGAAAGAATCATGCTCTCCGGAGCGCCAGCTGGGTGGAGAGCTGGCGGCGCGCGGACACTGGGTGTTGCCGAGGGAGGGCCGCCACGGCGGCTCGTCGCCGCCGCCTACCGGGACGAACAGGAGGCCGCCGACCAGGTCGCCAGACTCGGCGCGCAGATCGATGTCTGCCTGCTGGCCAGCCGGGTTCCGTACGACTACGTCCGTGCCGCAGGGGTACTGAGCTGCCCGGCGACGTACGTCCCGCTCGGCGGAAGCGCCCTTTACAGCGCGCTGCTGAAAGCGGGCAAGGACACCGCCGTCGATCCGACCCGGTCCAGCGTTGACGTGCTCAGCCGCGCGGATGTCGACGAGGCTTTCGCGGAGCTGGGCGCCTCGCCATCGGGTGTTCATGTTCGCGAGGAATCCGGCACCGCTGCCGCGGTGGCCTCGTTCCATGAGCGGCTCTGGCGCCGGAACGAGACCACGGCTGCCTTTACGTGTATGCAATCCGTGGCTCTCAGGTTGGCTACAGCCGGGGTTCCCGTTTATATCCTGCAGCCTACAGGCAGTGCAATTCGTGCGGCCCTTGAGCATGCCGCACTGCTGGGCGAGAACCGCAGGCTCGGGGAGTCGCAGTTGGTATTCGCTCTTGTCGAGGTTCCCGCACTGCGGGACGGCGGGCGGCGCACGCCCCGGCAGGCACGCGAGGAACTGCGGCTGACCGTGCACAGGTTCCTGGTTCAGGAAGCCCAGCGGATTCATGCGACGGTCAGCCCAGCGGGCGACCACGGTTTCCTGATCATCGCGACCCGTGGCTCGCTCGTCCGGGCCACTGACGGGTTCCGGGTCCAGCCTTTCGCCGAGCGAGCCCGCAACGACCTGGGCGTCACCATTGAGGTGGGCATCGGCATGGGCCGAACGGCCGCCGAGGCAGAAGCTCACGCCCGCGCGGCGATCGGTCGTACGCCGGGGTCGCTGGGCCGCGGGCCCGGGCTCGGCGGCCAGAGCCATACCCCGGTTCCGGCGCCCCGCCCGCCCGAGGCTGGCACCCGCAGACTGCGGAGCCTGGACACGCTGTCAAGGCTGGCCGAAAAGCTGACGGAGACCGACGCCAACATGGTTGTTGACGCCGAGACCGCCGGTCAGCTTCTCGCGGTCACACCGCGCACGGCCAGGCGGCTGCTGCACATCCTGGTCGAGGAGGGTCTTGCCTGGCCACTGCCGCCGAACAGGACGCCGCAGCCCGGCCGCCCGCGGCAGTTCTACCGTCTGGTCGTGGAGCAACTGGAAGACCACAGGCGCGACGACCGGAACCGGCGCGCTGCCGACGGGTAGCCGCCGGCAGGTAGGTGGCCGCTAGCGCCGGGTAGCCCTGGCGGTGCGGGTAGCCGCTGGCGGTAGGTGACCGCCGGCGGCAGGTGGGGCTGTGCCTGCGGGGCTGCATCATGGTCTTTTGGGCACGGCTGCCCGGCCCGGCTCCCGAAAGGTGCACGATGAGCCCGATGATCTTTGACGAGCGCCTCGCGGGCCAGCTCGAGACCATCTATCAGGCGCGGGATATGGTGCGTCGGCGCCAGCTCGCCCGCGATGCCCTCAGCCCCGCGCCCGGTGAGCGAATCATCGACGTCGGATGCGGCCCGGGATTCTATGTCGCCGAGCTCCTGGAGCAGGTCGGGGCCAACGGACGGGTGGTCGGCATCGACGCCAGCCCGGCGATGCTCCCCGTGGCCGCCCGGCGGTGCGCCGGGCACCGCAGCGCTGGGTTCCTCGCGGCGGACGTGACCGCCCTCCCGGTGACGGAGTCAGGATTCGACGCGGCGCTGTGCGTCCAGGTCCTCGAATACGTTCCTGACGTGGCGGCCGTTCTGGCTGGCCTGCACGGGGCGCTGCGGCCCGGCGGCAGGCTCGTGGTCTGGGACACCGACTGGGCCACCGTGTCCTGGCATTCGGGTGAACCCGCGCGCATGGAACGCGTGCTGCGTGCCTGGGACGGGCACCTGGCCCACCCCTCGCTTCCGCAGACCCTGGCCTCACGCCTGCGGTCGGCAGGCTTCGGGCACGTCAGCGTGACCGGTCACACGTTCGCGACCACGCACGGCAGCCCGGACACCTTCGGCGGTTCGCTCATCCCCCTGATTGAGCAGTTCGTCGCCGACCGCGACGGGATCAGCCCGGCGGATGCTCGTTCCTGGTCAGCCGAGCAGCGGCAGCTTGACACCGATGGTGAGTTCTTCTTCGCTTGCATCCAGTTCTGCTTCACGGCCATCCGGCCAGCCGACCGAACAGCATGACCCCGCCTGAGCCTGGCGCCGGGCCAGTGACCACGTGTCAGCGGTTGTCACGGCGGGCAAGGGGTCGGAGCACGGCCAGCAGGCCGCCGAGGTCGGGCGCGGACGCGAAGAACGCGGCGTCGGCGTTCTCGACAGCTTCCAGCGCCCGCACTGCCAGCTCGCCACCCTGGTCGGTGACATGGAGCCGCCTGGCCCTTGTGTCAGCCGGGTCGACCTCGCGGCGGATCAGACCCTTGGCCTCCAGCCTGCGCAGCACCTCGGAGGTCATCTTCACGTCAGTTCCAGCGTGCCGGGCGACGCCGAGCTGGTTGGGATCCTCACCATGGGAGTTCAGCCACCAGGTGCTCGCGAGCAGCACGAACTGGATATGGGTCAGGGCCAGCGGCGCCAGCGCGGCGGTCATGTCACGCTGCCATGCCAGCGTGACATGCCACAGGAGGAAACCAGGGCTCTCGTTCGGGTCGAGCGCCACGACCTAACTTTCCGCCAGCTTGATCAGCACGGCGAGCACTTCAGGAAAGTCGGCAGTGATCGCTGGACCCAGCTCCGGGCCGACCTGGTCCGCGGCCGGGCCGCTGATCTGCGTCCGGTAGATGATCCGGGTCCCGCCGTCAGCCGCCGTCTGAAGCCGGTGCTCCGTGCGCACGACGAAGTCCCCGCCGTCCATCTCGTCGGCGAACAGTTCACCCGGCACGATCTCGACCAAGCGCAGCCGGATCGGGTCATCGCCGGGCGGGGTCATCGTGAACGTCGTCCCAACCTCGAACGGCCCGTCAACCGTGATCTTCTCGATGCCGTCGTTCCACTGAGGCCACTGCGGCATGTCCGACCAGCGCTGCCAGACCGCGTCCGCGGTTGCCGATGTCGTCGCCTCGTGCTCGCGCTGCCACATGCATCGCTCCTTCAGATTTGATGTGTGTACAGATTAACTGTCCACAGACTATATCCGCGGCGGGCGCGGAGGGAAGCGGTGGGTGCGGGGGGAAGCGGCGGAAGCCGAGAAGACAGCGGGCGCGGCCGGGAGGCGGGGCGCGGACAGAGGCAGGGAGAGACGGGGCGCGGGCAGAGGCAGGGAGAGACGGGGCGCGGGGAGAGGCGGGCACGGGAGGGAGGCAGTCCTACAGGCCGGCAGGGCACCCGATCTACTTTGAGCTATATGCCCGAATAATCACTCTTATTCACGTCGCGCTTGAACAAGTATGCACGGATGGTCCGGCTGTAGACCAATGCCACTTGAGGCTACTTCGATCATGGCAACAACCTGCGGGTTTAACCTAGCGATCAGCCAGGGGCCAGCTCTGTGACCGGTACCCGGCCACGCACAGCCGCGCTGCCGGATTCCGGTCACCGGCAGCCTCCCTTACCGTGGAGAGTTTTTCGATACTATCGCCGAAAAAACTCCACCCTGAGCCCAGCAGCCCCCGGCAACGGGTTCCGGTGAAGCCATATCCAGCCACCACGCCAGCCGGAAACCACGCCCGCACCCGCACCCGGATACAGCAATCGTGAACGGTGCGCCAGGCACCTCATCCGCCCCCGCGGGATCATTTCCTGCCACCTCACATTCACCACCACGAACTCAAGCACCGCTGGGGTCGTCCGGGAGGGAGGCGGGCAGGTGCGGGAGGACGCGGGCAGGGCCGCACGAGGAGGCGGGCAGGGGTGCCGGGGACGCGGGCAGGGGTGTGGGGAAGAAGGCGGGAAGGTGCGGGAGGGAAGCAGTGGACGCCGGGGAACAGGTCGAGGTGAGATCATTCTGATCACCCCAATGGAGGATGATCATGGGCACGTTCCTCAGGCTTATCTCGGCTGGGCCTCTGTTCTTCGTGAGCGCGTGGATCTTGATGATCTTCGCTGGCATTGTCCATAACGATGTCGGCATCCGGCCGTTCGGCTACCTCACCTCGATGGTGGTGACGATCGGCCTGTGGCTGGTCATTGCCCCAGCCGCGACGGCGGTCAGCCAGGCACCGCGGAAGCACAGCCGGTAGCCGGACCGGAGATCTTGCCGCGACGCGGGCCCCTCGGGATGCCCGCGCGCTGCGTGTGTTCGTTATCGCCCAGTCTCGGATGATCTGCGAGGTAACCCGGCGACCTAGAGGAACATTTGTCACGAGGGGGCCGCTGTGACCGCAGAATCCGTCTAGGTGGCCTTCGTGTTCTTTGGATAGTTCGCGATTACGTCGCGGCCGAAGCGGGCCATCTCCTCGCGCTGCGGGGAGAACTGCAGCAGCATGAGGTCGACTCCGGCCTGCTCGTAGGCGCGCAGGCGATCGATGATCTGGGCCGGGGTACCGATGAGGCCGCTGCGCAAACCCCGGTTCGAGACGCTGTACTCCTCAAGCGAGACCCGCGACTCAAGCTGCGAGCCCTCGACGAAGTCCTGGTAAGAGGCGTACGCCTCGGGCGACGACCGGACGTCGAGGATCCGGTCGACCTCGGCTTGGGCCTCCGTCTCGGTGTCGCGGCATATCACATATCCAGATACTCCGAACGTCAGCCGCTGCTTGCCCGTCCGCTCCCGCCTCTCGTTCATGTCCGCGATTTTCCCGGCGATCACGTCAGGCGCGTCGCCATGCATGACGTAAGCGTCGGCCTGGGCCGCGATCACCTCTTTCGCCTTGGGTGACTCACCGCCCATGTAGACGGCGGGCGGCCGGGCCGGCTTGGGTTCCAGCACCGTGCCGTCGAGCTGGTACAGCGGGCCGGAGTGGGTCACGGTTTCCTCGCGCAGCAGCCGTGAAACGACATCCAGCCATTCCTCGGTGCGCGCGTACCGAGCGTCATGCACGTCGAAGGGCACCCCGTACTGGGCGGCCTCGTCTTTCCACCACGACGAGACCACGTTGAGGGACAGCCGACCCGGCGCGATCACCTCCAGCGTCGACAGCGCCTTGGCGGTCAGCGACGGCAGATGGTAGTTGGGCCTGACCGCGAGCATCAGTTCAAGCGTGCTGGTCACGGCGGCCACCGCCGGCGCCAGCGTCCAGCAGTCGAGCGACGGCGCCTGGTGGCCCTTGATGTCGTTCAGGTTCAGTTCAGCTATCAGCGTCAGCTCGAAGCCCTGCTGCTCGCTTTCGATGACCAGGTCACGGATATAGGGCCAGGCGATCGTCATGCCCTCGTCGTGGACGTTGCGCAGCCAGCCGCCGAAAATCGGCATCCAGTACCCGAACCGCATCAGACGGCCCGGCCCGCCCCGACCGCGCCGGCCCGGCCCGGCTGGCCCGCGTCCGCGGCGGACTCCTCATCCAGCAGCCGCCCCAGGAACTCGGCCACCGCCGGCAGCGCGGGCCGTGGCGCCGCCGCCTCGACCTGAGCGTTGTAGTTCGTGGTCGTGTTCACGTCGTAGGTCACCATCCGGCCGTCCACCGTCTCGATGAACTCGAACCCGGCGATCTCGACTCCGTGGCGCCGGGCGAAGTCCTCGTACCGGCCGATGATCGGGTGGTCAAAGCCCTCGCGCAGTGCGAACAGGGCAGCACCTGGGGCGTCCGCCGCGCAGGCGTCGGCGGGGCAGAGCTCGAAGCCGCCGAGCGCGGTGTCGGCTGTGATCGCGTACGCGAACGCGCCGCCCACGATCTCGGCCCTGGTAATGGATGGCTCGGCCGCGCGCAGGTACTCCTGCAGCAGGGTTATCCCGTCGACTGGCTCAGCGAAATCGGGCGACCCCAGGTAGGCGTCGAACTCGTCGTACCCGGAGAACAAGCGCACACCCAGCCCCTTGCCGCCCTGGTTGTGCTTGCTGATGAAAGGGGCCGGCAGCTTCCTGGCGGCTGCCCGCAAGTCTGCCGTCCCGGCCACGGCCAGCGTGCGCGGAACGTCAAACCCGGCGGCCCGCAGCATGGCGAGCTGAGCCACCTTGCTCACCTCGAGTTCCAGCGCCGGCCTGCCGTTCACCACCCGCCGGCCATGCGACTCCAGCCAGCTCAGTACTGCCCGCGCGTGGTCCTTGGCATACGGGTGTCCCCTGGTATGCGACGACGCGCTCATCCGGGACCAGAACACCCCGGGCGGAGGCGGCTGGCCCAGGTCGAGCAGGCCGTCCCCGAGCAGCCATTGCTCGTGCGCCAATCCGGCCGCGTCCAGCGCCACGCCTATCGGTGCGAACCAGCCCGGGTTCTCGTGCAGCACATAAACCTTCACTGCGCGCCGCCCTTCCGTGCCGAGGCCGCCAGGCTCAGGCTACGGGACGAGGCGCAGACCAAGCGATCAGTGACGCCTGGGGTAGGCCTTGGCCACGTCGAGCAGCGCGTGGTTGGCCTCCTGGTCGCCGATTGACACACGGATCCCGTCGTCGGCATAGGGCCGCACCGCGATCCCGGCGCGCTCGCAGGCGGCAGTGAAGTCGGCTGTGTCCTCGCCTGTAGCCAGCCACACGAAGTTCGCCTCGGTCGGCGGCACGCTCCAGCCCTGGGCGAGCAGCTCGCCGCGGACTCGTTCCCGCTCGGCGACGACGGAGTCCACTCGCTCGAGCAGTTCGGCTTCGGCCTCCAGCGACGCGATCGCCGCGGCCTGCGCCAGCGCGTTCACAGTGAACGGCAGCTTGGTCTTGCGCACCGCCGCCACCACGGGCTCATGCGCGATCAGGTATCCGACCCGCAGGCCGGCCAGCCCGTACGCCTTGGAGAAGCTCCGGAGCACTGCCAGGTTGGGCCAGGCCCGGTACAGGCTGGTCCCGTCGGGCACGCCGGGGTCCCGCACATACTCGTGGTAGGCCTCGTCCAGGACGACCAGACAGTCCGGCGGCACCCGGGCGAGGAAGTCCTCGAGCTCGGCGCGGTGCACGACAGTGCCGGTCGGGTTGTTCGGGTTGCAGACGAACACGAGCCGGGTACGGTCGCTGATCGCGTCGGCCATGGCCGCCAGTTCGTGCGTGGCGTTGCGCAGCGGCACCCGCACCGAGGTCGCCCCGGCCAGGTCGGCCATGGCCGGGTATACCTCGAACGAGCGCCAGGCGTAGACGACCTCCGCGTCCGGCTCGCCGACGGTCTCAAGCAGTTGCTGGGTCAGGCCGACTGCCCCGCAGCCGACAGCTACGTGCAATGGCGGGACGCCGAACCTGGCCGCGATGGCCTCGATGAGCGTGGCCGACCCGTCGTCGGGATACCGGTTGATGCCCGCCGCCGCGTCGGTGATCACCTTGACGACCGAGGGAAGCGGGCCGTACGGCGACTCGTTCGAGGAGAGCTTGAACGACCGGCCACCCGGCCCAGACGGCGGGGTCTTACCTGGCCTGTACGGAGCGAACCGGTCCAGGACCGGACGGAACCTCGGATACTGTGCGGACACCGTTGTCCTCCCAGCGATCTGCCCTGCGCCCAGCATGCCACACGCCTGGCCCTGCACCCAGGCTGCGCGGCTGCCGCTAGCCGACGGCTGCCTCGAACGCGGCCAGGGCGTCGGGTGTGAACAGCACGAACCGTGCCTCTTCCACCCGGGTTTCGGCGGCGCGCACCGCCTCTACTGCGATCCGGGCTGCATCGTCCATGGGCCAGCGGTAGACGCCAGTAGACACTGCGGGAAACGCCACGATCTGGGCGCCCAGCTCGTCGGCGACCCGCAGCGAGGTCGTGTAGCACGAGGCAAGCAGGGCCGAGCGGTCCTCGCTGTGCGACCACACCGGGCCTACGGTATGGATCACCCAGCGGGCCGGGAGCTTGCCGGCGGTCGTGGCGACTGCCTCGCCGGCGGCCAGGCCGCGCCCGTAATGGCCAGCCCGCAGTTCCCGGCAGGCGGCCAGGATCTCAGGCCCGCCGCGCCGGTGGATCGCCCCATCCACGCCGCCCCCGCCGAGCAGCGACGAGTTCGCCGCGTTCACCACCGCATCAACCTGCTGCTGCGTGATGTCTCCCAATGCCAGCGTGATCCGCGCCACGCGCTTCAGGTTACGCGGCGGCAGCGCGCCTGCGCCCCGGCCGGCCGTTTGAGCGCGTTCCGATAATGGCTTCGCCGAAGTGCCCCGCTGCTGTAACGTGCACCGTTACCGCTGTTATGCCCGTCTTACTCAGGTGATGCGCCCATCACTCAGCCTGGTTGCGCGGAACGGGCGACCAGGCTTTCCCGGTCAATATCAAGCAGAGTGCAATCAACCCGAAGGTGACACGATGAGGGCAAGCTGGCGGAGCAAGACAACCGCCAGGCGGTGCTTCCTGGCGGCAGGCACATTGCTGCTGACGGCCTTGCTCGCTGGCTGCGGCAGCAGCAGCGGGCCGTCATACTTTCTGATCAGCACTTCCAGCGAAGTCGTGGTCGTGAGCTGGCCGACACCTCAGAACGGCCAGGCGAGCGGCACGATCACTGACGTGGCGACGTCTGGCACCGCTCCTTCGGAGACGGTCGATGTCACGACCGTGCCCGCCAGCGTCACGGTCAACGGCAGCCAGCTCACTGTGCGGGCATCGGGCCCATTCAGCACCGCGCCGAACATCCCGGGCACCCTCAAAGGCAGCACGCTCACGCTCACTCCCACCAGCTCCAACGGCCAGATCGTGACGCTGACGCTGCAGTCATCGAACGTCACGGCTTACAACCAGGCAGTGGCGAAGCTGCGGCAAGACATCGCCAATGTGAATGTGAGCACCGGCGTACGCCAGCTGGGCACAGACTCCGGTGGCCTGGCCAGCGCCGTCGGGAGCCTTGCCTCGGACATGCAGAGGGTCAAGGCGGACCTGGCGTCCGAGCAATCGGCAGCTACCGCAGCCGGGCCAGCCAACGCCTGCAGCGTCACGGGTACCAGCTACGGCACGATCACCGCCGATGCCACCACGGTTGACGACACCGACAACAACGCTGTGGGCAGCGACGTGAACACGCTGACCGGTGATATCAGCACAGTCCGCCTTGATATCAGCCAGCTCCGCAGTGACACGGCCACGCTGCAGCACGTCGGCGGGAAGCCCGCCGCCGGCACGCAGGCCGCGATAAGCCGCGCGAACAGCGACATCGCCAGCACGGCCGGCCAGGCCAACGCGGATATCCGCACCGTCAATGGCTATCTGCAGCAGGCATACACGGTGGCGAACAACACCCTGGCTTCGTGCGGCGGGTTCCCGAACCCGCCGAGCCTCGAGCCCCTGATTCCTTCATAAGCGGATAGCGCTCCGGCCAGCAACAGCTTGCTCATCGACGCCGCGGTCATATCCGGCCGTAGCATGCGCCTATCAGGCATCCAGCAGCAGGAGGCGATGCACCGTTACCGACGCTCCGTTTACCGGACCAGACCCGGCGGGCCAGCAGACTCCCGCTGAGATCGAGTTCGGCCTGCTCGGCCCGTTGATGGTGCGTCATAACGGGACCGAGGTGGTGCTGCAGCGGGCGCGCGAACGGACAGTGCTGGCTACCTTGCTGCTGGCGGCCAACCGGGTGGTTCCGGCTGGCGTCATCTCCGAGACGCTGTGGGGGGATGAGCCACCGCCGTCGGCGCCGGTGTCGGTTCGCAACTACATCCGGCGGTTGCGTCAGGCTCTCGGGGAGACCGGGAAGCGAATCAGCACCCATCCGCGTGGCTACCTGATCCGCGTGGATGAGAGCGAGCTGGACCTGGCCCGGTTCGAGCGGCTGCTGGCCGCGGCGCGGGCGGCGGCCCGCGGCGGCACCTGGGGACAGGCCGCGGCGCAGGCGGCGGCGGCGCTGAGGCTGTGGCGCGGTGAGCCACTGGCTGACGTCCCGTCCGAGGCGCTGGAGATGCAAGAAGCACCGCGGCTGGCCGAGATGCGGCTGCAGGCCGAAGAGCTGAGCCTGGAGGCTGGGCTGCGGCTGGGCAGCCATGATGAGGCGGCCGCGGAACTAGGGCGGCTGGCCGCCGCGCACCCGCTGCGCGAGCATGTACACGCGCTGCTGATGATGGCGCTCTATCGCTCCGGCCGTCAGGCCGACGCACTGACTGCCTACCAGCGGGTCCGCGGCCGGCTGGTGGAGGAGCTCGGTGCCGAGCCCGGCGGTGAACTGCAGCGGCTGCACCAGCAGATCCTGACCTCCGATCCGGAACTGGACTTCCCCCCGCCGGCGGCTCCGGCCGACGGCACCGGCCCGGACAGCGAACCAGGCAGCGACACCGAGCAGGGCGCCCCGGGCGGGACGGACATCAGCGGCGAGCCGGTGAGGATCCCGCGGCAGCTTCCCGCTGCGGTGGCCCAGTTCACCGGGCGCGCCGCCGAGTTGCAGGAGCTTGCACAGACGCTGAACTTGGCCGACAGCGGGCCGGGGACGGTGGTGATCAGCGCGATCGGCGGTACCGCCGGGGTCGGAAAGACAGCCCTGGCCATCCACTGGGCCCACCAGGCCGCCCCCGCGTTCCCGGATGGGCAGCTGTACGTCAACCTTCGCGGATTTGACCCAGGCGGCTCTCCGGCCACCCCGGCCGAGGCCATCCGCGGCTTCCTGGATGCGCTGGGCGTGCCAGCCGACCGTATCCCGCCGGGCCTGGCCGCTCAGGAGGGGCTGTACCGCAGCCTGCTGGCGGCCCGGCGGATGCTGGTCGTGCTCGACAACGCCCGCGACGAAGAGCAGGTTCGCCCGCTCCTTCCAGCCAGCCCCGGTACCCAGGTGCTGGTCACAAGCCGCCGCCAGCTCACCGGACTGGCTACTGTGGCTGGCGCCCGCCTGCTGAACCTTGACGTGCTGAGCCTGGCCGAGGCCAGTCAGATGCTGGCCAGCCGGATCGGCTCTGGACGTGCCGACGCCGAGCCAGACGCCATCGCCGAGATCGCGAGGCTGTGCGCGTGCCTGCCGCTGGCGCTGGCCGTGGTCGCCGCCCGCGCCGCCGCCCGGCCAGGCTTCCCGCTCGCGGCTCTGTCCGAGGAGTTGCGCGACGCGAGCGGCCGCCTGGACGCCCTGGACACCGGTGAGCCTGCCGCCAGCGTGCGCGCGATGTTCTCCTGGTCGTATCAGCAGCTCACCCCGGAGGCGGCGCGGATGTTCCGGCTGCTGGGCCTGCATCCGGGCCCGGACATCTCGCTCCCGGCCGCATCCAGCCTGGCCAACGTTCCGCGCGGCGATGCCCGCCGGCTGCTGACCGAGCTCACCCGCGCCCACCTGATCACCGAGCACGCCCCCGGCCGGTACACCTTCCATGACCTGCTCCGTGCCTACGCGGCCGACCAGGCCCGCGCTACTGACAGCGACACCGCCCGGCGAGAGGCCATCGAACGCATCCTCGATCACTACCTGTACACCGGCTACAAGGCGGCCCTGCTACTGGATGGGACGCGCAAGGTGATCCAGCTGGCTTCGCCGTTGCCAGGTGTAAGCGAGGAACCCGTAGCCGACCACCACCAGGCAACTGCCTGGTTCAGGGCGGAGCAGCGGGTCCTGCTTGACGCCATCAGCCTCGCCGCTGAGACCGGGTTCGACGAGCACGCCTGGCAGATCCCGTGGACGATGGCGGACTATCTGGAGTGGCGGGGCGGCTGGCCGGAATGGGCCGCCATCGGCCGCACCGCCGTAGCCGCCGCGACCCGCCTGGACGACGTCGCAGCGCAGGCGGTGTCGATCCGGCTGCTGGCCAGGGCCTGTGACCGACTCGGTGACCACGAGCAGGCTCTGGCCCGGCTGGCTGACTGCCTGCCGCTGTGCCGGCAGCTGGGCGACCAGCAGGGCGAGGCCAGCGTCCACCTGGCGCGGAGCCTGGTCAGCGGGCAGATGGGACGCTACGCCGACACGCTTGCCGATGCCCAGCAGGCATTCCGTCTCTTCGAGGCCATCGGCGATCTCGCGGGACAGGGGCAAGCGCTCAACAACATCGGGTATACCTACGTCTTGCTCGGCGACTACGAGCGAGCGCGGGCATCATGCCGGCAAGCCCTGGCCAGCTGCCAGAAGGCAGGCGACCAGCGGGTCGAGGCCTATGCCTGGGACAGCCTCGGCTACGCCGAGCACCACCTGGGCAATCATGTCCAGGCCGCGGACTGCTATGCCCGGGCCCTCAGCATCATCCGGGAACGCGGAGATCGCTTCCTCGAGGCCATGATCCTCTCCCACGTCGGCGACGTGCAGCAGGACGCAGGCGATCATGCCGCGGCCCGCCTTTCCTGGCAGGAGGCGCTGACCATCCTCGATGAACTGCACCGTCCCGACGCCGAGGAGCTTCGCGCCAAACTGGCCACCGCGGAGGGTCAGCCTGCCCCGAACCCGTCGTGACGGATCCAGGGGCAAGCCGCGCTCCCATGGGTTACTTCTGGTATTTCTTGGCCTCTTCGAGCTGCTCGGGGGTCAGGTCCTTCTCTGGGACATTCCCGCACATGCGCATCTTGCCGTCGACCGGGCACTGCATCAGGCGGAACGGGCCCATGTGAACTGAACCGAACAGGCGCGAGCTTTCGTGCGAGACGAACAGGTGACCATCACTGCACCGCAGGATGCGGTCGCCGAAGACTGCCATTCTCTTTCCTTCTTTCCTGGGTAACGGTGGGAATTTTGACTTTCTGGGGTAGTGGCGGGCGGGGATTGGGCTGCTGGTCAGGGCGTGGAGGCGTAGGGCTGCGCCCATGTAGTGATCGCGGAGACGACCCCGGGATCCAGGGCAGAGCCACTAGTCGAAGGGCTGAGGAACAGGTCATGGTCGATGCCCTGGATCATGACCAGGCCAGGCCCGGTGGTTCCAGCGCTCTTCAGGCCCTGGACCAGGGGGCCGATCGTGCTCGGCGGGATATTGGTGTCAGCGGTGCCGTCGGTCACGAGCACCCGCGTCCCGCCCGGCACCTTCGCGGCCAGGCTGGGCGGGTAGATCGCGTCGTCGGCCCGCACGTAGGTGACGTTCACCGGCGTGAACAACTCGGCCGCGAGAGCCTGCACCACGAGAGGCGACAGGCCAGCCTGGCTCACCTGCTGCCCGGCCCGGAACTCGCTGATCGCGCCGCTGATCTGAGTCGCGTACTGCTTGGCCGTAGTGGCGGTCATGGTGAACTGGGCCACGGCCGCGTTGAGCTGCTCGTCCAGCTGAATCTGCAGCAAGCTCAGGAACCGCTGGTCCTGAGGCTCGATCAGGGCCAGCCCGGCGGGCGGCGGCGACACACTCTCAGCGACCAGCATCGCGTACATGCCACCCTCGCTGTGGCCGACGACCAGCATCTTGCTTGTGTCGGTCTCCGGCTGGCTGTGCAGGAACGCATAGGCCGCGTCGTCCTGGCGGAGGAACGTGTTCACGGTGGCCGAACCCGGATCGGACGCCAGGGCGCCAGCGCCGGTCTGGCCGCTGAAGTACTTGTCGAACCGCAGGCTCATGATGCCCTGGCTGGCGAGCACGTTCGCGATCAGCCGCAAGTTGTCCGGGGTGAACCCGGCCTGATTCCCGTTGCGGTCGGTGGGACCGCTGCCCGCGATGATCAGAGCCGCGGCCAGGTGCTGCCCACTGCTGTGCGCCGGGACGTCCAGCGTCCCGTAGGTCGTGGTTCCATCGACCACGAATGACACGTTCTTGCTGACGGCCGCGACGGTGCCCCCACTGCTGCTGAAAGTCGAGGTGCTGCCGCTGCTGCTAGTAGCTGAACCGCAAGCGGCGAGCCCGACGCAGATGGCGGCCACTGCGCCCGGCCAAGCCGCGGACCGCATGACCCGCATGATTTCTTCTTCCTTCCTTGGAAGCGGAGCAGTGCGACAGGCTCTGCCGTTGCCGAGCCCATCGGGCGATGTGCCCGGTTAAGGGTGCCTTGCGCCTCGTATCATCTGGGTAGCACGCGTGTAAGCCGGGAAGCAGACTCCTGTTACGAGCACACCGAGACAAGGGGCTTATGCAGGCGGAGTTCGAGTTCGGCCTGCTCGGGCCGCTGCTGGTGCGCGCCGACGGCAGAGAGCTGATCGTGCGGCGAGGCCGTGAGCGGACAGTCCTCGCGGTGCTTTTGCTGAACGCAAACCGCGTGGTCTCGCTGGAGACATTAGCGGAAGCGTTGTGGGGGGAAGAGCTGCCGCCGTCGGCGCCAGCGGCCGTCCGCAATTATGTCCGGCGGCTCCGGCAGACCTTCGGGGAACCCGGCCGGGAGCGGATCAGCACCAGGCCGCATGGGTACCTGATCCGTGCCGGCCAGGGTGAGCTGGACCTGGCCAGGTTCGAGCAGTTGCTGGCCGCCGCCCGGCGGACAGCCAGTGAGGGGTGCTGGAAGCAGACAGCCGCGCGGGCGGATGAGGCGCTGGGGCTGTGGCGGGGCGAGCCGCTGGCTGACATCGAATCCGACCCGCTGGCGATATGCGGCCGCCAAGCCGACGCGCTGGCTGTTTACCAGCAAACACGCGGCACGCTGATCGATCAGCTAGGCGCCGAGCCAGGAACCGAGCTGAAGCGACTGCACCAGCAGATCCTGACCGCCGACTCCGCCCTGGATCTGCCCCGGGGTGGCACACAAGCGCCAGTGGGAGCCAGGGCCGGCAACGGCAAGCCGACCGTGGTGCCGATGCAGCTGCCGCTGGCGATCACCGGCTTCGCCGGGCGGGCTGCCGAGCTGGACACGCTGGGCCAGATGCTGGACCAGAGCGGGGTCGAGGCGGGAACGGTGGTGATCAGCGCCATCGGGGGGATGGCCGGGGTGGGCAAGACTGCGCTCGCCGTCCACTTCGCCCACCAGGCCGCGAACCGGTTTCCTGACGGGCAGCTCTATGTGAACATGCGCGGCTTCGAGCCGTCCGGCAGCCCGCTGACATCGGCTGAGGCGATCCGGGGCTTCCTTGACGCCCTGGGCGTAGCCCCGGAGCGGATCCCACCGGACGCTGACGCTCAGCAGGGGCTGTACCGCAGTTTGCTGGCCGCAAGGAAGATGCTGGTCGTAGCCGACAATGTCGGGGACGAGCAGCAGGTCAGGCCGTTGCTTCCAGCCAGCCCTGGCAGCCTGGTCCTGGCCTGGGCTACGCCGAGCACCACCTCGGCAACCTCGCTGAGGCCGCCGCCTGCTACGAGCGGGCACTCAGCCTGTACCGCGAACTTCCCGACCGCCTCCACGAAGCCATTGCTCTGCGCCACCTCGGTGACACCCGGCAGGCCGCCGGCGAGTTCCAGCCCGCCATGCAGGCCTGGCAGCAGGCTCTGGAGATCTTCGACGACCTGCGCCATCCCG
>Ga0335074_10004155_pt1 | contig 19908 bp, 24 predicted proteins | sample Lox_Sample_23_FD_206715 | JGI IMG/M metagenome (GOLD analysis project Ga0335074, IMG submission 206715) | Soil microbial communities from Loxahatchee National Wildlife Refuge, Florida, United States - Lox_Sample_2.3 | ecosystem: Environmental > Terrestrial > Soil > Wetlands | place: USA... | reverse complement strand
GTTACCCGGAGGCGCCCGCCGAATCCGGTCACGTAACGCCACCAGCCTCAGGGCCTCGCTAGTCACTCACCGTTGCATTAACTTTGCCGGGACCCTGGGCTTCTCATTGGGTAATGTCCTTCGACTGGGCCGACGACAAACAGTCGATGATCAAGCTTACAATAGAGGCTGTAACCCATCGCGAAAATCGCGGCACTAAGCCTAGCATTTATTCGCCCAAGACGTTTATCTACGAATCTCCATTTCCGGAGTTTGCGACTGAGGTCCACTCGCATTCGGTGACCTGCCAAGACCCCGATTTTTATAGCGACGTGATAAAAGATGGACATGCTAGAGTGGAGTACTCTAATGATGGCCGCCTACTGATAGCTCCTGTGAATAGCCAGGATAAACCATATTTTGAGGTGCCTCCAGGTCGACGTTACACCGTGATCACTAATGCAACTACTTATGTAGGTCTAATCGGACACTTCCCCCTAGTCACGGCGCGGCCGACCCTAAAAATCACACTTCGCTTCGGCGGTTCGGCTCTACCTAATCTATATTTCGCAATAATGTCTACGAGCGTAGGCGCAGTCAGTACAGTTATGAGAGGCTCTGGAAAGGAGCTTTCGGCGAAAGGAGATATTCAGATAGGGACAGTCTCGGTAACAGGTCAAGCAATCCTGTTGAGTTGGAAAGGCGACTCTACTTAACTGTGGCTACTTACGGCCTTCAGATCCGTAGATGCCCGCGTGAGCATCCAGCCTCGTTCAGATCGGTCCGCGACCTCGGCCAGGTCGCTGCGGGTAGTCCGTGCAGGTCCGGCCCGGCACCAGGTCGTTCCTTCCGGTGGCTCCCAGCGTGGCTCCCAGCAAGCCGTGTGAATCGGTCATGGCTGTGCGTGGAGCCAGACAGGGATGCCCGCTCCTGCGGCCAGCCGGACGGTACTAGCGCTACCAGGGCTGCCGCCTCTGATAAATGCAGCGCAGCCGTCCGCGCCCAGGGCGATCATGTCGGCGTTGCGGAGGTGTCCGGCAGCTCGCCCGTGCCGGTGCCAGTCCGCGGGGTGCGCCTCGACCTGATACCCCGGGGTCCAGGTGGCGTAGGCAGCAGCTATGGCGTCGGCTCCGCGGGGACATGCGCCGTGCACCAGCAGGACTCCCTCGGGGTGCCGGGCCAGGATCACCGCCAGGGCCCGCTCGATGGCCGCGATGTCGTGCCAGGTGCGGCTGCCGGTGACCGGTGTATTGTCGTCTGGCGGCGGCGGCCGGGCCTTCGCGGGAGAGACACGAGGGGCGGCGGGCACCTGTTCTACACGGGCGTCGACCGTGAACGGGACTGCCCCACGATTCCGTCAGTTGGCAGCGGGATGGACGTCCAGGCGCTCGTCAAAGTTTATTGGGATCAGATGCAACGCCGGATGGCTAATCCTGGCTTCCCTCTGCGCATGCCGAACCTCGACACGGACGAGATAAACCGGCTGTTGGCCGCCATCCCGACCAACCCAGACGAGAAGCTCCGATGACGAGCCCGGTCAGGCAGCTCGTCGCCATGGCTGAGCTGCTGCCGTCGATCTAGCCCGATCGGCTGTCTGCGCTTGGGCCCGGCGCGCGCCGACCGGGGCCGTCAAGGCCAGAGGGAGGCGCTGGCGCCGGGGCCCGCGGCGCCGCAGGCGCCGCGCTTGATTCTAAATACGGCTCAATTCGGCAGTGGTCGCGCTAGTGCATCGCGCTAGTAGGGGTTGACGGATCGAGCGGCGAAACCCGGTACTGTCGGCCCTGACTTCGGTTTCAGCCCGCTAGCCTGCGGATTTACCGTCCAGCGGGCATGAAAACGGCCCCGGATGGGGCTAATCGGGCGTTCCGGGGCCGGTTTTCAGGGTGCGGGGCATGGCGAAGCCCCCGCCTGCGGCGGGTTGCGGATCGGGTGAGCCTTACGTGTCCCGCGTGGTCAGCAGCGCGGCGGATCACCTCGCCTATTTGGATAACGGGAGTACCGTAAGTGGCGGCCGATGCCGGGCCGAATGCACCTCGCCACCGGCCATGGCTGTCATCACGAGCCCGAACACGAATTCATTGAGGTCATCCGGGGCAAGGTGAAGCTCGTGAGCTATGTCGGCCCGCGAGATGCCCCTACTACGCAGCGACCGGAAGACCTTATCAAGAAGTTGCGAGGTTTCCCGCGCTCCCCCGTTCGGTTCGCCCTTCCGGTATCCCCGGCGTCCAAGCTCGATACAAGCTGTCCGGTAGTGCCAGTCTGACAGCATCCCGATATCATGCAGCCTGTAGGTGAGAGCAAGGGCGGCAACGTCCCAGATCTTCTTGCCGTATATGATCTGGTCAATGAATGGTGACGACGGCATGTGGGCAAGAACGCTTTCACGAGGCATCAGGAACGCGCCGGCAAAGTCGTTCGCCTCTCGTTCGGCGAGAGGTCTGGTTAGATCGCATCCCTGGCCATGCAAGATAAGATGCCCAAGTTCATGAGCGGCATCGAACCTGCTGCGCTCAGCCGTCTTCATCGTGTTCAGGAAGACGAACGGTATCCCTTCGTGAAAAAATGAGAAGGCATCCACTTCCGAAAACTCGGGGGCAATTGAGAAGACGCGGACGCCGTGAGCTTCAAGGAGATGGACAGTGTTCCGGATAGGCGCAACGCCGAGTCCCCAGCGCGCCCGTACCATTCCTGCCGCTGTCTCAGGGTCCGGCTTGTTGAGCGAGGGCAAGTCGATGGCCGGAAGCCGGAACCGCTCAGAAATCCAGCCATGAAACTCCACCGCAAGTCGGCCGACGCTGAGCGCAACATCCCTTTGGCGTGCCGGGAGCTTGCTTCGCGCACGGAAGGATACCCCCTCCGGGGAAAGCGAATCCATGTCAGATGCCGAAAAGAAGGAAACCGGGAATCCGAGAGCCACGGCAAGACTGTCAACGACCTGAGGGGCCGGCACCTGCCTCAGATTCTCATAATTCGACAAGCTCTGGGCGGAGACGCCGACTTCACCCGCAAGATCGACTAGTGTTCGGCCGCGCCGCTTTCGCGCCAGCGCCAAACGCGAAGACGAGAACATCTGGACCCCCGGACAGCCCTCTCGCGGAGGCCGCTAGAGCCTCCTATCCGGTTACTTTTCGTCTACTGCTACGTCATAGCCGTCGTTGCCCTCATCGTCGTCATCTACGTGCGGTGTCACGTTCTCGAACCGGAGATCGGGGAGTGGGATGCGGCGAGCCCACCTGTCTACGTAGCCCGTTGGGTTCGTCCGGAAAGGAAGCGATAGCTCGCTTTGGACGACCACTATGCCGTCCCTAAGAGGCCGCCTGTAGGTAAGGAAGAACCATGTTTTTAGCTTGAATAGATCCTCGGCTTCGAGGTCCACCTCGTCTGCAACCAGGGGACGCTTGAACAGGACTTCCTGCTGGCCGTTCTGGGCCACCAGGCCGATCTTGTTTTCCCCAACCGGGCGCTTGCTGCGAGGATGATACGAGCCCACCCACCCGGTTTGGTGATCACCAAGAAGAACGCCGATGGCCATGGTTCTGTCTGGGTTCACGACAAGCGGCAGCCCGTCAAGCTCTCCCCGCGCCCAGTGGAGTGCCTCGATCAGTTGCTCACGCAGCACGCGGACGCGCTTGAAGTAGTCGTCCGTACCTCCAGCGGTGCGCGGGTCGTTCTTCGTGACCAGCCGTCGCGCCTGCTCGCCAGCCCGAAGCGCGTTGTAGAAGTACTCCGGTTTGAGTCCGCCGAGAGCCGCAAGTTGCGACTGATGATCTTCCGGGCGGGAGGGCAGTGGTTCGGCCACGGTTCACTCCGCGCTAGCTCTTATAGTTCTGCTCCCTCATTTGAGGTGGCGGATCTATAAGAGCATGGTCGCACCCGCGCCGCAAGCGAGACACGCGAAGTTGAGCCAACTTCTCGGGTTGCGGGGTAACGATCCGGCCCGGTCGGGGCACCTCGGCTTGGCCTCGCGAGGTGTCACGGGACGACCTGCGGCCTATCGCGCCAATCGCGGCCTGAGCGCAAAGCCCCAGCCTTGGAGACGGTTATGAGCCGATGTCTCCTGACGGGCCGGGGCCTGCCACATCTGGTGCCGAAGCAAGTCGCGAAGCCGGTCTCCCGACGCCACCCACTGATCCCGCTCGTCGCCGACGGACAGCGCGTCGAGTGCCGCGTCGCCCTCGCGGGTCCAGTAGGCCAAGGCCCATGCCAGGGCGGCAGTCAAATCCGGTGTAGCGAACAGCCGGTTACCGCTGTCTGAGGCCCAAATCTCAAACTCCACGCTTCCAGTCTAAACATCCTCCACGCGGACGATGCCTTGCACGCAACCTAGAAGCTGCTCAGGCGTTGTGTTCCTGAGCCCCACATGGCCGCTGGCCGGGTTGCGCGACCCTATCGCATCCTCGGGCACCTCCAACTCTGCTACGTAGTCCCCGAGGTTGCGCGCTCTCGCCTTCTGCGCTGCGGCCTCTCGTGTCTCAAAAACTGAGACCTCTCTGTATGCCTCCTCATCCTGCGGCCGGGTAGGCCGACGCCCCAGATCCAAGTGCGACTTCATGTCATCCGCAGTAGGAGGGTTGTTCCTCGTAACCCGGTAGAGGTGCACGGCTGCCGCACATCTCCCCAACTCAGCCGGGCAGAACGGTCTGCGTAACAACCTGCTTGAAGACCCGGAGCGGGACCCGCGTCACGACCTCTCCGGAGACCTCCACGACGAACCAGTAGATCCCCTCATCTTGGGCTGGGATCTGCATCGGCAGCACGATGCCCGCACCGCGCTCCCCGCCCGGAAGCTTTACCGTGGTCTCGAACTCCGGCCATTTGAACCCTGACGGCGTATCGATGCGGATCTTGACCGGCACATCGCCCATGCGCTTTCTAGATTTCAAACCGACGGCGAACGTGATTGCGAGTGGTGGCGCAGGAGGTAGGAGGGCAGCCGGAACCTCCACGCCAACCGGTCCGGCGGCAGTGATCGTTACCGTCACCTGATCGATGATCCGTATCAACGACAGGACACCGTCTGCCTCATGGAGCACCCGCTCGCAGAGGGCTGCGTAGTTCACGTATGGGCCGTTGCTCTGCGGCATGGCGCGGAAGTCTATCGTGCTGGGGTAACGATCACGAGAAAGTGGGGTAAGCCCTGATCGCGGAGCCTGTGTCTCCCCAGGTCAGACCCTTTCGTCAAGGGCTACTAGTGCATGCCGCGTACGCAGGTCACGCGCCGCTAGGCGCGGCGCCCTGAAGGCTGAGAGAGAGTCCTCATAGCTCGGCCTGGCATTGCCAGCGGCAGGGATACTGCAGCTGGGCGGCTTCCAGTTGTAGGCCTGAGGCGTTAGCGTCGTGGCGTGAGTGGTGCGGTGAGCGGTGAGCCTGGCGGGTGGCGGACGTTCCAGGAGCGTGCGTTGTACGACAATCCGTCAGTGTGGGTCGGTCAGGTCGATGTCGAGTTGCCGGGCAGTGAGCGAGTCTGGCATCACGTGGTCCGGCTGCACCGGGCGGCGGTGATACTGCTCCTTGATGAGAAGCGGCGGGTGCTGCTGCTGCGGCGTCATCGGCTTGTCCAGGACCGGTCGGGGTGGGAGCTTCCGGGCGGGCTGATCGATGAGGATGAGGAACCGGCTGAGGCAGCGGCGCGGGAGCTTGAGGAAAAGACAGGCTACCGGGCTGGCCGGGTGGAATACCTGATGGCGTTTCAGCCGATGGCCGGAGTGGTGGATGCGAAGCATGTGGTGTTCATCGGACGGAATCCCGAGCGCATCGGCGAGCCGATCGAGGTTAACGGCGCCGGGCGGATGGACTGGGTGCCGCTTGCGACGGTGCCCCGCTTGATTGCTGCGGGAGAGATCTGGAATGCCGGGTCGCTGGTGGCGCTGCTGCGGCTGCTGACAATGGACTTTTAGGCAGCGTAGCTGACGCGCCGTGAAGCTGGTGGACGCGTGCTCAGTGCGGTACGCGTCTAGGGGCAAGGAAGCGTTCTGCTTCGTCGAGGGCAAGGTGCCAGGGGTAGCTGTCGATGAGGTTGCCGCCGGTTCGCGGTGGGTGGGGCTGGACTCCTCCCGGCCCGAGCATGATGCGTACTCCTTCGGCGCGGAGAGCCTCGATGCTGCGGCGGAACGGGACGCGGCTGGCGAGCGCGGAGTTGACGAAGGGGAGGACCACGACCGGGACGCCGAGGCCGGTAGTCTCGGCGAGCACGCCGAGGGCGTAGGTGTCGCTGATGCCCAGCGCCCACTTGTTGATCGTGTTGTAGGTGGCCGGGGCGACGATGATGGCGTCGGGTATCTGGGACCTGGGTGCGCCCGGCTTGCTGTACTTGCTGCGGACGGGGTTGCCGGTTTGTTCTTCGATGGCGGCTTGGTCGAAGAAGTCGAGGGCGGCGGGAGTGGCGATGACCTGCACTGTCCATCCGCGGTCGCGGGCGAGCTTGATGAGCGTGCCGATTGCCGTGGCCGGGCCTGCGCCGCACACGATGACGGACAGGACGCGTGCTGGCGCGTCCTGGGTCACCGGGATACTCCGATCTGGGCGGCGAATTGCTCGGCATCGCGGCGGATGCTCGGCGGTGCGGAGGCGAGGAGTTCGCGGATGAGCCGGTGCACGGATGGCCGTCCGGCGACTTCCTCGGGTGCAGTTTGTTCTGCTGCGCGCAGCGCGAGGTAGGCCTTCTCGTGCCGTCCCCATTTCAGGAACGCGCGGGCGGTGTCGATGAGCAGGCTTGCTTTCCGCTCGGTGACGGTGATGGTGCTCAGGTCGATCCGGCGTGCCACGTCGACCGCGGTTCCGGCGTCGCCGAGGGTGACGGCGATGTTGACCCGGTGCATCTTGGCGTTCACCGGGCCGAAGGCGGTCCAGCGCAGGTTGGCGTCGGCTCCGAGTTGCCGCGCCGCGTCGTCGGCTTCGGTGAGCAGCTCCAGTGCGGTGTCGCGTTTGTCGTGCTGGGCGGCTGCGATCGCGCCGCGCAGCAGGAGGGACCCGTAGACGGACAGGGATTCCGGGGTATGCGCGGCGACGTCCCGGTCAAGGCGGGTGGCCTGGCTGCTGGCTGTGGCGATGGCCGCTGCGAGGTGGCCGCCGTTCATCAGGGTGTGGGTGATGATGCGGGCGCTGGCTCCGACCATGAGAGGGTCTTCGCTGGCGATCGCGGCGCGCATGCTGCGGTCGGCCGCCAGGCACGCCAGGCCCTGGTCATCGAGCTTGAGCAGCAGCCCGGCCGCCACGTGGTGCACATCGGCTGACAGCGCGTATGCGCGTAGCCGGTCCTCGCCGTCCAGCGAAACACACGCGGCGTGCAGCCGTGAGATCAGGCCGGGGAGGTGCTTGGTCAACTCGGAGTAGCGGCAGGCCTGGTACTGGCGCCTGGCGCTGGTCGCGGCGGCGGTCAGGACCGCGATATCCGGTGCCGTCTCCACCGATGCGGTGCCGTCCGGGTGCCCGGCGAGGATGGGGGCGAGCGGCTCGGCGTCGACAGGAGCGCCGGGACCCGGAACGCCGTCGAGCATGGCGCTGACGATGGTTGCGCCGGTCAGCCCGACGAAGGTTCGGCGTCGCACCGGGTCGTCCTCCTGCCTGTCTCCTGGATCGAGGTTAAGCAGAGCGGACGCGGGCGGTGGTGCCAAGGCCGGGCGGGTATCCCGCGGCGGGATGGCCTGGGCCGAGACTGGCGGGCGCGACGTTGCGCGTGGGGCCAGGCCCAGGGTGGTCCTGGCCGAGTCGGGCACATCCAGGCCGTCGCAGATGCGCTCGAACAGGGCGAGGGCCTGGACCTGCTGGTTGCCGCGCATGATGTCGCTGACCTTGCCCTGGGTCAGGCCGCAGGCGATGGCGATCTGGGTCTGGCTGGCTCCGGCGTACTGGCGCAGGAGCGCGAAGAACCGTCCGATGTCCCGGGCGCGCAGGGCCGCCGTGGTCTCGGGTCGCTGCCACAGCGAGTCCGGGATCTTGATCAGATCGTTGGCACGGCCGGTCATGCTGTCGTTGGTTCCTCCGCCAGGCGGTTCCGTTGCGTGGATGCTACGTGACTGATTGCGAGCCTATATCCCGTCGTGGGATAGCGCCCGGGTATGGGCCGCACGCCCCGGATCCGTAACCGTAAGGTCATGAGCACAGGACGCAGAGCCGAGCCGGATACCTGCCCGGCGTGCCGCGGGCACGGCTGGAAGTTCCGCCGTTCCCGGCGCGCCCTGGTGATCGGGACTTTGACCCGCGGCAGGGCAGATGCCGTCCGGCGGTCCTGCGTGGACTGCGGCGGCTCGGGGCGTGCCCGGCAGGCGGCCTGCCCGTGAACGCGTCCGGCGAGGACGCGGCCCGGCAGCTCGAAGCGCTGGCCAAAGACCTAGAGGCGCAGGGCTTCGCAGCGCAGGTGGCCAGTACCGGCGGGTATACAGGCGTCCGCGTGACCCACCGCGCAGTGAGCCAGCTGTCTGAGACCATCTACGCCGCGCCCGCGGGAGATGGCACGTGGTGGTTCTGGTGGTCGTGGGCCGATCAGATCGCGCCTATCAGCGATATCCAGACCGCCGCTTTCAAGATCGCCTACGTGCTCACACCTCATGCGAATGTCTGACTACGCCGAGCCGCTGCCAGGCCAGGAGGTTGGCGGGACGGACGAGACGCACCGGGAGACGGCACGGCGGCTGGAGCACGATAACCCCGGCTGGATCGTCGTGTTCGGCCTCTACAGCAGGCAGTTCGTGGCGTTCCCCCGCTTTCCCGCGCCTCCGCGGACCATCGTCGCGGCCGTGTATCCGGGCGCGCTTCCCGCTCGGATGCGCGAGGTGGAAGCCAGGCTGAACATGGCCAAGCCGCAGCGAGAAGATTCCCCGCTCGCCGATGGCTGACTACCGGCGGCGGATGCTATTTGGCCGAGGGGGGGTGACAGCCAGCCACCTAAGCAGTATGGTGCTTGAGTAGCCAGGTAACTTGAGTAAGGCACCATCATGCCATATGAATACACCCCGCCGAAGTACGCCCAGGTGATCGAGGAACTCCGGCGGCGCATCGAGTCGGGCGAGTACCCGCCCGGCTCCCTGCTGCCCAGCGAGCATCAGCTCAGCGACGAGTTCCAGATCGCCCGGCCGACCGTGGTGCGGGCGCTGCGGGTGCTGCGGCAGGATGGCTGGATCGAGACCCAGCAGGGCAAGGGCAGCTTCGTCCGCGGTCGCCCGGCGCTGGCCGGGCTGGAGTCGGCCCGGACCGGCGAGCAGGCACTCAACCGCGATGAGTCCCGCGAGCCAGGAGCGCTGGTCGAGGCGGGCATCACCATCCCGCCGGCCCGCGTGGCCGCGCTGCTCGGAGCGGCTGAGGACCGCAAGGTGCTGGCCCGGCGGCTGGTCGTGCGGCAAGACGGCGAGGCCTCCGAGCTGGTCACCTGGTGGGTGCCCTCGGCGCTGGCAGACGGCACCGACCTGGCCAAGGATGAGCCGCTGCACGGCGGGGTCCGCGGGCACCTGTCGCGGCGCAAGGGGATCCGCGTCGATCACGTCTTGGAGCAGGTCACCGCCCGGCATCCCACCAGCCAGGAAGCCAAGCTCCTCGGCGTGGGCAGGTCGGCGCCGATGCTGGCGATGTACGTGGCCGCCCGCGATGCCTCTGGCGAGCCGGTGCTGGTCCTGGAGGTCGTGATGCCTGGTGACCGGCACGAGCTCGAGGACGCCTACCAGGTCGGTTAGCGCCCGGCCGGAATTGCTCCACCTGATCACTTGACTAAGCAAGTCGATCGTTGTATCTTCGGATCACTTGCTTAGTCAACTGGCCAAGCGAGCCGGTATCTACAAGGAGTTGCCAATGGCTCTTCAAGGTCCGATCCCGGTGGAGTTCGGCGTGGTGTTCCCGTCCGGGGCGTACGCGGCTGGCGTGTTCGAGCCGGTGCGGAACTTCGACGCCTCCACCGGTGAGAAGTTCGTCCAGTCATCCGACAAGGCGTCCGGGCTGCCGTTGTGGGTGATCGAGGTCATCGACGGCGATCCGGCCGCGCGGGTGCGGGCGGTGAAGGTGAAGGTCGCCGCTCAGGTCCAGCCGGTGGTCCCGGCCGGGACTGCGGGGTCGCCGTTCACGCCGGTGGAGTTCACCGGGCTGACGGTGACCTACTACGTCAACCAGGCCGGGCGGCTGGCCTACTCGCTGAAAGCAGTCGGCATTCGCTCCCCAAGCCGCGGTCGCCCGGGCCCGGAGATGAGGGAGGCGGCATGAAAAGCGGCGGCGGGTCCTTCGGGCACCTCAGCGTGCAGGTGGGCGCGGACTGGTGGACGCATCTGAGCACGTACGAGGACTACTCGCCGATCCTCGACATCGAGGCGGGCTCGACGTCAGTGTCAGTCTGTATCGTCGGCGGGCAATTCGATGAATCGGCGGTCGAGTTCGCGCGGGAGCTCGCCGAGCACGCGGCGCGGTTCGCCGCCGAGGTCGAGCGGCTGCACGGCCTCCACGATGGCAACGATGAGGCCGGCGAGGACGGCGCCGGGGCTGGCGAGGCGGCCTGATGGCGGCCCTGGCGGTGATGGGTGGGGCGGCAGGAACGGGCATTCCTGCCGCCCCGGGTGTCTCCCCCTGCTGGCGCATGGTGAGAGGAGGCGAGTCTAGTGCCGAGCGGTCGTAACTGGGTGCGGGGCGAGCAGTTCGCCCAGCTCGACAACCGCGACCCGTTCGCGCCCCCGGTCTGGCGGTCCCCTGTGTACCGCACGCCGGAAGCGGTCATCCTCCTCGTCCAGCTGCTCCGGCTCATCTGGCGGGTACTGTGGTTCGCCCTCACCCACCCGCTCGCGGACGCCGCGGCGCTGCTGGTCTTCGCCACCTGGCTCGGTCTGAGCTGGCCCGGCATCACGGGCCTGGCCGCGGTGGCTGTCATAGGGCTTAGCGGGCTGCGGATCATGCAACCGGCCTGGTTCGCCCGGTTCGTCGCGGTGCCGGTGCGGGATCGGTGGCGGTGGTGGTTCTACCGGCGCCGGTGGAGGGCCGCCATGACCCTGGCCGGGCTCGCCCCGGACTACCGCTGCCAGCCGATGCTGCCCGTCCTCGGCCGGGTGCACCGGGCCGGGTCCGTCGACTTGGTGCGGGTCGGCCTGGTCACCGGGCAGGCCCCGGCCGACGTCGCCGCCAAGGCCGAGAACCTGGCGCACGCATTCGGCGCCCGGCTGTGCCGGGTCCGCGACATCGCGCCGGGCACGCTGCTGCTGGAGCTGGTCCGCGCCGATACCCTCGCCGACCCGATCCCGGCCCTGCCCATCGCCGTAGAGGTGGATCTGGCCGGGCTGCCGGTGGGCCGGTGCGAGGACGGGTCGCCGTGGCGGCTGCGGCTGGCCTCGACCCATGTGCTGATAGCGGGAGCTACCGGGTCGGGGAAGGGCTCGGTGATCTGGTCGGTGATCCGCGCTCTGCTGCCCGCCATCACGGCGGGGTGGGTGCAGGTGTGGGCGATCGATCCCAAGCGGATGGAACTGTCCTTCGGCCGGGCCCTGTTTCACCGCTATGCCTGCCACGCGACCGCGATGGTCGAGCTGCTGGAGGCCGCGGTCGCCGAGATGCACGCCCGGGCCGGGCAGTTCGGCGGCCGGACCCGCACCTTCCCCCTGTCGGACCAGTTCCCGTTCGTGGTCGTGCTGGTAGACGAGCTGGCGTTCCTGACCGCCTACCAGCCCGACCGGGACCTGCGCAAGCGGGCCGAGGCCGCGATCGCCACCTTGACCAGCCAGGGCCGGTCGGTCGGGGTGTGCGTGATCGGCGCCCTGCAAGACCCGCGCAAGGACGTGATCAGCCTGCGGAACCTGTTCTCCACCCGGATCGCGCTACGGCTCGATGAATCCGACCAGGTGGACATGGTGCTCGGCGACGGCGCCCGGGACCGCGGCGCCCTAGCCGATGAGATCTCCCCGCTGCCCGAGATCGGCGCCGGGGTCGGCTACGCGCGGCTGGAGGCCTCCCCCGACCCGATCCGGGTCCGCGCCGCCTACGTCACCGACACCGACATCCGCGCCATGGCCGAGGCGGTCGGATACCTGCCCGGCGGTGGCCTATGAGAGAAACCGCGTGGCGAACCGACGAACCGTGCCCGGTGTGCAGTACCGGTCTGGTCCTAGTCGATGACGGTACGGCGGTACTGCGGGCCGAATGCCGCCTGTGCGGCTACGCCGGGCCCTTCGACATCGCGGACGGTTCCTGGGACGGCGAGTGGTGACCGGGACCGCGGGAGGCCCCAGGACCCGGGCCGAGCGGCTGGCGGCGCCGCTGGCCCGGAACGTGGTCAAAGAGGTGGCCGCCGAACACGGCGCCTGCCTGCGGCCAGTCCAACTGCGCCGCACCGACATCGACACCGGCCACATCGAGCAGGTGCTGATCCCCTGCGGGCACACCCTCGCCTCAATATGCCCGCCATGCGCCGAACGGGCCCGGCTGCTGCGCGCCGCGCAATGCCGCGAAGGCTGGCACCTAGATCACGAGCCCGTCATCGAGCCGGACCCGGCGAACGACCAGCAGCGGGCCGAAGTCACCGACCGGGCCGAAGCGCAAGCCGACCGGGACGCCCTGGCCGCCGACGGCCTCGACACCACCGAACTGGACGAGCGGATCGGCGAACTGGACCAGCAGATCACCGACGCCGGGATGCGCGGCACGGTCCTTCCCACCCGGCCGCGCCGCCACCGCTCCACCCGGCGCAGGCAAGACGCCACACCGCTGCCCCGCCGACTAGTCAGCACCCGCACGATCGGCAAGACCTACACCGCGCCGGACGGCACGACCTTCCGCCCGTCGATGTTCCTCACGCTGACCTGCCCGGGCTATGGCCGGGTCTGCGAGGACGGAGCACCCGCCGACCCGGGCACCTACGATTATCGGCACGCCGCCCGGGACGCACTGCATTTCGCCGCGCTGTTCGACCGGTTCATCCAGAACCTGCGCCGCTTCGTCGGCCACGACATCCAGTACTTCGCCGCCATCGAACCGCAGCGGCGGCTCGCCCCACACGTGCACATCGCGATCCGCGGCACCATCTCCCGCGCCGAGCTCCGCGAGGTCATCGCCGCGACTTATCACCAGGTCTGGTGGCCCTCCACCCAAGACATCAAGTACGACGGCGGGCGCCTCCCGGTCTGGGACGAGCACATTGCCACCTACCTCGACCCGGACACCGGCGAAGTGCTCCCGACCTGGGACCAGGCCCTGGACGCCATCGGCGACCGCGACGAGCCGCGGCACGTGACCCGGTTCGGCCCCAAGTTCGACGCCCAAGGCGTGCTCGCCGGATCGCGGGATGCCAGCCGGTGCATCGGCTACCTCACCAAGTACCTGACCAAGCACCTCGCCGACTGCCACCACGCCGCCACCGATACCCAAGCCGCCCACGCCGCACGGCTCGCCGACGCGCTGCGGTACGAGCCCTGCTCGCCGACCTGCGCGAACTGGCTCCGCTACGGCATCCAGCCCAAGAACGCCCGGCCGGGCCTGATCCCGGGCTGCTGCAAGGGCAAGGCCCACCGCCGCGAATACCTCGGCTACGCCGGGCGCCGCATCCTGGTCTCCCGCAAATGGTCCGGCAAAACCCTGGCGGACCACCGCGCCGACCGCAAGGCCTGGCTGACCGAGATGCTCGGGATTCCGGCAACTGACCCGCGCCGCTACACCTGGGAGCCGGTCAAACCCGGTGATCCCGACCACATGCCCACCGGCCAGCGGCTGCTGCACGTCGTGACCGACCGCATCCAATGGCAGACGGCAATGGAGCAAGCGCGCCGACGAGCTGCCGGGACCGATCTTCGGGCAACCGGGAGGGCGGCATGAGCCGAGGCACTTACAAGCAGGCTGAGCAGCTCCTGACCGTCGCCGAGGCCGCCAAGCTGCTCCGCACGTCCGAACGCTTCCCGCGCCGACTGATCGCCGAACGCCGCATCCGCTTTACCCGCATCGGGCGCCACGTCCGTATACCCGAGTCCGCGCTCCGCGAGTTCATCGAATCCGGGCTCGTCGAGCCCATCACCACGAGACGAGAAAGGGCTGCATGATGGCCAACAAGAAGGCCCGGCGCCGCCGTTTCGGCGCCGTCCGGGAGCTGCCATCCGGTCAGTGGCAGGCACGGTACCGAGGCCCGGATGGGGTACTGCGCCCGGCTGACAAGACGTTCGCGAGCAAGACCGACGCTGAGGTCTGGCTCACCCGCAAAGAGGCTGAGATCCTCGATGGCGAGTGGATCAATCCCGAGGCGGGCAAGGTCTCGTTCTCGAACTACGCCCTGACCTGGATCGAGGAGCGGCCGAACCTGCGGCCGAAGACAGTCCAGCTCTACCGGTACTTGCTGCGCCGCCACATCACGCCGCTCTTCGAGGCCAAGACCGTCGCCGAGATCGCTGAGGCGCATATTCGCCGTTGGCGCAGGGAGCTGCTCGACTCACAGGTAAGCGCGGTGACCACCGCAAAGGCGTATCGGCTGCTCAAAGCCATTCTCAACACGGCCGTTGACGACGGGATCATCCGCCGCAACCCGTGCCGCATTAAGGGCGCCAGCCTGGAGAAGTCGCCGGAACGGCCGGTGCTCGCCATTCGCGAGGTGTTCGTGCTGGCCGAGGTCATCGACCCGCGGTACAGCGCGCTCGTACTGGTGGGAACTTTCGGCAGTCTCCGGTGGGGCGAGCTGGCCGCGCTGCGCCGGAAGGACATCGACCTGGCGGCGTGCGCCATCCGCGTCGAGCGCCAGCTCACCGAGATGCCCGGCGGCGGCTACGCATATGGGCCGCCCAAGTCAGATGCGAGCGTGCGCACGGTGTCGATCCCGAGCCTGATCATGCCGCGTATCCGCTGGCACCTCAACCACTACGCGGGAGAGGACGCCGATGCGCTCGTCTTCACGAGCCCCACGGGCAGGCCGGTGCGGCACGGCAACTTCCGGCGCCGCGTCTGGTTGCCCGCGCTCAGAGCAGCGGGAATGCCGATGATCCACTTCCACGACCTGCGCCACACCGGGAACACGCTGAGCGCGGACGCTGGCGCTAACCTGCGCGAGCTCATGGAGCGGATGGGCCACAGCACCACCCGGGCCGCCCTGGTTTACCTTCACTCGACCAGCGAACGGCAGCGGGCAATCGCCGATGCGGTCGGCCAAGCGGCCCGAGCCGCACTCCGCGAGACCAAAGCTCCCCAGACGAAGCAGGCACCATCTGGCACGAAAGTGGCACGTCACCGCAGGCGGGCATCATAGTGGAGGCAGCGCAAGACAATTATCAGTGGCTGAACTGGCTTTTCAGTGAGCGCCCCGACCGCGACTCGAACGCGGGACCTACTGCTTAGGAGGCACTTTCGAAGCGTGCCTGGACGGTGCTGGGTGTGGCCTGACGTGCCGTTCGGCCGCGGTGATAATGGCTGGATGTGGCCTGGCGCGGCTCAGCGCCTGTGGTTGTTGGCTCCCAGTTTGGCTCCCATGAATCTCGTTAGCAACGCTAATGTTCGAATGATCGAGGTCCGGCGGCGCGACTGATCGTAGACTCCTACCATCGGCGCCCGAGGGCAACAACCGCCGGCTTGGCCCCCCAGATGATCATGTTGTAAATCGATCGATTCTCGGACAGTCACGAAGAGTGGCTTGCGATCTGGAGTACTCGCACCGGCTCCCTTAGCGGGGGAATGGGGCCGGGTGGTGGAAAGATAACTAACTGTGGCGAATGGGCCGAGTAGACCGGGTACGCGCGGGCGGGTGTCGTGACGGTCATCGAGGTGGCGATCGGGCCCGGCGGCGCTCCCGGAGCGTTCCGGGTGGAGGTCGTGGCGTCCCCGGCTGGGGAGGCGTCGGCAACGGTGGAGCTGGATGCGGATTCGCTGCTGGCGCGTCGCGGGCTGCTGCAGCAGGCGGTGCTGGCCTCGGCGGTGCCCAGCCGCCGGGTGCTGCCGGAGACCGAGCAGCCGGTGCGTGAGGTCGGCGAGGTGCTGTTCGCGGGGCTGCTGGGGGCCGGTGAGGTGGCCGGGCGGTACCGGGCCGCCGCGGCGGTGGCGGCCGAGCGCGGGGAGAGGCTGCGGGTGGTGCTGCGCATCGACACCCCGGCACTGGCCGGGCTGCCGTGGGAGGCGATGTACGACCAGGCCGCCGGGGCGTACGTATGCCGGCAGGACCAGCTGGTCCGCCACGTCCCGGTCGCCTCGGTGCCGGCGCCGCTGCGGGTCCGGCCGCCGCTGCGGATCCTGGGGGTGGTCTCTTCCCCGCGCGGGCTGCCCGCCCTGGATGGGGAGAAGGAACGGGATCAGCTGGCCCGGGCGCTGGCCCGGCCCGTCGGTCGGGGCCTCACCGAGCTGCACTGGGCGCCGAGTGCGACCTGGGCGGACCTGCAGGACCTGCTGCTCGAGGGGGAGTGGCATGTGCTGCACTTCGTCGGGCACGGGGACTTCGATCCCGACCGGGACGAGGGCGTGTTGGCCCTGACCCGCGAGGACGGGCGCGCCGACTTGGTCGCCGCGCACCGGCTGGTCGACCTGCTGCGCCAGGCCCGGCCGATGCCGCGCCTGATCGTGCTGAATTCCTGCTCCGGCGCCGCGGCCGGGACCAGTGACCTGTTCTCCGGTACCGCTGCGGCCCTGGTCCGGGGCGGGGTCAGCGCCGTAGCTGCGATGCAATATGAGATCTCCGACCCCGCCGCAGTGGTGTTTGCCGGCGGTTTCTATGCCGCGATCGCCCGCGGCCGCGGCGTCGACGATGCAGTCTCCAGCGGCCGGGTCGCCATCCTCGGGCTCAGCGACCGCACCCTAGAGTGGGTCACCCCGGTGCTGTACCTCCGCGGGCACGACACCCGCCTGTTCACCCTCCAGACACCCGCCGAAAACACAAACCGCGAAGACACTCAAGGGGACGACGCCGACGCCGGCCACGGCGGCCAGCCCGGCGATACCATCACCTCCGGCGCGGCAGCCGGCCCGCGCGGGGACAGCCCCGTTGGTCGGCCAGGCGCACGGGCACCACAGCCCGCGCCGACTCCGGTCCTGGCCCCGCCATCACACCTGGCTCGCACCCTGACCGGACACGCCGAGGCGGTCTGGGACGTGGCGTTCAGCCCGGACGGGCGGCTGCTCGCCAGCGCCGGCTACGACAGGACGGTGCGGCTGTGGGACCCGGCCACCGGATCCCGCCTGCGCACCCTGACCGGCCACACCAGCGACGTAAGCGGGGTGGCGTTCAGCCCGGACGGGCGGCTGCTCGCCACCGCCACCGGCTCGGCGGTGCGGCTGTGGGACCCGGCCACCGGCGAGCCCCGGCGCACCCTGACCGGCCACACCGGCGGCGTCAGCGGGATGGCGTTCAGCCCGGACGGCCGGCTGCTCGCCACCGCCAGCGGCGACAAGACGGTGCGGCTGTGGGACCCGGCCACCGGCAAGCCACGGCGCACCCTGACCGGCCACACCGAAGGCGTCAACGGGGTGGCGTTCAGCCCGGACGGCCGGCTGCTCGCCACCGCCAGCGGCCCGGCGGTGTGGCTGTGGGACTGACCTGGTGCCTGTAGGTGTCGGGAATCGAACGATTCCCGACACGATCAACTTCTGGCCGCCGGGCACGCCGATCGCGGCCTGGAGGGCGTCGAAAAACGTGTTGCGAAGTCTGGGTGCTCGGCAAGTACGGGCGGGCCGTTTCTCATACAGCCGCTGCTATGGGCTCCCGCGTCCGGACCCGGCGGCGAACTGTTCCATTGTTCAGGCTGAACCAGGCTCCGGGCGGGAGGATGGGAGACTTGCCACGTGCCTAGACGTACGTGGCTGGACAGCAGGATCGACATATTCCTGGGGGAGCTTGCTGCGTCCGGCATGCACCTGGACCGGCAACGTGCCGGTGAGCTGATCACCGGGCAGGTCCGTGCCGTAGCGGCCCTCATGAGTATCACCGAGGCAACGGCCCGCACCTATCTCGGCGACGAGATCATCAAGGACATGGCACGGCGGATGCTGTTCGAGGTGGCCGGCGAACGGCCCGGCGCTGACTTGATGGAGGCGCCGCGGACCGTTCCGCTGCCCCTGGCCCTGGTGGGGATCACCGTCGCGGCCCTGGCCGAGGCGATGCAGGTGCGGGCGGCGAACGAGCCGCCTGCCCATCTGGGGGACGTCATCACCACCTACGCGCAGACGCTGTCCGGGTTCGGGCAGATCACCGCCGCCGCCGCGTCGGGGCAGGCCGGCAACCCGGCAGGAATCCTGTTCCCGCCAGCGTTGCTGCGCCGTGCGGCCAGGTACATCAGCGGTGCCGCTGACCTGGCTGCGAACGGCGGCAGACTCCCGGACGGGATTTCCGAGACGGCACGCAGCCAGCTGGCCGCGAGCCTGCGCCGGGATGCTGACGGACTGATCGCGATCACCACCGGTTAGCCAGCCACACCGGGAACCTGGATACCAGGAAGTCGTTGACGGCTTCCGGCGTCCGCAGTCCCAGGGCCGATGCCTGCCCACGGTGGAAGTTGCGCAGATTCGGGGCCTCGGCGCCCGCTGCGTGCAGTCGTCCTGAACCGGAAGCCCCCGTCACGAAGGGCCGGGGCTGAGCATCGTGGGTACGGTCAAGGTTGTGATCGACGTTGAGGCCGCGGCCGCCCTGGCCGAGAGAAGGCTCGCCCAGGCATTGCCGCGGCGCTGGCGACATGTGCGGGCAGTCGCGCAGCGAGCAAGGTCGGTCGCGACGACGCTGTCGTTGCCTGATGACCTGGTGGCGGCCGCGTGGCTTCATGACATCGGCTACGCCCCGGAGTTGGCGGAGACCGGATTTCACCCGCTCGATGGCGCGCGTTTCCTGCGTCGTGCCGGTGTTGACGGGCAGGTGGTGAGTTTGGTGGCCTACCACTCGGGCGCCCAGATCGAGGCCGACGTCCGTGGCCTTGGCGCTGAGCTGGCAGCGGAGTTCACTCCCGCCGGCGCGTTGCTGAGCGATGCCTTGCTGTATTGCGACATGACGACGGGGCCAGACGGTGATTACGTGCGCCCGGCTGACCGGCTGGCCGAGATCCGCGAACGGTACGGCCCTGGACACGCGGTCACCAAGTTCGTGGAGCTGGCCGCTTCAGAGGTCCTCATCACCGCCGAGCGCGTCGCGGCGATGCTTACTGCTCAGGCCAGGCAGAATTTACCGCTTCTGTGTTCCGGTCTCTACTGGATTGCCGGACTTGCTCGTGTACGCCGAGCTATGGCTTATGTCGGACGGCCGAGAGCGAAGAGCAGCTGGCAAGCGGGGGCCTCGGCTTGTTCGTCCTAGGACGCGATGCCGAGAAACTGCTGGAGATGCTGGCGGGCGATGATGCGGCGCCTGCCGACCTTGGTATACGACAGGTTCCCGCGGCGCATCTCGTCGTAGAGCAGGTCGCGAGACAATCCGGTCAGGCGGGCGGCCTCGTCAACGGAATAGGCCAGCCGTTCAGCAGCTGGACCTGGGTCGAGCTGACTGGTCTCGCGGGGGGCTGGACTCCTGGCCGTGGCCTGGCTCGGATCGGATGGATGCGGTCGGCGCGAGCTCATGGCCGGTTTCCTTGCAGCCGGGCGGCTTGGCAGCGGGCAGACCAGGTTTCGGGGATCTCGGCGAGAGATAGGGACGATAGGGAGTGGTCCGGCGACTGGCCGTGGAGCTGGGCGGGTCCCAGTAGGGGTTTGGGGCCGGACTGCCGCGCCGCGGCGTCGTTTCCGCCTCGTCCAGTGTCGATGGCCACACTTTCGCGGGTCATGGCTCGGCCTCCAGGTCGATCTGCCTGCCGGGTTGAAACTCAGGAGAGCGTGATGTCCGGGTGGGCTCCGGCGGCATGAATGCGGAGTCGCGGTCGATGGCGGTGCGGTAGGCCTGTTCGACGGCTCGGAGCCGGGCCGCGACGCGGGTCTCGCGGGTGGCGATGGCCTGGCGGTTGCGCCGGCCATAGGAACCCTCCGGCATGCCGCGGCCAGACCGCTCGACCTCGCGGACGTGGGCCTCGCGCTCGTCGGCGTGCGCGGCGATGGCGAACATGG
>Ga0335074_10004154_pt1 | contig 19909 bp, 18 predicted proteins | sample Lox_Sample_23_FD_206715 | JGI IMG/M metagenome (GOLD analysis project Ga0335074, IMG submission 206715) | Soil microbial communities from Loxahatchee National Wildlife Refuge, Florida, United States - Lox_Sample_2.3 | ecosystem: Environmental > Terrestrial > Soil > Wetlands | place: USA... | reverse complement strand
GGAGCCGCAGGCGCGATGCGTAACAGAGCGCTGCGCCTCACAGCGGCGCGCCGCGCAGGCGATCCGGTCCAGCAGCGCATCGCCGGACTGCTCACCCATGAGTTCCGCTCGGCCTGGTGGGCACTTGACGCGCTCATCGCCGCTACCACAGATGAGTCGCTCGGGACCGAGGACCACTTCATCACGACGATGCTGTCCAAGCGCCAGGTCACCCTGTCCTCGATCCGTATCGTCGAGCTGGCAATGGAGCTTCTGGGGAGCCGGTCATACATGCGGGAGCTGCCCTTCGAGCAGGCGCTCCGTGACGTGCGGGCAGGTATCACCCATCCATTGCCGCCAGAGCAGACGCTGCTCGAGGTGGGTAAGTCGGCGCTGGAGTCCGCACGTGGCGGATGAGCCGCTGGTCTCGGTGGTGACGCCAACGTGGCAGCGCCACCGGATCCTGCTGGAGCGCTGCATCCCGTCGGTCCAGTCGCAGGACTACCCGAACGTGCAGCATGTGATCGTGTCGGACGGCCCTGACCCGGAGCTGGCGTCGCGCCTGCTGACCTGGCAAGACCGTCACCCCGTGGTGTACGGGTTCGCGTACTCGCAGATGGCGTGGCACAGCGCGTCGGGCGAGGCGGGGGCGGTCGGCTGGGACGTGCCGGCGTACTGCGCGATCAGCACGCAGATGATCATGCACCGCCGGGAGTTGCTGGAGATCAGCGACTGGGGCCCCTGGAGCCCCGAGGAAGACTGGGAGCTTGTCTCACGCTGGCTGAACGCCGGGGTAGCGCACGTTCACGTCCCACTGGTGACGGTGGATGTGTGGCCGAGCAGTATTTTCGGCGGGAATTTGCCGCCGAAAAGTCCGGTGCCCTGAAACTGCATCCAGCGAGATTCCCGCAAGACTTTCAGGGGGTGGAGTGCGACGGAACCGTATCCGAGTATCCACTATTCTGGTCTGAGATTCTTGGTGACATCTTCTCGCCGATGTGCTACGAGTTCAGAAATCACATAATGAACACGCTCCCCACGCCATTGTTTTACGCCTACAGGTAGGGATTCAAGCGGACTCGGGGCCGGGCTGCTGCCAGAGTCCGCACGCGTACCATGTGCGATCTGCCCGGCCTTACCTGGCTGGCGGGAGTAATATTCCAGTTCTGTTCGTAACTGGACATATGTCGCGGTGATCTTTGGGGAGCGATGGTTTGGGGGTCTGCTGGACGGGAGCCGCTGGGGCCGTGGGTGCAGCGGCAGCGTGAAGCCGCGGGGCTATCGCAGGAGGATTTAGCTGAGCGGTCGGGCCTGGCGGTGCGGACGATCAGGAATCTGGAGCGCGGCCGCGCTCTCAGGCCGCATGTGGATTCGGTCCGCCGGGTGGCGGGGGTTTTTGGCCTTTCGGGGGCGGCGGCTGATGAGCTGGTCGCCCGGTCCCGAGTCGGCCAGGGCGCTGGATCTGTCTCCGCCGTGGATGCGGTCACCCGGCACGACCCGGAGACCCCAGCAGGCCGTCATGGGCTTCCGCTGGACGCCGGGGCGCTTGTCGGCCGTGACGCCGAGCTGGTGGTGCTGACCGCCGGTCAGACCGCGACGAACGCCGTCCGGGTGATCAGCGGGATGCCGGGGGTGGGGAAGACCGCGCTGGCCGTGCAGGCCGCGCATCTGCTCGCCCCCGCGTTCCCCGACCGGCAGGTGTTCATCGACCTGCACGGTCATACGCCCGGCCGGAATCCGGTCAGTCCCGCGGAGGCCCTGGCCGAGCTGATCACAGCGACCGGCGCCGATGCTGGTTTCCTGCCAGCTGACCTGCCGGGCCGTAGTGCGATGTGGCGGGACAGGCTGACCGGGCAGCGGGCCTTGCTTGTGCTGGACAACGCGGCGAGCAGCGCCCAGGTAGCGCCGCTGCTGCCCAGCAGCGGTGAGTGCCTGGTGCTGGTGACCAGCCGCCGTCAGCTAGCCGATCTGCCTGGGGCCGTCGTCCGGGTCCGGCTTGCCACCCTGTCACCCGCGACCGCGCGGGCGATGTTCGTCGCGCTCACACCGCGCGCCGCCGGCGAAGATCGCGCCATTGTCGATGAGCTGACGGCGCTGGCCGGGCATCTGCCGCTGGCCGTCAGCCTGCTCGCGCGCGTCCATGCCTGCCATCCTTCCTGGACGTTGTCCGACCTGATCACCGAGACGCGGAACGGCATGCTCGCGATGACCGCCGAGCGCGCGAACGTCAGCATGGCGTTCAGCATTTCCTGGCGGCACCTGCGCCCAGGCCAGCGGCGGCTGCTGGCCCTGCTCAGCCTGCATCCCGGCACGGCCAGCGAGGCACACGCCGCTGCCGCCCTGGCCGATGTTCCGGTCACCGAGGCCGCATGGCAGCTGGACCGCCTGCACCATGAGTGCCTGCTGATTGAGACCAGCTACCGGCGATATCGCCTGCATGACCTGATCCGTTCCTACGCTTCGGCCCAGGCCCGCGCCATGTTCACCGAAGACGAAGCGGCAGCCGCGGTCCGGCGGCTTCTCGGCTACTATGCCCACGCCGCCGCGGATGACGATCTGGCCTGGCAGCGGGCCGAACGTGCCAACCTGATCGGCTGCCTCGACTATGCGGCCGAGGTCGGCTGGCCATCGGATGTCGTCATGCTGACCACAGCGATCGCCGGCCTGCTCCGGCGCGACGGCCCCTGGCCGGAGGCTGAGCGCTTGCATGCCACCGCGGTCGAAGCCGCTCGCGGGCTCACCGACCGCACGGCTCTGGCCCGCTGCTTGCTTGACCTGGCCATCGTGCGGCGGCTGAACAATGATTACCAGCGTGCGTCCGAGGATGCGGCCGCCGCGCTGGACCTCCACCATGCCCTGGGTGACCACGCGGGCGAGGCCGCCGCGTTGCTTGAGCTGAGTTATGCGCGGACGTTTGCCAATGACGTCGAGGCAGCCGGCTCATTCGCCGGGCAGGCACTGCGAATGTGCCAGGCGGCAGGCGACAGGACCGGCCAGGCTCAGGCGCTTGCCGTGGCGGGCAATATCTGGCGGCGAACCGCCGACTTCGGCCTCGCCAGCCAGGCCCTGACCGAGGCAGTGGCGATCTACCGTGAACTGGGTGACCAGGCTGGCCTGGCCTTCGCGCTGCGCCAGCTCGGCGATGTGAGCCGCCTGACCAGCGACTTCGCTACCGCTGAGGCCTACCTCAGTGAGTCAGCCGAGCTGGCCCGGGCCGTGGGAGACCGGCACGCAGAAGCTATCGCCCTGGCCTGGCTGGGCAACGTGCGCTGGCGGACTGGTGAACGCCAGGCGGCAGCACGCGACCTGGAGCGTGCGCTGAAGCTGCAGCGCGATCTTGGTAACCGGCTCGGCCAGGCCAACGCCCTCACCCTGCTGGGAAACGTCCGGCATTCGGCCGGTGACCATACCTCCGCCATCAGCGACCTGAAGCAAGCCCTGCGCCTGCACCGTGACGCGGGCAGCTCCCCGGGCCAGGCGGCCACGCTGGCCCTGCTGGGCAGCGCGCTGACCGCGGCGGGCGACTACCAGGCGGCCCACGACGACCTGCATGAGGCGATCAGCATCGTCCGCGACCTCGGCGACCAGCACGGCGAGGCGGCCAGCCTCACCTTCCTGGCCAGGCTGCATTTCACCCAGGCCGACATCACCACCGCCCGGCTGCTGTACCAGCAAGCGCTGGATCTGACCCGCCAGATCAGCAGCCCCTGGGACGAAGCTCACGCGCTGGCGGGCCTGGGCCGCTGCGCCCAGGCCGACGGCGGCATCGAGCACGCAATCAGCCTGCTCACGCAGGCGTACCAGATCTTCCACCGGATCGGGGCGGCGGACGCCGCGACCGTCGCCGCCGAACGTGATGCCATCCGCAGCGAACCCGGCTAGGGCCTGGCCGCGGTGAGCAGGGGGACAAGGACCTGGGCGTTGGGGGATCCCCAGCCGGTGACCGGGTCCCATCCAGGGCCGGCCTGGTAACCGGTGACCGTGACCGAGCCAATGGTGATGGTGTTGCCGCCGGCAGTAACGTCGTGGAAGGCCTGGTGGTAAGCGGGGCTGCGGGCGATGCGGTAGATGGCGGGGTTGATGAAGCCCAGGTTGTGATGGGCATGCTGGTCGGCCAGCGCCACCAGACCCGCCCACAGCGGCGTGGAGCCGCTGGTGCCGAAGAGGGCGATGATGTCTGTCTTGCCGTCGCTGGTGAAGGTGAACGGGATGTTCCCGATGCCAGCCGCGGACACGTCGGGCACGCCCCTGGTCGTGGCGATCCCGGGGACGCCCTGCTGATAGGCGGGAGTGCCGTACAGGTGGCTGACACCGCCGCCCGATGTCCCGTCTTCACGTCCTCCCGGGGCGGGCATCGCGGTCTCGCTGATGTAGGCGCCGGTGGACGGGCTGGCGTCGAGCAGGGTGCCGCCCACGCCCAGCACCAACGGGTCGGATGACGGCAGGCTGACCTCCTTGTCCGGCGTGCCCCACCACGGATCGCTGGACGCGCCGTGGTCGCCGGAGGCGGCGAGCACCGTGACGTGGTGAGCGGCCGCCCAGCTCAGAATGGACTGCATCTGGGCCAGCTGAGCGGCACTGAAGTAGTGCTCGCCCAGGCTCCAGCTGATCGAGGCCACGTCGGTGTGCCCGACGGCCAGCCGCAGCGCGGCGAGCATGTCGGTAGTCGCGGTGGCGGCGCTGGTCAGCACGTCGGAGGGCAGCATGACCACCCGGAGGGTGGCGGCGGGGGCGATCGTGTGCAGGACCTCGAAATCGCCGACCTCCTCGCCGGTCGCCAGCCACGGCGAGACCGAGTCGCCCAGAGTGGTCACGACCTCAATCCGCGCCGCGGGCAGCCCGAACTCGCCGTCGTAGGCGGCCAGATCCTGGCGGATGTCGGTCACCGCGGGTGGCACCTGGCCTGGAGGCGAGGTGCTCGAGGACGGGGCCGGGGATACGACAGTTACCGTCTCGCCGCGCCCGTCGGTCCCCCGGTCCAGCAGCGGCTGGATGCCATACGCGGCCCGCAGCGCGGGCGGGGTGTAGCACTGCGGGGGTTCGTTCCCCTGAGCGGAGGTGTCCAGGCAGTCGGTGACGATGTCGGACGGCGGACTGCCGGTCGGCACGGTCGTGACCCAGGTGGTGGCCGCGGCGGACCCGGATGTGGTTGCCGCGGCCGGGCTGCATTCTGCCGCTAAGGCCGCACTCAGCAGTAGCGGCAAGGCCAGCAGGCGTACCCGCCGCGAGCGGGTCAGGTGCGCCGGGCGAATGCTGCGTACAGGCATGATGGTGCTCTCCTCTGGGGTGGACTTGGTTGCTGTGAAGGCACGTCACACGGCCCAGAGGGCCTCGGTGGGTGACAGGCGGGCGGCGCGGATGGCGGGCAGGAGCCCGGCGAGGGCACCGATGAGGATCGCGGCGGCCAGACCGCCCGCCCAGGCCTCGGGCGGGATGACCGTGGGCCAGCCCTTGATGTGGGCGTAAACGGCGGTGCAGACGGCGCCGACGATGACCCCGGCAACACCGCCGATGAGGGCGAGGAGGATCGCCTCGGACAGGAACTGGATGCGGATCTGGCCGCGGGTGGCGCCCAGCGCGCGGCGCAGCCCGATTTCCTGGCGGCGTTCCAGCACCGAGATGACCATGATGTTGGCGACGCCGACCGCGCCGACCAGCAGCGCGACCACGCCCAGGCCGAGGAACAGGGTGTCGAATGCGCCAGCGGCGTCGGCCTGGGCGGTGAGTGCGCTCGAGGGCTGGGAGACGCTGACCTCGCTGGGGTTTTCCGGGTTGGCCTGGTAGCCCAGCAGGTTGTCGACCCGGATGGTGGCGGCCTGGGTGTTGACGGTGCGGACGTACAGCTCGGACGGGTGGCCGTCGAACCCGAGGTACTTCTGGGCGGCGGGGAAGCCGACCAGGACAGAGGTGTCCAGCTGCGGGGCGAGCGTGGCCGAATTGAGGATGCCGGCCACGTAGAACCACTGGCCGCCAACCCAGATACGCATCCCCGGCCAGATCCGGTCGATGCCCATCAGCTGGGCGGTGTCGTAGCCGAGCACCGCGACGGGCTCCCTGGCGGTGGCGGCGTTGAGGTACCTGCCCTCGGCGATGCTGGTGCCGACCGCACCCGGCAGGCCGAGGCTGGCGGCGGTCACGCTCAGGGCGTCGGTGTCGAAAGAAGGGATCAGCGGGCTGCGGTAGGCGTTGACGTTGCTCACAGTGCCCGTGTACTGGACGGCGGTGACGCCAGGCAGCTGACCGACCATGCCGGGAGAGGCATCGGGCAGCTCGGCCGTCTGGCCGGTGAGGTTCTGCCCGCTGGTGACGGTGAGCAGGTTAGTGCCCAGGCGGGCGATCTCGGCCAGCAGCTGAGCTTGAGACGAACTGGCCAGGCCGAGCACGGCGACGATAGCGGCGACGCCGATGGCGATGCCCAACGCCGACAGCGAGGCTCGCAGCTTGCGAGTGCGCAGCCCGATGCTGGCCAGCCCGGCCAGGTCCGAAGTCCGCAGCCGGGCCGCGGCCGGGGCGGCGGCCCGTTGCCGGGTGAGGGCGGTCATGGGGTTCCTTCCCGGGCGGGCTGACGGTGCTGCCCGCCGGCCCCGTCGCTGCTGGTGGGGACGGCACTGGTGTCGCTGACGATGTGCCCGTCGAGCATCTCGATGCGGCGCCGCATCCGGGCGGCGATGGCATGGTCGTGGGTGATCAGGATGATCGTGGTCCCCTGATCGTTGAGTTCTTCCAGCAGCGCCAGGATCGACGCGCCGGTGGCCGAGTCGAGGTTCCCGGTCGGTTCGTCGGCCAGCACCACCGGCGGCCGGCCGGCGATGGCCCGGGCGATGGCCACCCGCTGGCGTTCCCCGCCCGACAGCTGGGTCGGGCGGGCATCCCTGCGGTGGCCGAGGCCGACCCTGACCAGCGCAGCCGCGGCGAGCTGGCGGCGCCGGGACCGGGGGACCCCGCCATACAGCAGCCCGTCGGCCACGTTGTCGAGGACGCATCGGTGCTCGGCCAGGAAGAACTGCTGGAACACGAACCCGATCCGGGAGGCCCGCAGCGCGGACAGGTCCCGGTCAGTCATGGTGGCGGCTTCCAGCCCAGTGACGCGGACGGTGCCGGTGGTGGGCTTGTCCAGGGTGCCCATCACGTGCAGCATCGTGGTCTTCCCCGACCCCGACGGGCCCACGATCCCGGTGAGTTCACCAGCGGTGACAGCCAGGCTCACCTGATCCAGTGCCAGCACAGGCGGTGACCCCGGATACTCCTTGGTCACCTGCTCCAGTTCCAGGACGGCATTCACGTGGCCGGCACCACGACTCGCTGGCCGGGGGTCAGGTTCCCGGTCACCTGCACGTAGCTGGAAGCGTCATCGAACAGCCCGGGTGTCACTGTCACCAGCCGCCGGGTGTTGTGCGCGCCAGTGACCTCGACCGCGTAGCCGCCCGAGGACTGGGCCACCAGCGCGTCCACCGGCACCGCGAGCACGTTGCTGACGCTTTCGGCAGTGATCTCCACCGTCACTGGCGCCTGATCCAGGGTCCCGGCGGCTGAGGGGTCGGTCAGATCAACGGTCACCGGGATCATCGCCGAGCTCCCGGTCCCGGAGGCCACCGTCCCCACTGACGAGATCTTCCCGGGCGTGGCGGACCCATCGGGCAACGTAACGCTCACCGCGTCCCCGACCGCCACCTCCGACTCATCCGACGTGCTCAGCGGGATGTTCACCACGTGCTGGTCCGATGTCGCGCTCAGCACCGGCCCGGATGCCGGGTTGCCCACGGTGCCCAGCAGCTGGGTGACCCGGACTGCGGTCGGCTCGAACACTACCGACCCCTGCGCCAGCGACCCTGACGGGCTGGAGATCCCGGCCGCCGACTGCAGCTTCCCGACCGCCGCACTGGTCTCCCACGAGTAGTAGTCCCAGCCCGTCGCGCTGATCTCCGCGCTGCTGGCGTAGCCCAGGCTGACTAGGTCCTGGTTCAGCTGGGTGACGTCCGCTCCGGTCATGCCCTCGTCCAGCGTCCGCCAGTCCGGCAGCGTCCCGTACAGGAGCAGCACCGGGTCGGTGAGGTCCGTCTTGTACAGCACCTGGCCCTGGCTGATCACCTGACCTGCGGACGGCAGCCAGGTCACTGTCCCGCCGCCCTGCCCGCTGACCGCGTAGGCCTGCGAATATCCCAGCGTCCCGGTCACCGATGTCTGCTCCGACAAGTCCGTCCGCACTACCCGCTGGGTTGCCGGAGCAGGCAGCCCTGGGCCGTTCCCGGCCGAGGCGGGCCTGGTGAACGCCCCGGCGCGCCACACCGACACCACCCCGCCGGCCGCCAGCATGACCACCACCCCCACGATCACCCAGCGGAACCGGCCACGCCGGGACGCCCAGGCGACCCGGTCGTGCGGAACGGTCTCGCTCACGCCCCACCACCAGACATCAGCGGCTGGCAGGCCTGGTTCGCCTTCTGGTATGTGGCTGACTGCGGGTTAATGCCGCTGCCGTTTGGGATGGTGAAGCCGGGGAGGCCGTTGAGGCCTTGGGTGGGATCGGGGAAGTTCGGCACGCCATGCGAGCGCATGCACTGCGTGTACTTCAGCGCCTGCTTGAGCTGGTTCTGCTGCTGGGCCTGGGATGGCTGGCCGCCGTTCGGCAGCAGGTGCCTGCAGGCGGTCTGGGCCGCCTGGACTGTTTGCTCTCCGGCGCCGCTGCCGCCGTTGCCGCCGCTGCTGCTGAGGCCGCCATTGGGGTTGACCGAGGTGCTCACCCCGTGTTCGCGCATGCAGTTCGAGTAGGCGACTTCCTTGGCGACGATCGACGAACCAGGAGAGGACGAGCCATCAGGGCTGCTGGATGAGCTGCCGCCGCAGCCGGAAGCCAGCAGGATGATGCCGATCATGACGGCCAGTGCCGCCAGGCGCGGCCAGGGGCCACTTGGGTTCTTGTGGTTGCTCATAGCGTCCACGCTGCCGGGCGGGTGCCGCCCGCGTCGTCGTGCCCGGGTGCCGAACGGCGCTCCTACTGGCGGAGGAGCGGGGCGGTGGCACTGGGTGGCCTCCTACTGGGGTATGACCGCCTGGGGAAGGACGACCGGGCGCCGCCTGCGGCTTAACCTGGCGGGATGCAAGGGGTATCCGGCCACGCCGCGCTCCCGCGCAGCGTCCGCCCGGCCGCGCGCGCGGCATGGCGCGGGCTGATCCAGGTGCTGGCCGGCCCGGATCCGGCTGTCCGTCGGCGCTCGCCCGGCCGGCGCTGGGCGGCCGGCGCCGGGGTCGCGACGCTGACCCTGCTGCTGTACGCGGCCAGCCTGGTCAGCCCCACCGCCAAACAGGGCGGGCGCCTGAGCTTTGGGCACCAACATGGCAGCGGCTCGGGGAGGGTCTCGCCTGCCTTTGGGCACCTCGCCTTTGTTGGCTCTCTGCTGACGCAGCCACCCGTCCAGGCGGTGGTCATCATGGTGGTAGTGGTCGTTGTGCCGCTGCCGCTGGCGTTGCGGTATCCGCTGTTTTCCTGGCGGATCGGATGGCTAGGGCTGCTGGTTGTCCCGCTGTTCGCGCTGCGCTGGTGGGGCGGCCTGCCCTGGAATCTGGCCCAGATGATGGTGCTGCTGGTGGCCTTCTGCGCAGCCGGGATCCGGCACGAGCGGGCGGCGCTGTGCTGGCTGTGGGCGCTAACCCTCGTCCCGTGGTGGCTGTGGGCTTGCCGGGACCGGGTAAGCATGGACACTGCCGTGCTTGGCACCGCGGCGTTTGGCGCCATGGTTGTGGCGGTGGACAGCATCAGTTCCCGGCGCCGGGCCCAGCGGGCCCTCGCTGACCAGGCCGAGCGGGCCGAACTGGAAGGGGCGCGGCGCGCCGTGCTCGAAAGGCGCGCCCGCGTCGCGCGGGAACTGCATGATGTGGTCGCCCATCACATGTCGCTGATCGCGGTACGGGCGGAGACCGCGCCGTACCGGATCGCCGGGCTGCCCGGGCCGGCGCACGCCGAGTTCGGCTGGCTGAGCGGGTCGGCGCGCGAGGCCATCATGGACATGCAGCGGCTGCTCACCATGCTGCGCAACGACCAGGCGGCGGCTCGGGCACCGCAGCCGGGCCTGCCAGACCTGCCCGCGCTGATCGACACGGCCCGGCAGGCCGGGATGGCCATCGAGCTGTCCTGGCCTCCGGAGCTCGGCCCGGTGCCCGAGAGCGCTGGCGTGTGCGCCTACCGGATCATCCAGGAAGCCCTGTCCAACGCCGGCCGGCACGCGGCGGGCGCCCCGGTCACGGTATCGGTGCAGCACGACGCGAAGGCGGTAACGCTCCGGGTGACCAACGGTCCTGGGACCGCGAGGGCACCGCGGGTGAACGGGCACGCGCCCGGCCACGGCCTGGCGGGCATGCGGGAACGGGCCGAACTGCTCGGCGGCTCGCTGTCCGTCGGCCCGGCTCCAGGGGGCGGGTTCGTGGTGTCCGCCGTGCTGCCGCTCGCCGGGTCGGCAGCATGACGCCGGACGGGAGCAGGATCATTCGCTGCCTGATAGCCGACGACCAGGCCATGGTCCGCGAGGGCTTCGCCGCAGTGCTCGACGCCCAGCCAGGCATGGTTGTGGCCGGTCAGGCCATCGATGGCACGGACGCGGTGCGCCAGACGCGCAGGCTTGACCCCGACGTAGTGCTGATGGACGTACGGATGCCGGTCATGGACGGCCTGCAGGCCACCCGCCAGATTCTCGCCGCCACCCGGGGGACGGACAAACCCCGGGTGCTGATGCTGACCACCTACGACATCGATGACTACGTGTACGAGGCGCTGCGGGCCGGCGCCAGCGGGTTCCTGCTCAAGCACGCCACCGCCGCCGAACTTGTCCATGCGGTAGAAGTCGTGGCAGCCGGCGATGCGCTGCTCGCTCCTTCGGTGACCCGCCGGCTGATCGCTCAGTTCGCCCGCACCTCGGCCGCCACTACCCCCACTCCGGCGGCACTCGACATGTTGACCAGCCGGGAAACGGAAGTGCTGAGGCTGATCGCGCAGGGCCTGTCCAACGCCGAGATCAGCGATGCGCTGAACGTGGCCGAGACGACAGTCAAGACCCACGTCGGCCGTATCCTCGCTAAGCTCGGACTCCGCGACCGCGCCCAAGCCGTCATGGCCGCCTACGAATCCGGTCTCGTCACCCCGGGCGGCTGAGTCGGTGGTCCGCTGACCTGCGAGTCTCTCAGGCTGCCTGGTGCCCGGCGCAGCCACTAATAATCCCATATAACATACTCAATCATCCTAAAGCCGGGCCAGGAGGCAACGGTGCATCGCCATATCGTCAGGTCAGCCCGAACGTTGCCGCTTCTGGCAAGCGCCGCCCTTTCTGCTGCCCTGGCAGTCAGCGTGGCCACGCCGGCAATGGCCGCCACTAGCTGGACTCCGGCCTCGGCCGGCAGCGGCTCGTCACCGGAGTACTACGTGGCTCTCGGAGACTCTCTCTCGGTGGGCGTGCAGCCCTCGCCTCAGACGGGAGCGAGCCAGCCCACCGACCAGGGATACGCCGATGACCTGCTCGCCCACTACCAGGCCGCGTTCCCTGGCGGCCTCACCCTGGTCAAGATGGGCTGCTCGGGGGAAACAACCGCCTCGATGCTGACCGGCTCGGGCAGCTCATGTACGTACCCCGGAGGCTCCCAGCTCGCCGCCGCGCTGGCCTTCATCAGCGCACATCGCTCCAATATCGCGCTTATCACGATCGACATCGGCGCCAATGACGTGGACAACTGCGCGGCAGGCGGCACGATCAGCCTGAGCTGCATCGCCAGCGGAGTCGCCACCATCCAGAGCGATCTGCCCAAGATTCTCAGCGCGATCCGCTCGGCCGCTGGCGACGGCCCGGTTATCGCGGGCATGAACCTTTACGACCCGTTCCTGCAGGACTACCTGACCGGTCCGGCGGGCCAGCAAGTGGCGTGGGAAAGCGCTGGCCTGGCCGTGGCTCTCAATTCCATGCTGGCCATTAACTACGGCCTGTACGGCGTGCAGGTCGCTGACGTGTCCGGCACGTTCAGCACGACTGACTTCCTCGACACCACGCAGCTGCCGGGTTCTGGGACTGTGCCGGTGAACGTCGCCCGGATCTGCCAGTGGACCTGGATGTGCGCCGCGTCCCCGGCCGGGCCGAACATCCACGCCAACGCGACCGGCTACCAGGAGATCGCCACCGCATTCGAAGCGGCCATCGGCAACCTCGGCAGCTAGCCAATTCCGTGCGGCCGGCGGTCAGCGCGAGCAGTGCCTCCGATGCCTGGGCCGTGGGCTGGTCCGAACCGGAGCGCTACTCGTTCCTGCCGCTGGGCCTGCACTGGAACGGCACTGCCTGGTCGGTCTCGACCAGTTTTAACACCGCGCTGGCTGGCCAGATCGCCGACGGTGTAGCGGACATCAGCTCCACCGACGCTTACGCCATCGGCGGTGGCCTCGGGAGCGCCCCTTACGGGATCGTCGCGCAGTGGAACGGCACGACCTGGACCAAGCTCACGGTGCGGGTGCCGCCTGACGACGACACCACCAACTTCGATGCGATCTCCGCGGACAGCCCGCAAGACGTGTGGATCGTTGGATCCTACCTGGCGACGCTTGCCTCCGGCCTTGGTGCCTTCGGCACCTATGCGCTGCACTGGAATGGCAGTGCCTGGAGCGTCATCTCGATGCCAGCGAATCCTTCGGGCATTGAGTACCAGATCAGTAACGACACTGGGCGGCTCGGTTGTCCAGGCCGTCGGGTATACCGGCAGTAGCGGCACATGGAACCCGCTCGCCCTGCAAAACGGTTAGCGAACTGGTAAACGCGGCCGCCGCTTCCCCGGTCACGCGGGAGCGGTGGCCGCGTGGCGCGATCCGCTGCGCCGCTGGCAACGGCCCGGTTATCGCGGGCATGAACCTCGACGACCCGTTCCTGCAGGACTACCTGACCGGTCCGGCGGGCCAGCAAGTAGCGTGGGAAAGCGCTGGCCTGGCCTGGCCTGGACTGGCGCTGCCGGCTGTCGCCACTGCTGCGACCGTTCACTCCACGGCTCCGTGGTACTACATCTTCGGCCCAGTGGTGGTAATCGTGGTCGGATTCGTGGTTCGCCGCTCGCGCCGCGGGGGCGGCGGCCCACGCGGGCAGGGGCCATTCGGCGGATCGTGAACCGTGCCGACCTGCTGCGTCTCCTGCGTCTCCTGCACCTGCCGTGCCTGCCGTGCCTGCTGTGCTTGCTGTGCCGGTTCCGCGGGGAGCCGGTCATGATCGATGTGGGCTTGCTGTAGTCCGGTGTGCAGCAGATCCCCATTCATACTGGGGCGCGCTGGCTGGGCAGCCAGGCTGAGGTGCCTGGCGTGAACTGATGTGGCCGGCGGCAGGGTGTGGCGGCAGTCCCCGGGATGGCCAGGGCGCGCTGGCCTGCCCGCCCCTGTTACTACGGAAACCTGGCCGCGAACACGATGATCCCGGAATCTGACCCGCGCCCCATCATGGCAGCCATCCGTGATCACGACGCCGCCAGCCCACACCCCCATAACGGACCACCAGCTTCGGACACAAAACAACGCCACCCCGGGCCGCAAACAGCCTCTGGACCCAATCCAATGACGGGTGCACCCGAAACGCCGATACGGCCAGACACATCCGAACCCTCCGGCAATCTCGTCACCGGGCTCCCGCTCAGCAGCCGGGCTGCGCTCGGCCGCCTGGCACTCACTGCGTCTACCCGGGGGGCAAGTGCTGACCGGCGGTCCCGGTTAAGCCACCGCTGCTTCCACGATTGCGCCGGTGGCCAGCAGGAGGTCCTCGCTGCCTGGCGGGCCGGCGAGCTGCAGGCTGGCGGGCAACCGGGTGCCGGCGGGTACGGGCAGGGCCAGCGCCGGGACACCGGCCAGGTTGAATGGCAGCGTGCAGTCGTGGTAGCGCCTGGCGGCGTCATCCAGTGGCGGCGGAAAGAACCGCATGGTCGGCAGGGCCAGCAGCTGAACCTGGCTGAAGATGGCGGACAGTTCCGCGCGCCATTGCTGCTGGAACAGCCTCGCCTGGTTCAGCAGTTGCGGGCTGACCGTGCTGGCCTCAGCGAGGCGGGTCCGCACCTGGTGGCCGAGTTTGGCTGCTGTGAGCGGGTCGGCCAGCAGATGGGCGTCGGACTGCGCCGCCTCAGCCGCCATGATGGCGCGCCCTGCGTTCAGCGCATCCTGCCAGCCGGGCAGGCTGACCTCGGTCACCTCGAGCCCGCTGCCGGCCAGGGCCACGTCGATCGCCGCGTCGATTGCCGGGTCCACGCTGACCTGCGCTGGGCGCAGCCGTCCCACCCGGCGGGCTGGTTCGGTGGCGACGGCGAAGCCAGGTTCGAGCAGGGCCATACCGGCGGCGGTTCCAGCGACGTTCCTGCTCAGCGGCCCGACCGTATCCAGGCTTGGTGCCAGTGGCCAGACGCCGCCGAGCGGGATCCGTCCGTGAGTGGTTTTCAGGCCGGTCACCCCGCAGAACGCGGCCGGGATCCTGATCGAGCCCGCGGTGTCGGATCCGTAGGCGATGTCGGCGTCACCGTCGGCGACCGCGACCGCCGACCCGCTTGACGACCCCCCTGGAACCAGCCGCGGATCCAGGGGGTTGACCGGCGTGCCGAACCACTCGTTTACGCCCGACCCGCCGTAGGCCAGCTCGTGCAGGTTGGCCTTGCCGACGATGGCCACAGCGGCGGCCCGGGCACCGGCCAGGCACGCGGCGTCGGCAGCGGCCGGAGCGGCCGCGTCCGCGACCGCCCGGCACCCGGCCGTCGTTGGCAGGCCAGCTACGTCGATCAGGTCCTTGACCGCGAGCCGGACGCCGCCTGCCGCCGACGCCAGCCGCGAGATGAACGTGGCCACGGGCGCCTCAGTGAAGGAACGCCCCGACCTGAGCGGAGAACGCCTGCCAGTCCTGGAACACGAAGCCGTGGGCGGCATCGGGATAGAGGGCCAGGCGGGCGCCGTGGATGAGCCGGACCAGCATCAGGTCGTTCGAAACCGGGTCGGCGGGATCCTCGGTCCCGTCAGCCACGAGGGTGCGCGCCCAGATGGCTCCGGGGTGGCGGCCCGAGGCATCGTCGCCGGCGAACCACTGGTCGACGGCCTTGAGCTGCTCGGTTCGAACGGTCGCGGAGGCTGTGTAGTAGTCGGGATAGGAACGGACCCCGGCAACATAAGCCTCGATCGCTGCGACCTGGTCGGCTGGGAACAGCACGCTCAGGACCTCGGCCGGATTGCCGCTGTCGAGAGCGGCCTGGACAGCGGGCGGCACGGGTGCGGCCTTCCCGGTCCCGGCCTGGGTGGCGGCCAGGACGAGGCCGCGCACCTGCCATGGGTGGGTGACGGCCAGCGACTGGGCGATCATGCCGCCCATGGAGTATCCGAGGACGTCACAGCGTCCGATATGGAGCGCGCTGATCAGCGCACTGGTCTGGGCCGCCATCTCCGGCACGCTCAGCGGGGCCGGCAGGGAGCTGGTGTCGCCGACGCCGGCGTTGTCGAACACGACAACCCGGAAGTGGGTGGCCAGTGCGTCGACGAGGTAGGGGGCCCAGTCGTCCATGCTGGCGCTGAAGCCGGTGATCATCAGCAGCGTCGGGCCTTGCCCGACCTCGCGGTAACCCACGTCGCCGAGCGCGGTGTGAGCGATCTGCGTCGGAGCGGTGACAATATTCGGCGGAGCGGGGGCCGCCCCGGCTGGTCCGGCCGCCAGACCGATCGTGCCTGCGCCGACCAGAACAGCGGCAAGCATCAGGACGCCGCGTCTGCTGAAACCCATGATCACACCTCGCTGTTCGGGCCCGAATACGAAAGGCGTCCATTGCCTGGACGCGGGCGAGCGTACTCCGCAGCCCGGCGCCTCGCGAGCTACGTTATATCGGGTGTCAAGGTATCCGTGACGACCGGCGGAGGTCAAGTCATCCTTTACGGATAGTCCGACGTGATGGTAGAACGAGGCAACCAGACCCGTCATCCGGCGGATTTTTCGTGGCTCCACTGTGCCACGTAAATAAATACGTGAGGGAGCGTGCAGCACGAAAAGCTCGGCTAGTGACTGACGGCAGATCGCGTCACCCATGCGGAACCGGAACGCAACCGCCGGCCCCGATCGTTCTTTTTGATGACCGGAGGAGAGGAACGATGGACCCGGTAGTGACGACAGCAGGTACCGCATTAGTGAATGCGATGGCCACTGATGCCTGGCGGCAGATCAGGACAGCGGTGGTCGGCTGGTGGCGGCGGGTGCGTCCGGCACAGGCCGGCCAGGTAGAAACCGACCTGGAAACCGACCGTGCTGAGCTCCTGGCGGCACGGGAGCGACGTGATGAGGACATGCAGCAGGCACTGGAAGGCGCCTGGCGACTGCGCCTCGACCGGCTCGCCGCCGGAGATTCTTCCCTGACCGGCGACCTGCGGCTGCTGCTGGAGAACCACATCCAGCCTCTCCTGCGCGCAGACGAGCAGACCCAGATCGGGTCACTACACATGCGAGCCGAAGCCCGGGGCAACGCCCGCGTGAACATGGCTGGTCGCGACCAGTACATCGCTACATCGTGACTGCCAGCCCGAACGACGGCGAGGGCGCTATCGCCAGGCGCATTGATGCCCGGCTTCGGGACTGGGCCCAAGCGAACATTGCCGGGCGCGACCAGATCATCATTGAAATGCCGCGCCCGCCGGTCACTGCGCTGCGGACGCTGCCGCGTGACGTACCCGGCTTCACTGGCCGCCGCGCCGAAATCAGGCAACTCACCGCGACCGCTCAGACGGCAGGTCCGCAAGTCCGCACCGTCGATGGCATGCCCGGCGCAGGCAAGACTGCCCTGGCCGTGCATGCCGCGCACCAGTTAGCCAGCCAGTTCCCTGATGGCCAGCTGTTCGTCTCCCTTCACGCTTGCGCTGGCCAGCGTCCGGACGATCCGGCCGACGTTCTGGTCAATCTGCTGGCCTGCATTGGCATCGACGTGCGGGACATACCCGATGACCTGGACGCCCGGGCCAGCTTGTGGCGCGACCGGCTGGCTGGCCAGCGCATGCTGCTCCTGCTGGACGACGCCGCTGACCGGGCTCAGGTGGAACCGCTGCTGCCGGGGTGCGGAAGCTGTCTGGTGCTGATCACCAGCCGGCGCCGTATCGCCCTGGAGGGTGCGACAGCTATGACGCTCGCCCCCCTCCCACCGCGCGATGCGGCCCGGCTGTTCACGGGCCTGGCCCGCCACGACCTCCGAAAAGAAGGCTCGCGCCGCCATCGTGGAATCGTGCGGTTACCTGCCGCTGTCCATCTCCTTGCTCGCTGGCTTCTTTTCCAGCCGCCCCCACTGGAATTTCAGCCAGTTAGCTGACGAGCTCACCGCAACCCACGACCGCCTGGAGGTCCTGGATATAGGCGATCGGGCGGTGGCAGCCGCCTTCGACACTTCCTATCGCGACATGCCCGCCGAGCGACAGAAGTTCTTCCGTCGGCTGGGCCTTCATCCAGGCACAGACATCGATGTCTGCGCGGCCGCCGCCCTGGGCGACGTCTCTTTCGGCGAGGCCCGCAGCGAACTGGAGGCCCTCTTCGACGATCATCTCATCGACTCGCATGTCAAGGACCGCTACCAGTTCCACGACCTTGTCCGCGATTACGCTCGCGCCCTCGCCTTAAAGGACCCAGCCGATACCCAGGAGCACGCCCTCAGGCGGTTGCTGGACTACTACCAGCACACCGCCGGGGTCGCCGGCCGGCTCATCGCCATGATGCCCCGCCCGGAAGCCGCGGCACCGACCACACTGCCCTCCGCCCTGCCTGAACTGCACGATCAGACCGATGCCTTGGCATGGATGCGAGCCGAACGCGTCAACCTCCTCGCCTGCCTCGACCGCGCCGACCGCGATGGATGGTCCCCGCGCGTGATCGGGCTCACCGCCGCGATGGCTTCGTTCCTGCAGAAGGAAGGCCCATGGCGGCGGGCCGCCGGCCTCCATCAGCGCGCCATACGCCTTGCCCGTGACCAGGAAGACAGCCTCAGTACAGCCGGAGCGCTTCACGATCTAGGCCGTATCCGCGAGGCCCTCGGGGAGTATCGCGTCTCAGCGAAGTTGTACCAGCAAGCCCTGCGTCTCTACCAGGCATCGGGCAGCCGTCTCGAAGAGGCGAACGTGCTCAGCAGCGTGGGAAGCCTGAGGCAGATGACCGACAGCGTCTGGTTCGGACGCGAATCCCACCAGCAAGCGCTGACGCTGTACCGGGCTTTGGGTGACCGGCTCGGAGAGGCCTATGCGCTGAGCAACCTCGGGCGTTCGCAGCAGGTCCTCGGGCAGTATGCGGACGCGGCCGGTCTTCTGCAGGAGGCGCTGGGCCTGCACGCTGCCCTGGGTGACACCCAGGGGATGGCCAGCACACTTATCTATCTGGCCGACGTGCGCCAGGTGACCGATGGGCTCCCGGTGGCCGTCGCACTGTACCGGCAGGCCCTGGACCTGTACCGGAGCCTGGGCAGCCGCCACGGTGAAGGCAACGCGCTCAACTCCCTTGGTGCCGTGCTGGGTATGACCGGGGAGTGCGAGGCAGCAGCCGGCGTGCTGCAGCAGGCCCTTGAGATATGGAAGAGCCTCGGCAATCGCCAGGGCCAGGCCAACGCTCTTTTCTCCCTCGGGTGCGTGCTCGAGGCGACCGGGGAGTTCGATGCGGCAGCCGACGTGCTGCAGCAGGCCCTCGACATGTTCCTTGAGCTTCAGGACCGTATCGGGAGAGCCAATGCGCTGCACGCCCTGGGCCGCATTCGGCACGTGAACAAAGACTTCGCGGAGGCCGCGGATCTGTTCCAGAAAGCGCTCACCCAGTGGCAAGAGCTGGATAACAGCCTTGGACAGGCCGAGGTACTTATCAGCTATGGCGAGCTCATCCGCGAGAGCGCCGGACCGCTGCAGGGCTGAACCGCCGCCGCGATCAGCGACTCGCTGACGGGAAAGTAACGGTCCGAGGTAGGTGGCGGGCATGCCGGTAATTCTGAAGGGGCTGGGCGTTACCTTCCGGGCCGCCAGGGCCTCTTTACAGTGCCGCCGCCATGAGACGGCGGCGCGAAGGGATGACCGGTGACAGGAGACCAGGGTGCTGCTCGGTGACGGTGCGCGCTCGCCGGTGGCCGGAGACAAGCTGGAACGCGTGAATCCGGCCGATGTCGGTGCCTTCTACGAGCGCGAGATATCGCGCGTCGTCCTGTTCGTGACGGTCAGCACAGGCCTGGACGTCCACGCGGCGGCCGACGTCGCCCAGGCCGCGTTCGAGAAGGCGCTGCCGAGGTGGCCCACACTCCGTAACCCGCGAGCGTGGCTGTACCGGGTGGCCTACCACGAAGCGCTCGCCCGGTGCGAGGCGGTGCGCCGTGAGATTCCGGTCGACGTGCTGCCGGACCGGCCGGACCAGCTGTCCGCCGCCCTCGATGCCGAGTTGCGGGCGGAGCAGCGGGAGGTCATGACGCTGCTGCGCGGCCTGCCGCCGAAACAGCGGCAGGTCATGACGTGGACGCTGGCCGGGTTCGGTGACGCCGAGATCGCCGGCGCCCTCGGGCTGTCGACGGACGCGGTGAAGCAGAGCCGGTATTACGCCCGGCGGAACCTGGCGAAACGGCTCGGGCTCGCAGGAAGGGGCTCGCGATGAGGTGGAGGCTGCGGGCCCGGCTGGGTGCTGGCGACGACGGCGACGCCGAACTGGACGTCAGGCTGTCCGAGACCTGGGAGGCCGCTGTCGCAGCGGCCGGCCGGATGCTCGATCTGCCGGCGGGCAAGGAGGCACTCCTGGCCAGCTCCGCGCGGTTGCCGGAAGAGGCCGCGGATCTCCGGAAGCCAGGGCCAACCCGCGGGGCCAGGCGACGTCGGCGGCTGGCCCGGCGCCCGGTGACCGCAACGGCGGCGGCGCTGGCCGCGGGGGCCGTGGCCCTGGCTGCTGTCACGGTGTCCGGTGCCGGCCGTCACAGC
>Ga0335074_10004153_pt1 | contig 19910 bp, 16 predicted proteins | sample Lox_Sample_23_FD_206715 | JGI IMG/M metagenome (GOLD analysis project Ga0335074, IMG submission 206715) | Soil microbial communities from Loxahatchee National Wildlife Refuge, Florida, United States - Lox_Sample_2.3 | ecosystem: Environmental > Terrestrial > Soil > Wetlands | place: USA... | reverse complement strand
CGGCGGCTGGAGATCGCGCACATGCTGCCCCAGGTGGCTGTGTCCGCCGCCGGGGGACTGGCGTGCGCGTACGCGCTGGCGCCGCTGATCGGCCCGTCGATCGACCTGTCCGCTTTCATAGGTGACACTGCCGCCGGCGCGGGCTCGGCCGTGCCGGTGCGGGCGCAGCCGGTGCCGCTGCTGGTCGCGGCGGCGGGCCTGCTGCTGCTGGCCATGGCCACGGTCGCGGTACAGAATGTGATAACGGCGGGAAGGGAACAGCCATGACTGACGAGGCGCTGATCCTGTGTGACCGGGTGGTGCGCATCTACACGGGCGACGGCATCGAGGTGCAGGCGCTGCAGGGGCTCGACCTCACGGTCGCGCCCGGTGAGCTGACCGCCGTCGTCGGCGCCTCCGGCAGCGGCAAGTCCACGCTGATGAACATCCTGGCCGGGCTGGACACGCCGACCGCGGGGGTGGTCCGGGTCGCGGGCCACGATGTGGGCCTGCTGGACGCGCATGAGCGGCTCGAGTACCGCCGCCATGTGGTCGGCTTCGTCTGGCAGCATGCCATGCGCAACCTGCTGCCGTACCTGACCTGCCGGCAGAACGTGCTGATGCCGATGCGCCTGGGCCGGGTCGGCCGCCGGGAACGGCGGCGCCGCGCGGACGAACTGCTCGGCGCGCTCGGCATCGCGCACTGCGCCGACCGCACGCCGGATCAGGTGTCCGGCGGCGAGCAGCAGCGCACCGCGATCGCCGCCGCGCTGGCGAACCAGCCCCGGGTGCTGCTGGCCGACGAGCCGACCGGTGAGCTGGACGTCGCCGCGGCGGCCGACGTGTTCGGCGCGCTGCAGGCCGCCAACGCCGAGTTCGGCGTGACCGTGCTCGTGGTGTCGCACGACCCCGCCGTCGCCGAGCAGGTGCAGCGCACGGTGGCGATCCGCGACGGCCGCACCAGCACCGAAACGATCAGGCACGACGTCACCGACGAGGCGGGCAACGCGACCCGGTACGCGGTCGAGTACGCGGTGGTGGACCGGGCCGGTCGCGTCCAGCTCCCGCGCGAGATGACCCAGCCACTCGGCATCGCCCGCCGGGTCCGCCTGGAGGCGCGGCCCGATCACATCGGGGTCTGGCCCGACAAGAGCCGCATCGGAACACGAGACTGACGGTAGCGCTTGTCACCGGTCCATGGTCCATAGGTGTGCGCTCGCGCCGTAGTCGCTGGTGGCGAGGACCGTGCCGTCTGTCTGAATTTCACAGGTAGACGTGGCCGTAGCCGCCGCCGGCGCGGTAACCCACGACCGCTGGTTCGCCCGCTCGTTTGACCGGTTCCTGGTCTTCACGCGCGACGGGTCGGTCCGCGAGTCAGATATCCCCGGGGCCGGCGCCGCGGCAGCACCCGCGTACAGCGGACCGGAGCCGTCATCCGAGGGGAGATCCGGGGCCGGGAGGCCGCGTCCAGGCCGGCCGCAGGTGATGCCGGGTTGTTGCGGTTTTGGCACGAATGGATCACTGGGTCTTGTCAACGGCCACGGCGTCGTGTCTGAATGGTGATTCATAGCGGAACGTTCACTCCCACCGGGAGAAGGACGATTGCGGTGAATGACGGTTCAGTACTTGAGGTGCGCGACGTGAGCGTGCGGTTCGGCGGGCTGACCGCGCTCGACGCGGTCTCGCTGGTCGTGCCGCCGCGGCACGTGCTCGGTGTCATCGGGCCGAACGGCGCCGGCAAGACCACGTTGCTGAATGTCCTGTGCGGGTTCATCCGGCCCGACCACGGTGATGTGCTCGTCAACGGCGTGCGGCGGCCGACGGTCAGGCCGCATCAGCTGGCCGCGCTCGGTGTCGGGCGCACGCTGCAGGGCGTCGGGCTGTTCGGCAGGCTCACCGTCCTAGAGAACGTGATGGTGGGCGCCACGCCCGCCGCGCGGTCGGGGTTCGCGGCAGCCCTTTTCGGGCTGCCACGCGCCGGGCGCGACGACCGCGAGCTCGCTGAGCTCGCGATGCAGGCGCTCGAACGGGTAGGAGCGGCCGGCATCGCCGGCGCCATGCCCGGGGAACTGCCCTACGGGATGCGCAAGAGGGTGGCGATGGCTCGCGCGCTCGCCGCCAAGCCGGGCCTGCTCCTGCTCGATGAGCCCGCCAGCGGCTTGGACGAGGCCGAACTCGCCGAACTCGGCCAGCTGATCCGCGGGCTCGCGGCGGACGGCTCGGTGATCGTGGTGGAACATCACATGGACCTGATGATGTCGGTCTGCGACTCCATTACGGTGCTGGACTTCGGCAAGGTCATCGCGGCCGGCACCCCGGCCGAGGTCCAGGCCGATCCCGCGGTGACCGCGGCCTATCTCGGCGTGACCGATGAGTAGCGCGCTGGCCGTGGACGGGCTGGTCGCCGGCTACGGGGGAGTGACCGCGCTGGACGGGGTCACCCTGGCGTCGGAGAACGGCACCATTACCGCCGTGCTCGGCGCGAACGGGGCCGGCAAGACCACGCTGCTGCGCGCGGTCAGCGGGCTGGTGAAACCGCGCGGCGGCCGGGTGCGGGTCGACGGCGAGGACATGACCGGCCACGGCCCGGAACAGATGGCCAGGGCAGGGGTCGCGCACGTGCCGGAGGGCCACTCGGTGATCGACGAGCTCTCGGTGGAGGACAATCTCCGCGTCGGCATGATGTCGCGACGCGTCGGCCGGGCCGAACGGGCGGCGGGCCTGGCCGAGGCGTACGAGCGGTTCACGCCGCTAGCGGACCGGCGGCGCAAGCTGGCCGCGACGCTGTCCGGCGGCGAGCGGCAGATGCTGGTGATCGCGCGTGCGCTGCTCGGCCGGCCCAGGGTGCTGCTCCTCGACGAGCCCTCGCTCGGCCTGGCTCCCAGGGTGATGGCGCAGGTGATGGACATGGTGGTGCGGCTCAGCAGGGAGAGCGGCATCACGATCGTGCTTGTCGAGCAGAACGCCCGCGGCGCGCTGGCGATAGCGGACACCGGCGTGGTGCTCAACCTCGGCCGGGTGGTGGCCACGGCCGCCGCTGCCGACCTGGCCGCCGACGTCGCGCTCCGGCATCACTATCTCGGGTTCTGAGGGGCTGGGGTTCTCATGGTCGAATTCGTGCAGTTCACGCTCAGCGGGATCGTGTTCGGCATGGTCTACGCGGCCATCGCCCTGTCGCTGGTGCTGATCTGGCGCGGCACCAGGCTGCTGAACTTCTCCCAGGGCGGCATGGCGATGTTCACCACCTTCGTCGCGATCGAGGTGATCTACAAGACGGGGAGCTACTGGGCGGGGTTCGCGGTGGCGCTCGCGTCCGGCGCGGTGCTCGGCGCGGCGGCCGAGATGCTCGTGATCAAGCCGACGATCGGCAAGCCCGAGCTCAATTCGGTCATCGTCACGATCGGCCTGCTGGTCTTCCTGGAGGGCCTGGCGGGCATCATCTACGGCCAGCAGTACCGTTCGTTCCCCACGGCGTTCTCCATCACCGGGCTGAAGGCAGGACATACCCCGCTCGGCATATCCACGTCCGACGTGTTCGTCGCGGTGGCCGTGCTTGTGTCCACGCTGATCCTCGCGGTCGCGTTCCGGTACACCACAGCGGGGCTGCGGATGAGAGCCGCCGCGTTCAACGCCACGGTCGCCCGGCTGTCCGGCATCCGGGTGGCCCGGGTGCTCACCGTGGGATGGGCGCTGGCGGGCTTGCTCGGCGCGCTGGCGGGCGTGCTCATCTCCCCGTCCACGTTCCTGTACCCGAACAGCATGGACTCGATCTTCGTGTTCGGCTTCACCGCGGCGGTGATCGGCGGCCTGGACAGCCCGGCCGGCGCGGTCGCCGGCGGGGTGATCCTGGGCGTAGGGCTCAGCTATGTCGGCGGCTACGCGGGCTCGAACCTGACCTCGATCGTCGCGATGGGCCTGCTCGTCGTCGTGCTGATGCTGCGCCCCGCGGGCATCTTCTCCTCCGCCCGGCTGCGGCAGGTGTGACGTGCGGCGGCCACTGCTTCAGTCACTAGCCGGGGTGATCGCCACCGCGCTGATCGTCGTGCTGCTGTCCGTCAAGCTGAACGCGTTCCGCGACTACCAGATCGCCGAGGTCGCGGTCGACGTGACGGCCGTCGCCGGACTTACCGTGCTGACCGGGCTGAGCGGCCAGATCTCCCTCGGCCACGGCGCGTTCATGGCGATCGGCGCGTACACGACCGCGCTGCTGATCATCCACCTCGACTGGCCGTTCATCCTGGCCCTGCTGGCCGCCGGCGGGGTCAGCGCCATAGCGGGTGCGATCGTGGGCGTGGCGGCCGCGCGACTGCGCGGCCCGTACCTGGCCGGCGCGACGCTCATGCTCGGTGTCGCGCTGCCCTCGCTCGCCTATGCCTACCAGAGCGTGTTCGGCGGCGACCAGGGACTGACCGTCGTGTTCACCGCTCCCGCCTTCCTCGGCGCGAACTTCCCGCTGACCAGATGGCAGGCCTGGGTCGCGTCCGCCGTCGCGCTGGTCACCTTGTTGCTGCTGGCCAACCTGAGCAGGAGCCGGATCGGCCGGGACTGGCGGGCGGTCCGCGACGACGAGGTGGCCGCCGCGCTGGCCGGGGTGAACGTGGCCAGGGCCAGGGTGCTCGCGTTCGTGGTCAGCGCGGCCTGCGCCGGGCTGGCCGGGTCGCTGCTCGCCGTCGTCACCTCGCTCGTCGCGCCGGGGTCGTTCACCATCACGGTCTCGATCACGCTGCTCACCGCCGCCGTCATCGGCGGCCTCGGCACGCTGCCGGGCGCCATCTGGGGGTCGCTGCTCGTCGTGCTCGTGCCCACCTATGTCACCGACGTGGCCACCAGCCACGGGCTGTCCGCCTCGGCCGGCGCCAACATACCAATCGTCGCCTACGGCGTGACCCTCATCGTCGTCATGCTCGCCTTTCCGCAAGGCATCCAGGGCGCCCTGCGCAAGCTCGTCACCGCCACGCCAGCGCCGTCGGCCCGGCAAGCAGGGCGCCGGACCCCGAGGTTCCCATCAGAAAGAAGGGATCAGTGAACAGACATAGACTGATCGGCGTTCTCGCCGGGATAACCGCAGGCATCCTCATCCTCGCCGCCTGCTCGTCCAGCTCAACGTCCCCGTCCTCATCGTCAGCATCATCCAGCTCGACCGCCCCGTTGACCGCCTCAGCCCCTGGCATCACGTCGACCTCGATCCTCATCGGCAGCCACCAGCCGCTCACCGGCCCCGCCGCCCCCGGCTACAGCGAGATCGCCCCCGCGTCCAACGCCTACTTCGAGTACGTGAACGCGCACGGCGGCATCTACGGCCGTAAGATCATCTACAAGTACCTCGACGACGGCTACGACCCGACGGACACCACGTCGGTCGTGCACCAGCTCGTCCTGCAGGACAACATCTTCGCCCTGTTCAACGGCCTCGGCACACCCACCCATCTGGCCGTGGTGGGATTCCTGAACGCGGAGAAGGTGCCCGACCTGTTCGTCGCCTCCGGCTGCGACTGCTGGAACGAGCCCACCACCGAGCCGTGGACGTTCGGCTGGCAGCTGGACTACATCCGTGAGGGCAAGATCCTCGGCCAGTATGTGGCGCAGCACTTCGCCGGCAAGAAGATCGGCTTCTTCTACCAGGATGACGAGTTCGGCATGGACGGCGTGAAGGGCCTTGAGGATGAGATCCCGGCCTCGATGATCGTCGCCAAGGAGCCGTACGTCGACACCAATGTCAATGTGGAGCCGCAGATCGCCGCCCTGCGCGCGAAGGGCGCTCAGGTCGTCGTGTCGTTCTCCATCCCGGCCTTCACCGCGCTGCTGAAGCTGACCAGCCTCAAGCTCAGTTACGCCCCGCAGCTCGTGGTGAGCAATGTCGGCGCCGACCCGATCACGCTGTCCGGCCTGCTCGAGGCGTATGCCAAGCAGGGCGGCACGACGGTGAACGGCGACCAGCTGATCAACGGCATCATCACCGACGGCTACCTGCCCTCGGCCGGCGAGACCGGCAACAGCTGGATCCAGCTGTTCACCAAGGTCCACGCCGAGTACGACGCGAAGGCTCCGTTCGACGGCAACGTGCTGTACGGCATGGCCGCCGCGTACACCTTCGTCCAGGCGATGTTCAAGGCCGGCCGCAACCCGACCAGGGCCAGCCTGGTCGCGGCGATCGAGGCCGGGCTTCCGCAAGGCCCGGCGATCGCGCCGTATGCTTACTCGTCAAGCAGTCACTTCGGCATCACCGGCGCCTATATCGGCGCCATCGAGAATGGCGTCATCGTCGAGGAAGGATCCGTGCTGACCACCGACACGACCGCGACCGGCGCGATCACCGCCTATGCCGGGACCGAGCAGCAGGCCCCGGCGAGCGGTATCCCCTCACCATGAGCGGATGAACCTGGAGGAACGGCCGCCAGCACAGCGGCTGCTGGCGGCCGCCGAGGAGCTGTTCGGCGCACGCAGCTACCAGAAGACCACCGTGGCGGACATCTGCGCCCGGGCAGGGATGGCGACCGGAAGTTTCTACGCCCATTACCGTTCCAAGGCGGAGATCTTCGCCGCGGTGGTCCGCGGTATCAACGCCGACCTGCGCACCGCGATGCGCAAGGCGCTGGAGGACACTGACGGCAGCCAGCGGACCAGGGAACGCGAGTGCTTCCGGGTATTCTTCGAGATGCTCTCCGCGCGCCCGTGGATAGACCGGATCGTCCGCGAGTCGGAGTTCGTCGCACCGGGGGTATTCCGCGAGTACTACGAGCATCTGGCCAGGGGCTATGCGCGGGGCGTCCGCGCCGCGCAGCTGGCCGGCGAGGTCGACGCCCGGTATGACCCCGAGGTGATCGCCTACGCCTACACCGGCATCGGCAACTTCGTCGGCATGCGCTGGGCGGACTGGACGGCCGGCGGACAGGTCCCGCCGGATGTGCTCGACGACGTCCTGGAACTGCTCGGCCGCGGCCTGGCTCCCCTGGACCCGGTGAAACCTGCCAGGGGCACATCAGGGGGGTAACCACACGCTGTGGATAAGGGTGTGGAGTTCGTGGGGAGTGTCCAGGTGATTACTGGGGAACAGGCGCCGGCAGGCTGTGGATAAGTCCAGGCGAGCGGCTGGCGGCAGGTCAGCGGCGGGTGCCGCCGCCCAGTCCAGCGGGGGACCGAGCCGGGCCAGCTCCTCGACCTGGAGCGCGCACCACGGGGAGATGCGCTGCTGGCGGGCCCGGACCCGCGCGGTGAAACCGGCCCAGTCCACCCAGGTGGCGTCGGCCACCTCGGCGGGGTCCGGAGCCGGCGGGCCGTCCGCGAACCCCGCGTACACCGGGCAGATCTCGTTCTCCAGCACGCCATCCATCCGCGCCTGGTAGCGGAACCCCGGCAGGACCAGGCGCAGGTCGCCGAGCTCGATGCCGAGCTCCTGCCGGACCCGGCGGCGCACCGCGTCCGGCATCGCCTCGCCTGGTGCCGGGTGGCCGCAGCAGCTGTTCGTCCACACGCCGGGGAACACCAGCTTGGAGTCGGCCCTCCTGGTCAGCAGGAACTGCCCGGCCCGGTTGAACACATAGCAGGAGAACGCCAGATGCAGCGGTGTCTGGCCGTGATGGACGGCGACCTTGTCCGCCACGCCCAGCTGGTATCCCGCTTCATCAACAAGCACAACGCTCTCCACGAAGGAGCACGCTACCAGCACGAACCGGGTACTTGTGCCGCGCCGCTCCTGGGTGCGATGAATGTCAGGTGAGCAGGCCGGCCCGCAGCCGTTCCACGTCGGCGGCGTTGAAGTCCAGGCCGTCGGCGAGAAACTCGCCGAAACCGCCGTATCGGGTCTCGACCTCGTCGAAGGCCGCGTTCAGGTAGGCGGCGTCCTGCACCAGCAACGGCTTGACCAGCGCGAGCAGGTTCTCCTGCCCGGCCAGCATCGCCTCGTAGGCGGGCCAGACATAGTCGTTGGTGGCCAGGTAGTCGGCGGTGACGGCGTCGCGTGGCACGCCGAGGGCGGTGAGCAGGATCGCCGACATCCAGCCGGTACGGTCTTTGCCCGCCGTGCAGTGGAACAGCACCGGCTGCCGGCCCTCATCGGCGATCAGGTGCAGCGCCCGGCCGAACTGCGCGCGCAGCGCCGGGTCGGTGACGAACAGCCGGTTGATGCCGAGCATGAACGCGACGCCCTTCCCGTCACCGAGCAGGTCGTCCAGCGTGTCCCGGCCCGCCGCGAACAGTTCCTCCAGGTTGGCGGCGTCGACCGGCAGCGCTATCGCGGCGGCGCCGGCCGGCAGCCGGTCCGTGCCCGCGCTGGCCACCTCGTGCGTGCTGCGGAAGTCGATGGCGGTGCGCAGCGCCATCCCGGCCAGCGTCGCGACATCCTCGTCGGTGAGCTTGCTGAGCGCGTCGGAGCGGATAACCCGTCCCGGGCTGATCTTGGCGCCGGAACCGGTGGCGATGCCGCCTAGGTCCCTGACATTCAGCGCACCTTGCATGGCGATATGGGTCACAGCTGGACTTTTACCGTCGGCGCGGCGGCTCGAAACTAAACAGTGTGGTCTGTGCTACCACGGCTTGTTCTGAGAAACCAGCCTGGCGCCCTACGGGCGGACGACGGTGACGGGGCCGTGTGCGTGGTGCACGCAGTACGTGCTCACCGAGCCGAGCAGCGCGTCCGCGAAACCGCCGTAGCCACGGCTGCCCACGACCAGGAGCTCGGCTCCCTTCGACGCCTCTACCAGCACTTCCGCCGCGTGACCCTGGATCACGCGGGACGACACCGAGGCTGGCGCGCCGGTGCCGAGAACCTCGGCGACAGCCTCGTCGATGGCCTTCTGCGCGTACCCGGCCAGGTCGTAGTCCCCGTCCGGGATGGCCACCCAGCCATAGGTGGCCGGATACTCCCACGCCCCCACGATGTCGAGGCTCGCGCCGGTGTAGCCGGCCTGCCTGGCCGCCCACCGCAGGGCCTGCTTCGCGTTCTCCGAGCCGTCAATGCCGACCACGATCCGCGCCGCTTCGCTCATCGTTGAACCCCTCTTGCAGCGTTCGTCTTTTCGGGGACAACTTAACAGGCAGCGCTAACATTCCCGCGCACCGGGCGCAGCCAGAGGTTACCGTGGAGCGGGTCAGGACGCCGCGCGGGCCATCTCGGCCGGCGAGCCGAGGCTGGCCAGGGCGGTGACAGCGGTGGTGAGCACCTCCGGCGACTGGGTGAAGGCCAGCCGCAGGTACTCGCCTGAGCGGATCCGGCCGCCGCTGGCGCTGAGCAGCCGGCCGGGGACCATCGCGACCCCGTGCCGCAGCGCCGCCTGGGCGAAGGCGCCGCTGTCCCGCTGTTCACGGTGGGGGAGCCGGGCCCAGATGGTCAGACCGCCCTCGGGTGCCGGCCAGGCCCAGTCGGGCAGGTGCGTGGTCATCGCGCCGGCCAGCGCGTCATAGCGCTCGCGCAGCCAGCCCAGGCGCCACGTCAGGATAGCGTCGTGCCCGCCGTCCAGCAGTGCGGCGACAACGGCCTGCTGGAAAGCGGGACTGCCCAGGTCAGCGGTCGCCTTCGCGGACGCGAGCCTGCCGATTAGCCCGGCGCTGCCGCGGATCCAGCCCACCCGCAGCCCGCCCCAGTAGACCTTGGACAGCGAGCCGACCGTGACCAGGTTGGCCAGGCCCGCCGCGGCGAGCGGCGGTGGCGGGGGTACGTCGCGCAGCGTGAGCTCGGTGAGCGTCATGTCGTCCACGAATACCGTGTCCGGGCAGGCGGCGGCGAGCCGCGCGACGCGGCGGCGGGCATCGGCCGGCATGACCAGGCCCGTCGGGTTGTGGTGGGTGGGGATCAGGTACACCAGCGCGGGCCGGTGCGTGCGCAGGATGTGCTCCAGGGCGTCCGGGTCGACGCCGTCATCGGCGGGGATCCCTATCACGCTGGCGCCGGACCGGTGCAGGGCGTCCAGGACGCCCGGGAACGTCGGGTCCTCCACGGCCACCGGCTGGCCGGGCAGCACCTCGCCGCGGACGAGCAGGTCGAGCGCCTGCTGGCCGCCGGTGGTGACCATGACCTGGTCCGCGGTGGACGGCAGGCCCAGGCGCCGGGTGAGGTGGCCGGCGATGGCCTCGCGCAGCCAGGGCAGGCCATGGGGGAAGTAGCCGGTGCTGGTGATCGTCTCGCGCAGAACGCGCGGCTCCACCACGTCGGCGGGGTAGGTGAGCGCGTCGGCGACCTGCGGCGCGGCGGCCACCGCGGCGAGGCTGAGGTCAGCTTCGACCACCGACGCCTCAAGCAGGCCGGAGAAGAACCCGTTGGCCCGGTGCACCGCGGCCGGCGTGGTCCGGTGCGGGACGATCCTGGTGCCCGCGCCCTGCCGGCTCTGCGCCATCCCCTCGTCGCGCAGCAGCTGGTACGCGGCCGCGACGGTGTTCCTGCTCACCGACAAGGCGGCGGCAAGGTCGCGCTCCGGCGGCAGCCGCAGGCCCGCGGACAGCTCGCCGGTGTCGGCCAGGCGGGCGATGCGCAGCGCGAGCAGCCGGTACAGCGCGCCGTCGCCGGCCGGCCCGCCGCGCGTGGACCAGTGGCCGAGCAGGTCGGCCAGGGCGGTCGCGCCGATGCGCGATCCGGCCAGCAAGGAGCGGATTGGCTCTGCCATGACAGGTCCAATCTTCACACCATTGGGGCACGAGAACAAGCCTGTTCCCGGTGCGCCCGCGAGCGGGTGGTGTCAGGACCTGTGCGGACCGGCGGCGGCTAGTCGGGGTGTGCCCTGGCGCTCATGACCCGCTCCCATTCGTGACCCGGTTTCCCGGAATGACGATCCTCTCCGCTACGGGATACGGGCCGCCGCGCCGAATGGTTCAGCGTCCGGCCGGCCATGAAAATAGCGGCGAGGCTTTCAGCTTCCGGGACGCCGGCGACACAGGCGTTCGCGCCGGTCATAAGCCTCTGCGCGGATCCGGCGGGCAGCGTGGAGACCGGGTGCGGTTGGCGGCGGCCGGGCTTCGGGCTAGCGTCGCGATCGCCGTCCTCAGACATGCGAAACGAACAGTGGTGACGCGATGCACCTGGTTACACCCTCCCGGCGGACGATCCGGCTCGTCATGCTCGCGGCCTGCGTGCCGGTGCTCGCCCTCGCGTTCGCGGCGCCCGCGCGGGCGCGGACGCAGGCACAAACGAGGGCGCAGGACCCGGCCGTCACCGGAAGCCTGCCGGCGAACACCAAGTTCTACATCAACCCGGACTCGAACGTGAACCAGTGGGTCGCGGCGAATCCCGGCAACGCGGACGAGCCGGTGATAGCGGCGGACATCGCGAGCCAGCCCCAGGCGACCTGGTTTACCACCTACAACCCGACCACGATCCAGTCGCAGGTCTCGTCTGTGGCCAGCGCCGCGGCGGCGGTCGATGAGGTGCCGGTCCTGGTCGCCTACGACATCCCGGACCGGGACTGCGGCGGCGCGTCGGCGGGCGGCGCGCCGACCATCGCCGATTACGAAACCTGGATTGCCAGCTTCGCGGCCGGGCTCGGCAGCACCACCGCGATCGTGCTGGTAGAGCCGGACTCGCTGGCCTTGCAGACGTGCCTGACCAGCGCGGAGGCCAGCGCCAGGGACGGCGCGATCGCCTACGCCGGCCAGGTCATCCGCGCCCACGACCCGAACGCCAGGGTGTATTTCGACGGCGGTCACTCGGACTGGAACCCGGCCTCGCAGCAGGCCGCTGCGCTTGAGGCGGCCGACGTCACCACCGACGCCAACGGCGTGTTCACCAATGTGTCCAACTTCGAGTGGACCAACGACGAGCTCTACTACGGCGAGCAGATACTGAACGACATCGGTGACTCCAGCCTGCACCTGGTGATCGACACCAGCCGTAACGGCGCGGGGCCGGACAACACCTGGTGTGATCCGTCGGACGTGGCACTCGGCATGGACCCGACGGCGGACACCGGATACTCCTACGTGGACGCATTTCTCTGGGTGAAGCCGCCGGGGGAGTCGGACGGCTGCGCCGCCGCGGCCGGCACGTTCGTCCCGTCGCTCGCCTACGCGCTGGCGACCTACCCGGACTACGCGGCGCAGACCCCGAGATGCGAGGCCACCTACACGATCAACAGCTCGTGGACCGGCGGGTACACCGCGACCGTCACGCTCACCAACACCGGCACCGACCCGTTCGGCGGCTGGACCGTCACGTTCACCTACCCGGGGGATGAACAGGTCACTAACCTGTGGGACGCGTACTACACGCAATCGGGTGAGACGGTCGCGGCGCACGACCCATTCGATACGAGCGTGACCGTCGATCCCGGCGGCAGCGTGTCGTACGGGATGCAAGGCACGTATACGAACAGTGACGCCGTGCCGACATCGTTCACGCTGACCGCCGACAACGGCCAGACCGTCACCTGCACCACCGGGTGAGCCGGCGATGAGCAGCCAGGTGAGCAGACTCCGCCGCGGCTTCGCGGTGATCTCCAGCGCACTCGCGGTCGTCGCGGCCACGCTGGTCGCCCTGGGGTCGGGCCCGGCCGCGCCAGCGCGCGCGGCGGTCGCCGCCAAGGAGGCGGCGGTCGCCAAGGACATGCCGGGCATCGTCGACGCCATCGGCGAGCAGGCTGTCGCCGACGCGCCCGCCCTGACCGCGGGGCCCGCCCTGACCACGGGGGCCGCCCTGACGGGGGCCGCCCTGACCGCGGGGCCCGCCCTGACCGCGGGGCCCGCCCAGGCCTCCGGCGTGGGCGCCGGTTACTGGCACACCAGCGGCAACCAGATCATCGACTCCGACGGGAACCCGGTGCGGATCGCGGGGATTAACTGGTACGGCTTCGAGACGCCGGACGAGATCGCACACGGCCTGTGGGTGCAGGATTACCACACGATCATCGACGACATCAAGAACCTCGGCTACAACACCATCCGCATCCCGTTCTCCAACCAGATGGTGGAAGACCCGATAGTCCCGCAGAACCTTGCCTTCACCAACAACTCGGGCCCGATCAACACGGACCTGGAAGGGCTGAACGCGCTCCAGGATCTGCAGAAGATCGTCACCTACGCGGGTGAGGAGGGGCTGAAGGTCATCCTGGACGACCACCGCTCGGAGGCGGGGGAGTCGGCCGAAGCGAACGGCCTGTGGTACACGTCCACCTACACCAGCCAGGACTGGGTGAACGACTGGGTGACGCTGGCAACGATGTTCGCCAACGACCCCACCGTGGTCGGTTTCGACCTGCGCAACGAGCCGCACACCCCGGCCGGCGACACCTACGCCGAGGGCGCGACGTGGGGCACCGGCGCCCCGTCAACCGACATCAGGCTCGCCTACGAGCAGGCGGGCGACGCCATCTTGGCCGTGGACCCGGACGCGCTGATCTTCTGCGAGGGGATCAGCGAGTACCCGGACCCGTCGTCGTCGACCGGGTACGACGCCACCTGGTGGGGTGGTGACCTCCAGGGCGTCGCGCAGTACCCGGTGGTGCTCAGCTCACCGGGCCACGTCGTGTACTCCGCACACGACTACGGTCCCGACCTGTACCAGCAGACCTGGTTCAATTCCTCGACCACACCCGCGTCCCTCGACGCGGTGTGGAACATGTACTGGGGCTACATCTATGCGGACGGCACCGCCCCGATCTGGGTCGGCGAGTTCGGCACCGACAACACCGCCTCAGACATAGAGTCCACCACCGCGGGCTCGCAGGGCCAGTGGTTCGAGAGCCTGGTCGCCTACCTCGCCGCCAACCCGTGGATGGGCTGGACGTACTGGGCGCTCAACGGCGAGGACCCGTACGACCTGCTGGACGGCAACTATGACCCGGCGCCGGTCAGCTCGGTCAAGCAGGACCTGCTCGCGACGATCCAGTTCCCGCTGCCCGGCGCCGTTAACGGCACGCCGCCGCCGACCGGCTCGTCCGCACCCGTTTCCTGCTCGGCGGCGTATTCGCTGGTCAACTCGTGGCCCGGCGGCTTCCAGGCGCAGGTCGTGCTCACCAACACCGGCACGGACGCGATCAGCCCGTGGACGCTGACCTGGACGTTCCCCGGCGACGAGCAGATCTCCAGCGGGTGGGACGCCACCATCGCCCAGTCTGGCGAGAACGTCACCGCGACCGCCGAGTCCTACAACGCCACCATCGAGCCGTCGGGCTCGGTCACCATCGGCTTCACCGGAACATTCACGAGCAGCGATGCCGCACCGACCAGTTTTTCCGTCAACGGCACCGCCTGCGGCTGAGGAGAGACGTTGAGCACCAGCAGCACGCAACGGCGGCCACCCCGCCGCCTGGCCCTTCCCGCGATCATTGCCGCGCTGGCGCTGATCGCGCTCGGCGCGGTCGGGGTGCCGAAGGCAGCGCATGTCCTGCTGGCATCGAGCACGCCGTCCAGCACTGGCGCGTTCGACTATGCCGAGGCGCTGCAGGACTCGATGTTCTTCTACGAGGCGCAGCGATCTGGCCAGCTGCCTCCGGACAACGAGGTGGACTGGCGCGGCGACTCGAACCTGACCGACGGTTCGGACAACGGCGTCAACCTGACCGGCGGCTATCACGATGCCGGTGACCTGGTGAAGTTCGGCCTGCCCGAGGCGTGGGCGATGAACATGCTCGCCTGGAGCCTGCTCGACTACCCGGCCGGCTACGCCGACGCGGGCCAGACCCAGATCGCCGAGGAGAACTTGCGCTGGGGTGACGACTATATGCTGTCCGCCTACACCGCTCCGGACACGTTCTACGGGCAGGTGGCGAACCCGTCGGTTGACCACCAGTACTGGGGTCCGGCCGAGACCGACCCGACGGCAAGGACATCGTACGCGATCACCGCGTCCTGCCCCGGCTCGGACCTGGCCGGCCAGGCGTCGGCGGCACTCGCCGCGTCCTCGATCGTGTTCAAGACCATCGACCCGAAGTACTCCGCCGAGCTGCTGACCCAGGCCGAGTCACTGTTCACGTTCGCCAGTACCTACCTCGGCGACTACTCCAACTGCATCACCGAGGCGCAGGGCTACTACAACTCCTACAGCGGGTACTGGACCCAGCTCGTCGCCGCGGAGATCTGGCTGTACAAGGCGACCGGTACGGCGAGCTGGCTGACCATGGCGGAAACCGACTTCCCGAACATGCCGGTCGCGTCCCAGACCACGACGCCCGAGTACGCGTGGACGGTGGAGTGGGATGATGACAGCTTCGCGAACTACATCTGGATGGCGCAGCTCACCGGCCAGCAGCAGTACATCACCGACGCCGAGAACAACCTGAACTGGTGGACGACCGGCTTCGACGGGTCGGAGGTCACCTACTCCCCGGGCGGTGAGGCGTTCCTGACCAACTGGGGCTCGCTGCGTTACTCGGCGAACGAGGCGTTCCTCGCTCTGGAGTTCAGTAATTACCTGACCGCGAATAACCTGTCGCCTTCGCTGTCGACGACGTACCACAACTTCGCGGTTCAGCAGATCAACTACATCCTCGGGCAGAACCCGAACAACATGAGCTACGAGGTCGGGTTCACCAACGACGGGACGAACACCTCCTGGTCGCAGTACCCGCACAACTCCACCGCGCACGACTCCTGGGACGACAACCTCACCACGCCGACGCAGACCAGGCACCTGGACTACGGCCTGCTGGTGGGCGGCCCGGACGAGGACAACGACCAGTACACCGACGAGCGGTCCAACTACGAGGAGACCGAGGGCGCGATCGACTACAACGCGCTGTTCTCCGGCGACCTTGCCGCGCTGGCCGAGCAGTACGGCGGCACGCCGATCACGGACTTCCCCGCGCCGGAGACACCGGACGGGCCGCAGATCTACATGCAGGCCGCGATCAACAACGAGGGCAGCGACTTCATCGAGATCAAGGCGCTGGTCACCAACCAGTCGGCGTGGCCGGCCCGGCAGATGCCGGACGCCAGCTTCAACTACTACTTCACGCTCGACCCCGGCGAGACCGCCAGCCAGATCACCCTGTCGTCGCCGTACAACCAGTGCGATGCGCCGACCGGGCCGTACCAGTACTCCGGTTCGATCTATTACGTGTCGGTGTCCTGCGCCAACCTGGACATCGAACCGGTCGGCGAGGACGACTACACCAACGACGACTACCAGGCTCAGGTGCAGTTCCGGATCACGTTCCCCGCCGCGCACAACCCGGCGGAGGACTGGTCGTTCCAGGGCATTCCGTCCGCCGTCGGCGCGACCCCGGTGACGGTCAGCGACATCACCTTGTACTCGGGGAACACGCTGGTGTGGGGAACCCCGCCGGTGACGTCGGCCGCCCCGTCGGCGCCGGGGTCGCTGGCCGCGGGTTCGGTCACCTCGACCGGAGCCACCTTGTCGTGGACCGCGTCGAAGGCGGGCACCAACGCGATCGCCGGCTACGACGTGTACACCTCGGCCGGCACGCTGGTGGGCACCACGACCTCGACCTCGTACACGCTCACCGGCCTGAACGCGGACCGGACCTCACCGTACGGCTACTACGTCCAGGCCGTGGACAGTCAGGGCTTCGCCTCGCCCGCCTCGGACATCGCGCAGTTCATCACCTCTCCCGACACGTCGCTGACCGCGTCGGACACGGTGCCGCCGTCGGAGCCGGGCACGCCATCGGTCAGCTCGGTCACGTCGTCCGGCGCCACGCTGTCCTGGGGAGCGTCGGTGGCGGGGACGAACACGCTGACCGGTTACCGCGTCTACGAGCTCGCCCCGTCGACCGGGCTGGTGGCGACCACCACCTCGCCGTCCTACACGCTGACCGGCCTCACCGCCGGGACCGCGTACTCGTATGTGGTCGAGGCGATCGACAGCCAGGACAGGACCTCGCAGTTCGCGACGCCGGCCACGTTCTACACGGGGACACCCGGCGCGTCCCCGTCACCTTCGCCCTCCGCGTCCCCGTCTGTATCGCCGTCCCCGTCTGTGTCGCCGTCCGCGTCGCCGTCCGCGTCGCCGTCCGCGTCGCCGTCCCCGTCACCGTCCTCGCCGTCGCCGACGCCGAGCGGCCCCGTCTCCTGCACGGTCACGTACACCCTGGTCAACTCCTGGCCCGGCGGTTTCCAGGCCCAGGTCAATATCGCGAACACCGGTACTAGCAACATCACGCCCTGGCAGCTGACCTGGACCTTCCCTGGTGATCAGAAGATCGGCACGATGTGGGACGCCAGCTATACCCAGTCCGGGGAGCAGGTGACGGTGGACCCCGAGTCCTACGATGAGGAGATCTCGGTGAACAGTGCGGTCGGCTTCGGCTTCACCGGTACGTACACCAACAGCGACGCCACGCCCACTAGCTTCACGCTGAACGGAACCGCGTGTGCCACGTGATCCCGATGGTTAGGCTCCGGTTCAAATAACGGGATGGTAACTGCAAGAGGCCGCCGGGCTTACCGCGCGGATTGGCCGCATCTCGTGCCGCCAGGAGAGGCTATGCGAATGATCGTGTGTACTTGCACCCCTGATCGGGGGTGCAAGTACACACGGTAACCGGAAACGGCCGCTGGACGTCCGTTCTGCCCCCGGTACGGCGGCTGCCGGCCGGCCGACGGCGGCTGCCGGCCGACGGCGGCTGCGTGATCAGCCTGTCGCGGGAGCATTATCATCCCGAAATGTGCGCCTGAGCCGATGGTTACAGGTGAAATGGCGGGTCCTGGTCCGGTTGACCACGCCCGGTGCCGCTGAGCCCGGGCGTGGCGCGTGCTGCCTGGGGCCGGCGTCAGCATGCCCAGCGTGCTTAGCGTGCCCAGCGTGCCCAGAATGCTCAGCGTGTCAATGGCACCATTGAGCCCGCTAGCGGCCCCTCTAACGTGTCAATGGCACCATTGAACAGCCCAGCCAGGCTCAGCCCCGCACCACCCGCCGGGTCACACGGGCGGTCGGCTGCGGGGCGGGCGGCCGAGGGGCGGGCGGATTGGCGGAACCGGCGCTGTGGAGTGCCGTCGCGGGCCCGACCACGGGGCAGGAACGGCGTAGATGGCGGCGGCCACCGCATAGGCTGCACGCTCGTAGTTGACCCGCCAGCCGACGAAGTCTGGCCACGCCTCCGCCGGGTCACGCTCGATTGGGAAGTCCACTTCGCGCATTGTTGCCACCCCCTCCAGGAATTCCTCGTATGTCAGGCTTATGCCGTCGGCGGGACTGGGTTCGTCCGCTACGTCGATGCCCATCGCCCGCGCGATCCGGTTGAAGCACTGGAATCCGCCGCGCAGGCACAGGCGCGCAGGCACCGCCGGCGCGGCATCGGGGGACAGCGCCAGGAACAGCGCGGCGGAATCCAGCACGGCCAGCAGCGCGGTCACCCAGGACGAGAGCGCTCCCGGAGAACGGAACCGGACCAGCGGCAGGTAGGTCGTGTGACTCTCGCCGACGTCCGCGGCCCAGCGCTCCCACTGCGCGTACAGACCGGGCAGCGTATCCAGGGTCGACGTGCCCAAACCCAGCGCGTACTTGGTGCGCGCCAGTAGTTCCGGGCCCCAGGACGGGACGCCCGCCCGCGCGTTCAGCAGCGCGATTTCGGTCTCCCTGCGATTGAACGCCGCGTACAGGGTGGGCAGGTAGCCGACTTGCAGCGCTACGATCACCAGGCCGGTCGCCGCGGCCAGGAACACCATCACCGCTGGCCCCGCCCCGGCCGGCTCGGCGAACCCCAGGGTAAACATCGAGGATCCGGAGTCCACGAACGCGGAGCCCAGTCCGCGAGCCGCGAACGGCCACAGCAGCAGGGCATACCCAGTGAACGACACACCTAGCCAGACGGCGAGCTGGCTCAGCAGGATCGCCGCCGCCTGGGTCGCCAGCACCTGGTCGCGCCGCAGGTAATCGGGGACCCTGGCGGCCACGACCTGGAACGCCAGGTCCACAGCCCAATCCACCCAGCGCGTCAGCCGGCTGCTGACCGGACGCGGCACGACCAGCGTGCCGATCACGCTGAGCCCCGCACCGAGGACCAGCACCGCGCCGATCACCGCGGCCACGGCACGGCCCGCCAGCGGCACCACCATGGGTCCTCCTCTACCTCACCCGCTACGCCGAACCTACCGAGGACCATATGGCAATGGCGCTGGAAGGGGTACAGGCCGGCGCGGCGAGCCCGGTCCGCGGCACACCGGCCGGTTACGGAGCGGAAAGAGCCTGCTCGACGAAGCGTTGTACGCCATCGTCCAGCTCGAAGGGCCAGTCGCATCCGCACGCGGTGGCGGCGGCCCGGCCCGCAGTGCGCATCGCGGTCACGATGGCGCGCAGGGCTGTGAGGATCGAGTCGCGGTCGGGCCCCGCGACTGGCAGAGCGGTCAGGATCTGCCGTTAGGTAGTCACGGCGGTGGATGAGCATGAACGGGACGATCGCCTCGATCCGGAAGAACTCCTCCGCGATCAAGCGCAGCCGCTTCGGGTCCGGTCCGGGTAGCGGGGCCAGTGCGCGGCGAACTCGTCGAAGTCGCCGTCCCGGATTGCCAGCAGGATGTCCAGGTCAGAGCCGCCGTCAGCGGTGTGCTTCGCGAGTGAGCCAGACAGCCACAACGCGCGGATCCGGTCGACATCCACGGCCACGTACCTTTCAGCGGCGGATCTGCGCGCTCAGCAAGCATCCTGGCAGCATCATGCCAGAGGACGTTCCGGGCCTCTCGGCCGGGAGCGCGGCGAGGACGGCGCCGTTCTCGCCGGGACATTCGTGACGGTCACGGCGGATCCGCACGCGCTGCCCCCGGGCCGGGCGCGCGTTTTGACCGTGTATGAGCCACCTGCCTCGCAGCGCCTGCGTGATCGTCCACGGCGGGAGTGTCACCATTACGAGAATTCGCGCGAGAACCCGAGACGTGAACCAGAACCCCGGCACAGTCCCCCGCCCATAGCCGCCAGCGTCCGCGGCATCGCCCGCGACGGACCCCGCCGCCCCCGGCCGACCAGACCTGCCGACTGCTCTGGCTTGGCGGGCCTGCCGGGCCCGGCCGGTCAGAACGTGTGCCTGGTGGCGGCGAACATATCACCCTTGGCGTAC
>Ga0335074_10004151_pt1 | contig 19914 bp, 16 predicted proteins | sample Lox_Sample_23_FD_206715 | JGI IMG/M metagenome (GOLD analysis project Ga0335074, IMG submission 206715) | Soil microbial communities from Loxahatchee National Wildlife Refuge, Florida, United States - Lox_Sample_2.3 | ecosystem: Environmental > Terrestrial > Soil > Wetlands | place: USA... | reverse complement strand
TCCTCGGCGTCGTAATAGAACATGTCGACCAGGCCGGCCCGCAGTGGCTTCCACCGCTCAGAAGAGGGCACTGGCAGCATCGGCTGTCGCCTTTCTCGTTTCCCGGATGGTTGGCTCGTCCAGGGCGAACCGGGCGATGGCCGGCCAGCTGCGGACAACCTGCCCGTCCACCTGGACCAAGCGGAGCGCGGACAGCTTCTCCAGCGCCATGGCGAGCAGCTCCGTCTCCGCGCCCGGCTCCGTCACGCCCTTGCGCCAGTAGCCCACGTGCTTGGCAGCCGCCTGCCGGACAAAGGCCTTCAGCTCGTCGAGTGTCGCCTGCTCCCGGCGGGCGAGGTACTCCGCGACCAGCAGCGTGACGTGCCCGTCGGTGCGCTGCTCGGGCATCCGCACGTCGGTCAGCTCGTCGTCCGGGTCGACCATGGCAATCCCTTCGGCGCGCATCTCGGGAATCAGTCCGGTGGCGTCCTCTATCCGCCGGGTGATCGCGTGCCGCTGGGACAGCAGGTAGGCGCGTTCGTCGTCGTCGAGCTCGTCGTAATACACGACGGGGTCCTCCAGCAACCGCCGGGTGAGCCGCCTGCGCAGGGCCTGATTGCGCAGGTCGTCGCTCTCGACCAAAGGTTCCGTAGTCAGCTCGGCCAGCCGCCCGGGTAGCGTTCCGGCTGTCACGGTGGAAGGCCCTCGGCGGCCGGACAGCAGCACGCCCAGCACCGGCCTGCGCACGTCGTACAGCACATCGGTCCCGGCGGACAGGTATGCATCCTCGTCACCGGCGACCCGGATCAGGACCCCCCAGCCGAGCAGCAGGCGGACCACCGCGACCAGATCGGACCGGTCCGCCCGGCTGTCCAGCGTCAGCGTGAACCCCGTGGCCGCCAGCTCCGGCTCGGCCGCGGCCGTCAGCACATCGTCGGCAAGGCTGCCGAGCGTGGTCTGCGCGTCGGCGCGTGCGAGTGCCGCCAGAGCCAAGCACAAGGTGACGTACCGGTGGCGGCCGAACGGCTCCTTGTTGTGCCCGCGTGCGGGGTGAGAGGCGTCCGACGCTGTCGTGGCGGTCTTGAACAGCCGGGCCGTCTCCGAGTCCGCGACGAGACGCCATCCGGTCTCGCGGCTCAGCCACTCGCGCAGCTCGGTCAGGTGCCGCCGGATCAGGACCAGCACCTCGCCGTCCGTGTCTGCTATCAGCAACGGCTTGGCTAGCAGAGCGCGGAGTGCGACCCGGCGCTGCGCTCGCTCCTCGGCCGGGATCACGGCGCGAGGTCCGTGATCTCGATGATGTGCTCCGGGCCTTCGAGTGTGCCATCGGCGGTGCGTATCGTCGCCGTTCCGCCGTCCGGGACCAGGGAGAGCCGGACTTCCAGCGAGCCGTCGCTGGTCACGGTCTTCACCTCGGTGTCGCCTGGCGCGCGGACCGCCAGCGCATCGCCGAGCAGCGCCAGAAACAGCCGGAACGCCCCGGGGTCCAGAACGCCGAGATCGGACAGCAGGGTGGGTCCGGCGGTGGCCAGGCGCTGCCGTGCCTCAGCTGTCTCGGCCGCCTCGCGTTGTGCCCGCATGCGCAGAACCTCCCGCTCCGCTGACCGGTCGCGAACCTGGTTGGGCTTGCCACGCCGCTCGTAGGCCCCGGTCTTCCTGAGCTGCGGGGAGATACGGATGGGCGGTGCGTCTCGCCACGCAGTTCCCGCCGGAAGGTTTTGCCAGGCATCGGCGGTCTCGTCTGTGATGGACAAGTGCCGCGCAGGGCACAGGCCGAACGCAGCCCGCCACAGGCGGTGGGCGGCATCGTCGTCTGGTGCCTCCGCGAACCACCGGGCGAGCGTCCGGAAATCCGCCGAACGATCCGACCGCCCTGAGCGCCGCTCATTCAGCAGACCGACCGCATCGATGAGCTGCTTGATCGCAGTCACCGCAGCATGCCGCAGCAGCCGCGCCTGCGAAGGGCGTGCCGCGTCCCGCGACGTGAACCAGTCGTCCAGTCCGCGCCACCGGTTCCGCCATGAGTCCAGCGCCTGTTTCTCCGCCGCCCTGGACAGGGATTCGGCGCTGTCCTCACCCTCGGGAATCGCGTCGGCCGCCTCACGTCGCGCGGCGAGCTCGAGCAGCCGGTCATGACCGACAGCTTCCAGGTCGCCCAGCAGCACCGCGATCTGGGCCCCGGAGTTAGCCAGATCCGCGATGAACCTATTGATGTAGTCGATCAGCCGTTCCTTGTAGGCGAGGAAGCCGTCGACGTCCCCGTCCGAGAAGTCGATCGCCCGTCGCAACGCGGACATGAACGCTTGTGCGTTGTCGGCCAGCGATGAGAACCGCTCCGCAACGGACAGCAGCAGCAAGTGGACCTTGGCCGGGTCGGGATCACGGTCCGCGGCGAGGGTCAGCAGCGACCGCAGCCGGTCGGCGATGTCGGCCAGTGCCACCGACTGGAGCTGGCCGCGTTGGCCGATGGCTTCCTCGTAGAAGGTGATGGCCTGCTCGGCCGCCTGCCCGGCGGCGGTGAGCTGGTACAGGCACCGCTTACGGTGAAAGTCCTCCACGGTGGTCACGCGGCTGGTGTCAACATCAGCCCGCAGGTTCCCCCATGCCACGAGCTGCTCCAGTGCCTGGATGAGCTGCTCGTCGGCGCCGGTCCGCAAGTCAGCCGCCACGTCCTCCGGCCGCAGGTGCACAATGAAGCGCTCCTTCGCCCGAGCGAAGGTGCGCAGCAGGCTCCGGTAAAGATCGGCGTTCGGAACGCCTAGGTGCGTGAATGGTTGTGGTTCGCCTTTGCCATCCGCCAGCTGAGGCGTTCCGATTGCCACCATTACATCCTGACGCAGGGTACTGACAGAAGGGGCGCGGCTCGCGCAGCCGACAGCGTCAAACCGCCAGGCGCAGCCGGTCCCGGTGAAGCCCTCGCGGCTGGTACACCCACCCCGGTAGCTCAGCCGGGTGCAACCCCCCGGCCCTGACGGCAATAAGCCCGCCAGGGCACACGAAAATCATGCGCACCGATCACCGCCACCACGGCGCTTTAACCGCGTCGATCCACGTGCGCCTCTGGAAGCCAGCCTCGCCAGGGCACCGGCACGGCAGCGACCTTGTCGCCAACTGGACCCGCGAAGTCTCCTAAACCGCTGACCTGTTCCCGGCAGAGGAGACACTCCAGATAAAAGAGATCCTGGTCAACGACTTGCGCATCCGAGCCGCTTGCCACTCAGAGTGCCACTTACAGCCGGTAAGGTACTCGGTTCTAGATTCGAAAACCTCCAATAACCTGGAGCCCCCTTACGGAATCGAACCGTAGACCTTCTCCTTACCATCCACACCTCTCCAGGTTCACTGAGCGGCAAGCATCTCCCCCAAGGACAACAGCAGCACCTGCCTGGCTCTCGCCCTGGCCAGCGGCACTGCCAGCACCAGGTCATCGCGCCGGACGCGAAGCAGCATCCGGTGCGGCCGAAGCCCAGCGAGTGGCAGCATCTGCAGCGGCTGGCATGCCGCTCAGGCCCGGTCCGTGGCGCCGCATGCCGGCTCCCCGTCCCGGTGGAGGCGGGCGAGAAACTCCCGCCAGGCACGGGCGGGAACCCGCGATGACGGCCGCCCCGGGTCGGCGGATGCTGGCCGCGCTGATCATGGCGGTACTCAGCTATGCGCTGCTGCAGACGCTGGTGGTGCCCGCGCTCGGGCTGCTGCAGCACAGCCTGCACACGTCGCGAACCTGGTCAGCGTGGATCCTCAGCGCCTTCCTGCTCTCCAGCGCGGTGCTCACGCCGCTGATCAGCCGCCTGGGCGACCGGCGTGACAAGCGCCAGGTCATGCTCGGCGTACTCGCCGCCTACTTCGTCGGCGCGGCCGGCGCGGCACTGGCGCAGAACATCGGCGAGCTGATCGCCGCCCGGATCGTGCAGGGCGCGGGCCTGTCGCTGCTGCCGCTTTCCGTCGCGCTCATCCGCGAAACACTCCCCGCCTCCCGGGCGCGCGCGGCCATGGGTACCGTATCGGCCGTCATCGGCGCGGGCGCCGGAGCAGGCCTGGTCATCGGCGGCCTGCTGGCCGACAGCCTGTCCTGGCGGTACCTGTTCATCACCGGCGCGGCCCTGATCGCGGTCAGCTTCGCCATGGCCGCAGCCTGGATCCCCGCCGCGCCCGCCGCGAGCACCCTCCGCGGCGGACGTGATCCGGCCGGCGCCTGCTTGCTGGCCCTGGGCCTGAGCGCGCTGCTGCTCGCCCTGACCGAAGGGCCGGCCTGGGGCTGGACCTCACCCAGAGTGCTGGCCCTCTTCGCGGCCGCCGCTGTGCTGCTGGCAGCGCTTGCCGCAGCCGAGGCCAGGACGCCCGACCCGCTCGTGGACATCACCGAGTTCACCCGCCCGCCTGCCCTCACGACGCACCTGGCCGCGCTGGTGTTCGGTGCGCTGTCCTACATCTTCTACGTGGCGCTGCCCGCCTACGCCGAAACGCCCCGGGCGCTGGCCGGGTACGGCCTCACCGCCTCAGTCACCCAGGCCGGGCTGATCATGCTGCCGGCGCCCTCACACTGCTAGCCGCAGGCGCGCTGGTCGGCCCAGCCGCCGCCAGGCTGGGCCCGCGCTGGCCCGCGGCCGCCGGATTCACGCTCTCGACGACCGGCACCGCGCTGTTCGCCCTGGCACACGCTCAGGCCTGGCAGGACGTGGTCTTCTACGCCCTCGTCGGCGCCGGCTCCGGACTGATAATCGCCACTCTCCCTATCCTCATCGCCGATATCGTGCCAGCCCAGCGCACCGGCATAGCTAATGGCATCAACAACATCATGCGCACCGTCGGCGGTGTGATCGGCGCCCAGGTCACCGCCGCGGCCCTCACCTCTGGCACCATCACCCACCTGCCCCCGCCTCCGCCTACCGGGCCCTCTTCTGGGCAGCCGCCGCCACCAGCGCCGTCGGCATCGTGCTATCGCCACTCGCCTCCAGAACCAGGCAGCCAGCACAGCCACCCACAGCCGGCATCACCGCGCAGCCACAGCCCCAGGCAAACGAGCGCTCGTTACCTGCCATATTCCCAGTTGCTCCACGCGTATCCATCCGACGACCCCATCAGCAGGGCCGGCCCGGTCCCGCGGGACGTCCACGCCCACCGGCCCGATCCCGGTCTGCACATTCTTACTGATCCGCCCGTAGCGGGAGTTCCCGGAATTACGGCTCGCCACTTCGCGCCGTTCATAGCCCAGGTGCGCGGCCAGCTCGGCATCCAGCAGCCAGTCATCCATCAGCTGGCGCAGCGGGACCGCATCCCGCCCCGCATCGGGGATTTTCCCCGTTGTAATGAAAGGTGTCCCCCAAAACCCCTCCCAGATCCTGCAGCATCCCCGCCCGGACACGTTATTGGTGCGTAACGGAGATGATTCTTTTCTCGTCCGTAAACAGCGACCATTCCTGCGGGACACTTAATCACCTCGATCACTCCATACGCTCGCTTGCAAGGAAAGAAATGCCTCTTCCCGATGTTCGGCTTATCGCGACCTCGCGGGATTCGATACGACAAGGGCTGGAGCCACAGTTAGGTGATGAGTGCACCAGGCGAGGTACGCGCGGACAGATCACAGGTCCAAGGATCGGGCCAAGAGTGATTACGACGGGTTGGGGCGCCCTGGCTAGAACCTCGCGGTCAGGCCACCGTCGACCGCGATGGTCTGGCCGGTCACGAACGACGCGGTATCGCTGGCCAGGAAGACCACGGCGCCAGCGATTTCCTCGGGCTGCCCCCAGCGGCCGAGCGCGGTCCGCGACCTCAGCCACTGCGCCCACTGTCGGTCTGCCGCAAGCTCGGCGTTGACTTCGGTGGCGAAGGTGCCGGGAGCCACCGAGTTGACTGTGATGCCGTGCGGTCCGAGATCGGCCGCCAGCGCCCTGGTGAGGCCGTCAAGCCCGGCCTTCGCGGTCGCGTACGCGACGTCCCCGGACCGGCCGAGCTGTCCGATAATCGATGAGACGTTGATGATCCGGCCCGGCAGCCCACGGCCGATAAGGTCGCGGGCGATGGCCTGACTAAGCGCGTACGCCGAGGTCAGATGAATGTCGAGCATCCGGGCCAGGTCCGCCGGCGCCAGTTCCTGCACGCCGCGTCGGTCGCGCTGGCCGACATTGTTCACCAGGATGTCGATGACCCCGGCAGCGGCGACCGCCTGTTTTGCGGCATCCCTGTTGGTGACGTCGAACGCGGCGGCTGTAACGTCCAGTCCCTCAGCGCACAGCCTCGCCGCCGCGTCGCTCAGCGTGGCTTGATCGCGTCCGTTGAGCACGACCCGTGCGCCCGCCCTGGCCAGTCCGCGTGCCATCTCCAACCCAAGCCCGCGTACCGAGCCTGTGATCAGGGCGCGGCGCCCGGAGAGCGAGAAACCTGGCTTGTCGCCCATCTGGCCACCTCTACTGAAACAGATGTTTCAGTTACGATAGCACGGTTAACTGGTAAGGGCGCTGCTGCTTCGTCGCGTGGCAGCCCGCCGTGAGGCATGTCAGCGGCGAGACACGGCACGGCGCGAAACCCAAGGGAAATGTCGTTGTCCTGGTTTCGGCTTTCCGACACTGCAGGCATTATTTTGCATATCTGCTCACCAGTGTGGTCTTACGCGGCCGGTGGCCAGGTGGCGACGGGGACCAGGCTCACCGACTCGTCGTCTCTTGCCTGGCGGTCGGATCGAAACCGCTACCTCATGGCGGGTTCACCATCGATGATGGGCGCGGCGTGGGCCTCGTCAATGCCCGCGGCCGCGAGGCGGTCAAGAGCTGCTTGGAGGGCCGCTGTGTCCTCGAGAGTGTGGATCTCGGTGATGCGGGCCAAGCGCATGGACAGATTCTGCATGAAGACGTTGTCGTAGGCCGACCCGTCGGCCAGCGTGGCACGGACCCGCACCCGGGTGGCGATCCGGGTAGCCCACGGGCCGCCCGCCACGATGACCTCTTCGACCTGGAAGCTCGCCTCCGGCATGAGCCGGAAGGAACGCTCCCACCAGCGGCGCAGCGAGTCGAGGGTGTGCCGCTCGCCGGAAAGGGCGGAACTGCCGTAAAAGCGGTAGGAGAAGCGGGGGGCCATGCCGGTAATCATCGGCTCCCAATTGCCTGCGCTGATCAGGGCGAACGTCGCACGGACCTTGCGGGCTACGATCCGGTGATACACGGCGTTCCTTCCTTCCGGCGTCACCTGTACGCTAGCAGGAGCGAGTTCAATAGATCAACTGACCGAGGTGGGATGATGCGCCAGACGAGCTTCGCCAGCATGCACTGCTCGCTCGCCCGCTCGCTGGAACTGGTCGGCGACTGGTGGTCACCGCTGATCCTGCGCGACCTGGCCATCGGTCCGCGGCGCTTCGATGAGCTAGCTGTCGACCTCGGCATCTCGCGCAACCTGCTCACCGCCCGCCTCGAAGGGCTCATCGCGACTGGAATCGTCGCCCGGAGGCTGTACCAGGAGCATCCACCGCGCTACGAGTATGAGCTGGCGGCGCCCGGAGTCGAGCTGGCCCCGGTGCTGATGGCGCTGACCGCATGGGGTGATCGCTGGGCCACGCCCGAGGGGGGTTCGCCGATCCGCTACTGGCATCGCGACTGCGGGCAGGTGTTCACGCCGACGGTGTACTGTCCGTCCTGCGGTCAGGCGGTCAACGGGGAGAAGGTTGACCTTCTCCCCGGCCCCGGCGGCCGACAGGCACCAGGCACCATGCTCACTGGCGAGTTCATCGCCCGGCGGCTACGCGACCGCGACATCCATCAGCCACGATGAGGTGGATGATTGAACCCTGCCTGGAACTCTTCCTCCGTGACCCACCGCGGCTGTTCCAGCAAGCGCATCGGCGGATTTTTCCAGTGTCATTATCCTTTTTGGCCTGCCGGCAATATAGGCATTCTGTTCGGCGCGATGCCGTATGACCTGTCCGCCGGGCGGTGCTTGGTCCGCCGCAGGCGGGCTACTGGCCGGATGGTTCCCAGCGTTGTGCCTCCTGCGTCCCGCGAGGCCGGGAAGCCTAGTTGCTCCCGGCTTCCCCGGCAGCCTCGCTCGCAGCGCTCAGCCGCGAGCAATCTCCAGGTGGAGTCGGAGGATCTGGGGAATCGCCTCGGGTGGACGCCGGCCGAGACCGCATTCTGTCGAGATGCCGTAATCGGAAGCGAACTTGTCGGCGACGCGCATGCGCTCGCGAGCTCCCTCCAGGCCATCGGCCTCATGGACAAGGCCGAGGTTCAGCCGGGTAGCTGCGGGCAGCGTCAGGCTCCGCAGCGGCGCGAAGTACGGCTCGTCCGTGCGGTCCTGCGGCACCGGCATGTGGATCCAGTCGATGCGGCGTGGGGCGTACCGGACGAGGGCGTTTGCTATCTCCACCGTCGTGCTCAAGGTGGGCGGCTCCACAACGTGCCGGTGCCCGAGATCGCCGTAACACAGGTGATAGCCGAACGGGATATCCTCCGGCACGAACTGGGCGAGCTCCGCCATGTCACTCTTGGCCCGCGAGCGCTCCTCTGGTGACATGTCGTCGTAGCGGCCGGGCTCGGTGGTCGACCACTGGATGGCGAGCTGGTCGTGCGGTATCGAGCTGGCTATCTTGGCCGCCTCGTTCCCCAGCCCGCGCGTATAAGCGGGCATGATCTTCTCCACGTCTGACGGCAGCATCATCCGGGTAACGCAGCGTGGAGTGGGCATGTCGACCAGGAAGCGGGTGGCTGGAGCAATGATCCCGTCGTCCTTGAGGCGTGCGAACACCGCGTAAGACTCGATTGCCCACCCGGCGTACCCGAGCTCGTCGAAGACCACGTCGCCTGGCTCGACCCCTTCGCGCAGGCGCGCCTTGCCCTGGTAGAGGTCCTTCGGATCATGGGCGTAGATACCGCACGCGGGCACCCGCGGCGTCCGGTACTGACCTTCGTTCTCAGGGTCAGGCTCCACGATGTCGAGCTGGTTGTGCGCCAGGAAGAACGGCAGCTGGCACTGCTTGTAGGCAAGCCGCGCGTAGCCCGTCTCGCCATCAGGCACGGCGAAGGCCGCTTCGCCGAGGATGCTCGCGGCCGTCCGGAACACGTCCTCAGCGTCGGCGAGGTTCACGCTGCCTACAAGCAGGATCTGTCTCACGTGCACGCTCCAGACTCGGGTTGGTCGCATCTGTGCCGAAACTCTGCAGAAGTATAATCTATTCTGCAGAGTGCAGTAAACACTCCGCTTGCACTAAGTCTGGTGCCCACGCGGGTGCAGCTGGCGCGAGATGTCATTTCGCCACTGCTCCGGGCTCGGTCGGCCGCGCCCGTCCCTTGGCCGCCGCCGGGAGCTCCGCCCCGAGATCTTCTGCCACCGCCCGGGCTGCCGGAGCGAACTGTTCGAGTCGGCCGTCAGCCAGCCGGGACAGGGGCGCCTCGATACTGAGCGACGCAACCGCGATACCGCTCGGGTCACTCACGGGCACCGCAACCGAGCCGACGCCTTCCTCGAGCTCCCCGAAGTCGGTCGCGTATCCCCTGGCCACAGCGCTATCGAGGTCGAGGAAAAGCTGCGTACGGGAGCTGATGGAGCGTGCCGTCACCTGCGGCAGGTCCTCGTCCGGGTAGACGGCCAGCAGCCGGTCGCGAGGCAGGCCCGCCAAGAGCGCCTTGCCAACCGACGTACAGTGAGCCGGAAAGATGGTGCCCGCCCGGGAGGCGACCCGCAGCATCTTGGTGCTTTCCAGGCCGTCAAGAAACAGCACCTCGGAGCCACGCAGCACGGCCAGGTGATTCGTCTCGTTGAACTGCGCGTGCAGCTGCTCCAGGTAGGGCCGCGCCTGCGATTTCAGGTCGAGGCGGCTCGACGCGCGCAAGCCGACGCTGAGCAGCATCGGGCCGGGGCTGTACGACCTGGACGCGTTGTCTCTGGTGACGAAGCCGCGGTAGGCCAGCATGGCCAGCAGCCGGTGCGCAGTGCCCGTCGCCACGCCCAGCATCTCCGCTGCGTCCTTGACCCGGATCGTCTCTTGGGCGACGAATACCGACAGCAGCTGCAGAGCTTTGTCCACCGACTCGATCGGATACCGCGGTTCATCTCCTATCGTCAGATATTCCACGCTCCAGAATCTAGCAGTTTCGTATCGGAGGATTGCGGACCTGCGGGCGGAGATGTGTCTTGCAGAACCCTGTTCTGAGCTTTCCCGACGGCTTCCCTGACGGCCGGGACGATCTCCTCCGACCACAGCTCGAGCGCGTTGCCGCAGGGCCAGAGACCGGGGTGGAGCTTCGGGTCGTCCGCCGGATGGAACATGATGGCACCCGCGCCGTGGTCGACGACCGCCTCGGTCAGCTCGGTCACCCATTGCCCGATGGACCCGCCGATCCAGCGGTCCGCCTCGTCACGCGTGGACGCCAGGTGGCGGTCGGTGATCGCCCCTGGCACGTTGTAGACGTCGATGATCTCCGCCGGGGCGCGCCCGGCCGCGGCGGCGGCCTGGTCGATGAGCGGCCTGCACTCCCGGTAGCGGGAGCTGCGCCAGTCCGCGGCGAGCGGTACGATCCAGCCGTCGGCCAGCCGCCCGGTCACCTCGAGAGACTTTGGGCCAACCGATCCCGTCCAGATGGGCGGCGCGGGTACCGGGGCCGGGTCGATGTCCGTGAGCTGGTAAAACTCACCGCGGAAGGTCAGCGGGCCGTCCCCGCCGCACAGCGCGCGCACCACTCTGATGGCCTCGTCCATAGCCCGGACCGCCTCGCCTGGGGTGCGGCGCGTCGCTCCGAAGGCGGCCGCATGATCCCATGATCCGCCCGCGCCGATGCCCAGCACGACGCGTCCGCCAGACAGCGCGGATAGAGACGCGATGGTCCTGGCGAGGATCGGGGCCGGGCGGGTAGGCAGGTTGGTGACGTTCGCGAACGCGCCGACGCGCTCGGTCCGGCCGAGAATCACGCCGAGGGTGGCGTAGGCGTCGAGGCGTTCTCCCCGATACGGATGGTCGGAGAGGCTCACCAGGTCGAGCCCTGCCGCGTCGGCCACGACGGCCGACAGCACGGTGGCCGAAGCTGCGCTCACCCGCTGCCTCGGCGTCGTGGACGTGGATCCGAGGCCGTATCCAAACAGCGGCGGACGGTACCTGCTGGTCACGGCCATCAGTGCTCCCTCAATCGAGGGTCGGCTTGAGGAGCGGCCCCGATCGTCCGTTTCATCGCGCGCAGGCTGGCGGCGATGTTCTCCCTCGCGTCTGCCTGTCTGGCCCTCATCTGAGACGGCGCCTCTGCCCCGTATCGCTCCTCGAAGGCCGCAACCCCTTCGGGCAGGATCTCCCAGGATTCGGTGAGGAGTGTGCCGCTGCCGACCGGATCAAAGCGGTACCCCCAGCGCACCGTGCCCCGTACCACGAACGCGAACTCCCGGTCCGGCTCCGCCGCGACGACCTCGCAGCGCGTCTCCCACGTCTGGCCCGGGAGCTCATTGCGGCCGGTGAACCAGGCGCCGACGCGGGGGCCACCGCCCTCATCCCACCAGCACGCCCTGCATACCGGGCTCCACTCCCCCATCCGCGTGATGTCGGAGACCATCTCGTACAGCAAGCCGGCTGGGCGGGCGATGACCAGCGAAGCCGAGTGCCTGGGCGTATCCATCTTCAACCTCCGTCATCTTGCAGTGCGGCCCGAACCGGCGCGTCCTGCGACCCGGGAACGATGCTCAGGTAGGCGTGCTCAATCTCTTCCAGGCGGCCGACCAGATCGTGGGCGGTCCCGCTCAGCCGCACGCTGCCCTGGCTCAGCACGTAGCCACGGTCGGCGATGCCCAGCGCCAGGGCCGGATGCTGCTCGACGAGCAGCACCGCTGCACCCCGGTCCGCGGCCTCCCGGATCGCGGCGAGCAGCCTGCGGACGACCAGTGGGGCGAGGCCGAACGACATCTCATCCACCAGAAGGAGGCGCACCTCGTTCGCGAGCACCCGCCCCAGCACCAGCATCTGCTGCTCGCCGCCGGACAGCAGGCCCGCCTTGCGGTGCAGCATCTCCTGCAGCTCCGGGAACAGCTTCAGCGCCTTGCCGGGCTGGCGCGTCCCGAGCCGCAGGTTCTCCGCCACGGTCAGCTTGCGGATCACCGCCCGCTCCTCGGTGACGAGTGCGATCCCCCGCCGGGACCGGCGGTGCAGGGGGCCGGCGAGCGGAACGCCCGCGAACTCGGCACGCCCGCTGATCGGCCTGATCACGCCGGCGATGGTGTTGAGCAGGGTCGTCTTGCCGACGCCGTTGGCGCCGAGCACCGCCACCACCTCACCGGCCCGCGCCGTCAGGTCGACGCCGCCGAGGACGGGAACCCCGCCGTAGCCGACGGCGACCCCCTCAAGTTCAAGCACCGTGCCGGCGGTCACGGACGCGACTCCATCGTCGGTTCGGCCTCCGCAGGCCCCGCCGGCGCCGTTGCCTCGGCTTCAGCGCCGCCGAGATACGCCGCGACCACGGCGCTGCTGCTGCGGACCTCGGCGGCGGGGCCGCCGGCGATGACCCGTCCCCGGTCCAGCACCACCACCCGCCCGCACATGGCGAAAACCATCTCCACGTCGTGCTCCACGAGCAGAACGCCGATTCCCCAGTCCTGGGCCACCCGCCGGAGAAGCACGGCCAGTTCCTGGCGCTCCCGGTGCCCCAGCCCGGCTGCAGGCTCGTCCAGCAGCAGCAGAGCCGGGGCGGCGCTGAGCGCCCGCGCGATCGCGACGAGGCGCCGTTTCCCGTAGTCCAGCTCGGATGGATAGCGGTCCAGCACCGTCTCCAGCCGGAACACGTCGATCGCGGCCGCGGTCGCCGCGGTCAGCCGTGACTGCCGGGGCCAGGCCAGGTCAGCGACGTAGCTCCACGGGGGCACCCGGTCGGCGGCGGTGCGGAGGTTCTCCAGCACGGTCATGTCGTCGAAGAGCTCGAGACCCTGGAACGAGCGGCTGATCCCGGCACGCGCCCGCCTGGCCGGGCCGAACCGGTTGACTGGGCGGCCATCGAGAAACACCGACCCCTCGCTGACCTGCTGGAAGCCGGTGACAACGTCGATGAGGGTGGACTTGCCCGCGCCGTTGGGGCCGATGAGGCCGACAAGTTCCCCGGTGTGGAGCTCCAGGCTTACCCTGGCGAGCGCCGACTGGAGCCCGAACCGCACCGTGACGTCCCGCAGTTCGAGCGTCCTCGGTGCCCCGGCGCTCACGGGTGCCTGCCGGACGCTCATAGGAGCGTGCTGGCCGGCGTCGGTCGCTGCCGGGCGCCCACCGGGTTCCGGCGGGCCATGCCGGAAGCGGCGGATGAGCGGGGAGACGCCGAGGATCTGGCGGCGAAGCAGCGGCGCCAGGCCATCGGGAGACTGCAGAACGATGGTGATCGCGCCTATCGCGCCTAGGACGATCAGCCAGGTGCCGCCGGAACTCGTGATGTACGTCAGAAGCTGACCGGTGACGCCTCCCGCCACCCCGAGCGCGCCGATAACGCTGGCCGCGATCCACCCGATGCCGCCGATGACCGCGAACAGAACGACGTTGACGTTGTCGAGGACCTGGAAGGAGCTGAAGTCGACCACGGAAAACCGCGCCTCGAGCAGGGCCCCGGCCAGCGCGGCGATCATCGACGCCAGCCAGAACGCGTACACCTTGACCCCGGCCACCGAGATGCCCATCGCAGCGGCGGCCCGCTCGTTCGAACGCACGGCAAGCAGGCGCCGCCCGGCGCGGCCGCGGCGCAGGTTCGCCACGACCAGCGCGAGGACGAGCAGGATCGCGAGGGCAGTCACCTCGAAGGCCGCCGGATGCGCCAGCGCGCTGAGATTGAGGCCGAGGACGTCGAGCGTCCCGAGGCTCTTGCCCGCCAGCGAGCCGAGCAGCTCGGGGTTGCTGATGACCAGGCTGTCGATGGCGACAGCGAGGCTGAGCGTCGCGATCGCGAGCGTCGGGCCGCGCGTCCGCAGCGCAGGCAGCGCGACCACAAACGACAGCGGAGTGCACATGGCCACGGCTCCGATGACCGCGACCGCCAGCGGCACCCCCGTGTGCTCTACGAGGAACGCGGTGAGGAACGCGCTCATCCCGGCGATCCCGATCTGGGCCAGCGACAGCTGCCCGGCGTAACCGGTCAGCACCACCAGCGAGAGAATGATCAGCGCGAACAGCGCAGTGGTCGTCACCGCGTCGAGCCACGTCCCCGGAAGCAGCGAGCTGAGCGCGATGCACGCCACCGCCGCCACCATAGCGGCCGGGCGGATCCTTCCGGTGCCGACGACCGGCCGGCGGTCCTTCGCCTCAGTCCGCGAGGGGAGAGAAGTACCCCGCACCGTCAGCGCCGCCACGACAACCAGGAGCGGCGCGGCCGTCACCCAGCCCGGCGACGAGACGTACCGGCTGACCTCCGACTCGGCGATGCCGATCGCCATCCCGCCGGCCAGCGTCCAGCTGAACCGCTGCATGCCGCCGATCAGCGCGGCGGCCAGGGACGGCACAACGAGGAGCGTGAGATCGGAAGCGCTCAGGCTGGACAAGCCGGCGGCGAGGATGGCCGCTCCGGCCGCGATCACCGATCCGATACCCCAGGCGATGGCGCCGACGAGGTCCGGTGACCAGCCCATCGACGCGACCACCAGGCGGTTCTCCGCGACGGCTGAGGTCGCGAGGCCGAGCCGCGTCCGGCGCTCGGCGACGACTAGGATCCCGGTCACGGCGATGGCGATGCCGGCGACCACGAACTCCGCGACGCCGACCGACAGCCCGGAGCCGATGGACACCGTTGCGGACGGCAGCGGCAACTGCACCGCCTCGGCCGCGCCCTTGCTGGCGGAGAACGTCGAAACGCACTCCAGCAGCAGGGTCATCAGCCCCAGCGACGCCACGATGCGGCTGGCCGAAGGGGCAGTGGCGAGCCTGCGCATCACCAGCACCTGGAACGCCGCTCCCACCGCCGCAGCCGTGGCCAGCGCGGCCAGCAGCGCGCCTGCGGTCGCGGCGGCCCCGTTTGGGCTCAGGCCATAGAACACGTACGCGCCGAGCATGCCCACCGCCCCGGTGGCGAAGTTCAGCACCCCCGAGCCCAGGTTCACGATCACGACAGCCTGGCCCAGCAGCGCGAAGATCGCGCCCGTGCCGAGCCCGAGGATGGCAAACTGAAGCATTTGCATGGTAACGCCGCCCGCCGGTTCCCGATTCGCGCCATCCGGCCCTGTGCTAGCTGAATGGCACGGACGCTCCGGTGGCGATGTCCACGAAGCCGCCGGACGGCACGAACGCCCCGTTCTGGAAGTCCCCGAGCACGATGTCGGGAAGGAAGATCCGCGCGCCGAGCGCAGGATCCGGTGCCTTGATGTTGTATGAGATCGGCGGCGTCAGGCCGGTCTGGTAGCCGTGCAGGCCGTTCAGCGCGCCGAGGATCGAGGCGGCCGTCACGGTCTTCACCTTGCTTGCCACGGCGGCGAACAGGCGGATCTCCATCCAGATGGCCTCGTTCTGCCCCAGGGTCGTGGTCCCGAGACCGCCGAACTTGCTCATCTGCTCGGTGAACTCCTGCACGCCCTGGTGGCCGGACGTTTGGCTGGCTGGCCAGATTGATCCGTCCGCGAACACGCCGTTGGCTTCGGAGCCGAGGGAGCTCAGCCCTGCGGCCGTGTACTCCGAGACCGCGGTGATCAGCTTGCCCTTGTACCCGATCGATCTGGCGGACTTGATAATCGCCACGGCGTCGGCGTTGTCGATTGCCTGGTACGCGATGCAGTCGGCGCCCTCGGACTGCGCGGCGTCGATGTTGGACGAGAAGTCCGGGGAGCCGGGCACCGCCTGGATCGCCGGCAGCAGCGTGACGCCGTGCCCGCTGACGACCTGCTTCACGTCGCCGTAAGCGGCTTCGGCGACCGCCACGTACGCCGAGGGCAGGATGCCGATGAACGCGAGCTTCGTGCACTTCTCCCGCACCGCGATCGTGCCAAGGCCGTAGGCCAGGCCGGAGGCCGACGGGCCGATGGTGAACGAGACCGGGCTGGTCAGCTCCACCGGCGAGATAGCCGCGTCGATGTCCGGTATGTGTGCGGCCTGCAGGATCGGCACGATGGCCGAGCCCTCCCCGGTGAAGCTGACGACCGCCGGGCTCTTCCTGGCCACGGCCTGGCTGGCGCAGGTTTCCGCGACGGCCGCGCTGCTCTGCGTGTCGCAGATGGCCATGTCCAGCTTGTGCCCGTTGATCCCGCCCTCGGCGTTGATCGCCGCGACGGTCGCGTTCACCGTGGCGAGCGGCACGATCGGCGCCGAGCCCGGCGGCGGCGTGTCGTCACCGATGAACGTGAACGTCACGGGCTGCCCGGTGAACTTCCCGGCCGCGCTGGCCTGGGTACCGGTGCTGGAAGAGCTCGAGCAGCTCGCGAGCAGCAGCGCCGCCGCCACGCTCAGGCAGACAGACCACGTGACGCGCTTGCGCTTCATCAGCCCCATGAGGCCTCCTTGCCCGCATTCTGTTGAGCAGAGCGTAATTCTGCTAAACAGCGAAGTCAAGAAGTTCTGGCCACCCCCGGGCCTGGGGCACGACCTTGAGCGTCAGCCCCAGACTTCGCGGGCGGTCTCTGCTATCAGCCGGAGCTTGGCGATCTCGTCATCGAGCGTGAGGAGGTTGCCCTGCACGTTCGAGGCGAAGCCGCACTGCGGCGACAGGCACAGCTGGTCGAGCGGGATGTACCTGCTGGCCGCCTCGATCCGCCTCTTGAGATCGTCTTTCGACTCCAGCGCCGGCCGCTTGGTCGTGACCAGCCCGAGAACGACCGCCTTGCCCTTGGGGACGAACCGGAGCGGCTCGAAGCCGCCGGAGCGCGCGTCGTCGAACTCCAGGAAGAAGCCGTCCACCCGGAGCTCATTGAAGAGCGCCTCGGCAAGGAAGTCATAGCCGCCCTCCGCCACCCACGAGGACCGGAAGTTGCCGCGGCAGGTGTGGATGGTCACGGCCATCGTCTCGGGCTTGCCGGCCAGGGCGGCATTGACCTGCTCGATGTACACCAGGTGCTGCCGCTGCGGATCCCCTCCGTGGCTGGCGATCCACTGCCGCTGCCGGGGATCGGCCAGGAACGCGAGGCTGGTGTCATCGATCTGCAGGTAGCCGCAGCCGGCCTCGCTGAGCGCGGTCACCTCCGCCGAGTACGCTGCGGCGAGGTCGCTCCAGAACTCGGTGAGGTCGGGGTACACACGGGAATCGATGGCCGCGGCGCCGCCGAAGTAATGGACCATGCTGGGCGACGGAATCGTGATCTTGGGCGTCGCCGTGGTGACGGTCCGGCGCAGGAAGCCGAAATCGTCAATGAAGATCGGTTCGTTGAGCCGCACCTTGCCGCCGACGCGCAGCGCCCTCGGCGTCGCAGCGCTCGTCCCGTGCTCGTTGCGGAACTCGACCTCGATGGTGTCCTCGGATGGGCCGATTCCGCCGAGCGCGCAGATGAAGTCCATCTGCCACGAGGCCCGGCGGAAGTCGCCATCGGTGGCAACCTGCAGCCCCAGATCCTCCTGCATGCGGACCACGTCCTCGATGGCCCGGTCCTCGACCTCCCGGAGCGTCCCGGCTTCTACGGCACCTCTGGCGAACGCGTCCCTGGCCGCCAGCAGCTCCGGCGGCCGCAGCAGGCTCCCCACGTGGTCGGCGCGAAAAGGCGGTACGCCCCGCATGGCAGTGCTCCAATCAGGCTTGCTGGTGGGATACGGCGAACTCGCCCGGCGCCGGGCCGGCCACGGACCGGCGGGCGGCGATACGCGGCCCGGCCCCCCGCACCGTGTCGATGATTCTGAGCGACTCCGCCGCGCCCGGGCACACGTCACCGCGCCATGCCACGTGACCGTCCGGCCTGACCAGGACAAGACGCCGTTCGTACAGGCTCGCCGCGGTCTCGCTCGCGACTCGGCACACCCGGAGTGGCACCCCCCGGCGGCTGGCGGCCCCGGCGAAGCGCTCCGCGCCCTGGCCGCCGAAGTCGAGCAGGGCGAACCCGGGGCCGAAAAGGTCGAGCGTCGAGCGCCCGGCTCCCAGCCAGGCGTGCGGCGCGCGGGCGCCCGGACGCGCGCTGGGAACGTAGTGGTACGTGTCGTCCTCGGCCACCGCCGACCCGTCGTCGACGACGACGGGTGAAGGGAAGGTGAGGTACCCGAGGTGGACGCCGACCGGATGCCAGGAACGCTCGTTCTCCGCCACCAGGCGGCGGCCCACCCGCTCCCTGGCCTTCGCGCCTTCCGGAGTGTCCTCGAGCAGGTGCGGGTCGCCACTGTCATCGAGCAGCCGCCGGTAGTCGCGGAGCGACTCCTGAGCGGCGCGGTGGCAAACCGGGCGCCGCTCGATGTCATAGCTGTCCAGCAGGGTCTGGCCGGCCCAGCCCTGCAGCACCGCGGCCAGCTTCCAGCCAAGGTCCCAGGCGTCGGGGATGCCGGTGTTCATCCCGAGGCCACCGTTCGGGGGGTGGGCGTGCGCCGCGTCGCCCGCGAGGAAGACGCGCCCGTCAGAGAACCGGTCGGCAACGGTCATCTTCCGCTCCCAGGCGGAGACACCCTCGATGGTGCACGGCACCTCGGCACCCGCGCAGCGGTGCAGCACCTGGATGATCTCGTCCTCGCGCCCGGACAGGTCGACGCCGATCAGCTGCAGCCGGTAGAGATCCCGGCCGTCGATGGTGGTCAGCACCGCCCATGTCCCGGCCGGGCCCACCATCACGTAGCGGTAGGCCGAGCCCTTGTCATGGAGCCCGTCGAGGCCGGGAATGGTGACGTAGACGCTCATCGAGCGGTCGAGGTGCCGTTCACCGCGCACTTCGATGCCTAGCAGTGACCGCACGGTGCTGCCGGCGCCATCGCACCCGACCAGATAGTCAGCCCGCAGCGTCTGCTGGCCGCCCGGGCCCTCGACGGTCGCCGTGACGCCGTCGGTGTCCTGGGCGAACGAGACCAGCCTGGTCTGATACCTGAACGCGACGTTCCCGGTATGCCTGGCGAACCGGCGCAAGATTGGGTCGAACCAGGTTTGCGGGCAGGGCCGGTCCCGCTCCGGACTGGCCGGGGAGCCCGGCATCTCGGCCAGGGTGGGCGTGCGGACACGGCCCAGTTCGTAGCCGGTCAGCGTGGTGACGAAGACGCTGTCGAGGCCGTGGTCGGGCGGGAAGCCCCAGTCGCGCACCTGGCTGCCGACGCCCAGTTGACGGCAGAACTCCATCGTCCGCACGCTGACCTGGATCATCTTGGCGTCGCCAGGCTGCCGGTCGCCCAGCGGCTCGGGACCGGCGTCGATCAGCAGCGTGCGGACGCCGCGGCGCCCCAGTTCGGCGGCGAGGGCCAGCCCGATGGGGCCGCCGCCGGCGACGAGCACCGCCGAATCCGGCGGCTTCGACGACCTCATCAGCCCACCTGCGCCAGCTCTCGCGGCGTTCCGACCAGGCACTCGGCCTCGCCCGGGCGGACCACCATGAAGTCGGACAGCATGCAGCCGACGTCCGGCTTCCACGCGGAATCATGCAGGTCGATGTTGTTCCCGAAGGTCATGCCCTCCTCCAGGACCAGGTCGCCGATGCCGTGCCCGTTGAGCCGGTTGCTCCCGTACCCCTCCTCGTAGATCACGGTCGGGAACTCGGGCGAGGCGGTGCCCATCGCGTGGAAGCCGAGCTCCACCCAGTCGAGCCCGGCGTCCCTCGCGGGACGGCGGATCATCTCCCACGCCTCGCGCAGCGTCCGCCCCGCCACCAGCGCCTGCCGGCTCGCGTCGAGGCATTCCCAGGCCACATCCCACAGCCGCAGCAGTTCCCTGGGCGCGCTCCTGCCGACGTAGACCGTGTACTCGGTGTGGCAGCGGTAACCGCCGTACTTCGTGTGCCACTCGGTGACGATCAGATCGCCGTCCCGCAGCGGCCGCAGGCTCGGCGAAAGCGGCTGGTCGCATCCGTGCAGTAGGTGCCAGAGCTCGTCGCGCGGATGCTCGAGGGGACCGGCGGAGAAGAGGTTGAAGATGT
>Ga0335074_10004150_pt1 | contig 19915 bp, 15 predicted proteins | sample Lox_Sample_23_FD_206715 | JGI IMG/M metagenome (GOLD analysis project Ga0335074, IMG submission 206715) | Soil microbial communities from Loxahatchee National Wildlife Refuge, Florida, United States - Lox_Sample_2.3 | ecosystem: Environmental > Terrestrial > Soil > Wetlands | place: USA... | reverse complement strand
CGCCGTTTCCGGCATGTCGTTCGCCTCGAACCAGGCCGCCGCCCGGAAATGGAGATCCTGGACCAGGTCGGGTTCTCGGCGCCGGAGTTCCGACCGCAGCAGGTCCCGGAGCAGGTGGTGGTACCGGTACCACTCACGGCGCCGGTCGAGCGGGACCAGCAGCAGGTTCCTGGCCTCCATCTGGTCCAGGACCGCTCCGGAACCCTGCTCTGCCAGGATCGCGTCGCACAGCGGTCCGCACATCCGGTTCAGCACCGACGTGCGAGTCAGGAAGGACGCTTCCGCGCCCGAGATCCGGTCGAGGAGTTCCGAGCGCAGGTAGTCACCCATGTATACGTCGTCGCCGGTGAAGGTGAAGCCGGCATCGCTCGGCTGGGAGCCGGATTTGATGGCCAGCGCGGCGATGTACAACCCGGCCGGCCATCCCTCCGTCCGCTGCAGGAGATCACGCAGGGTCGCCTCGTCGGCCTCCACCCCGGCCCCCGTCAGCAGGCAGCGCGCTTCCTCCGGTCCCATGGCCAGGTCGTCCGCGGTGATCTCGAGGATCCCGCCCTGAGCGCGCAGCCGCGCTGCCGGCAGCGGCACCACGCTGCGCGAGGCCAGCGCGAGCTGCCAGCCGGGCGGCAGGCGCAGGGCGAACTCGGCGATCGTGCTCAGGCACTGCCGGTTCGTCACCGCCTCGGCGTGGTCGAGCACCACGGTCACCGGCGGCTGCACCGAGCCGACGGCGGACACGAACCGGGGCACCATGGTGATGTCGGCGCCCGAGGAGGCCAGCGCCGAGAAAATTGCCGGGTCGACCGGCCCGATCCGGTCCAGCGCCACCGCGAGAGCACTCAGCAGCACCACGGGATCGTTGTCTCCGTCGTCGCAAGACAGCCACGCCACGCGCGCGCCGGTTCGTTTGGCCCACTGCGCCGTCAGCGTCGTCTTGCCGTAGCCGGGCGGGGCGGCCACGGTGATGACCGGCACCGGGGTAGCGGCCATCCGCTCGACCAGGGCGGCCCGCAGGACAATGCCGGGCCGGACCCCGGGCGGGTGGAATTTTGATTCGGGTAGGTCGAATGTGAGTCTGGGAGCCTCCCCCTGACCTCTCCCGGATACCAGCTGAAGCGCGTTGACCTCCGCCTTCATTCTCCAGAACGTACCCGCGGATTAGCGCGGCAGCAACGGGGGCTCGGCGCTGAACGACTGGGCGATCAGCAGGCCCGCTCGCCCCCGGTCCGCGCATCCTTCCCGTCGGCAGGCGAAGGCGCAGGCCAGGCCCTCCTTCAGGGCTGGAGCTGGCCGGCCTCGAGGACGGCCCAGATGTGCTTAGGTGGTGGCCCTGGTCGCACACGGCCTGTCCAGCGACGAGATCGCCGACGCCATGGTGCTCAGCCCCGCCACGGCCAAGACCCACGTCAGCCGCGCGATGATCAAGCTCGGCGCCCGACCGGGCGCGGCTCGTGGTCCTCGCCTTACCGGACCGGCCTGGTCACCCCGGCGCGCCGCCCACACCGCTGGTGCCGCGGCCGCCGCTCGCGCGGCCAGGGCCACCGTGGCGGGCTGCGCCGCCCGCGAGTGGACATCGAGCTTCATGCCCTCGATGTTCTCCAGCAGAAACGGAGCGGGGTACCGTCGCCGGAGGCGGATCACCCGCTCGCACACCCGGATGAGAGAACGATCCGGGTCGTGCTTGACCGCCTCGACCCCCGAGCCCTGGCCCGGACCCTGCTCGGGCCCCCAGGCGGTCGCCAGCGTCCTGCGCGAGCCGGCCGCGCTGCCCGGCTGGCTGGCGCGGCCTTGACCGGTCTGCCACCCCATTGGCAGCAACTGCTGCCGATGCCGATCAGCGACCCGCCGTGATCCTCAGTCCCGCAGCGGGGCGATCGGGCCGTCCGGATAATCCATCCGCTCGGCGACGACTCGTTGCGCGACTTGCGCCACCTCCGCCTCGGGCAGGCGCCGGAATCCGTCGCCGGTGACCGCGGTCACGACCGGGAAGATGCGCCGGGGGATATCGGGCCCGCCGGTTGCCGAGTCGTCATCAGCCGCGTCATACAGGGCCTGCAGGCAGCACAGCATGGCCTCGCTAACCGTCATGCCTTCGGTGTAGAGCTTCTTCAGGGCTCCCTGGGCGAACACGGACCCCGATCCGATCGAGTAGAACCTGTGCTCCTCCGACGGGCCGCCCGTCGGATCGTAGCTGAAGATCCGCCCGGCCCCGCTGTCCAGGTCGTAGCCGGCCAGCAGCGGGACCAGCACCAGCCCCTGCATGGCGAGACCGAGATTACCCCGGATCATGGTCGCCAGCCGGTTGGCCTTACCCACCAGCGACATGGACCGGCCCTCCATCTTCTCGTAGTGCTCCACCTCAACCTGGAAGAGCCTGGCGAACTCCAGACCCAGTGCCAGGACGCCGGAGATGCCCACCGCGGAGAAGTCGTCACAGCGGAACACCTTGTCCACATCTCGCTTGGAGATCACGTTCCCCGCGGTCGCGCGCCGGTCGCTGGCCAGCACCACCCCCTCATCGCACCCCACCGCCACGATCGTCGTCGCATGCGGCAGCGCGCCTGCCGTATAGCTCGCTGCCGGGACAGCCCGCCACGACCCACCCGGAAGCAACTGCGGCGCATGCGACGACAAGAACCCTGCGAAAGACGAAGATTCCCAGGCCTGGAGGGGAGCACGCCGACCGCGCAGATCCATGTACATTTCACGCCTCCCGAGCCCGTCGGCCGATCCCCGATTCTCAGGCCACCCTATGCCTGTTCGTCCCTCGGCAGCGTCACGCAGCGGCGTACCTGCAGAGGCCAAGGATCGCGGCGGCCAAACCCGCCACGCCCGCCCGGGTTCGCACCTCACCCACCGCCGTCCTACGGGGCCCGCCCCGGCACCGTAGCGCGTTACCGCCGCCCACCGTACTGCGAGGACCCGCCGCGGCGCGTACGCCTGATGTGGAGTCAGAGGGTCCAGAGTGCTTGCGTGGGTGACAGGCGGGCGGCGCGGATGGCGGGCAGGAGCCCGGCCAGGGCGCCGATGAGGAGGGCGGCGCCGAGACCGCCGACCCATGCGCCGGACGGGATGACGACGGCCCAGCCTTTGGCGTGAGCGTAGATGGCGGTCGCGGCGGCGCCGGCGATGTCCCCGGCGGCCCCCCCGGCCAGGGCCAGCAGGATGGCCTCGGCCAGGAACTGGGTCCGGATCTGGCCTTTGGTGGCGCCCAGCGCACGGCGCAGCCCGATTTCCTGGCGCCGTTCCAGCACCGAGATGATCATGATGTTGGCCACGCCGACCGCGCCGACCAGCAGCGCGACCGCGCCAAGCCCCAGGAACAAGGTGTCGAATGCCCCGGCGGCGTCAGCTTGCGCGGTCAGGGCTTGCGACGGCTGGGAGACGTTCACCTCGTTCGGGTACTCCGGGTAGGCCTGGGCGGCGAGCAGGTTATCAACCCTGGTTGTGGCGGCCTGGGTGTTGACCGTGCGGACGTAAAGCCTGGAGGGATGCCCGTCGAAGCCGAGATAGGTCTGCGCGGCGGGGAAGCCGACCAGGACCGAGGTGTCGATCTGCGGGGCGAGGGTGGCGGGGTTGAGGATGCCCGTCACGTAGAACCACATGCCGCCGACCCAGATCCGCATCCCGGGCCAGATCCGGTCGACGCCCATCAGCTGGGCGGCCTCCGCGCCGAGTACGGCGACCGGCTCCTTGGCGGTGGCGGCGTTGAGGTAGCTGCCCTGGGCGATCGAGGTGCCCGCCGCGGCGGGCAGGCCCAGGCTGGCGGCGGCCACGCTGAGCCCGTTGGTGTCGATCGGGGGGACCAGCGGGCTGCGGTAGACGGCGGCACTGACCGTGCCGGTGTACTGGACGGCGATGACGCCGGGCAGCTGGCCCACCATCCCCGGCGCGGCGTCGGGCAGCTCGGCGGGCTGGCCGGTGATGGTCGTCCCGTTGGTGACGGTCAGCAGGTTGGTGCCCAGCTGCGCGATCTCGGCCAGCAGCCCGGCCTGGGAGGAGCTGGCCAGGCCCAGGACGGCCACGATCGCGGCCACCCCGATCGCGATGCCCAGGGCCGACAGCGCCGCGCGCAGCTTGCGGGTCCGCAGCCCCACGCTGGCCAGCCCGGCGAGGTCCGCGGGGTGCAGCCGGACCGGTACGGGGGTGGCCGGGCCTGATGTGATCGTCATGATCGCCCTTCCCGCGCCGGCCAGCCCCCGACGGTGGCCGGCGCGGTGTCGGTGATGATGCGGCCGTCGAGCATCTCGATGCGGCGCCGCATCGAGGCGGCGATCGCATGGTCGTGGGTGATCACGATGATCGTGGTGCCGGCGGCGTTGAGCTCCTCGAGCAACGCCAGGATCGAGGCGCCAGTGCTGGAGTCCAGGTTGCCGGTCGGCTCGTCGGCCAGCACCACCGGCGGGCGGCCGGCGATGGCCCGGGCGATCGCCACCCGTTGCCGCTCCCCGCCCGACAGCTGGGTCGGCCGGGCGCCGGCCCGGTGCCCCAGGCCCACCCGGTCGAGCGCGGCGGCCGCCAGGCGGCGCCGCCCGGCGCGCGGCACGCCCGCGTACAGCAGCCCGTCGGCCACGTTGGCCAGCACGGTCTGGTGCTCGGCCAGGAAGAACTGCTGGAACACGAAGCCGATCCGGGCCGCCCGCAGGGCGGACACCTGCCGGTCGGTCATCCGGGCCACGTCCAGGCCGGTGACTCGCACCGTCCCGCTGCTCGGCCGGTCCAGGGTGCCCATCAGGTGCAGCAGCGTGCTCTTGCCCGACCCGGACGGGCCGACCACCGCGGCCAGTTCCCCGGCCGTCACCGCGACGCTCACCTCATTGAGCGCCCGCACCGGCGGCGACCCCGGATATTCCTTCGTCGCCCGCTGCAGTTCCAGGACCGGGCCTTCGTCTCGCCCGGGGAACCCACCGGCGCTCACGTGGCCGGAACCACGACGTGCTCGCCGGGGGTCAGCGCCCCGGTCACCTGCACCATGCCGGAGCTGTCGTCGAAGATCCCGACCGTCACCGCCACCAGGCGCCGGGTGTTACCGGCGCCAGTCACCTCGACCGCGTATCCGCCGGAAGACTGGGCCACCAGCGCTCCCACCGGCACCGCCAGTACGTTGCTGACGCTCGTGGTGGTGATGTACACCGTCACCGGCGCCTGATCCAGGGTCCCGGCTACCGACGGGCTCGTCAGCGTGACCGTCACCTGGATCGTCGCGTTGCCGGCCGTCCCGGACGCCACCGTGCCCACCGAGGAGATCCTCCCGGGCGTGCTGGCATTGTCCGGCAGCGTGACCGTGACCGCGTCCCCCACCGCCACCTCCGACTCCTGGGCGGTGCTCAGCGGAATCGTCACCACGTGCTGGTCGGAGGTCGCCGCCAGCACCGGCCCGAGCCCCGGTCCGCCCAGGCTGCCCAGCACGTCGCTGACCCGGATCGCTCCTGGCTGGAACACCACAGAACCCAGCGGCAGCGACCCCGGCGGGCTGGAAACCCCCAGCGCCGACTCCATCTGCTGCACCCCGTACGCGGTCTCCCACGAGAAGTAATCCCAGCCCAGCGTGCTGATATTCGAGCCATCGGCATAGCCGAGCGTCACCAGGTCATGATTCAGCTGGGCCACGTCCGCCCCGGTCAGCCCCTCATCCAGGGTCCGCCAAGCTGGCACCGCCCCGTACAGCAGCACCACCGGGCTGGCGTTGTCCACCCGGTACAGCGCCCGTCCCTGCCGGATCACCTGCCCCGCCGAAGGCAGCCAGGTCAGCGTCCCCCCGCCCTGCCCCCGCACCGTGTACGACTCGGCGTACCCCAAGGTCGCGGTCACCGGCACCTGCGACGACAGATCTTCCCGTACCACTGTCTGCGTCGCCGGCGGCGGCGCCCCCGGTCCGGTCCCGGACGAGTCATGCGACCGGAACGCCCCCGCCGTCCACGCGACCCCCGCTCCCGCCCCGAGGATCAGGAGCGTCAGCACCACCGCGACCGCCCGTCGGGGAACGGTCCTGCTCATGACTGTGACCCGCTCGCATGTACCGAAATGTGCGCGCCCGGGGGCAGCAGATGCTGACAGGCCACCGCCGCGGCCTGGAACTGCGGCGAGTTGGGGTTGAGGCCAGTACCGTTACCGGGCGGTGGGCTCGGGTTGTTCTGTCCGAAGTCGGGGAAGTTCGGCACGCCGTGGCTGCGCATGCACTGGGAGTACTTCAGCAACTGGGGGAGCTGCTGTGCCTGCCGCTGCTGCGCCTCCTGCACGTCCTGTTCCAGCTGCGAGATGGACGGGGCGCCGGGCAGCAGATGCCGGCAATCGTTGTAGGCCGCCTGGGCCTGGCTGCTGTTGATGTCAATGGCCGCCCCCCCGGCGCCCTCAACTGTCCCGGTTGCCGTCAAGGTGTAACCCCCCGAGGTATCGGGGTCAGGGAAGTTCGGTTCACCGTGGCTGCGCATGCACTGCGCGAGGGCAAGCTCCTGCGCGTAATCCGGCGCGCTAGCCGAGGGCGAGGCGCTGCCGCCGCCGATTGAGACATGCACGCCGCACCCCGCGGCCAGCACGGCGACGGCTGCCGCGACAGCTAGGGCGCCCGCGCTCCGCGGGGCTCGGTTACCGCCGGCCTTGTTATTCATCGCGGCCTCCTCAAAGCCGGGACGTGTCTTTCTGCCATAACCCGTTGTAGAGAATGGGAGGTAACAGCGGCGTGACCGGAAATGTGACCTGGCTGTCACCTGCCGCCTGCGATCCTGGGGAACAGACGGCCGACATGCCGGGAGGCACACGAAGCGGCGGGCAGGCGATGCGGGTTCTGGTGACCGAGGACGACGAGATCCTGGCCACGACGGTGGCGGCCGGACTGCGCCGGGAGGGGATGGCCGTCGACGTGGCCCTGGACGGGGAGGCGGCCCTGGAGCGCGTCGCGGTCAACCGCTATGACGTGGTGGTGCTGGACCGCGACCTGCCTGGCGTGCACGGCGACGACATCTGCCGGGCCCTGGCCGCGGGCAGATCCGAAAGCCGGGTGCTGATGCTCACCGCGGCGAGATCGGTCAGGGACCGGGTCGAGGGCCTCGACCTGGGGGCCGATGACTACCTGCCCAAGCCGTTTGACTTCGCCGAACTCGTGGCCCGCATCCGGGCCCTGGGCCGGCGCGCCGCCGCCCCGCTGCCCGTCATCCTCACTCGCGGTGACCTGAGCCTGGACCCGGCCCGCCGCGTCGCGATCCGCGCCGGGCGGCGTCTGCCCCTCACCCCCAAGGAACTCGCCCTGCTGGAGTGCCTGCTGGCCGCGGACGGCCGGCCGGTCTCGGCTGAGGAACTGCTCGAACGGGTATGGGACGAAGCGGCCGACCCGTTTACCAGCACCGTGAAAACCACCATCGGCCGGCTCCGGGCCAAGCTCGGCGACCCGCCGGTGATCCAGACCGTCCGGGAGAGCGGCTACCGCATCGGAGAACCATAATGCCTGATCCCCGCCCGCGTCCCGGTTCCCCGCGCCGGGTGCGGCTGCCCCGCCCCACCGCCCGGCTGCGCCTTACCGTCTTGTACGCGGTGGCGTTCCTGGCCTGCGGCGCGGCCGTGCTGGCCGTCGTTGCCTACGTGTCCTACCAGCACGCGACGCGCCTGCCGTCCAGCCAGCCGAAAACCTCCACCTCGGCGGTACTCCAAAGCAAAGTCCCGGCCGCTGACGTCCGCCAGGCCGGTCGCTACGACATCGTGCCCGTCTCCGTCCCCGTCGCTGACGTCCAGCAGGCAGGTCGCTACGACATCATCAAGAGCTACGTGCCCACCGCCACCCTCCCGCAGCCTGTGAAGCAGCCCGTCCTTTCCGCCGCTGAGCGGGCGGACGTGCTGGCCGAGGTGAAGGTGGAGGTCAAATACGACATCGAACGGATCGTGATCATCTCCGGCATCGCCCTGGCCGTCATCGCGGTAGCGGCCGCCGCGATCGGCTGGATCATCGCCGGCCGGGTGCTGCGCCCGCTGAGCACGATCACCGCCGCTGCCCGCCGCATCGCCGCCAGCAGCCTGCACGAGCGGCTGGCCCTGCACGGACCCGACGACGAGCTCAAGGAACTCGGCGACACTCTCGACGACCTGTTCGCGCGGCTGGAGGATTCGTTCGAAACCCAGCGGCGTTTCGCCGCCAACGCCTCGCATGAGCTGCGCACTCCCCTGACCCGGGAACGCACCCTGCTCCAGGTCACCCTGGCCGACCCGGCCGCCACCACCGCCACCTGGCAGGCCGTCAGCCGGGAACTGCTCGCCTCCAACGCCGAGCAGGAACGCCTCATCGAGTCGTTGCTGACCCTGGCCAGCAGCGAAGCTGACCCCGGCCAGCGGGAGGCCCTTGACCTGGCCGCCATCACCGGCGCCGCCCTGGCCGCCGCCCGTCCCGCGATCAGCCGCCTCGGCCTGCACGTCCAGACCGCCATCCAGCCCGCCCCGCTCGACGGTGACCCGCTCCTGATCCAGCAGCTGGTAACCAACCTGATCGACAACGCGGTCCGGCACAACATCCCGGGCGGGGAGATCCAAGTCGCCACCAGCACCAGCGGCGACCGCGCTGTCCTGTCGGTGGCCAACTCCGGGCTGGCCATCCCGCCGACCGAGGTCGACCGCCTGTTCCGGCCCTTCGAACGGCTCGGCCCGCGCCTGGCCCGCCGCGACGGCCACGGCCTCGGCCTGTCCATCGTCAGAGCTATCGCCGCCGCCCACGGCGCCGTCATCGCGGCCCGCGCCCGCGCGGGCGGCGGTCTCGCCGTCGACGTTACTTTCTCCCCGCCGCAGCCAAGCGCGCGCCCTTCATCCGCTCTATCCGCCCTGCCTAGCGCGCAGTCGGCTCCGGCGAGATGCTTCCATCATGGTTGGGCCGGAAATCTCGCCGCCGGGATCACGGACCGGGAGCCCTCGCCCGGCCGCCCGGACCGTGAGCGGCGGCGATGAAGGAGGCAGACGATGAGCGTGTTCTCTGCGGCGCCCAGTGGGGCCGGGACCGGGGCGGTGCCGGGCGAGGTGTTCCGGTCGGAGCTGAACCCCGTCGATTTCCTGCATCGTTCGGCGTACGTGTATCCGGGCAAGACCGCGGTGGTGGACGGCGAGCGGCGGTATTCCTACCGGCAGCTCGCCGAGCGTTCCTGGCGGCTGGCCAACGCGTTGCGGTCGGCGGGACTGGCCAAGGGCGATCGCGTCGCCACGCTGCTGTTCAACTCCTCGGCGATGCTTGAGGCGCATTACGGCGTGCCGGCGGCGGGCGGCATCTTGGTGGCGGTCAACCACCGCCTGGCGGGCGCCGAGATCGGCCACATCCTGCAGCACAGCGGCGCGCGGTACCTGCTGCTGGACACCGGGTTGCGGGAATTGGACGCCGCGCTGGCCGGGCAGGCCGGAACGGCCGGGATGACCGTGATCCGCTGCGCGGGCACCGGCGGCCCGGCGGACCCGTACGAGGAGTTCCTGGCCGGCGCGCCGCCGGTGCGGCCGGAGAGCTGGCTGGAGCATGAGGAGGAGACGATCTCGATCAACTACACCTCCGGCACCACCGGCCGGCCCAAGGGGGTGCAGTACACCTACCGCGGCGCGTACCTGAACGCGCTGAACGAGGTGATCGTGGCCGGCCTGAGCCCGGACTCGGTGTACCTGTGGACGCTGCCGATGTTCCACTGCAACGGCTGGTGCTTCCCGTGGGCGGTCACCGCGGCCGGGGCCCGGCACGTGACCATGCGCGCGGTCGATCCGCAGCGCGTGTGGGAGTTGATCGACGGCGAGGGAGTGACGCACTACAACGGGGCGCCGACCGTGCAGCTGATGATCATCAACCATCCCCGGGCGCACCGCCTGGACCGGCCGGTGACGGCGATGGTCGCCGCGGCCCCGCCGTCACCGACGCTGCTGGCCCGGATGAGCGAGCTGAACTTCCGCATCGTGCACGTATACGGCCTGACCGAAACCTACGGCCCGATCACCGTATGCCCCGAGCAGGAGGACTGGCGCGAGCTCCCGCTGGAGCAGCGCGCGAGATACCTGGCCCGCCAGGGGCAGGCCTACCCCTCAGCCGATCTCGTGCGGGTCGTCGACGCGGAGATGAACGACATTCCGCGGGACGGCGCGGCGATGGGCGAGGTGATCATGCGTGGCAATAACGTGATGAGCGGCTACTTCAACGACGAGGCCGCCACGGGCAAGGCGTTCGCCGGCGGCTGGTTCCATTCCGGGGATCTGGCCGTATGGCATCCCGACGGCAACATCGAACTGCGCGACCGCGGCAAGGACATCATCATCTCCGGCGGCGAGAACATCTCCAGCATCGAAGTCGAGCAGGCGATCACCGCCCACCCGGCCGTGCTCGAATGCGCTGTCATCGGGATTCCCCACCCGCACTGGGGGGAGCGGCCCAAGGCGTTCGTCACCCTGAACGAGGGCGCCACGGCGACCCCGCAGGAGATCATCGCGTTCTGCCGCGAGCGCCTGGCTCACTACAAGTGCCCGGACACAGTCGAGTTCGGGCCGCTGCCGAAGACCTCCACCGGCAAGATCCAGAAGTTCGTGCTGCGTGACCGCGAATGGGCGGGCCAGGACACGCGAATCGGCCACGCGTAGCACCGGCCCGCCTACGCGCCCGAAACCGGCGTCATCCCCGCCTGGTGTAGGCGGGCCGGTCGAGGATCTGCAGGAGCGTGCTGCACGACGCCCCTGGCGGGAACGCATCTACCTCCTTGTTCCTGCCCCCGTGCGGGACAACGAACAAAAGGCAAGATTCCGCCAGGAGGCGGCCGCCACCGTAAGAGGCTCCAGCCCAGGTGGGAGCGTCGACGATAGTGACGAGGGAACTTGCCGGGTTCTCTTGTCACGTGAGCTTGTCCGGTAGATGGTGGCTCTTGAGGCGCCTGGTGCGCAGGGTCAGGCCGCCAGAAGAACATCGCGGAGGTGTTGCCATGGCAGCTGGCCCGGACGCTTACCACCCGGACGCGCACCACCCGGGTGCGCGCAACTCGAACGCCTACAACAGCCTGTGGCAGGTCAGGACCGATGCCTGGTCCGCCCTGGAGGAGTCGACCGCTCAGCTGGCGCTGGCCGGTGCCCAGCAACGCCCGACCGGGCAGCTCACCGGCACGGTCACCGAGGCCCTGGACATTCTCGCCCCCATCGAGCGATTCTGGGCCTTCCCCGGCATGCAGGCCTTTTACCGGGTACGCCGGCTGTTCGTGACCGGCAAGTATGACCGGTGCGCGACGCTGGTGGCCAGGATCAACCGGACGCTGGCCACGGACTCCTACCGGGGCGGCCAGGCCTGGGACACCGACGCCGAGGACGACACCCATGGCCGCGAGCCGCAGCCGGCCGATCACGCCCGCCCTCAGCGGCCCTACTTCGAGGTCCTGATCGTGGAGGACATGCCCGAGGATGAGGAACGCGCGCTACGCGAGGAGTTCCGCCGGTGGCGCCGCCCCGACGACCAGTTCGTCTACGAGATCGTCGTGGTGCCGAGTTTCGATGACGCGCTGATGGCCGCCAGGCTGAACTTCAGGTTGCAGGCGTGCGTGGTCCGTCGCCGCTTCGCCCATCGATCCCGCCACGACACGTCCTCGCTGCGGCAGTTCGTCAGCCTGCTCGGATCCGACGACCTGATGGACCGCGCTCCGGACGAGCGCGCCCAGGTCCTGGCCCGGTCGCTGGCCAGGATCAGGCCGGAGCTTGATCTGTACCTGATGACCGAGATCGCGGTCGAGGACCTGGCCGGCCGGCTCAGTCATCATTTCCGGCGCATCTTCCATACCCGCGAAGGCTCCCTCGAGCTCCACCTCAGCATCCTGGACGGTATCGCGGCCCGTTATCGCGCGCCGTTCTTCAGCGCCCTGCGCAGCTACAGCCACCGGCCGACCGGAGTGTTCCACGCGCTGCCGGTCTCGCACGGCAAGTCCATCGTGAACTCGCACTGGATCCGCGACATGGTGGACTTCTACGGCCTGGAGATCTTCCTGGCCGAGACGTCGGCCACCTGCGGCGGCCTGGACTCGCTGCTGGAGCCCACCGGACCGCTGCGCGAGGCCCAGCAGCTCGCGGCCCAGGCGTTCGGGTCCCGGCAGACCTACTTCGTCACCAATGGCACCTCGACGGCCAACAAGATCGTCGTCCAGGCGCTGGTCCAGCCGGGCGACATCGTCCTGGTCGACCGGAACTGCCACCAGTCCCACCACTACGGGCTGATGCTGGCCGGTGCCATGGTGACCTACCTGGACGCCTACCGGCTGAACCAGTACTCGATGTACGGGGGCGTCCCCATCACCGAGATCAAGAGCCAGCTGCTGGCCTTGCGCCGGGCGGGCAAGCTCGACCGGGTCAAGATGCTGCTGCTGACCAACTGCACGTTCGACGGGATCGTCTACGACGTCCAGCGGGTGATGCAGGAGTGCCTGGCCATCAAGCCCGACCTCATCTTCCTGTGGGACGAGGCCTGGTTCGCCTTTGCCCGGTTCCACCCGGTCTACCGCCCCCGCACCGCCATGCGGGCCGCCCGCACGCTGGCCGAGATGCTGCGCGTGCCCGAGTACCGCGCCAGCTACAACACGTTCGCCGAGGAGGTCGGCGCGATCGACGCCGCCGCCGACGAGGTGCTGCTGAACCGGCGGCTGCTGCCCGATCCCGCCCGCGCGCGGGTCCGGGTCTACTCCACCCAGTCCACCCACAAGACGCTGACCTCGCTGCGCCAGGGCTCGATGATCCATGTGTGGGACCAGGACTTCAGCCAGAAGGTCGAGGAGACCTTCCACGAGGCCTACATGACGCACACCTCCACCTCCCCGAACTACCAGATCCTGGCCTCCCTGGACCTGGGCCGCCGCCAGGCCGCGCTGGAGGGCTTCGAACTGGTGCAGAAGCAGATCGAGAACGCCATGCGGCTCCGGGACGCCGTGGACCATCACCCGCTGCTGTCCAAGTACATGCACTGCCTGACCACCGCCGACCTGATCCCCGCGGGGTACCGGCCGAGCGGCATCGACCAGCCGCTGCGCTCCGGGCTGCCGAACATGATCGCGGCCTGGGACGCCGACGAGTTCGTGCTCGACCCGTCCCGGGTCACCATCTACATCGGGAACACCGGCATCGAGGGTGACTCGTTCAAGCGGACCCACCTGATGGACCGCTACGGCGTGCAGATCAACAAGACCTCCCGGAACACCGTGCTGTTCATGACCACCATCGGCACGACCCGCAGTTCGGTGGCGTACCTGATCGAGGTGCTGGTCACCATCGCCCGCGACCTGGAAGCCCAGCTGGCCGACATGGGCCCGACCGAGCGCGCCGCCCATGAGCGGGCCGTGCTGCGGCTGACCGCGCCATCGGCGCCGCTGCCCGACTTCAGCGGCTTCCACCCCAGCTTCACCGACGGCCGCGGGCTGCCCACCCGCGAGGGCGACGTCCGGCGGGCCTTCTACCTGTCCTACACCGACAGCTACTGCGAGTACCTCAGGCCCGACGAGGTCGAGCAGCGGGTCGAGGCGGGGGAGCAGGTCGTATCCACCACCTATGTCACCCCCTACCCGCCGGGTTTCCCGGTGCTCGTTCCCGGCCAGGTGTTCAGCCCGCAGATCCTGGCCTTCATGCGCAGCCTGGACACGCCCGAGATCCACGGCTACCGCGCCGACCTCGGCTACCGGGTCTACCTGGACAAGGCCCTGGAGATCGCGGCCACCACCAGACCCGCGCCACCGCCCGACCCGCCGGGCGCCCGGTAAGGGCCGGGCATCGTGTGTAACGACGACAGCCCCGCGGCGCTGGCCGCTTCTGTGCTGCATGACGTGACGCCCGCCATCGAGATCAACCTGGAGCCGGTCGACTCGGTGGTCGTGACCACGCTGATGGACAACGTCACCGACCAGCTGATGCCTGATCAGGGTCCGGCGCGCCGGTCCGGCTTCGGCAGCGGCCCGCGGCGAGCATCCCGGACCATGGCGGACCGTCAGGTGCCCAGCGCGCTGATCGCCGAGCACGGCTTCTCGGTCCTGGTCACGGTGGCCAAGGACGGACGGGAGCACCGGTTCCTGTTCGACGCGGGCACCAGCCCCGATGGCGTCATGCGGAACATGCGTCACCTGGACATTGATCCGGGCAGCATCGAGGCCGTCGTATGCAGCCACGGCCACTTCGACCACACGGCCGGGATCGACGGGCTGGTCCGCTCGCTCGGCCAGGTCAACATGCCGGTCCTGATCCATCCGCACTTCTGGCGTCGGCGCCGCCTTGTCCTGCCCGGCCGTGATCCGCTGGAACTCCCTACCACCAGCCGCCAGGCCCTGGAGGAGGCCGGCTTCGACATCATCGAGGAGGAACAGCCGAGCTTCCTGTTCGGCCGGTCCGTGCTGATCACCGGCGAGGTCGCGCGGACCAGCGGGTACGAGCCGGGCCTGCCGCCGCAGCAGGCCCGGCTGGCCGGCCGCTGGGAGCCCGATCCGCTCGTGCTCGACGACCAGGCGCTGATCGTCAATGTCAACGGCCGGGGCCTGGTGGTCATCACCGGCTGCGGCCACGCCGGCGTGGTCAACATCGCCCGCTACGCCCGCCGTCTGTGCGGAGGTGCGCCGCTGTACGCCTTGATGGGCGGCTTTCATCTGAACGGGCCGTTGTTCGAGCCGCTGATTCCCCGCGTGCTGGCCGAGCTGGCCACGATGAACCCTGGCGTGCTCGTCCCGGCGCACTGCACCGGCTGGCGGGCTCAGCACGCCCTGGCCGCGAGGTTCCCCGCCGCCTTCGTCCCGAACGCCGTCGGCACCAGCTTCTACCTCTGATCGCGCCGGGGAGCCTACTCGACTTCCTTCAGGATGCGCTGCATCTGGTCGAGCCGGTCCCGCAGCGAGTCGACCTGCACGCTGATGTCGGTGAGCCGCAGGTCGACGTGCTCCTGCGCGGTGATCGCCACGTCGCTGAGCCGCCGGAACTCCTCGGCCAGAGCCCGGTACTCCTGGCCGCTGGTGAGCTGCGCCCGGGCTTGCCGCGACGTGCTGAGATACCGCGTCACCGCTAGGACCACGATCAGGGCCCCGACGATCGAGGCGATGCACAGCGCCAGCAGGTCGTTCGGGTTCATCGCCGTGCCTCCGCCTCGAGGTCGATGTCCACATGCAACGTCCGCGCCGCCGTCATGATCGTCTGCGGCGTCAGCCACAAAGTGAACGGCGTTACGTCATAGAACTTCATTGCCTTCCCGTCCTCTGATACTTCGATGTCGGCCGACACCAGCCCGGCCGCCTCCAGCTTGCGCAGGTGAACCTGGAGCAGGGCGCGGCTGATGTCCAGCTCGCGAGCGAGTTGGCTCACGTAGTTGCGCTCTGCCGCCAGGGCCGCGACGACCCGCAGCCGATGCGGGTTGGCCAGGGTCGCGAGTACCCGCACCAGGTCATCGCCGCTCATGTCCGAGATGTCCACGGCGTCCTTTCTAGCATGTGCTATTCAAACTTAGCACATGCCAAAGAGGGCGGCGACTAACGAGAGCTCGGCTAGGGCGAACCCGACCAGAGCAGGGCGAACCCGGTGAGCGCATAGCCGAGCGCGTTGACCGTCGGCTGGATGAAGTTGTCCCGGATGATCTGCACCGCCTCGTGTTCCGCGGCGCTGATCAGCGGCTGCGTGACCGTGGGATTGTGCGTGGCCTGGTAGAAGGCGAGGTTCTGGGCCTGGCCGTAGAGCACCGAGGCGGAGAACTGCGGCTTCAGCAGCGCTCCGCAGCCGAAGCCCGGATACGTCCAGCTGTGGTCGGTGCTGATCACGTGGGACAACGTGTCGTCGACGGTGATGTCGTGCACCGACTGCGGAAGCTGCGGCGGCGGCAGCACGACCGTCACCCTGACCTGGCCCGCCTTGCCGTCGGCGGGGCGGCGCAGGACCTTCAGCCGGTAGTGGCCCGAACCCGGCGTCCACCAGTCCGGCCCTGGGTTCAGGTCAACGGTCGCCGACGCGCGGCCCACCGCGTAGAACGTGCTGGAGTACCAGCACGGCCACAAGCCGATGCTCTTGGAGACCTTGCGGGTGAAGACAAAGTTGAAGTTCTCCGTGCCCAGGGCCGGCCGGGAGATGCCCTCGATCTTCTGCAGCACCCACGGGCCGACATCGGTATCAGTGGTGGAGCCCGCCGCGATCGACTGCCACGGCCAGGCGAACTTGATATCCGGCAGGTGAACGTTGAGCCCGACCAGGTGCAGCGCGGCGCTCAGCGTCGCCACCACCGCGAACGCGATCACCCTCCGGAAGACCAGCGCGGCCACCGCCAGCACGGCCGCCCAGGTGACCCAGCGCCGCACGCGCCACCGCCGCCCGCTCCGGTCTGGGCGGCCTGCCCCGGTGCCGATCATGCGATCGCCGGATAGCTCAGGCGCAGGACCACCGGCACCGCCCCGAACGACGCCCTGAACCGCGTGCCGGGCTTGTCCGGCGCCTCCTCCCCGATGTCGGGCCACCGCATCTTCATGTGCTGCGCGGTCAGGCCCTCCACCGAATACGGGAACGCCATCGCGGACACGCGGTGGGCCTTGAGCAGCCCGCCCCACCGGAAGGCCGCGAACACGTTGGCCAGGTCGCGTACGGACAGCAGCCGCCGCTGCCGCAGGTTGATTCCGTAGACCGCGGCGGCCAGCTCGACGATGTCAGCCGCGCACTGCTCGAGCGCCTCGGCCTTGGTCCGGTAGATCGTCCCGTCGGCGTTCCTGGTGCCCAGCTTCTCGCCGTACACCGGCGATACTCCCGGCTGCGCCTGGCACTGCATCCAGTCGCACGCCGCCAGCAGCTCCCAGCGGACGCCGCTGCTGGCCGCGACATCCTGGTAGACCGGCTTGGCCCGCAGCAGTGGGATCTTCGCCGACGTGACGAAGTCGGTCAGGACCGCGTGCGGCATCGGCGCCGCGTACCGTCTGGTGCTGATCCTGACGTTGCCGGGCCCGGCCCGCAGCGCCTGCCCGCCGATAGGCTCCAGGTGCGCGCTGGTCACGCCCTGCGCCGGCGATGACTTCGCGGCCACGCCGGCGTAGGCATCCAGCCCGGGGATGACCGCCCCGCCCGATCCCTCGGCGTCCGACCCCGGCGCGCGCCCGCTTGGCTGCCCCGCCGGTGGCTGCCCCGCCGGTGGCTGCCCCGCCGGTGGCTGCCCCGCCGCTCGCTGCCCCGCCGCTGGCTGCCCCGCCGCTGGCTGCCCCGCCGCTCGCTGCCCCGCCGCTGGCTGCCCCGCCGGCGGTTGCCGGGCCAGGCCCAGGCCAGCCGCGTTCAGCTGCACCACTCCCGGTATCACGGCGCTCTGGCCCGCTGTCCCCCCGAGCGCCCCGCCCGCCCCGGAACCGCTTGGCGCCGGCCCGGTCTGGCTCGAACCGCTCGCCGCGGCCGCCTCCCGCTGGCTCGAACCGTCCGCCGCGGCCGTGCTCTGCGCGCTCGACGTCCCGGCGTCGAAACGGTACAGGTTGTACTGGCGCATGATCGAGATGAGCGTCGCGCCGTAGTTCGGATCCGTGGCGTAGACGCCGGTCAGGTCGTTGGCGAACGCGTCGGGGGAGCGGCGGTCGGCCATGGCCTGCTGGTACGCCGATCCGGTGGCCAGCAGCAGGCTGTGGTCGTTGATGCTCTGTGCGACGTTGCCGTACACGCGGAACGGCGCGTTCACCGTGACCGCCTGGCCGTTCTCGTACTCCTGCGTCGGCACGGTCACGCTCCCGGCCGGCCCGGTTCCCTTGATCCCGAACAGGTTGTTGTCCTGGGTGGCGAGCTGGCTCTGGCCCCACCCGGACTCATCGATCGCCTGCGCGATGGTGACCGCCGCCGGGATGCCGTACTGCCGCTGCGCGGCCAGGGCGCCCGGCGTGACCTCATTGATGAAGGCCTGCTGCGCCGCCGTGCCCGGGATCGACAGCGTGCTGGGAGCGACCTGGCTCCGGCTGTACCGCGGGCTTGCCGCGGCCGACGAATAGCTGGTGACATTGCCGGTGATCGGCAGCGCACCCGGGATTGCCGCCGTGCCGGTCACGCCCTGACTGGCACTCGCGGCGTCGGGCGGCGCCGGCTGCTTCGCCTGGCTCCCGATCTGGGCCGTGGACCCGAGGGCCAGAGCGGGCGTGGCGGTGCCGGGGATCTCTGCCTGTCCCCCCGCGGACTGGGCCGCGGCGGCCGCGTTCTGGCTGCCGCCCGAGGTCTGACTGACCGTGCTGAGCAGGACGCCGTTGTTGACGAAGCCGGTCACGCCCTGCGCAGCGAGCGGGCCCGCGTACTGGTGGGCGTTGACCGACATGTTCGGCATCGAGTCGCCGCCGATGGTGTACAGCACGCCGCCCGCATACTTCGTGACCACCTCTACATGCCCGTCGAACAGCACCCAGTCGCCCGGCAGCGGGGTATAGCCGTCGCCGAGCGGGTGCCAGCGGTCATGCGCCTGGGCGTCCTGGAGGATGGAGATGACGTCCGGCGACTCGGGGTTGGGGTCGACCCGCGAGTCCACCCAGGCGTGCTCCGGCCAGGGGTACGTCGTGCCGCCGGTCACCCAGCTTTGCTGGCCCGTTGCCTGCGCGCCCGACTCGAGCATGAGGCTGGCGAAGGCCGCACACGACTCGCCATGGTCCACGCCGTCGAGGCTGTCGTTCTGCCAGATCAGCGCCTCCATCTGGGCTGGCGACCGGCTCTGGGCGAGACGCAGGTAGTACTGGGCCGCCTTGACGATCGCAGACCGCAGCGCGCTGTCGCTGGCCGCTGCCGACCGGGTCGGCTTGTTCAGCGCCAGCAGCTTGACCGGGACGCTGGTCGGCGAGGTCAGGTCGGCGGCCGTGCCGTGGGCGAAGGAGATCCCGGTCATCGCCCCGCACGTGCTGAGGCTGACCAGCGCAGTGGCCTGCTGCCACCGCGTCTTCCTCGCGGCCTGCACCCGGACTACCTCCTTCCGCCGTCTACTGCGGCACCCGCGGTACGGTTTGCGTCGCGGCAGCGCGACTAGGCTGCCGATCCGAACAGGCTCTTGAGGATGGCCTGGACCTGCGGATTGCCCGGATCGTTGGCGTTCTGGAACAGCACGCTTGCGTATTGGGCAAAGACAGGTGACGCACCGGAGAACCACTGCTGATAGACATCGGCGACCAGCGCCGCCTGCCCGGCTGGGCTGGTCACCGGCGAGGCACAGATGGCGGGGTATCCCGCGCGCGTGACGACGGCCGCCGACCCGGTGTACTTGGCGCAGTTGGCCGGGCTGCTCTCCAACCCCGGCTGCACCGTCGGCTTGCCGTTGCTGCCCGTCAGGCTCGCGCCGCCGATGATGTTGTTGATGGCCCGGGCCGCTACTTGCAGGCTGTCGATCGGGTTGAACGGGTTGTACGGATGGTGCAGGTTCAGCGACCAGGCCACCTCGCCGCCCTGCGTGCCGGAGATCGGCTCCAGGCCCTGCCGGCCGGTCTTGGTGTCGCTGAAGTTCGGATTGTCGCCGCTGGTCATCAGCGAGAACACCCATAGGACCTGGTTGGTCGCCTTGTCGCAGGCGAAATTGACCTGGTTCGGCTCGGAGGCGACGTTGGCGTTCTGGCACGCCGTGATGATCTCGCTCTGCACTACGGCCACGCTGGGCGGCCACGAGGCGCGCGGCCGGAAGACCGTCATGACCAGCACGGTCACGCCCACGGCCGCTGCCGCCAGTCCGATCGTGATCTTGCGCCCGAGGCCCGAACGGCCCCGCCCCACGCTGCGCCGGCCGTGGTCGATGAGGGCCCGGGTCCGCTCGTCATCCGCGCGAATCCGGCCGGCGGCCTGCGACTGGCTTCGCGCGTCGGCCCGCCGGGCCGAGGTGTGGACCGACGTCCGGGGACCGGCCTGCGATCCGCGGTCGCCCTTGCCCGCGACCCGGCGGAACGACTCGTGCGGCGGGCTCGTGACTGGTTCCGGTTCAGGCTCCTGGTCGGCGAGCGCGCGCTGACGAGACTCGCGCCAGACC
>Ga0335074_10004149_pt1 | contig 19916 bp, 19 predicted proteins | sample Lox_Sample_23_FD_206715 | JGI IMG/M metagenome (GOLD analysis project Ga0335074, IMG submission 206715) | Soil microbial communities from Loxahatchee National Wildlife Refuge, Florida, United States - Lox_Sample_2.3 | ecosystem: Environmental > Terrestrial > Soil > Wetlands | place: USA... | reverse complement strand
GCCTAGACGCGCGAAGATGCCGTCTTGTTGCTGCGTCTCGATCGGCGTCGGATCCGTCGTCCGTGTGAGGTCGACGTCTGGGCCTGAACTGCGCGGCGGCGAGCGAACCCTTGGGAGTCAGCGAGCTTCTGAGAGCCACTGACGGCTACGGGGGCCGGCCGGCGGGCGCCGACTGCGGACCCGGCGGGCTCAGCGTGGTAGAATCCCAGCGGACCGGTATAGGATTAGTGCGATGGCGGTAAGAGCGAAAAAGTCAGCTGGCGTGAAGGTGATTCGCCTTCGCGGCAAGGCGCTTCCGGCCTTCGACAAGGAGGTCGTCTTGGTGCGCGTCGGCAAGTCCAAGCGGCCGCCGAGATTCGTGAACCGGTCGGATGAGGCCGAGGTGATCGTCCGAAAATTGGGAAAGGCCCTGAGCAAGCCCGGCATCAGCAAGCAGGTAGTCTTTCGCGCTCATACCCCGGGGAGGGTCTTTGCATACTCAGCCTATCCTGAGGACGTCACAAAGGTCGTGCGCGAAGCTGCTGATGGAACTCGGACGGTCGGCCGCGTGGTCGGCGGCAAGTTCAGAGCGGAGTGACCAGGCTCAGGCGCCCGCCGGAGCTGATGAAGCTGCTGGACGAGGCGATACACGGCGAAAAGAAGCCGGCTGCGTTCGTCCTTGCTGGTCACAATGGCAGCGGCAAGTCGACCCTCTGGTATCAACGCTTGGCGGCGCAGTTGCAGGTTCCGCTGGTCAATGCGGATCGACTCACGGCCTCCATTCTTCCGCCTCCCGATCCACAGACGTCGAGGCTACCGCTCTGGGCACAACGGCTCCGCGACGACGACGAGCGCTGGCAGCTGCTGTCCCAGGAGGGCGTCAGAGCCTTCATATCGCTGGTCATGGAGCAGCGAATGCCGTTCGCGTTCGAGACCGTTTTCTCGCATTGGCGGGCGCTGCCTGACGGGGCCCATGAATCGAAAGCAGACATCATCAGGACGCTGCAACAGGCAGGGTCCTCGTGGTGCTGCTCTTCGTCGGTTTGTCCTCGGTCGAGCTGTCAATGATGAGGGTGGAGACTCGCAAGGAACAAGGTGGCCACGGCGTTCCGTTGAACAAATTGCAGCAGCGATTTCCGCGAACCCAGCACGCTGTCGGATATGCCGCTCCCTTGGCGGATATGACTCTCATGTTCGACAACAGCCGTTCGCTCGAGAAGGCATTTGCACTGGTCCGGGCGCAGCGCGGTGATGAAGTGCTCTTCGATTGCCGAGATTCGCGCTATTCCGTGGAAGCAGAACTCCGGGCCATCTCTGCGGTATGGCTGGATAAGGTCGCCGGAAGCCTTGCTTCGGCCGAACTCGGTGGCAAGACGCTGCGAGGACGATCAAAGTCCAAATGACCCTGGCGCGCCGTCGCGAGCCGCCCGGTAGCAGCCGTGGCGACAACGGACGGCGCCGTCAGCCTGTGCAGATGGCGGAGGGGTACCTATCCGGGTATCTTCGCCAGTGCACAGTCGGAAATTACTGAGCATTCAAACGCTTACGACGAGCCTGCGATCCCTACACGGCCGCGTAGCGCCTGGTAAGCTTGGTCAAACGCTATTCTCATCTTGTGATCGATCACAAAGCCAAAGTCATCGAGAAGATGGTGGCGGCGAAGGGGCTGTGAGATCTCGCGGCGACTCCGCGAGAGCGCCGGCTGGCCAATGGGCACTATGAACCGAAAGTTGCCGTTCGCGAATGACGGCTAACCGATCGGTCGACCACAGGCCGCCCGATTCGGGAGTACCTGCAATCGCGCTGCCCTTACGTCGGGCATGGGAGCACATATGAACGGCACTTCCGTCAAGAGCATAGGCCTACTCGTCGCAGGCTTTACTGCGGGGTTGCTGGTCTCTCGACTCCCAAACGCTACTGCCGCGAGGCACTCGGTCACCACTGATCTTGCACAAAGGAAGTTCATGGTGTCTATCGATGAGATACGACAGAACTTCGCGTTCGGCGACCTGTTCGTCGGCCACTACGTCAAGACGGTGACCATGTCCGACGGAACTACTCGCCGGATAGAGCTCACCCCAATGGTTCATAAGGGCATGCAGGTTGTCGAGTTCAAGGACAACAGGGGCGTTAGTTACATGGGGCTCAACGGCGTAACCACGAATGGCACGCTCATGGTGCAGGTTCGCGACCTCGATACCATGCTCGCGCTGGCCAAGGCCGAGGGCTGGCCTTCGGCACCGTCGAGTAGCGCATTTCCAATCACCAAATCCGGCACATCAAACTAAGTTCTCCCGCAGCCGTCCGCTTTATGGGAGCCCAAGATTGAGTCCTGTGATGTCGCTTTCGGCGAACCTCCAGGACGCAGCCGCCAGAGAGGGACATTTTGCACACGATCGTCCCTCTTGTGGGCCTCAATGGCCCACGGTTCTTTTTTTGCGGGAGCATACTCGCGAGTGGAGTAAACTAGCAGCCGAGGTAATGGGCGGGAGGGCAAAATGACGCTCATCAAATTCATACGGGGAGCTGCGGCTCACAGCGTGGCGATGTTAATCGCCTTCGGCCTATCCGCCGCACCGGCGCAGGCCGGCTATATCGTGACGCTCCTGCAGCAGGGGAGCAACGTCGTCGCTATCGGAAGCGGATCAATCAACCTGGGCGCGCTTACGCCAAGTTGTCCTACCCACTGCCTCACTAATGCCGGGGTAAATCCAATACTCGGAACGATTAGTACCGGGGCCAGTACCTCGCCTGTGAATGCACTGCCCAGCCTTTCCTACGCCGGGATCACCGGACCAACGAGTTTCGGGAGTGGTGGCATAACGTTTCCCAACATCGGTAGCGGAGACAACGTCGCGATCGACGGCAGTCATGAAATGCTTTCCGTGCCCTTGGACTATGTCTCCGGAAGTGCCTTGTCCGACAGCTCCACCTACTACTCCCAGACATTCAGCAGCCTCGGCGTAACGCCCGGCTCCTACGTATGGACGTGGGGAGGTGGGGCGACCGCGGACAGCTTCACGCTTGACATCGGTTCAGTGCCCGAGCCAAGCAGCGCCCTGCTGTTCGCGCTGGGTCTGCTGATACTGGCGCGCGGCGTGGCGCCGTCAGCGCATCGAAAGCGACGAGCACCAGCAAAGTCACAACATCTTGTGCCCAAGACTTGGAGCTGACGATAGTTCCTATCGCGATCCGGTGGCCTCGATAATCGCTTTTCGTCGACTACAGCGCTAGCCGCACGGAAGCGGCGGAAGCTGTAGCGGCATCACCAAGGTGCAGGGTCATGGGCGTCGTGCTTCCTCACCAGCTCCGTACGATCGATACCAAGGCACGCAACGCGACGGTTCCTGGCGGTAGAGCTCGCGCAAAAACTCAAATAGCGCCAGAGCTTGAGGTCTACAGCCAAGCGATAAGTGGAGAGTCAATCGTGTTCATTCGCGAGGACGGGGAGCACACGCCGCTGTGGCGACCTGCAAGGGTGTGTCAAGTCGCCCGCAGCGCTTCGCTGACGGGTATCCGCGCCGATCGGATGGCTGGCGTCAAGCCGCCAATCAACCCCATACACAACGCCCAGATAATCCCCAGCAGCGCCAGGGACGGGCTAACGGCCAAATGGAATTCGAACCCGAAGGGACTCGCCGCTCGGCCGTTGAAGAGGAGCCATGCGAGCGCCGCGCCAATCAGGGCGCCGGGCACTGAGAGAAGAATGGCCTCTGATAACGTCGCAGCCATGACTGGCGCGCCGCTGAATCCGATCGCGCGCAAGGTGGCGAGTTCCCGCCTCCGGTTGTCCACGAGCGCGTAAAGGGAGTTGGCCGCACCGATCGTGGCTGCCACTGCCAGTATGGTGCCCACGAAGTAGCTGACGAAATTCAGTATTCCGTTGATCTGCCGCACGCCGGCCGCGGCGAGTTCCGCTTCGTGCTCGAGTCTGACAGGCAGCAGTGGGTTGCCCTTGATCGCGTTCGAAAGCTCGTCAAAAGAAGTGGGAGATCGCATCATTACGTCGACTTGGTTGTAGCTGCTGCGTTTGAAGGCGGAGAGGACTGTATCCAGATCCGCGTAAACAAAGCAGCTTCCCGTCGTGTGCCCAAGGTCGAAGTTTCCTACGACGAGCCACTCGACGCCTTGCATCAGCGGCCTGTCTCCGAGGCTGAAATCCCGGTACTGGTGCGCGCAAGCGTTGCTCGCGATGAGTTCGCGCAATCCAGGTCGAAACATGCGGCCTGCGGTCAGGTGCAGCTCGGGTGCGTAGTCGGTGAGACGTGCGCCCGCGCCGGTCAGGGGGAAGCCGACCAATTGGCCAGATCCCTTCCTCCTGGCCGACACGAACACCGACACTTCCGGCACGGCGATCGGTTGCCCGCGCGAATTGCGTCGTATTCCGGGAAGTTCCTCTATCAGCCCCGCTACGTCCTTCGAGATGTTGCTTTGCTCGGGTCCCACCGCGCCGGCGCTCAGTACGCTCGCCCGGTCTGGGCGTACATTCCCCATGGCCGCCCGTCGAGCGCCGACCCCCATGGCCAGCATGGAGACCAGTACGCCCACGGCACACGTCACACCGATAACCGTGGTACACGCCATTCCCAAGTTCTGCGGCAAGCCTAGCAGGTTCATGCGCAGGAGCATCCCGAGCTGTTTGAGGAAATTCATCCGGGCTCTACCGTCCGGCCAAGGCGTCCACGATGTTGAGCTTTGCTGCGCGCAGCCCCGGCACGCTGACGCTCATGAGAGCCACCAGCACAGCTCCGAGGATGCCGAGGCCCACGACCACCATCGGCATCGAGAGTCCAGCGATGTATTTCGCGGCAAGCGGAAACGCAAGCCAAGCAAGCGCGAGACCCGTAACGGAGGCGGTGATGCACACGAGCAAGGCCTCGGCCGCGACAAGGACAAACACCGTCCCGTTGCCGAAGCCGAGTGTCTTCAGTACTGCGAGCTCGGGCGTGCGCTCGCGAACCGTCTGCATCATCATCGTGGACGTCGAGAACACCACAGCCGCCAGCACCGCGCTGAGGATCCAGCGGATGGCGAAGTTCAGATCCCCGAGTGACTCCAAAGCCTGCTGCGAGCGCTCTCTGAACGAAGAAGTTTGCGTTGGGCTCGCCGAATTGGCGAATGTGCGATCGATAGCATCGCTCACTGTGGCCGCCTGCTTCGGATCCGATGCGATTGCGTAAAAGTGGTCGACCGTCCCCTTGTCGAGCGCTCGCGCCTCATCAAGATAGGAGTAGTTGGCGACGACCAGGCTGGCCTCGCCACTCTCGTGATCGGAGAACATCCCCACGATATCGAAGGTCCAGGTCGTCGATCCGTTGGTCTGGACGGTGCTCGTGGTGAGCGGAATCTTATCCCCGATGTGCCAACCGTATTTCCTGCCGATATCCGCGGTGATCAATATCCCGGTTCGAGTCTTGCGGAGGGCCTCGAGGGCCTTCGGCTGAATACTGAAGATCCGTGGCGCGACCGTCCGGAAGAAATCGCTCGGCGGGATAGCGAGCACGTAAACGGACTGGGTCGGCTTCTGGTAGTACGTGAGCATGCCGTCGGCGAACGAGGCGGTTTTTACGCCAGGAACCGATTCAAGCTGGTTCAGCTCGGCGATGCGCAGGCGCGGCCCGCCGACCACGGCGGGACCGATGTAGAGTACGTCCGCGCGGACATCGGCGATTGCCCTATCCATGCCGATCTTCATCCCCTGCAGAACTCCGAAGAGCACGAACGCAACGCAGACCTGAAGAAAAATCAGCGCCGTGCGCACGGGCTTGCGACACATTCCGGACCAGATCAGCGGCAGGTATTTCAAGCAGCAGTTCCGCGTGCTAGCACATTACAATTCGCATGAGCTCGACTCTGGAAAATGCGCAACCGCCCGGGTAGTCGTCGATACGCAAGTCAGCCTCAAAAGCGATCGACGTGCCATCATAGCGTCCCCAGTTCCAAGGATTCTAGCGCCGTCGTTCCGTACGACCGCCACCGACGTCTAATTGTTCCGGCTCTACCTCAGCTCGGTGCATCTGGGTGAGCGCACTAATGGGCAAGGCAGCCTGGGATGTGCGGGCCCGGATATTCGCGCGAGAAGCGCTTCCTGAATGGACAACGCTCGTGGGCTGGAATGTGGGCTGGAATGTGAGTGTGGGAAACGAGACAGGATAGCCTTTCGGCGGCTGTTTGAATCAAACTTTGAGCGGAAATACTCAGCCCTTGGCCTGGATCGGTTCCGACCAGAAAGTGCGGTTGGGTGGCGCGGAGCGGTTGCGCGCTCGTCTGGCAGGACATCTAACCACAATGCGACGACATACCTTGTTGCGCAGAGTTTTGGTGTGCGGTAACGTACGCACGCTGGAGAACTGGGAGCAGGGCCGGGCCAAGCCAAATGCGCAAGCGGCACTGCTCATTCGCCTGGTGCAGCGCTATCCCGATACAGTACGGCGTCTCGCGCAGATCTGAGGACTTCGAACTGCACACCATGCTGCTCGTTTGGGTCCGGGATTCCGTAGCGTCTGGGCAAGTCGTGCCGTGTTGAGGCCGCGCTGTACGCGGCGCGAGCTGGGAAGTCTGTGCGCTAACATACCTTGGACATAGAGACAGCCTTCATCCTGCTGTTCGTGGTGGCCACGGCCGTCGCCATCGCCGCCCGGCGGGTACGTCTGCCTTACACCGTGGCACTGGTGTGCGCCGGTCTCGCGCTCGGGGCGCTGCACTGGTTTCCGGCGCCGCATCTGACCAAGAGTCTGCTGTTCTCGGTGTTTCTCCCCGGGCTCATCTTCGAGGCGGCCTTCCACATCGATGCGCGCGAGCTGCGCGAGAACTGGATGACGATCCTCGTGCTCGCCGTTCCTGGAGTCATCGCCTCGACGGCGCTGGTGGCGCTGGCTCTCGCACCGGTCGTCGGTCTGCTGCGGTTCGCGCCGGGCTTTGACTTCAGACACGCGCTCGTGTTCGGAGCGTTGATCTCGGCGACCGATCCGGTTGCGGTTGTCGCCCTGTTCCGCACTCTTGGGGCGCCCAGGCGGCTGGTGACGCTCCTCGATGGGGAGAGTCTGCTCAACGACGGCACCGCCATCGTCTTCTTCACGCTGACCCTGTCGCTGCTCTCCGGCTCGGCCGTCACCGCGAGTCAGCTCGGACTGCAATTCGTCTCGATCGTCGGCATGGGTGCGGCGATCGGGGCGTTGATCGGCATTGCGGCCTCTCTGCTGATGAAGCAAATCGACGACCCGATGATCGAGATCACCGTCACGACGATCGCCGCCTACGGGTCATTCGTCTGCGCCGAGACGCTGCACAGCTCGGGAGTGATCGCGGCCGTGGTGGCCGGCACGCTCTGTGGGAACGTCGGTGCCCGCACAGGCATGTCCGCCTCGACGCGGGTTGCCTCGGCAACCTTCTGGGAATACGTGGCTTTCGCCCTCAACTCCATCGTGTTCCTACTGATCGGCCTCGAAGTCCACCTGTCGGTGTTACTCAGCTACTGGCTACCGATCCTGGTGGCGTACCTGGTCGTGACGTTGGGGCGGGCGTTGGTGATCGTGCTCGGGCGCGCGCTGCTCGGGCTCACCCGTGAGCGGTTCCCGTGGCGCTGGAGCGTGGTGCTCACCTGGGGCGGGCTGCGCGGGGCGCTGCCGATGGTGCTCGCGTTGAGTCTTCCCGACGACCTCGCGTACCGCCAGCTGATAGTGTCGATGACCTTCGGCGTGGCGGTGTTGTCGATCCTGGTGCACGGCCTGACGATGTCGACGGTGCTGAGGCGCCTCGGGATCGTGCACGAGGCGGCCGGGCGCATCGCTTATGAGATCGACAGCGGTCGGGTACAGGCGGCGGCCGCTGCGCTCGGGGAGCTCGATCGGATGGCTGGGCTGCATCTGGCTGCGCCCGAGATCCTGAGCGGGCTGCGTGAAGAGTATCGCCGCGTCATCGCGAGCGCCGAGCAGGAGCTGACCAAGCTCGCCGTCGATACCCAGGAGCTTTACCGGCGGGATCTGCTCCGGATCCGGCGGCGCCTGCTGGCAGCCGAGCGCGATCAGGTGATGCGGGCATTCGAGCAAGGAGCGCTCGGCCGCACCAGCCAGGAGAAGCTCCTCGCCGATATCGACGCCCGCACGCTCGGGCTGGAATCTGATGTGCAGCTGCCGGCCGAGAAAGGCGAGAGAACCGATCCATCATCCAGCTGAGTCGATCCTCGTCGCAGCTTCCCGGCCAGTACGCTGGCCATGATGGGCACGATCGACGAGTCGGCCCCTACCGACATGAATGATGTCGCCACCCAACCTTCGGCACATCTGACGGGCATCGCGGCGCCTTCAGGCCGCCGTACCCTGCAACGCGGCGCCGACCATCTGCGCGCGCACGACCGGAAGACTGCCGGGATGATGCTCCTGGATGTAAGCGATGAATTTCTCACGGATCTCACAGCGCAGGTCCCAGGATTTCGAGGAATCTTCCGACGTGGCCAGCACCCGCAGCTGCATGGTTTTCTCGCTTGTGTCGGTGACCTGTAGGTTCCAGAAGCGGCGGTCCCACAGCGGGCTCGCCTCGATGATCTGCTTGAGCGCCTTGCGGCCCTCCGTGAGAGGAAACGAATAGTCGACCCACACGAACACCGACCCCAGCAGCTGGGCCGAGTTGCGCGTCCAGTTCTGGAACGGTTTCTCGACGAAGTAGGTCAGCGGCAGCACCAGCCTGCGGTCGTCCCAGATGTGCACTACCACGTAGCTGAGGGTTATCTCCTCGACCCGACCCCACTCGCCCTCGACGATCACCACATCGTCCTGGCGTATCGGCTGGGCCAGTGCGATCTGGAAACCGGCAATCAGGTTCGCCAGCGTTTTCTGGCCCGCGACGCCGGCGATGACCCCCATGATGCCCGCCGAAGCGAGCAGACTGGTGCCGACGTGGCGCACCTGCTGGAACAGCATCAGGATGCATGCCACGGCAAACAGCCCCAAGGCGACGTAAGCGACGCGCCCGAGTACGTGCACCTGGGTGTACAGTTTGCGCGCGCTCAGGTTGTCGGAGGCGGTGATGTCGAACCGCAGCAGAAGCGCTCGCTCCGCGGTCTTCACGGCCTGGAACAGCACGACGGTGATTGCCACAATCAGCAGCACGCTGCTGCCCTTGGCGGCGACGCCGGCGTAGGCGGACGGCAAACCCAAGATCGGCAACGCGAAGATCGCGGCGAGTACCGGCAGGATCACACGCAGGCCGCGGCCGAGCAGCGGCACGAGCAGATCATCGAGTCGGCTGCTGGTGCGCGCGGCCCAAGCGGACAGCTGCGCCTCCAGAGCGCGTGTGAAGCGTAAGCAGAACCAGAGCGCCACCGCAAATATGCCGAGGTTGAGCAGCGTATGGAGGAAGTCGAGGATCACGCCCGTCCCCTGTGGCGATGGCAACGATACCAGCAGGGGCGCCAGGGCAAGGTAGCCGCCGCAGATCCAGATCAGCAGGTACAGCGGTCCACCGAGCGCGCCGAGCGTGTGATGGCGCAGCTTGGCCGCGGGCGCGGAGGATTTGCGTGTGCGGCGGATGATGGCGGCCGCGGTGGCGTTCGCGATCAGTATCAGTATCACCACGGCGCCGCTCAGCGCGAGATTCGCCCAGGTGACGGCACCCAGTACGTGTGCATTCATGCGCGGTCCAAACAGTGCGGACATCCAGTCGTGCCATACCGCCATCAAAGCGCCGTCGAAGTCTCTCATTGCAGTGACCTCCAGCCCGAGCTCTGTCATCCCGAGAATAGCGGCAATTGTGTACCCAGGTCGCGGATTTCGGCACGCCGCTGTCAGCGGACATCGGAAAGCAGCTCTGCACCTTGCAGTCCGAGTCGGCTCGACAGCTCACGCCGCTCAGCTTCCCGACAATGCTTTCTGGAACTGCGTGCTCTGCAACATGGAGCTCACGGTGTTGACGATCGCGTCAGAGAGGACCTCGTAGTAGTCCTCCAGCTCATAGGATCGTCCGAATCGCTTTGCCTCTCCGGAAGCGGTGCCGCTCCAGAGCACTTTCCCATCCCGGCCCACCACAGTCAGGTGGACTGCGACCTCGGATCGGTAGAGCGAAGTCTCCCTCACGAAGAATTGCGTCACCTCGCCCTTGATCGTCACTGTGCCGCTGCTGTCGACCGTCTTCAGGCCGGCGCTATCGAAGAGCTCACGCATGTGCGTGCTCACGAACGACCCGACGTCATCGCGCGTCGTCACGGGCTTTGGCTTCTGATCCTCGCGATTCTCCCCGATTGCCTTCCTGTCGGCGCGCAGGTCGCGGAAAGCATCGAACTGCACTGGCGCCTGCGACATTTCCGTGGCGCCAAGCCGTAGATCCGAAGTAGGTCGCCATTTCAGGGGCACATCGAGAAGCAAAGCCGCGTGGGCCTGTATGCCGAAGGTTGCCGCAATGACAAGAAGAAGGATTCGAGCGCGCATGGCGGATCGGTCTCCGATTGCAGGTGGAGGCGGGTGGAATCATACGATGCTCAGGGGTTACCGTCCTAACGTTCGAGCAGCAGGGCAACGTGGAATCGGTGCTCTATCGCGGGGGGCGGTCGCACAGCAGTGCGCGGCGCCCGTTCGGCGGCGTTGTTGTCGGCCTCGAGTCGACTCTCAGGCCGGCCCGCGCGAGATTGCGGTGAGGATTCCGGCGAGGATGCGGGTCGGGCTCGGCGGGCATCCCGGCACGGCCACATCCACGGGGATGACGTTCGATACCCTTCCGCGGCAGGCCCGGTCGGATCCGGGACGTGCACCGCTCTCACCGAAAATGCCGCCCGAGCAGCCGCAGTCCCCGATGGCGACGACGAGCTTCGGGTCGGGCGTCGCCTCGTAGGTGCGCTTGAGCGCTGCCTCCATGTTCGCGCTCACGGGACCGGTGACGAGCAGCAGGTCCGCGTGGCGCGGGCTCGCGACGAAGCGGATATTGCACCCTTCCAGGTTGTAGTAGGGATTGTGGAGGGCCTGGATCTCGAGCTCGCAGCCATTGCAAGAGCCGGCATCGACATGCCGGATGCAAAGCGCCCGCCCCAGGATCGCCGCAGTGCGCGCATCGAGCGCGCGCCGCAAGCGCAGCAGCTCATCCGTTGCCGGCGCCGCCTCCGACACGAGGCCGATGGAGCCGATCTTGCGCAAGGTCCTCAACATGACTACAGGTCCACCCCGCTGTAAGTGAGGTTGAAGGATTTGTTGATGAGCGGAAAGTCGGGCACGATGTTGCCGATGATCGCGTGCTCGAGTGCCGGCCAGTTCTGCCAGGAGGGGTCGTGTGGATGGCAGCGACGGATCGAGCCGCCGGGCCCCGCCTCGAGGGCGAGGAATGCCGGTCCCCGCCAGCCTTCGATGAGACCGGCGCCGAAGGCGCCGGCGGCGGGCGCTTCGATGGGAACGACATGGGCGCCCGAGGGCAGCTCGCCCAGAATGCGCGCGAGCAGCCGACCCGATTCCTGAAGCTCATCGAAGCGGACGCTCACCCGCGCAGCCACGTCTCCTCCGCGCTGCAGCATTTTCGCGGGCGCCAGCTCCTGGTACGGAGCGCACGGAAGGTCCACGCGCGCATCGAGCGACTGTCCGCTCGCCCGCCCCACGAGACCGAGCACCCCGAGCCGAGCCGCGAGCTCCGGGGCCACGCAGCCCGTCCCGGTGAAACGATCCCGCAGCCCGGAATGCTCGTCATAAATGGTGCGCAGCTCGGCGGATTCCCGGCAAACGCTGGCGACGGTGTCGGCGAGGGCGCGGCCAGCCGCCGCCGACAGGTCGCCGGCCGTTCCGCCCGGAACGATGGCATCGAGCAGGTATCGCTGTCCGAAAGCGGCACTCACGCCCCGCAGCAGATCCTCCTTCAGGCGGGAGAACTGCGTGAGCCCGAAGGCGAATCCGGCATCGTTCCCGAGCGCGCCCAGGTCACCCAGGTGATTGGCGATTCTCTCGAGCTCGAGGAATGCCGCTCGCAACCACACCGCGCGCCGGGGGATGAGACAACCGCTCATCGCCTCGAGCGCCTGACAGTAGGCCCAGGAGAACGCCACTGCGGAATCCCCCGATACGCGGGCGGCGAGCCGGTGCGCCTCGAGGATCGGCAGCTCGGTAAAGCGCCGCTCGATCCCCTTGTGCGTGTAGCCCAGCCGCTCTTCGAGGCGGAGCACCTTCTCCCCGACCACCGAGAAGCGGAAATGGCCGGGCTCGATGGTGCCGGCATGCACCGGCCCGACCGCGATCTCGTGCACGCCTTCCCCCTCGACCCGTACGAAGGGGTAAGCCGCATCGTGCCGCAGCCAGAAGCGTCGGTCCGGGTCGCTCGATCTGACACCTGAGATGTCGAACGCCGCCCGCTGCATGCGCGAGGCAGCGGGGAAGATGCCTTCGAGTCCCGGGTAATGGTCGAGCTCGCCGGAAGGCTCGACAGACATCTCGATGATGAGCACACCGGGCTCCGTCAGGTACGCTGCATACACCGCCGCCTCGCCCGTCACGCCCGACTCGCCCGAGCCCCAGAGCGAAAGGAGCCTGCCGCCCGCTGCCGCGACATCGTGCGCCGACCGCAGCCAGTCCTCACCGCTCACTCCCAGTCCTCGCGCCGAAGGCGCGCCCCGCAGCACTCGCGCGCGGTCCCACCAACGCCTCACCGGCATGGCCGAGACCCCCGGGACGCCACGCTCGCCACCTCAGTGCCCTCCGATGAGGTGGGCCGCCGCGCGATACCAGTCCGCCAGATAAGGCGGGATGTAGAGGCCGAGCAGCAGGACGATCGTCAGATGCGTGAATACCGGCAGCAGCGCCGGCGCGTGCGGGAGCCGGCGCATGTTGGTCTCGCCGAACACCATCGGCTGCACGCGGCCGAAAATTGCGGCGAACGCCACGCCGAGCGCGGCGAGCAGAATGGGCGTCGCCCAGGGCTGCTCGCGCATGGCCGTGGTCAGGATGAGAAACTCGCTGGCGAACACTCCAAAGGGCGGCATGCCGAGAATCGCGAGCGAGCCCATCATGAGTCCCCAGCCCACCGTTGGCGAGACGGTGATGAGGCCACGGATGTCGTCCATGAGCTGGGAGCCCGCCTTCTGGGCCGCGTGGCCCACCGTGAAGAAGATCGCGGACTTCGTGAGTGAGTGCACCGTCATGTGCAGGAGCGCGGCGAAGTTGGCGATGGGGCCGCCCATCCCGAAGGCGAAGGTGGCGATGCCCATGTGCTCGATCGACGAGTAGGCGAAGAGGCGCTTGATGTCCCGCTGCCGCCAGAGGAACAGCGCCGCGAGCACCACCGAGAGGAGGCCAAAACCCATCAGCATCCGCGCCGGGAGCTGCGAGTGGAGCGACCCCTCCACGAGCACTTTGCAGCGCACGACCGCGTAGAGGGCGACGTTCAGGAGCAGGCCCGACAGCACTGCCGAGATCGGTGTCGGCCCCTCCGCGTGCGCATCGGGCAGCCAGTTGTGAAGCGGCGCGAGGCCGACCTTGGTGCCGTAGCCGACCAGGAGGAACACGAAGGCAAGGGCGAGCACCGCCGGCTCGAGCTGGGATTTGACCGCATCGAGATGCGTCCACAGTAGCGCGGTCACGCCCTGCGATCCCAGCACCTTCTCGGCGGCGAAGTAGAGGAGGATCGTGCCGAAGAGCGCCTGGGCGATGCCGACGCCGCACAGAATGAAATATTTCCAGCCGGCCTCGAGGCTGCCCGGCGTGCGGTAGAGCGTCACCAGCAGCACCGTCGAGAGCGTCGCGCCCTCCATCGCCACCCACAGCAGCCCCATGTTGTTGGTGGTGAGCGCGAGCAGCATGGTGAAGGTGAAGAGCTGGTACATGCTGTGATAGAGCCGCAAACGCCCCGGAGTGATCCGGCCGTGGGCGGCCTCGATGCGCATGTAGGGGCGGGAGAAAAGCGCGGTGGTGAGCGCCACGAATGCCGTCAGTGTCACCAGGAACACGTTGAACGGATCGATGAAGACCTGCTCGCGCCAGAGAAGCAGGTCGCCGTGGCGGATCACCCGCGCGGCGAGCGCGCAGGCGGCGAGGAAGGTCCCGAGACCGAACGCGGCGTTGATCTCGGGCGCATCCCGGCGCGAACCGAGGAGCCCGAAGAGCGCTGCCCCGGCGAGCGGCAGACCGAGCAGAAAGAGGAGCTCCACGCTAGTTCCGCTCCTTGAGCGATTCGAGGTGGTGCAGGTCCAAGCTGTCGAACTGCTCGCGGATCTGGAAGAAGAACACGCCGAGCACCAGCATGGCGACCAGCACATCGAGGGCGACGCCGAGCTCGACCACCATCGGCATGCCGTAGGTGGCGCACATCGCACCGAAGAAGAGGCCGTTTTCCATGGAGAGAAACCCCACCACCTGCGACATGGCCTTGCGCCGGGTGATCATCATGAGGAAGGCGAGCAGCACGACGCTGACGGCGATGCCGATCGCGCCGCGGGTGGCGGTGCTCGCGAGTTGGGTGATCGGCTGTGCGAGCCCGAAGGCGAACACGACGACGAGCAGCCCTACCAGCATCGTGCCGGTGACGTTGAGCAGCGGCTCGGTGTCCCAGTAGACCTCGAGCCTGCGGATGAGCCGGTGCAGCAGCCAGGGCAGGAAGATGACCTTCAGGGCAATGGTGAGGGCGGCGGAGAGGTAAAGATGTCCTTCACCCGTCCGCCACGCGACGAGGAGCGTCGCTGCCGCCAACGCCCCGCCCTGGATGGCGTAGAGGTTCACGAGCGAGACGATGCGTCGCTGGGAAAGCATGGCGAACGAGAGCAGCAGCATGAGGGCCGCACAGGCGTCGAGGAGCTGCTGATCGACGGGTATCCGGGACATCACCCTCGAGCTCCCAACATCACGTGCACCAGCAGACCGAGCACCGCAAAGAGGTAAGCGGTCGCCAGGAACTCCGGCGCGCGCATGACGCGCAGCTTCGCCGAGACGGTCTCGATGAGTGCGAGCCCGCCGCCGGCAAGCAGCAGTTTCACCGCGAGCGCCGGAATGGCCACCATGAGGCCGACGGGTCCGATGTGCCCCGTGGCCACGCCCCAGGGGATGAAGAGCGCGAAGCCGATGCAGGCGTAGTTGAAGAGCTTGAGCGCCGCGCCCCACTCCATGAGAGCCAGGTGCCGCGCCGAGTACTCGAGCAGCATCGCCTCATGGATCATCGTCAGCTCGAGATGGGTCGCGGGATTGTCCACGGGAATGCGTGCATTCTCCGCAAGCAACACCAGCGTGAAGGCGACGGCGGTAAAGGCGAGCGCGGGGTTTAGACCCAAGGTCTGGGTTGCAAGGTGCTCGGTGATCGCGGGGAGCGCCGTGCTCGCAGAGAGGAGGGATGCGACGAAGATGACCATCAGCAGCGCCGGTTCCGCGAGAAACCCGACCATCATTTCCCGGCGCGCACCTAGCGTTCCGAAGGCGGTGCCGATGTCCATCGCCGCTAGGGCCATGAACATGCGAGCGGTCGCAAAGAGCCCGACGAGTGCAATGGCGTCTGCCGATACGACGAGCGGCAGACGGGTGCCCATCGACGGGATGATGGCGGCGGCAAGCACCATGGTGGCGAAGACTACGTAAGGCGCTGCGCGAAAGAGCTGGGAGGCGTTCTGCGCGATGACGGCGTCCTTGTGAAAGAGCTTGCGGATGTTTCGGTAGGGCAGCCACAGGCTCGGGGCGCGGCGGTTCTGCAGCCAGGCGCGACACTGGTTTACCCAGCCGAGGAAGATCGGCGCCGCCGCGAGCGCGGCCACGATCTCGAGAAGCTGCGTGAGCCAATCCGCGGGTCTCATGCGAAGAGCGCCAGTGCGAGCAACACGAGCAACGTCACGAAGCTGTAGAGCAGATACACCGAGATCCGCCCCTGCTGCAGGAAAGCGACGGCGTTGGCGAAGCGTTGCACCGAGCGCCCGAGCGGCTCGTACACCGTGCCCCAGAGCCGGTCCCGGATCGCGATTCGGTAGCGGGGCGAGCGATCGGAGGGTGCCGGCAGCTCCCGCTCGATCTCAAAGAACGACTGGAAGATGTTGCGGATCGGCTGACCGAAGCCCTCTGCCGTGTCCTGCATCCGGGCGTTGAGCGGCCCAAACCCGCAATCCCACACGCCCGCCCGCCGCACGCGTTGGTGGTACGCGAGTCGCACGCCGAGCACGGTCAGGGCCACCACCGCCGCGGTGGCCAGGAGGAAAACGAGCGGTCCGTAGGAAACGGGCCGGCCAGGCACGGGCGCCAACAGCCACCACTGCGAGGCGGACTGCGGCACCGCCGCGCCCACGAGCTGGCGCGTGACGGCTGCGAGCGCGGCGACGACCTGCAGGGGAAGGAGTCCGAGCAGCACGCAGCCGAGGGCGAGCCAACTAAGACCTAAACGCTCCAGCCGGCCGCAATCGTGAGCGTGCGCGAGCGAGAGCTCGCGCGGCTGACCGAGGAAGATGACGCCGAAGAACTTGACCATGACATAACCGGCGAGCGCGGCGCAGAGCGCCACCAGCGCCGTTCCCATCGGGATCAGGAGGTTCACGAATTCATGGGGCACACGATCCGCGAACAGAAACGACTGCAGCAGCAGCCACTCGGATACGAAGCCGTTGAGGGGTGGCAGCCCCGCAATCGCGAGCACGCCGATGAGCGACAGCCACGCGACCCACGGCATGCGGTGCATGAGGCCGCCCAGGCGGCCGAGGTTCCGCTGCCCGGTCGCATGCAGCACCGCGCCCGTGCCGAGGAACAGCAGGCTCTTCATGAAGGCGTGATTGAGACAGTGATAGAGCGTCGCGAGGAGCGCGAGCGCAGCGACGGCCTGCATCCCCGCGCCGAGAAAGACGAGCGAGAGGCCGAGACCGGTGAAGATGATGCCGATGTTCTCGATCGAGGAGTACGCCAGCAGGCGCTTCATGTCGGTCTGCACGGCGGCGAACACCACGCCGTAGAAGGCGGTGAAGAGCCCGAAGGTGAGCGGCACGAGGCCCCACCACCAGATGGGCCGCCCGAGCAGATCGAGCGTCACCCGCAGCATGCCGTAGACCGCGGTCTTCAGCATCACGCCGCTCATGAGGGCCGAGACCGGCGACGGCGCGGCCGGGTGCGCCTCGGGCAGCCACACGTGCAAGGGCACGAGACCCGCCTTCGCCCCGAATCCGGCAAGCGCGAGAAGGAACGCCGCCGCCGCCCAGGTGGGCGTCAGGTGCGCCGCGCGCATGGCATCGAAGGTGAACTGCCAGCTGCCGCCTTGCAGCACCCCGAAGGAGAGCAGGATCGCGATCGCTCCCAGATGGGCCATGAGCAGGTAGATGAAGCCGGCGCGACGGATCTCGGGGATGCGGTGCTGCGTGGTCACGAGGAAGTAGGAAGAGAGCGCCATCAGCTCCCAGGCCACCATGAAGCCATAGGCGTCGTCGGCGAGCAGTACCCAGCCCATGCTGGCGAGGAACAGGTGGTACTGCAGGCAGAGCAGCCCCGGCGCGGTCCCCTCGCCCTGCCTGAAATAGCCCCCGGCAAACACCGAGACGCCGGCGGACGAAGCCCCGAGGAGCAGAAGGAAGAGGCTCGAGAGCGGATCGAGCCGCAGATGGAAAGGCAGGTCGGGCAGACCCAGCGGCAGAACGAGCCGCCCGGTGCCGCCGGCGAGCAGGCTCGAGCCCGCGAGCGCCGCGAGCGCGAGACCGAGCACCGCGCCGAGCGGAAAGAGCGTCCTGCCCGCAAAGCGCACGCTCGAGGGCCGCAGCAGGCCCGCGAGGCCGACGACAACCCAGGCCGCAAGCAGTGCGGCACAGCCCGTCAATGGCGATGGAAAAATCGTGGTCACGGAGGATGAAACAGACGGTGCATCGTATTATCATTTGATACACCTCAAATGTGAAGCAGATTCGTTCCGTGGCACCTGAAGACCGCACCGCCCGACTCACGATCCTGATCGATCCCCGCAAGAAGGCCGTCTTCGAGCGGCTCTGCGCCGAGGAAGACGCGACGCCCTCCCAGGTCGTGCGGCGCCTGATTCGCGCCTACATCGAGGAGAGGCAGGGCACGCCCTGGCGGCCGGAGTCCCAGGAGGGCTCGCTCCCCACCCAACGCCGGCGCGGCTCGAAGCCGCGCAGCTCCAGGCAGCCGTGAGGGCGCGGCTTGCGGCCTGTATAATTCGGCACGGGTGTTGAGGCCGCATTCTGCGGCTCGACAGGTCAGAGTCGGTCGGGCCGCCGCTCGTGCGAGGCGTGCCCGTGACTCTACGAACCCGTGCTCCGGCCCTGCGTTTCGCGCAATTCCTGCGGGTTGAGGCCGCCAGTGGCCTCGTGCTTCTGGCGGCCGCGGCGGGCGCGCTCATCTGGGCGAACTCGCCGGCGGCAGGCGCCTACCAGACGGTTTGGCAGGTGCCGCTGGGTTTCAACGCGGGCGCGCTCCATCTCGCCGAGCCGCTGCGGTTCTGGATTGACGATGCATTGATGGCGCTGTTCTTTCTGCTCGTGGGGCTCGAGATTCGGCGCGAGTTCCACGAGGGGACGCTGGCGAACATCAGGCTGGCTGCGTTGCCGGTGGTCGCCGCGCTGGGCGGCGTACTGGTTCCTGCGCTGATCTATACGGTCTTCAACGGCGGCTCGCCGTTGTGGCGGGGCTGGGCCGTGCCGACGGCGACGGACATCGCCTTCGCGGTGGGTGTGCTGAGTTTACTGGGCAAGCGCGTTCCCGCGAGCCTGCGCGTACTGTTGCTCGCCATCGCCATCATCGACGACATCGTGGCGATTCTCGTGATCGCGTTGTTCTACTCGCATGGGCTCGGCATCGGTGGGCTCGTGATCGCGGGTCTCGCGACCGCCGTGCTCGCGGCACTCCAGATGGGCCGTCGCCGCGCCATCGTGCTCCCCGCGATGCTGGGTATTCTGATCTGGAGCGGACTACGATCCGCCGGCGTGCATCCGGCGCTATCGGGTGTGATCGTCGGCATGCTGATGCCGGTCGCAGAGGCGCGACGTGCTGAGCGCGTCCTTCATCCCTGGGTCGCTTTCGGCATCATGCCGCTTTTCGCATTGGCGAACGCCGGCGTGGATCTCGCTGCGGTCAATCTCCATACCCACATGACACTGCTTCTCGTCGCAGGCGTTGCGGCAGGGCTCGTCATGGGCAAACCTGTGGGCATCTGCCTCGCGACCGCGCTCGCGGTGAGGCTTCGCTGGTGTGTCTTGCCCGCCGGCGTCGGTATCAAGCACGTCGGCATCATCGGGTGTCTGGCGGGCATTGGCTTCACGATGTCGCTCTTCATCAGCCATCTCACCTTCGAGGACGATGCGCAACTTGCCACGGCGAAGCTCGCGATCCTCGTTGGATCGACACTGGCTGCCGTCCTCGGGCTGCTGCTGGGCCATCGATGGTTGAGCGACCCGCGGTAGGCCCTTGCCGTCGAGCTTACGCCCATCGCGGCCATGGGAGACAAACGCGGGAAATGGCGAAGCTTACGAAGCGGCTTGTGCGAAGGGAGGTCCCCAACGACACTTGCGTTGGTTACGCCTCAAATTTCCCGCAACCCGAAGAGCTCACCCATGACCAGCGCGCCGCCTCCCTCGACCAGCGCAGACCTGTGTCGGACCGGAATCGAAGGCTTCGACGATCTCATCGGCGGTGGCTTGCCGCGGCACTGTTTCTACCTCCTGCAGGGCGATCCGGGCTCCGGCAAGACGACGTTCGCGCTGCAGTTTCTGCTGGAGGGATTGCGGGTCGGCGAGCCTGCTTTCTACATCACGCTTTCCGAAACCAAACTGGAGCTCGAAAAGGTCGCGCTTTCCCATGCCTGGCCGCTCGATCGCATCCCGCTCCTCGAGCTGTCCGCCATCGATTCCCTGCTGCGGCCGGAATCACAGACGACCGTCTTTCGCTCATCGGAGGTCGAGCTCACCAGGATCACCGGGTTGCTTCTGTCGGAGGTTCGCAAGCACAAGCCCGTTCGCCTGGTTTTCGACTCGTTGTCCGAGTTCCGACTGCTGGCCGAGACCCCGCTGCGCTATCGCAGGC
>Ga0335074_10004147_pt1 | contig 19922 bp, 18 predicted proteins | sample Lox_Sample_23_FD_206715 | JGI IMG/M metagenome (GOLD analysis project Ga0335074, IMG submission 206715) | Soil microbial communities from Loxahatchee National Wildlife Refuge, Florida, United States - Lox_Sample_2.3 | ecosystem: Environmental > Terrestrial > Soil > Wetlands | place: USA... | reverse complement strand
GCGAGGAAGACGCGATTCGCGAGCGTGCGTAGGGTCACTTCCTTCCGTTGCAAAGCGGAAAGATCGGAGGGTTTGGCGCGGTCCGCCAAATCGAGCGAGAGGAGCCCGTCATAAACGGGGCGCACATCGCCCGGCTCTCCATATTTCGCGAGCAGGCGATCAAGCTTTTCGGCGTGGGTCGCCGCATCGTCGTCCGCGGCGAGTCCAACCGACCGGCTTAGCCGTTGGATAACCGGATAAAGTGCCGACGTCGCGTGATACGGCGAACATTGCAGGCGTATCGGCTCGTGCGGCTCATGCTGCGTGCGCTCAATCAACGCTTCCACCAGCCGGGACTTTCCAATTCCCGCCTCGCCGCTCACAAAGACCGCCTGGCCCTGGCCGCCTTTGGCGAGTTCCCATCGGTCGAGGAGGACGCCGATTTCGCTGTTGCGTCCGACGAACTGGGAGAGCGACTTGCCGCGCGTCGCGTCAAAGCGGCTTTCGACCTCGCGTTCGGCGGCGACGCGGAACAGCGGCACGCGATACGGGAAGCCCTTGAGCTCGTGGGCGCCGAGGTCTTCGAAGTCGAAAGCGTGTGCGGCCAGACGGCGGGTGTTGCCCGTAATCAAGATCTCGCCCGGCTCGGCGACACCCTGGAGGCGGGCAGCTAGATTCGGCGTCTCGCCCGCCACTTGACCGCGGTCGAGTACCCCGCCTCCGGCAAGATCGCCGACGACCACGCGGCCGCTGGCTATGCCAACGCGCGATTGAAGCGGCGCGCCGGCCGGCGTCTTGAGGCTCCCGACTCCTGCGACAGCCGCGAGACCGGCGCGGATTGCTCGTTCCGCGTGATCTTCATAGGCCATCGGCCAGCCGAAATAGGCGAGCACGCCGTCGCCTAGGAACTTCGCTACATAGCCGCCAAATCGTGTGACCGCGCTCGCGACAGTTTCCTGGTAGGCGCTGATGAGGTCGTGCATCTCCTCTGCGTTCAGCCGAGCCGATAGGCCCGTGGATTCGACCATGTCGCAGAAAAGAACACTCAGCAGTCTGAGGTCCGGACCGAGCTCACCCGCGTGGTGCATCCGGCTCGGCTCAACTTCTCGGTCGGCGGCGGAGCTGCTTTGACGTGCCTGTTCTAATTCGAGCTTAGTGTCCGCGTGCTCCGTTTCGCGCAACTTGGTGATCGCCGCAAGCATGACTTTCCGGTGGCCAAGCGAGACGCCGAGTTCCTGCAAGTCCGCGCTGTTCAGGTGAGGCAGAGCGCGAAAGTCGACGTCGTTTTCGGCAAAGACCTTGGAATATTTCCTTAAACCGAGACCGTTCAGCCAATCCTCAATCGATGGCATGCGCGGCTCCACTTCTCCACGTCGCTTCGATTGAACGCTTCGTCGAATGTTAGATGCGTGCTCGAATCCGAAGGCTATCAGATCCGTGGCGGGCTGTCTCGCTTTAGCCTTGCGCAGGCTGTGGTTGGCGCTGCGATCTTTACGTTTCGTTCTCGCCACGTTCTGCAAATCCCGGTCGCCCGACGACCGAATCCGACGTCGACTGTCGCGATCCGCAATGTCCGATTAATATCGACACCGGCCGGTTGGTGTCGTCGAGGATCTTCTAAGTCGACACCTTCGCCACCACCATCCGCGCCATTTCCGGATTAAGCCGGCAAACACCATCGGTGCGAATGATGAAATCCGCGGGGTCGAAAACGTGCCCTTTGATAAAATCCAGCACCGCTCGATCAACCCGAGGGTGCTCTGGCTCCATTAAATCGAAAATGAATTTCGATGAACCATCGTTGCCTTCCTGCATGATCCCGATTGTCGGATCACAGCCATCGGAAATCGCCTTGATGCGAATTTCGCTTTCGAGCGCCGCATAGGCATGATTCAATATCGCGTTGATAGGATGCGCGGCATTGCGATTGCCGGCCAAATGGTAGGGCGACGAACGCTGTCCAACTGAATGCCAATTGGCGGGAATTGGCCTGCGGCTCGTGCCGCGCCATTTTATCGGTATGCCGACCCAGCTTCGAAAATAGGCCGCGGCGCAATTCGCCTCCAATGCGCGCAACTCGGAAATGATTTCGGGCGGGTTTTCTTCGAGACGGGATAGCGCGGCATAGGCCGATTTCATTGCCCGCTCCAATTTATCGGATCGGCGAATTCGCCGTTCTAGACACCGTTCTAGAAATCTATTTAGAACGGTCGTCTCATAAGTTATTGAAATTCATGGCGCGCCAGAGGAGATTCGAACCCACGATGATGACCCAAGATGCTATGAGCAACCTCGCGCCGCATGAGCCCGGCGCCCTGGCCCGGCGCGAAGACCGAGGCCGTGCCACCGATCAGGCCCACAATGACAAGGGTTCTCATGACTTCGCTCCTTCCATTCGGGGGGCAAGGTGAAGAGCCCGGCGCGAGCGCACATGACGCGCAGTTCATCGACGGAATAGGCGCGCCTCGCCTTCACCCGCATGAGCGGGAGTCCGATCTCGAGGAACACCGCATTGACGAAGGCGTCGCGTTGCCGCCGCTCGGGCAGGAGGTGGCTGCGGTCGTCGACCTCGATCGCGGCGACCGGATCGAGGGTCAAGACGTCGCAGATCACGAAATCGACGCTCTTCGCCATGACGCCGTTCAACGCCTGGCGGCGGGAGGCGGGATTGGCGCTAAGCGCCGGGACCACAAGCTCAGCGAGCCGCACCTGAGTAAAGGCGCGGTAGTTCGGGCCGAGCGCGGCGTCGAGCGTCATCAGAAACGACTTTTCATTGGTGGTCAGGAATCGGCCGCGCTGATAGCCGGCGCGGCTGGCGCCGCGTAGACCGCCCATCATGAAGACGACCGCTGCGGCGAACGCCGCGAGATAGCGGAGCGCCGCCGGACGATCGAGAAGCGATTCGAGACCCCTTACCCGGCCGGCTCCGAACGCGTGGGCCACAGAGGTCAGCGTCTCCGTCATCTGCGCAGCCGCGTCGGACAGCGCGTCGAGGAAGAGGCTCATTGACGCTTCCCCGAACGAGACAGCCCAATCACAGCGTCGCCCCGCCCGGGCGCGGCGAAGCTGCTTCCCTGGCCTCCGCGGCGGCGGCCTGGCGCGCCGCGCTCACCATGTCTTCCGTCAGCGCCTGGATGGATCGACAGCCTCCTGTTCCGCCGCCCCTCGAACCGCGTCGCGCGCCTCGATCGCCTGCCCGGCACCAAGCACGATCGCCGCCGCCTGCCGCGCGTCCGCAGCCGTTGCCCCCGCCGCCATCTCGATGCTTTCGATCAACGCCCTTGTTTCTTCCGCCCGTCCGCCGTCTCCCGCATAGAGCGCCGCTGGCGCTGACGGGGCTTTCGGAGGGCGGCTGGTTGCCGCGAGCATCATCGCCTGGAGCGGCGCGTGCGGCGCGAGCGCGGTGATCTCCTCGGTCGACAGAGGAGCCTCGCCGGCGGCGTCGATCGCCGCCTCCACGCATTCCATCCCCGGTCGCCCGGACGCGGCCGCGTCAGAGAACGCCTTCAGCATCGCCGCAAGCGTCGCCGACCTCTCTGTCCTCGCCGTGCCGAGACCGCGTTCGAGCGCGTCCAGAGCGGAGGTCACGGTTCCGGTCGATGCTTTCAGCGCCTCGGCGTCGGGCGGAGCCAAGACCGCGGGACGGTTGAGCCGCATCGGCCCCCTTGCATCGATGTCGGCGTGAAACAGCTTTGCGTGGATGCGGCGGCCGCCGAACAAGATGATTGCCTCGCCCTCGATCAGGCTCTGCAGATCGCGCCAGTCGACGCGGGCGACCTCTCGGACCTCGGCTGAGCGGCTTTCCGCATATTCGCCCGTCCCGCCGCCGTCATAGCTCGTCGCCTGGGTGACGTAAGTCTTGCCGGCTGTATCCTCGATCCATTGCCGGGTGCGGTTGGCGTCCTGCTGGCGCATCGCGACCGTCAGGTTGCCGTTGCCGAGCAGCGACTGGGTCTTTTCGCCCAGCCGCGCCCAGATGCCCGAGACTTCCTGGAAGCCGAGCCAGAACATCATGTTGAGGCCACGACCCTGCGCTAGCATACGGTCCATGCCGCTCGTCGCGTAATAGCCGACCTCGTCGAGGACGACATGAAAGGGCGCCACCCCCATGCCGGGCTTGTTGGCGACGATCACATCGGAATCGCCCTCGAGCCGCGCGCCGAGCATCTGCGCCATCATGCCGCGCAGCGACGCAACCACGATCTTGCCCAGCGCCGCCAGACGTTCGTCCGAGCTCTCGAGGGCCGGGAGGTTCACGACCAAGATGCGGCGGTTGAGAACCACGTCGCGCATGTCAACGTCCGACTGCCGGACCTTGAAGATGTGGCCGAGCGAGACGCCGAGCAGCTGGAAGGTGTGGGTGAAGTAGAACTGGGCGAAACCGTGCTGCTTCGACGGCTCCTCGGTCTTCTGCCGGTTCCAGTCGAGGCTCATATCGTAAGACGGCAGTTCGCCGAGATAGGCTTGCAGCGGATAGATCAGATCCTCGGGCATCTCAGGCACGGGAATGTCTGTCGTCTCGCCGGTGATCGGGTTCCTGACCTCGAACACCCGCTTCATTGCGACCTTCCAGATGCTGCGAAGTTCGAAGGAAAGCCGGATGGTCTCGATATTAAGCGGCACGCCCTTATGGTCGCGCATCCAGACGAGGACGGGCGTCAAGGTGCCGACCAGCGCCACTGCGCGCTCGCGAAAGACGCCGTTGGCGTCGCCCGAGGCCGGCTCGCCGAGGAGACTCGACAGCATCTCGCCGATCGCGTCGGCGTTGCCGACCGCGAAGGGGTTGAAGGTATTCGAGTCCTTGACGCCGGAGGCGACCATGAAATTGAGGCAGAGGACATCGTCCTCGCGGCCGAACCGGCGGGCAAGCGCCAGAACCTCGCCATAGAGCTTGTTGTCGGCCTTGCCGTCGACGATCACGAAGCCCGAGGCGTGGGTCAGCGCATTCACGAGGAACGACAGGAGCGCCGTCGTCTTGCCGGCGCCGGTCGTGCCCGGAACGGTCGCATGTTGACGGCCATCCTCGAACCCGATCCAGAGCTCCCGGCCGTTGACGTCCTTGCCGAGATGGAGCGATCCCTCGGCCATGCGCGGTCGGCGGCCCTTCGGCGAGGGATGGTTCCAGTCGCGCATGCGCGCCGTTCGGGGCAGGCGAAGCGGCAGGGTGACGCGCCGGCTCAACACGAGTCCGGCATAGAGGAGCGACGCCGGCGTCACGAAGTGCACGGACGCCGGCTCGACGAACATAAGCATGGCGCCGCCGGCGAGCAGCACGCTCGAGAATTCGCTCATCATCGCCGACCACACGCGAGTCGTGATCGGACGGATGTCGCGCAGGCGCTGGGCGCCCGAACGTTCGAACCTTTCCTGCGGCCCGACGATCTCGCGCTGACCCATCATCGCCTCCCGGCCGCCGGCCTGTCCTTATTGCTGATGCAGGCCAAAGGTCGCGGGACCCGGCGCGTTTTGGGGCGGGGGGGCCTCGGACCCCGCGGGGCCTGGGCTCGATTGCGAGCCAGGCGTCGCCACGGGGCTCCCGAGCTCCTCGAGGCTGGCGAGCGCTGCCGGCCGGGGGTGGTAGGCCGACAGCGCCAGCACCGCCACGGCGCCGAGCGCCGCACATCCGAGGAAGGCCAACACCCGGCCGAGCCAGCCTCGCCGCTTCGGCTGCGGGTTCGCGGCGAGCATCAGTCGCTCGAGCTGCGCCTCGCGCAAGGCCTCGCGGACGCCGCCGCGAATCGCCCGCTGGATCTCGCTTGCGTCGGCGCCAACCGACCCGCCGCCCACCGGGTGGACCCGGATGTCGATCCGAAGCCGGGACGGGTCGCGCTCGTTGGGCGCGGCTTCCACGCTCGCCTTGTTCTCAAGCAAGCTCGCCCTATCCTCGACCAACATGTCTCATCTCCTTCGTTTCAAAAACTGCCGTGATGGGCGCCCGTCATGGGGCATGAGGGCCGGCTTGAAGACGAGCATGCGAACGAGCGGCGCGAGCGCGAAACGGGATTCGTTCAGCCCGCTCTGGCTCGGATCGCCGCCATCGCCTGATCAAATTCAGGGGTCGGAATCGGCACGCCGACCGCGCGTTCGGCCGCCCAATGGGCGCCTGCGCCGATCGCTTCGACCCGCATGCTTGGATGGGGGTGAGCAATGAGCACGGCCGATTCGAAGCCGAGCGCATGCAGCGCGTACCACAGCCGGCGATCGACCAGCTTCAGGAAGGCGAATTGCGCCGGCGCCAGAACGCCGCTCCTCAACCGCGCCTGGTTCAGGACCGACATAAGGCCTGGCGTCGTGTAGTGATGCCTCCGCATGACGTCGAAGGCCCAGCCGGAGACATCGGCCGTCGCCAGCACCCGATCGGCGAGGCGAAGTGTCTTCGGATCGAAGGCGAGCGGCTCTTCCGGCCCGGCCCCGCCGTCGGTCTTGCCGCGCGGCAATCCTTCCGACAGGAGGCCAAGCAGCGCGGCCGCTTCGTCGCGGCGCTGGACGCCCTGTAAGGCGAAGACCGCGAGCATGCAGCGCACGGCGGGCGAAGCCGCGGCGGACCCCATCCACCGCCCGCCCAACTGGCGCATGAACTCGCGGCGGGCCGCGGCCTCGTCGAAACCGCTCTTCTCGCTCGTCGCATAGCGCGCGACCCACTCATCCACATGCAGCGCGGCGTCCGCCGGGCGCGGCTCGCCGGTGGGCAGCTTCGAAAGTTTTAGGCCCCGACCGACAAACGCCGCCGTGCTGCGGGAATGGATCGCTTGCTCCGCCATCAGCTTCTCGAGATCGAAGGTCCGGGTGAAGCGGGCGGCGCCGGCGCGCAGAAAGCATAAGCCCGCCAGCGCCAGAACCAGCGCCATGGCGGGATAAACGAATTCCTGGCCGATATTGCGATAGAGCCGCACAAGCTGACCGAACTGAACCCGGTCTGGATGAACGCGTTGAACCGCGAGGTCGGCGGGCCTAAAGCGGTCGGTCATGACGCCGATCGCCTGCATCTCATAATGGGCGACCAACAACGCAATCCTGGTGATTTGGGCATGCCAGACATGCCAGCTTGCGCAGCCGAGAATACACAAGCCCACGACGATCAGGATGAGACTGAAGCCCGTGTAATCGTCGCTGCCGATCGCGCCGCCCCGCGAAGACCGGGCCATTCTACCGCCCAGCCCCGGCGTCGGCGCTCGCCACCTCGCCCATCCCCTCACGCCCGGCCTCGCGCTTGAGGCGCATGGCCTGATCGTAGACGAGGCGCATGTACTCAAGCTTATGAACGGGGTCATGCGAGTGATAGAGTGCAACCCCCTCCCAAAGGTCGCCGTGCGCCTCGTCGAGCGCCTGACGCAGAATCCAGGCCCCTCCCTCGACATTGGCGCAGAAACTGTCTCTGAGCGCCCGGTAGGCCTCCTCCCGCGACGCGCCCCAGTGCTCGGCGATCTTGCCGAGCCATGTGTCGTTGACCTGCATCGGGCCGATGTCGACAGTGCCATTCGCGTTCTGACTGACCGCGCCGAGCCGCCCGGCTTCGACGCTGATCAGGAGCACGAGCACCCCGGCGGGCACATGATGAACTTCGGCCGCCGCCTTCAGACACCCCTCGATCATCGCCTCATCGGCTTTCGCCGGAGCGCCGAAAATAAGCGCTATCGCCAACGCCGCGAGCGCCGGCGCTGCAAGGGACCGCCTTCCGCCCTTCTCTCGATCGCCCTTCTCCCTGATACCCGCTCTGATCATCCCGTCGCCTTTCTGGCTTCGATGCGCGCCGTCGCCTCGTCGAACACGCGCGCGAGATCCAGCACCATCACCCCGTCAGGACGCGCGACCGTCGCGATCGCTTCCATGACCGACAAGAGGACGCAGGAAAAAGCCTCGGCCCGGATCGCCTCGACCCGCCACGACATGAGCGCGCCGAGATCGCGCTTGAGCGTGAGGTCGAAGCCGCGCCCGGTGACGTCGCGCCAGATCGCCTCGCCGGCGACGAGGAACACCGGCAGAAGCCCGTCCTCGGCCGCGGCGGCGTCGAACGGGATGCTGACCAGGTCCCGGCGCGGCCCGTCCTCGACCAAGATGTTCCGGCCGGCCTCGATCAAGAGCGCCCGAAGGACGCGGGACACATAAGCGGGATCAAGCGTCTTCAAGGGCGCAGCGTCGGTCGTACTCATGCGAACCTCCGACGCTTCCAGGCTGGAACCGCCGGACGATAGGGGCCGACGAGCCCGCGCCGGATCATCCTCAAGGTCGAGGGAACCGTCAGGCCCGCCCAGCTGATCACGGAGAAAAAGATCACGCCGGTCGCGGCGATATAAAACGTCGTCCAGCTCCAGTAGACGACGAACACCAGGAGCGGCAGGCAGGCCCGCGCATCGAGAAAAAGAAGTTTGACCGGTCGCCCGGTGTCACGCCACATGCTTTCGCTCCTTCTTCACCCGATCTCGCGACGAACATTTCCCGCCGTTTCTTCGCTGATCCGGCCCTCCTTGACCGCGATTTCGATCGCCTTGGCGTAGGACTGGCCACTCGTTTCCAAGGCCTCCGCAGTGGTTTGCGGCCAGTCGTCAGCGCGGGTGGAGGCCAGGCGCTTACGATAGGCCGCATCGCAAACGAGGAACTCGCGCAGCGGCGTCCACTTGCCGTCGGTCGAGGGGACGAGGCGCTGGTTGATCACCAGGCGCAGCGCCTGGGCACAGGACGTCATAGCGTCCTTGATCTGGGCAGGCGGGAGGAGGCTGGCGACCCGTTGCATGGTGAGCGGCACGGTCTCGGCGTGGATCGTCGTCGCCGTCGCGTGGCCCGAGATGGCGGCCTGGATGGTCGCGATCATGTGTTCGGGCTTGCGGCACTCGCCGATGATGATATCGGTCGGCTGGCGGCGCATGGCGCCCGCCATGAACTCCTCGAAGCTCTTCACGTTGCGCGGGATCTCGCTTTGCGAGATCGAGCTCGTCGGGCTCTCGACCCGGTCGAGCAAAAACTCGACCGGCTCGGCGCACTCGATGATGTTGCGATGGGCGCCCGGATCGCGAAGTTTTTCCACCGTCATCGCGCCGATCAGGGTCGACTTGCCCGAGCCAGTCGCGCCCGAGACGATCATCATGCCCTTGCTCATCCGGTAATGGGCAAGGATCTCCGGTTCGACGTTCTGGCTCGAAAGGGGCTGCGGCAGATCGCGCACCGGGCGAATCACCACATGGGCGCCTGCGCCCCGGCTTGCGGTGATGGCGGTTATGTTGCAGCGAAAGCGCAGCGTGCCCTTTCTGGGCGAGCCGATCTGGTACATCACATTGATGTCAGCCCCGCCCTGAAGCCGAGCGACGCCGTCGGACCCATAGAGATGATTGACGATCAGGCTCGCGTCGTTCTCATCGAGCGGATCGCGGCTTTTGATCTTGCGATTGACCCCCCAGAGGCGGAACGAGGCCGGCTGAAAGGTCGCGAACATCACCTGTTCGGCCCCGAGCTTGTGGGCGTGGGTCAGGAAGGAATCGAGCGCAGGAGCCGAATTGCGCGGCTCCTTGACCCACCGCTCGCCTGGATCGACCCAGGCACGGGGGTCGGCCGCGGCCTCGGGCTCGGCGTCCGGGGGGGACGGGATGTCGAGCATCTCGCCCTCACTTCGGGCAGCGCCGCGGGTGGCGCCAGGCGCCAGCTCTCGCCTGCAAGCCGGGTTGCGAGGTGATGGTGACGATCCGGTCTCCGGCCCTGAGCTCGCTGCCGCCGCCGTCGACCACCTCTTGTTTGGTCGCGACGCGCGGCTTCGCGACGACGCCGGCGCGCAAGAGCACCCGGTAACGCGCCATGCCGGTAATGTCGCGCTGCAGCCGGCCAAGATCGTTCAGGAAGATTTCGTTCGCCTGCCGCTCGCCCTCGGCCCAGCCTTCAGCGACATATTTGTTCCAGTATTGGACCTCCTGCTCCGTGCGCGGCAGAACGGCGTCGGCGGGCCGGCTGGGCTCATCCCAGGTCCTTACGAGATAGGTCCGCCAGTTCGGCGGCGCGGAGCTGAGCTGAGCGATCTTGGTGATCGAGTAGACGCAGGCGGTCTCGCGGGCGATCTGGCCGTCGTCGCCGAGCGCCATCGCCATCTCGGCTTCCGAGATGACCGGCGGCCGCATGATGATCCGGCTGCCCGGCCGGCGCAAAATCACGTCATCGAAATTGTAGACGCTGTCGAGGGTCGGCTGGTACCGGCGGAGCATCTCGTTGATCGCGAAGGCCCGCGCCGCAAGCCCGCCGCGCGCGCCATAGGCGAGGCCCGCGTCATAGAGGATGTTCTGGCGCCCCGGCTCAAGCCCTTTCGCCGCGAGCCCGCTTCCCGGCCGGGTCGCCTGCAGCGATTCGAGCGACAACGGCTTGTCGCCGCCGACGATCTCAGGCTCGATCGACGCGCCCGTCACCGGCTTGTTGATCGGATTGCCGGTCTCCCGCGCCGCGGCGTCGACCGTGGCGGGCGAAGGTTGCGGCGGGATCGGCATGACGATCAGACCGTTGTCACGCGTCGGCGGCGCAGCCGGCGTGATCGGGACGGCGAGATTTTTCGTCGGGAGATCAGGCTCGGCCGATTGCGGCGTCGCCGACATGTCGGCGGCCTCCGCCGGTCGTACGAGGGCCATGAGGCTCAGGATCACTGCGGCGAACGAAACGGCCGCAAGCAGGATCGAACGACGGTCAGCCATGATAGATCACCTCGACGAGCTGATGCTGCGCATCGACCCTGACCGTCGCGAAGTCGCCCGCCTGGTCGCCAAGGCCATGCAGAATGTCGTAGACCCGCTGTGGAGACGGATTGACGACGACATTGACCGCCTGCGAGCCATTGCCGCTGACGACGAAGCGGTAGCCGACCGTGTCGGCAAGCTTCCTCACCGCCCCATCGAGCGCCCCGTTCCACGACATCGCCACCACCCGCTCGAGCTCGCCCGGAACGACTGTCACCTTCGATGCGACCGCCGTGGACGGCTGCATCGCGCCGATCCGGGCGAGTTCGGTTGAGGTCTCGTCCATGCTCTTCTGGAGCGCGACCTCGGCGTTCGGCATGCCGGGCGTATCGACATTCGTCGCGATCGACGTCACGCTGCTGCAGCCGGCGACCCAGCAAGCGATGAGACTCGCGGCGAAAAACGACGCTCGTGATCTTCGGCCCATGTGAGTTGGCTCCCCTTGCGATGAGATGAGCTTCGGCGAGAGCCGCGCGAACACGAAACGGCGTCGAAGTGGCTTCTCAGGAAGCCGTTATTCCGCGGCCAGCGCTCCTCGCACGGGATCTTCGTCATGGGGTCGCAGGACGAGCGCGACGCCGCGGCCATCGATCACTTCGGCCGCGAGCCCTTCGAGCACGCTCTCGGTCGCGCGCGCTTCCATCTCGCCGCCGCGCAGGCGTTCGAGGCGACGCCTTTCGACCTCCTTCTGCGCCGATCCGGCCGGGAAGACTTTCGAGAGCCGCCGCAACGCTTCCTGGAAGCCGACCACCTCATAGAGACGATTCCTGAGAGCCGCGTCGTCGGGCGTGGTCGACAGCGCCCAGAGCTCGATCGGCCCAAGGCTGTTGACCAGCAATTGCTCATACTTCGTGTTCTCGATCTGCATGACGGCGAGGAACGGCGCCCCGCCCGGCCCCGGTCCGTGCAGACCATGCCGCACCACGGCGGCGGAGGCCGGAGTTAAATTGAAGCGTGCGATCACTTCCTCAGCCTCGCGCTCGTCGCCGGCCTTCAACACAAACCGGCCGGTCGACTGGCTGATCAGCGCATCGCCCATGTCGGACAGCCTCTGGCTCGCAAAGCCGAGCTGGATGTTGTGCTTGCGGCCCTCGCGCGCGTCGAGTTCGGCTTGGGCGCGTACCTGCGGGCTGCCGAGCGTCCGGTGCCACTCGTCATAATCGAGCCTCTTGACGGTCTCGTAAGCCTCGCGGAACCTTTTGGCGTGGTAGGGCCTGACGGCTTCGGGAACGTAATGGACGTAGTCGGGTCGCAGGAAGAAGTTGCGGGCAAGAATGTGCCGGCCGAGCAGGTACATCATCTCGGTCTGGCGATTGGAGGCGGCCGAGCCGGTGGGGGCCACTTCCTGGAGGTTGAGAACGATGATCCGGGCCGACCCGAAATCGAGCCTGGTCGGCTGGTTCAGGATCGGATATTTGCGGATCGCGTCGTAGATGTAGCGGGCGAATACGGCTGACACGGTTTCCGCCGTCGCCTGAATCTTGAGTTCGGCGAACATGTCCTGGACCTGATCGGAGCGGGACGCCGCGATCAGATCCTCGAGCACCGGCACGGCATGGCGCTGAGCGATCTCAGCCAGCCGGTATTCCTCATGCTCGCAGAGGGCGTTGACGACGTCGCGCCAGATCGCGTCCGCCGGATCGAGCTTGACGCCATGCTCGTCGATCGCCACGTCCACCTGCGGCTCGACCCCTTTCCGGTAGCGCTTCGGCGCGCCGTCCGGGACCTCGGTGCAACGCCGATAAGCCTCGTCGATCACGAGCGAGATCATTTGCGCCATGCCTTCGAACGGGGTCGTCTCGTCGGGCGGCAGGGTCAGAAGCGCCAGAAAGTTCTGCAGGAACGCCTTTTCGAGCGGCAGCGGATATTCGCAGCCAACCTGCAGATCGAAGGCGTTGAACTCATAGCCCGGCGCGAACTGCAGGGTGGTGAAGATCGCCTCATGCCGCCGCGATGGGCCAAGCGCCTCCTGAATGAGCCGCACGAAGCCCTCCGCCGAAGGCCCGATGTCCAACTTGCCGATCAGCGGCAATTTCGCCTTGGCGCCGCCGAGGACCGCCGACGAAAGGCAGAGCCCGATATTGATCGTGTTCGCGAGCACCGACTTGCCGGAGCCCGGCGGGGCCACGAAAATGTCGATCATCAAAGGCCGCATCGAGCCGCCGGACGGATCGTAGGGCCAGATCGCCCCGTTCGGCAGGCGAAACAGCACCGATCCCCGCTCCCAGGGCGAGATGGTGTGCGACCACGGCAGGAGCGGCAGCGCCTCGCCGATCGGCGCCAGCGACGGATTGGCCGTCGAGGCAAGCGCGAGCCCCGGCACGGAGCTCATCACCCCGTCGAGCGGGTCGCCTGCGATCCTTGCCGTCTTGCAATTGCCCCAGCCCTCGATCCGTTGTGCGAGCGTGGACGCGCGCCGGCGCAGTTTCCGGCTCTCGCCAATCGGCGCCCAGGTCGTGAAGGACGCGCGCAGCTTGACCGCGATATGGTTGTCCTGCTCCCGCATCTGACGCAGCGAGGCGAAAGCGCGCTGAAGATCGCGGTTCGCCGGGAACATCGCTAGGAACGACGATCCGATCTCCTTGAGCGCCATGCCGGTCTTGCCGCCGCCCTCGAGGATGAAGGCGGCGCGCCAGGGCAGCCGGTCCTGGCCCAACCAGCTCGCGAGCTCGACGAAGGGGCGAGGATCTTCCGGCCCGATCATCATGTCGATGCTGGCATATTCGTTCTCGCCGATCTCGACCCGCTGGCCGCCATGCGTCACGGCATCGATGCGAAAGAGCTGGCTCCGGATCGAAGGCCACAAGAGACCCGCATTGTCGGGATGCTTGACCTCATCCTCTGGCAGGCGCGGCATCACCTTGTCGCCGATCAGGGTCGGCTTCCACCTCGAGCCAGCCGTCTCGCGATAGAGCGCCTCGCGGGCCAGAATGAGGGCTTCACCAGCCGAGAGTTCTGTTGCGGCCACTTCGGCGCCGCGCAGCGCCGCCATCACCCGGTTGACGAAGCCGGCATGGTGGGCCGCCATGAGCTCCGAGCGGAGAAAGAAGCGCTGCGCATCGCCGATCCGCGGAACCGCTTTAGCCGCCGCCGACTTCTCTTGCCTCATCTGCTTCAATTCTTCCTTGGTCAGCACCGCTCGGCGCGTCCACAGGACGAAGCACGACGTCTCCCAGCGCATCGTCTGACTCCAGAGGCGTAGGCGCTCGTCGAGAATGTCGGTAAGGTCGAGGCCAACTTCACGCCCCACACGACGGCAGGACTCCATATTGATCCGGTCGATCTCGCGCTCCGCCATGTCGGGGTCCGAGAGATACCAGCCGACGATCGCGTTGCCCTTCGCCTCGAGCGCGCCCGACAAATCGAGACGCAGGCCATTGGCGAGCCGCGTGATGTCGTCGCGCGTGGCCATGCGCTTCATGCCGCCGATGCGGACGAAGGTGCAGTAGTCGCCCTGCTTGGTGACGAGCGCGTCGCCATGCGTCGTCTCGACGTCGCAATAGCCGGCAAGCGGCTGCTTGAGCGCAAGCGACAGACTGGCAAGCAAGCTCGACATGAACGCCAGCATCGAAAAAACCTCCAGGTTGATGTGGGGCAAAACGGCGGCCGGTCAGAGGACGACGCCGCCGGCGACCAGGCGGGGATAGACGTCCTCGCCATCGACGAAGAACTTTCCGCGCGACCAAAGCCGTAAGCCCCCGAGGCGTCTCGCCCGATCGGCGTAGAGGTTGCGCCTCGCACGCATCAGCGCCTCGCCAGGCACGCGTGGCGAAGACGTTCCCAAACGCGTCTCGGCCTCCGCCCGTCGCATCTCGATCGCCCGGATCGCTTCGAGCGCAGGGTTCGGGGTTTCGCTCCAGGTCACCGCGAAGGGAGAGGCTGCGAGGTAGAGCGCGCCCTCGGCGGCGAGGCGCCTATGGACCCCGTTGGCGAGCGCGTTGAGCGCGGCCTGCGACAGATCCGGTAGCCAGATCAGCATAGCCTCCTCGGCGATCGTCTCGTGTTCGAGATGGCGAACAAGTGAGCAGGGGACGCAGGACGACTCCTCAGAGCCATCGGCGCAAAGAAAAGGCTCCCGCCCTTCTGCGAGGCGAACCCCGCAGAAGGGACAAGAGCTTCGATGAGCGCCGCCCGGCGCCCCGTTCTCGCAAACGGAAAGAGTGAGCGGCGCGAGGCGCATCGGGTCGTGTCCCCACGCTTTTTACGGGAAGGTCACGACGCCGGCGGTGCTCGAGATCGAGGCCGCCGTGCCGGTCGCGGTCTCGGCCGCCTTGTTGATCCAGGCCCCGCCCGTGACCAACAAGCCCGTCAGCACAAGACCGGCTGCGCCCGCCGCCACCTTGCCGGCCTCCCGGTTCTCGGGCTGACGCGACTGCCACAGGAACCACGCGCCGGCGATAAAGGTGATTAGCGCCCCGACATACATCGCAGTCGAGGCTGCGGTGCCGCCGGCCGTCGAGAACTCCTGCGCCATCGTGCCAATCTGCGCGCCGATCGTGCCGCCGGCGGCCTGGGCGAACGCGCTCGCGCTTGCCATCAGCGCTCCACCCAAGACCAAAGCGCCGAGCAGGGTTTTCGAACAAACGCGCATACCTTCTCGAGGATGAAGAGAACGCACTCTCATGAAGTTGACTCCAAGGTTGATGATGAGGGTTGCGATCCCGCCTTGCCCTCGCCGCCAAGAGTCCTCCCCACCCGCGCGAACAACGAATGAGAGAAAACGCGCCTTCGAAAAAATACCGGATGCCAGAAGCGAGCGGACCCGCGCCGCATCGTTGACCGATCGTTTCGGGGGAAAAGGGCCGCTAGCCCGCCAAGCTGCCATCTCTCGCTTGCTTATATCTCAAAAATGAGATACGAGCACTTGTGGCTTGGCGGGTAGAAATCCTCAACGAAACGGTCGCCGCGGAAATCGCTGCCCTTCCGGCCGACATGCAAGCGCGGTTTCTGCGGCTCGCAGAGCGCATCGCATCGGTAGGGCTGGGAAGCCTGAGCGAGCCTCACGTCAAGCACCTGGAAGGGAAGTTGTGGGAGATGCGGTTGACAGGCCGCGACGGAATTGCTCGCGCGCTTTACGTCACGGCGATTGGCCGAAGGATCGTCGTGGTTCGCGCGTTCGTGAAAAAGACGCAAAAGACCCCACGCTCGGAGATAGAGCTCGCGTTACAGCGAGCAAAGGAGGTTGCATGACCATCCCATTCGAAAAGCTCAAAGCTCGCCTCCTGCACAATCCAAAGGTCAAGGCGGAGTACGACGCGCTTGCTCCAGAGTTCGAGATTGCCGCCGAGTTGTTCAGGGCTCGCCTGCGCGCAGGTCTCTCGCAGGCCGATTTAGCTGCCAGGATGCGGACCAGCCAGTCCACGATCGCCCGACTTGAAAGCGGTCAAACGCTGCCAAGCACCAAGACGCTTCTGCGCTATGCTGAGGCAACGGGAAGCAAAGTCCACGTGCGGCTGTCGGCGGCTTGACGCCGTTCCTGCGCAGTTCGGCGGTCGGTCGCTTCTGGCTCTTTCACGCCTGAGCGTGACCCCGCGGAGCCAGAACGCCCGGCTCCCCTTTCGACCCCCGCTCGCTTCGTCAGGCGAACATCGCGACCAGCGCGTTGGTGATCGCCAGAATATTGATCAGCATGATCCCGAACACGAACTGCACGACGCAGCCCATCTGACTGCGATTGGCCTGACCGTTGACCACCGAACGCCAGCTCACAATCGCGAAGAACACGACCAGCGCCCCAAAACTCTGAAAGAACGCCTGGAAGAGCGTCACAACATTGACGAGTGTCGCGCTCGGGCTCGCGCCCATGAGCGTCGAGCCGTCCGGCACGGTCGGCGGCGAATAGCTCGAGAGCGACGTGATCGACGCCGTGACGCTCGACCCGGCCGTCGCGAGCGCCATGTTGAGGATCTTGTCGAAACTCGCAAAGGCGCCCGAAAGCACGAGCGACAGGAACGGGATCCACGGGCGGCCGAAAAAAGGGTTTTGCGGATGCGACTGCATCCAGAACCCCCAGGCGGCGAACAGAAAACACAGGAGCGCCGCCAGATAGCAAAACGTCGGAATCAGAAGGGCGAAGGCTTCGCCAACCTGGCTCGCAAAATCGACCAGCCCCTGCATCGTCGCGTTCCCCTCGACCCCGTGCGCCGCCCGTGCTTCGCCTATTCGATCGAGCCGCGATCAGCCTTCACGACCCACGCCTGGCCGTGTTGCTCGATGCTACGCACCTTGCCGTAGCCCGGCAGATCCGTTCCGATCGCGATCTCGACCGGCCGGTCGTCGGGACCGCCGTCGATTGCGCTCAGCATCGCAAGACCGGGGGAGGCGGCCTGAATGCGGTAGCGGCGCTTCTGATCCACGCCCGCGGCCTTCATGCGCGCGCTCTGCGCCTGCCCTTTGACCCCGGGGCCTGCCGTTGCGGGCGAGCCCTCCACCGCCGAGACGTTCGCCCTTTCCGCAGCCGCGACCGCGCTCTTCGACTCGCTCAACGACACTCGGCGCGTCAGATCCGCAAATTTTGCCTCGGAGCCCGCCGACATGGTCTGGACCTGATCCTGCAAGTCCTTCACCTGGCCGGTGAGACGCGTCACGATCGCTGCGAGCCGCGCGATCTGGTCGGATGTCTGGGTCTCCGCCTTGTCGACGTCGGCGCGGGTCACCGTCGCGTTCGACCGTTGCTTGATAGCCGCCTCCAGCTCGCCAAGGCGCGACTCGATCTTCGCCGCCGCGCCAAACCCGGGCTCCTGGGCTCCTTGTGCAGGCCCTGGGGCGACAGTCGGGACAAATGCGGGCACCGAAGCGGGTGGCGGGAGCGAGGCGACCTTCTCGGGCTTCGAGACCGGTGAGACAGGCGCGGGCGGCGACACGGGAGCGGCGACGGTAAGCGCCCGCCCTGCCGCAGCCGGCGAATCGGGCGGGACGGCGGCGCTCCGCGTCGCGGCCGCTGGGACTGCCGGTTTCGCCACAGTGACAGGTCCGCCGAGCCGCGAAGACTGGGTTGGGTGTGGAGGCGCCGCCGACGGGGATGGTGTCTCCTCGAGGCCCTTGAACGACAGGACCTCCTGCAACTGGTCTCGCCGGGTCTCATGCACCTGCGGCCGCTCGCCGGCGACATTTGGCTCCTCCCTTGGTGGAACCGTCGCCAATGCGGCGGACGGCGCCATCAGCTTCGCCGGCTGATCCGCGGGCATGCCCGGTTCCACCACCGCCGGCGGATGCGAAGGATGCGGCCAATTCAGGACCATGATCGCCGCCGCCGCGACCCCCGTCATGAGGACGACCGCGATCGCTCCCTTGCGCGCAAAGAGCGGCCGCCGGGGTTTGCCCGCGGCCGTTGCCGTCGCCGGCCTCGCGCTCCCGACGCCGACTTCCGCCCCGTCCGCGCCCGCAATCGCGCCGGCGGTCGGGACGGCAATCGCATCTGCCCCTGCCCCTGCCTCTCCCCCTGCCCCCGCATCCTCATCCCGCCGCTCGCCCAAAGTTGTCTCGGATTCGGCCTCGGAGCCCCCAGCCTCCACGATCGCCGCCGCACCTTTCGCCTTCCGTGGACGGGCGAAGGCGATGAGCCGCGCAAGGGCGCCTATCGGACGCTCGCGCCCATGCCGAGGGGCGCCCGCGTGATCTTCCGGCTCGGCGACAAGCGGCGGCGCCGCTTCCCCGAGCATCTCGTCACGACGACTCTCGTGCCGAGCATCGTTGTCCGGATCCGTCTCCTCCGGAAGCCTCACGGTAGCCTCATCGACCCCGATAGCCTGCCCATCGAGACCGGGACGTTCTTCGCCCTTGGGTGGCGCCAATCGGATATGCGCGGTCATGGTCGAATGCTCCTTCACCGACTGCCTCAAGTCTCGATGATCGCGAGCCTTCGCGCGAACGCCCAACAGGAAACATTCGGCAGCCCGAAGGCCGCCGAACGCATGACGCCGATCTCACGCAAAGGGTCGCGCTATTTGACCGAGAGGTTCGACAGGAACATCACCCCGACCGAGACATTGGCGGCGAGATGCACGGTCGGCTCCTTCGGGGTCGACGCGGTCATCGCATTGCTGACCGCCGTCGCCGCCGCGCCCCCCGCCACCATCGCCTCCTGCTTGAAGCTTAAGGGTCCAAAGGTCTGCGTCGTGCCGCCGAATGGGCTCACCGTGCTCGTCGAATTGCCGAGCGCCACCGCCTGCCCGAGGCCCGACATGAAAGCCGCCGCCGCCGGCAGAACGAACCGCTCGACATAATGCTCGTCGATGCTGGTCGCGACCGCCGTCTCCATCGAATCGGGCGCAATCACGATGCCGTTCGCCTCGAGCTGCTTGCCGCGATGCTCGACCGTCTCGACCTTGACGACGAGCCGGTCGAGGCCCGACTTCGAAAACGTCCCGATCATCCTGTCGCCGGAAATAGGCCCCGTGTCGGCCTCGAGCACGATCGGCCCGTTGGTGTCGGAATCGACCGCGAGCACTGTGTGGGCGTAGATGCCGCGTCCGGCCGGGACGAGCACCTTTTCACCCGTGGCGCCGCTATCGGCTGCCTTGCCGCCCACTCGATGGCCGAGGGCTGGCGGATCGCCGGCGCCCTGCTTCGCGGACGCTGGCTCGATCACCACCGTCGTCTGCGGCGGCCGGGAGCTCCAGCTGTGGACGAGGTCCCCGATCGCCTTCTGTCGTTGCTCGCGCGCGCTCTTCGCCTCCTCCGGGGTTTCGTCGCCCTCGACGTCGCCGGCCGCGATTTTCGTGACGCGGGCGCCGTTGATCTCGCCTTCGCCAGCGGCGCGGTCGAACACGGGGCGCTCGGCAGGAGTGAAGGGCGGCGGCGCCGGCGTGACGATCGCCGGCGGCGGAGGCATGGGCTTCGGCGCAGGGACATCCGGCGCCACGGGCGCCCCCATTCCGACTTCGGTGGGCAGCGGGCCGTTGAACGGGGTCGAACTGGGAATGGGCGGCGTATAGGACTTGTGCGCCGTTTCGGCCGCCCTCGCCTTCTCCTGCGAATCCTTCTTCTGCAGCGCGTCCTGCGCCGGAGTGCCGTGCGTCCCGCCCGGCAGGAGATTGCCAGGTTTCATTTTCGCCACTTGCGAGACCGGCGGGCCGTTTCCGTGGCGCACCGACAAAAGAAACGCTCCGCCCGCCATGCAGGCGAGCACGCCGCCAATCGCAACGAGGCGGCCGGGTCCCCCGCGACCCGCGCCGCCGAAGAGCCCCGCCTGAAACCAGGCGAAACGGGAATGGGTCGATGGGATTAGCGACATCGGTT
>Ga0335074_10004146_pt1 | contig 19925 bp, 23 predicted proteins | sample Lox_Sample_23_FD_206715 | JGI IMG/M metagenome (GOLD analysis project Ga0335074, IMG submission 206715) | Soil microbial communities from Loxahatchee National Wildlife Refuge, Florida, United States - Lox_Sample_2.3 | ecosystem: Environmental > Terrestrial > Soil > Wetlands | place: USA... | reverse complement strand
CTGCCGTCAACAATGGCGGAAGTGGGCTTCTTGGAACGAACAAGCGACCTTGCCACTACCGCCGATTCGGGCCGTCAGCAGCGCCCAGCCCTCTTTTTCGCCCAATGTTCCGAGGAACCGGAGCAAGTCAGGGTTACCGCTTATGGCGATCACACCCGCATCCGTGACATGGTTCATGGCTGTTCTGATTATAGTCGCCCTCGACGGTCCTTTCTGAATGCGTAACGGGTGCGGCGGCCACGATTGACGGCATCGAAGTGGATTTCGGAAACTGGCGTTTCTTTCACAATCGGTAAGTCTTGCAACGTGCGCCGGAGCCAATAAAACCGGGCCCTTCCCGTGTTGCAAATCTCAGTCTCAAAACGCTTCCCTGCCCCGGCGCTTCCCGCTATCCTTCCGCGCCATGAACAAAAAAGATGCACAGTGGAACTACCGGCTACAGGGCATCGCCGCCGCTTTGGGCGAACTTGCGGGCGCACACATGGAGCCGGACTTGGCGATGATGGTTTTGAAAAGCCTTGGCCTGTCCATAACTGAATTGCAGGCGGCAGGAGCCGACCCGCACGATTTACAACCGCTCAAAGAAACCGACCCCGTGCGTTACGCATTGGCAGATGCGGCGCTTCGTTTCCCGGCAAAATAGCCCCTTCCCCACCCGACACTCGACAAAATGGCTTATTCTGTCGAGAGTGAACCTCGGCGGGGGGCCAGGCATTGCTCCTTCTTTCAGAGCGATGAGAGATGAAGGTGATAAAGCTCGGTTATCACCCTCAATATCCGCGTCAATTTGTGCCCAAGCCTCTGCGCTTTTGGGAGCGAGACCTTTTGCGCAAGGTCTGCGTTCATCAGCCGTTGTGCATGCCTCCCGGCAGTATTGATTAGGGCTTTACGAGTTCCCGAGCTACATGTTTGCTAATTTCCCAGAGCATTCTGGAATCGGCCGGAGAAAGTCTCTTTTTGTGCCGGTGTTCCTTGTGCGGGTGAATATAGTTGCGGTAGTCCCGTAGAATCTCTCCTACGTCGCGGTATGTTTCCGAAATCCAAGCGAGTTCATGGGCGACATCGATGTAATTGCTTAAGACCCAGTCTTTGAGGCCCAGCGTTTGACCTGTCGTTTTGTCCCTTGGAGCTGCATTTGCTTGGAAGACCGGTGCCTTATCGGCAAGGCCCTCAATGCGAACCAGGAAGAGTCCCTCTAAAAGACCTCCCATCATTACTATGGCTGCGAGCGCGAGATCATGTTCGACGCAGCCAACGCATTCCTTCCACCGGTTGGTCAATAGTTGCTGCAATTCTGGGTCCGCGGAGATTGTGGTGAACAATGGCGGTGTGTCCGGTGTCGCAACTGGGCGGGCCGAAGGTAAGGCCGCTTGTGAGAATGGGGCGAGAACTGCTTGAACAGCGGTGCTGATCTGACTTGCCCGCCCGTCGGCAATCTGTTGTTCTACCGCTTCTATTGTATGGATGCTGGGAGTTCGGCCGTCAGCCGTCAAGTAGCCACTACCGTTGCACATGCAGCAACGCCTACTCGGGATACCGGGTGGTTGGCGCCCGGGATAATCGCTACAAAAATGACACGGCTTTAAGGGGTGTAGTCCAGAAAGAGCAATCTGAACTCGACCACCACATACCTCGCAGAGAGCTATCGGGATGCCAGGTGGTTGACGCCCTGGGTACTCGCGACAGAAAACACAATTGATTCTCGTGAACAAACTCCAATTATAGGGCCGCTCTGGTTTAATACCGCACGCGAAATGTCGGGCTGTCCTCGGGGCGCGTCTTGCGGCGGTCGTAGAGCCGGGTGGTGGAGACGTTGGCGTGCCCGAGCCATTCTTGGACTTTAGCGATATCGGCCTGATGCTGCAGGGCGTTGGTGGCAGCCGTGGCGCGCAGGGAATGGACGCACAGGCCGTTGACCTCGGCGTTGATGCCGGTGGCCAGGCCGTAATGGCGCACGATGTTGCGGTAGACGGAGTTGGGATCGAGCGGCCGGTCCAGGCCCTCGGGCGTGCGGTTGTTTTTGACTGGCCGGAAGAGGGGGCCGGGCGCGTCGAGCGCGTGGCCGGCCATCGCCATGTATTCCTCGATCAGCCGTTGCGCCATCGGGTGAACCGGAACAAAGCGCATCTTGTCGCGCTTGCCCTGAATTCGAAAATGCACCACGCCCTGGCGGCTCTGCATGTCGCCGACGCGCAGCCGGCATAATTCTTCGCGGCGGATGCCGTGGTAGAGCAGGGTGGCCAGGATGGCGCGATCGCGGACGCCCTTGAGAGTATCCGCTGGCGGCGCATCGAGCAGCTTGCGGGCCTGGGCGTCGCCGAGCGCCGGCGTCGAGCCTTCGTTGCCGTTGGCCGCCGGGCGCTTCACGCCGTCCACCGGATTGCCGGCTACGGCGTTGCGCTCGCACAGGTAATCGAACAGCGACGACAGCGCCGCGAGCTTGCGCCGGATGCTGGAAGGTTCAAGCCCGCGGAATTCGAGATCCCTGCGCCAGGCGATGACATGCGCGCGGGTGATCGAGCGCAGCGCGGCGTAATCCTTGAGGCTGGCGAAATGCAAAAACTCGGCGACATCGTTCTTGTAAGCGCGCCGGGTTTTGGCGTTGGTGAGGTTGGCGAGCCACTCGACCTCGGGCGGGACATCGGCGAGCTCGCCGAACTGGGCGGGCGTGAGCGCGGGTTTGAGGGCGGGAACGAGGTCTGACATGGGGCTACCTTTTAAACATGATAATGTATTTTATCAAGCTTAAAAGCAAGGGGTTCTGTAGGCGACCCGACCGCTTTGCTCCAATTCAGGGGACCGACTGAGAGTTTTTCTTTGAAACGCAATTCAAACAAGATTCACTACACAGGTGGGAACAAGTATTGTGAGCACCCGTTGCGACGAAAATAGTATACTCCGGCAACATGGCAGGATCTGGTCAGCCAGCGCCTCAAGGAAGGCCTCCTGGCGAAAAAAAAGGGGGTTGGCAATGCTGGTGGAAGGAGAACAGAGAGCGAGCCTGCGCCCTACTAGGCGATGTCTTTTTGTTCCTAGTGGCGCTCAGCTGTTTGGCAATCGCCTTTTGGGGACTCCAACTCCTCAGATTGCTTGGTTACCGGCAGGACTATCTCGATGTTCTCGAAAGGTTGCACTTTTGGGGCGTTGTCAGCGTACTCGCGGTCTTCTTGTTGGATCTCATCTGGAAGCTTTTGGTTGGATCTCTCATACGCGGGTTCAAAACCGTCGTCCGAGGATTTAAAGTGAGGAAACCATGAACCCACTATACCGGCTCTATTTTTTGGATCATAAAAAACGCTGGCGGGCGTACCGCTGGTTGATTTGCCTCACGTTCCTTTATGCCGTGCTCATGAACGTTGTGCTGCGGCGCCCTGCTACACGGGTTGCATCTGAGGCCTCGCTAGGGGCTGCTATTGGAAGCGTTTTGTGGTCTTTGTATTATTGGCGGTGGTCGATCCGACAAACGGGGTTAAAGGGTCGCGGCCCTCAAACGCGGACGCCTGACAGCGTCGATACCCCTGATGAAAAGCGCCTTCCCACTCTGTTGATAGGCATTGCGGCGTGTCTGGCTATTTTGGTTTTCAGCCCGATAGCTCTCGCAACTGCTGGACAGATTCTTCCCTTTTCGGGTACCTGGAAAATGGTGGAAGTCTTAGCCACTCTTCATTCGCTTACCAACAACCTACCGTTCGCGACACTCGGGCGCCCAGTTGAAATCGACATCGTCCGGGGAAACGCCGACGTCAACCTCCGCGCCAATGGTGAGTCGTTGAGACTGCATTGCCTCCACTGCATCTCGCCGGCAGGTCTGCCTAAGTTTACCGCCACCGCTATAGGCCAAGGCAACGGGGGCGGCGCGGCCTTCGCCGACGAATTGAGTGAAGAACCCGTTCTCGCATCGCCACCGCAGCCGGCTTCTTACTTCATAGAAGGCCCGGACAAGGCCAGCACCCGCTTTACTGTCGTGCTGGATGATTGGCACTTCAAAAATATCGTTTTCCGCAATGCGGAGATCGCATATAATGGCAGCCCCACGATTCTGGAGAACGTGACGTTTGTTAATTGCAGATTTACTATTCGCCGCACTGATCGAGGTAAGGCTCTAGCGCGTGAGCTGCTAAGCTTCAGTACGATAAACTTCAACGCTCGATAGCTCCTGGATGGTGCGTGCCCAGAAACCTCGGCTGAAACCACCGAGCCGACGCCATGAAAGACCTCCCCTCCATGGCGTCCGGCCTCTGGCCAGACGCCAGCGATTAGCCCCTGGGCCGGTGTTCCGTGTTCCTTGGTAGGCGTACGGCACACAGTGGCTGGGTGGACTGGTGGACTTTGAACCAGTTAACCGTTCCAAACTCAGATAGAATAAAATCCACTGAGAATGGCCCTAAACTGTTCTTCAACCCAACTTAAATCGGTGAGGCACGAGCATTGGACCTAAAAGCATTGAACCAGAAAGCCCTGGAAGACTCTGCGCTAGCCGACCTGATTTTGGCACAACTACCTGTCAATCAAGGCCAGATTAAACAACTTCGCGCCGTTCTTGCTGAGGAAAAACTGACCGAGAGACGGCACCTTAGACTGCTGATTATCCTTGCGGCCTTCACTTTTGCAGGGGTCCTTGTCGCCCCTCTGGGATATCGCTCCCCCCCCCGTTGTTCGTGTTTTCTTCGCTTTTCGTGCTGGCGGCCTTTGGCACGTTTCAGGCAGGGACCGGCCTCCTTCACGCGCGCCAACGAATAAGATTCCTAAGTTTGCTTCTGCTTCGGCAGGACTCATCCGTGCATGCGGCGGCACAGGCATTGACGGATGCAGGCTTCAAAGACACGACAGTTGATGAGCGATCCGGTCGGGGGTAATCTGTAACCGGCCGGGATTTTCTCCCTCATAGCCGGTCGCTTTTCTCAAATTGAGTTGCGCAGAGCTGGACACTATCGTGCGCCAATGGGACGGTGAACTTGAATCCCAGAATGCCAGGCTGTGGATGTCAATCGCGGTTGGTTTGCAGAAGCCTTAGCCGATCATTGGGTGGGGGCCGGGCGGACGTGTTCCTGAACCAAGAGTCCGCGCGGGGGCTTGGAGCCGTCAAGGTGAGCAACTCTTTTCGTAACCTTTTGCGCTTACGACAGTACAAGCATAATGAACGTGAGCGTCAGGCTTTTGAGATTTGCACGGTTGGCGGTGCTTGGGGGAACAGCCCTCGTATTTGTGATCGGAGTGTACGGTCAGCAGGCAAAGCTAATCGAAGTTGCCTCCATAAAACCGAGCCGCAACAACATGGCGGACTCGAATCTCGACAGCGTACGAGGCAGGCTCACAGCCACCAACATCACGGTGAAGGAACTGATTCGCCTAGCCTACGGTGTGAAGGACTACCAGATTGCCCAATCGCCCAAGTGGATCGACGGCGAGCGATTCGACATTGCCGTAAAGAGTGTCAGCGGGGAGCGCGGCGACCTGGACGACGAGAAATCTCTAGTGCGCGAACTGCTTGCTGACCGGTTTCGGCTCACGACGCACCACGAGGCAAAGGAGATGCCCGTGTACCTACTGATCGTAGCCAAAGATGGGCCAACGCTGAAGGCGCACAATGACGCCGGAACGAAAGCGCGCGGCGGATGCGGACGACTCGTCGGGAGGCGGGTAACGGCTGACGCCATAGCCACAATCTTGTCGAGACAGGTCGAGCATCAGGTCCTCAACCGAACTGGACTGTCGGGCGAGTACGACTTCCAACTCGATTTCACACCGGACTCCGGCCCCTGCCGCGCGGCGGGGGATAGCCAGGGCGGTTCGCCAGCCGAGCCATCCGGTCTGCCTTCCATCTATACGGCCGTGCAGCAACAACTCGGATTGAAACTGCAGTCGTCAAGAGGGCCAGTGGAATTACTGGTTATCGACCGCGTAGAGAGGCCGTCGGAAAACTAGCGCTTTCCTGATTCTCCCGCGCTCGAAGTCCCATACTGTTCTTCCAGCGTAGCTCCATCCGTCTTGGGCACTTGGTCGGATCAACTCCCATTGCCGCGATGTGGGGGCCGACCTGGAGCCGGCGAACTCGATTGCTGTCGCATTCTCGAAACGTGGCGGAATGGCTGTAGGATGTGGAGCGGACAATCGGAGGGCTCCCTCGCCTTCCAAACCGTGAGAATCCTCCGCAGATCCAAGCGGGCGTCTTCCGACTCCCGGAGGGAGATCTATGCAAATCCTACACCGCTTTGCTGGTTCGATCCAGCGCTATTCTGAAGAGCTTTCCGATCCCGATCGTTACCGGCCAGATCACTGTCCGCAGTGCGAAGCGCATCGTCCGTTGCGGGCGCATGGGTTCTACACGCGCACGCTGGTGGATATCGCGTTTGACGGCGCGATCCGCGTTCGACGGTACTTGTGTCAATGCTGCAGACGGACGGTATCGCTACTGCCCGAGTTTGTCTTGCCATATCTGCGTTTCGGGATCGTGGTCATCGCGCTCTTTTTGGTCGCGCGGCTTCTGTTCGGCCTGACCCTAAACGCGGCGGCCGAATCCGCCAAGTTAACAGCGATGCCCTACCAGCGGGGGCAGTTCTGGGTACGCCGTTTCCGGCAACAGGGGGAGAAGTTATGCGTCGCGCTGGCTACCCTCATTGCCCCGCCGGTGGCGCCAGACTTTACCTCCAGAGCTCTTCGGATGTTGGAATCAACCGGCTGGATCGCAGCTCATCGGTTTTTGTTTGGAGGTCTCCGTGTTCACCTGCTCGGCTGGCCCGCGTTTCTCGCTCCAGACGGTCGCCGCGCCGCGCTGCCGCCGGCGGCACCGTCCGCCTGAGCTTGAACACAGAGCTTTTGCATGGAGAAGACGGCCCCCTCGATCTTATGCTTTGGCTGTGGAGGTCATCCGAATGGATGCGAAGGCCGAGAAAATCGCCTTGTTCCGCTACGGCCTGATTGCGCCGCTGGTGCTGGAAGCGTTGCCGCGTGGTGAACTGACGCGCCGTGCCGAAGAGATCGCCGCCCGGCAGTATGAGATCCCCGGCTCCCAACGGACGTCGATCTCGGTGGACACGCTGCTGGACTGGGCGCTTCGTTATCGCAACGGCGGCTTTGAGGCGCTTGCGCCGCAACCCCGGCTGGACCGCGGCAAGTCCCGAACGATTACACCGCAACTGGCGGACTGTAATGCGCCGCGATATTCTCCCTTAACGTTCTCACGATGCTTTCCGGCGGGTTTCTCAGATTCGTGGCGGTTGAGCGGTCTGTCGGCGGCGGGTTCAGCCTTGCAGGTGGGATAGGATACTCGCCTGTGTAGGCACGGGAGGTATCCCGGTGTCCGGCGATCAAAAACTCAAGGAGGAACGCCCGGCAAAAGCGGCCGGGCGATCTTCGCGTCTTAATAGCCCAAGGCCTCCGCTCGGGAGCTTCACCAAAGAAAATGGGGCTTTTTGTGTAATGCTCTCCGGGAGAACGCGTTCGACTCGCGAGAGAGGAGCAAAAAGCTGTGGGGGAAGAATGAACCCTCCGGCACAGCGTCGCCATGCCGGAGGGGTGTAGCCGATTTTCTTCGGAGCCAGCTCCGTCGCATCGGCCTTGGGCATCCGCTCGGGCGCGACCCCTCGCGGACCTCGATGCCAGCAAGCCGGACTAATCCGGCAAACAGTAATGGCCATCAGCCTGCACGATCAAACTTCGTTGACAGGCTGCGGCGATGGCCATTTGTGCGGTACGCTTCGAACACTCTGTGAGTGTCATGATTTGCTGGCGAAGTTGGTTGTACCGAGCCTGGGCTCCCAGCTCGGTCAGAGCCTGCTGAACGTCGGCCGGCTCTACTTTACGGCGGTCGGTAGCGACGGCGGGCTTCAATGGTTCGCCACTTGCCGTGAACCAGAGCGCTGCGGAGTCGAGCTGAAGCTGGGGTATTTGAACTTGAAACCGGAGCAATCCAACATCTTTTTTAAGTTGATGGAAGAGCGCTACCGGCAGCATTCCACCATCATCACCACCAACCTCGTGTATGACGAGTGGCTGAACTTCCTGGGCAACCGGCCGATGGTGGAGGCATTGCTGAGCCGTCTGCGGCACTACTGCCATACGGTGACCATCGACGGTCCGTCGCTGCGCGAGCCGCAAGGTTAGGGGGGATGGCGTGGAAGAGAAACTCCTCAGCCGGGAAGAGTATATCCAAAAGGTTCTCAGCGCTTACCGGCAGACACCGGGAACGGCGGGCACGGTCCGCCGCCCGGATCGTCTGCTGGCATCACAACTGCACGAACGAGGCGTGCCCCTAATGGCGGTCGAAAACGCCTTGGTCCTGGCGGCGGCCCGCCGGATGGTGCGTCCCGCAGGCGCGCCACCTCTCGCCACGATTCGCTCGCTGGCTTACTTCTCACCGGTGATCGAGGAAGTGCTCAGTCTCCGCGTCAGTCCGAACTACTTCCACCATCTGCGCCACAAGATCCAACGTCTCATCCAGACAGGCTGCTGAGTCTTCCAGCGCCAGCAACCCGCCCCCGGCGGGGATGATGGAAACCCACCCCCGGCACGCCTGCGGCGTGGATGATACTGCTCGTCCCTCGTCCCTTCTCCCAACAGCACACCCGCCAGGGGCGGGGATGATTTTCCTGCGTCCTGTTCCCAATCCTGTTCCCGCCCAGGTCCACTCCAAACAAGCGCGGCCTGGTCATTTCTGCCAAGCACCGAAGGTTGGGGTGGCCGGATTACCAATTCCGGCAACCTTTTGCGTATGATTCAGGTGATGAACTTTGACCTTTCCACGCTGGGCCAGGCGGGCGAGTGGCTTGCCGGGGCCTCTCTTGCCAAAGCTTTTGCGTCCAAAATCTTAGGGAAAACCGCAGACGAAGTCGCGGGGATGATCGCCGATCCTGTCGCCGAATACCGGAAACGGTTGTCAGAACGGCGGGCGGCCCGGTTCATCCGTATAACGAGCAGCGCCGCTCAGAAGGCCGAGGGCGCTGGAGACGTCCAACAGCTGCCGGACTACATCGCCGCCGCTCTCATCGAGTCGGCTACACTCCAGGACGACGAGACGCTCCAAGAGAAATGGGCTGGTCTCATCGCCTCCGCGGCACTTCCGGAAACCAGGGAGCTGATCCACCCCGCCTTCGTCGAGATTCTAAAAACACTCTCGCCGCAGGAGGCGAAATTCCTGGACGCTTGCTACGACGAGATCATGCAACGCCACGCAAGCAATGGAGCACTCGGTCCCTATCATAGGCTCTTCTTCCTTTACGGCCAACTCGGCTTAACGCGTGTCCAGCCTGCAATAAATTACGGGCCCTTCAGACCGCAGCCCAAAGAGGCCCACGCAGATCAGAGCGAATTCTCGATTGTCATTGATCGGCTGCGCGCAGCAAGGCTTATTGACTTCGAGACCACTATTGATCTCCCCGAATATATTAAGGAGACCTTGGGATCGGCGGCCCGAACTCCGCAGGGGACGCTCTCGGTGCCTAGAAATGTACGCACCGTATCAACTTACTCCCTGACGGCATTTGGGATCGAGTTCGTCCGTGTATGCAGAGGTCCGAAGACTGCGGCGTACCCGGCTTCAGATTCCGTTTCGCCGACCACCCAGGCGTAAAAAAGCCCCCGCCCTTGCGTCCGATAACAGATTTTATCGGACAGAAGCAAGCAGTGACGGTGGAAGTCGAAGTTGCCGACGCCGCATCGCCAATAGTTCAGCCTTAACGAGAAGGCCGTAAGCACTCTAACACCTATAGCAGTGGCTTCTGCTTCTCAGCTTCTCAACGACCTGCTCGTCGGCATCGACGCCGCGGTGAAGGACCGCGTACCGGCCTTCTTAATCAGGTGGAGGTCGCTCGTGGTGTTTTGGGAAGTTGCGGGCAGACCCTCGTTCATTCACATCCAAAAAACTGAACGCAAATCGTCAATCTAGGCACGGCTTCAAACGCTCTCGACGAGGTCCTGGGGACGACGAACCATCTAATCCGGTCCCGAACCGTCAGCTTGTAGTCGAGGGCATCAACAGCTTACTAAGCAATCAACAGCTTACTAAGCAACTCGACCGTTTCAAGTACCGGCTTAGCGATTTCTCCAACCTTCAAAGCCGCCTCTTTAATGCCAGTTAGCGAGAGGTTGAGCCAGGAGGATCTTGGACTCTCTTGCTTCAGTTCCTCGCTCAGTGTCTTGACGTCGCTGCCCATCTGTTGCGCTGTTGCGGTATCGATCCTCGGGGCAATCTCCGCGATTTTCCTCGCGAGAGCGTCCATCAGAGGCTTTATCTGGTCGGCCCCCTCGCCTTTAACGCTATTGGAGGAAACGGTATTGACGACATCCCGCATATAGTCCGCAACGTTGATGACGTTACCCTGACCCGTCGCGTGAATCGCGATTGTTTTCATCACGGTGACTCCCTTCTCAGAATGCGGCAGAACCATATCGGCAAGCGCCTCCACGGCTCTCATTAAGAGTACCACCATTACGAATGCTGCAACGCCGAAGATAACCAGGGCCCCGCCCTTCTCGCCGATCGGAGCCGACCACACGTCTTTCAGGTGCGAGGGCAGCAGATTCTCGGCACCGTAGGTGAGGGAGTGCGCAACCCCAGAAAAGCGTACGACGATTCGATATGTATCCGGTTGCTGTCCTGTGGAGCGGACTAGCGCCATCGAAAGCACACGGAAGGCCCCTACGTCGGCAACAATATCAACCGGGAACTGGCCGGTGAGATGCTGCGTATTTCCCGAGCCAACCCGAACGGTGGCATTGATCGATCTCAGGATCGTCAGATGCCTGATGGACGTGTCGTCTGCCGACATATCTGCAATCGGTAAGTTCGCGCTAGTTTCCGATTGTGGATACCGAAAGTCTGCCTCTGCCGGCACATTCGAAGATAAATCGTTCCGGAGCGTGCAGATCATCATCTGCACGCCATTCGACTTCGGCGCAACCGAAACCGTGTCCCCGCGCCACAGGGGCGACGCTGCGGCCCAGCCGGAAATCGTCGACCGATTGATCTCGGGTATGGACACCGTGTCGGCCTTAATTAGAATCTGCCCCGAAAGCAGTGGAAACACCGCCCTAAGCCCGGCACCGAATTCCGGGTTGACCGTGGTACCAGTCAGCATTGTTCCGAAAGGGATCCCCACCGCCGACTCGGCACCCAATCGTCCCGACCAACGCACCGTAAGCGACGGTGGCTCCGTTAGCCGGGCGGAATTCGGCTGAGTTCGAAACCCCCGCGCATTGCTCGTGAAGTTGCTATGCGTCTCGGAAGAAGAAGCCGAAAAACCGGCGATATTCTCCATTTCCAGATTGAATCCTCTGGCGTGGATCTCCGCGGCTGGCGGCAGCGGCCACGTCACCGATAGCGGCAACTGGAGTCCCTTGCAAGTGGTTTCGACTTCAATCTGTTTTGGAGACGCGCCGCCGAGCAAGTGAAGCGACAAGAGGCTCGTGAGTGTGATTCCACCCAAGACCGCTACCGGATTCATCCACCGCGCCCTCCCCGGACGCAGGTAAAGCCTTTTCGCAGCAGCGAGCCGAGAAGTCATGGCCGGACTTGAACCCACAGGCAAATGTCGCCAACAGGTATCGTCCTATTGCGCGTCGTCGCGCGGAAGCGGGCAACATAAGCGCCCGGGGCCACCGGCGTGCCGGACTGGTCCTTCAGATTCCAGGGATAGACCTTCAGACCGGCTTTTAGATCGGCTTTGTGGTCTCGAAAGATGGGCGTAGCTTGATTCTCCATTCTGACGATTTCGATGTCGACATCGGCATCGCCCTGCAGATAATAGTGGAAAGTCCCGGATCGGTCGTGTGACAGAGAAACAGGATTCTTGATGAAGACGCTCCGTGCGGGCGCGGGCCTATAGTAGTAGTCGGGGACGTAATCGACGTCGAATTCCATGCCCCACAGGGGACCGTCGTTGTATTCCACTTGCAGTTCCACGGAAACAACGGCGGGCCACTTGGCCCAACTTGTGACGAACTCTTGGTTTAGCGACCAACCCACCGGCTGATGTGCGCTCCCGGCCGCGCCCATGTCAGCGATCTCATACGGACCGCGACCATACTGAACCGCGCCTCCACGTCGCGTGAGTTCTTTCCCCGACGCCTCATCGCGAACGATGAGTGTCGCGTAGCTTTGAACCGGGAGTCGGCAGCGGACACCCTCATAGGGAAGCAAATACTGGCCTACTTCATGGGGCCGCAACAAGATGACATGTTCGAGGAGGATCCGTTCGATCGAGTGACTCTGGGAATCCTCTATCGCTCCCTGATCGATCCACTTTTTGATCGTCTCGATCTGCTGGGCGGAAAGCGGCATACCCCTCAAGGGCATCTGCTTGTTTGGTACCATGCCTGTTAAATAGGCGATTATTGGACTCGCTTTCGAATTACCAGGAACCACCACGGGACCGTCGTCGGCGCCTTTACGTATCCCGCTATACGTCGTAAGGTCCAGACCCTTTTGGTATGGGCGGTCCCACCAGGGGCTTGGACCATTGGCACCCAGCGCACTTCATCATAAGCAAAGGATTGATATCAAGCGAATAGCTCACTTTGTCGGAGGTTGCGTCCTGCCCGCGGCCGCTGAAACCGCCAAGCCATAATAAGGCTGACGAGAGACTGCAATCGGCACTGATGCAACCCTCAGATTCATGACGAATGTGGTTGATATTATACTTTGGAATAGATCCTGCGGAATTTGGGGCATGTGAATAAGCGTTCCGGGAAATGGTGAATAGCAATGCCTGGAAACCCCTCCCTCAACAAGTCACAGAAGACGTGTGCACGCAATAACTAACGGTGAAGCCAATGAAACGGCCCAGCGATGACGAACCAGCCTCATTTCAGATGGAACTATGGATTGATCCGGATTAAGAGGCACACATCACCCACTGGGATCTCCCGATTTCGTGCCGCGGATCGAAAGCGCGCCACATACTCTCCCGGAGGAACGATCTCGCCATCTTGACCCCGGAGGTCCCAAGGGTATGTTTTGACGCCCGCTTGCAGGTCAGCTTTGTGGTCTTTGAATACAAGCGTATGCTGGTCTGTCATCCGAACGATTTCGATATCGACATCTGCGTCCCCGTCGAGCCGATAATGGAAAACACCGGTTTTGTCCTTCGAGATCGAGATTGGATTGCGTATAAATGCAGAGGTCGCAGGTACGCCATTTGTGCGTCCCCGTTGTACGTCGAACTCCGTTCCCCACAAGGGCCCGTCGTTATATATGATCTCCAACCTCACTGAGATAGTCGTGATACTCTTGGGCCACACTGTGTTGCGATCTAGGGACCAATACACCCACCCACCTGACCGCGTCGCCGCACCGAGATCATAATCTTCGTGCTCCCCGGTGACCTTCTGAGCGGCACCTCCGCGCCGCATCAACTCCTTTCCGGTTTCTGCATCCGTTACGATTGCTGTTGCGTACGCCTCTACGGGAAGATGGCAAAGGATGTCTTCATAGGGGAAGCTGGAGTGGTTAGGCTCCGGATTTTGCAGAAGCGGTACATTCTCAAGGTTGATACTGGTCCGCGGCGTTTCTACGTGATCTTCAACTGCTCCCTGGTCGATCCAGTTTCGGATGAGTGCGATCTGAGTTGTTGATAGCGGCTTTCCGACGAAGGGCATTCGCTGTGACGGGATGTCGGAGGTTAGGCGCTCTAGGATAGTGCTCTTAGCCGAGTTCCCAGGGACCACTACGCGACCCCTGCTACTGCCTTTAATCAGCCCTTTGAAAGTGGTCAGGTCTAGGCCGTCTTGGTAGGCGTCCGTCCACCACGGGTCAGGGCCGTGACAACCCGCGCACTTCAACATTAACAAAGGAGCGATCTGTCGGGAATAGCTCACCTGCTCGGGGGACGTGGACTGCGCGTCTGTGGTGGCGGTAACAACCAAGAAGCAAACGAAAGACCACGAAATACGGAGCATAGTCCCAAAGTATCACTCCCGTTGGATTTCGGGAAATCCGGACCACTCCAACTGATGTGTCGTGTTGTTTGCTATAGGCGGCTTGTTTCCGTATCGTGAATTCTATTTTCAAAGCTCTAAGCGCACGCCTTTCCAACTCCCGATAATGTGGCTCTATGTCCAGACGATCCCGCCGGGCGCCCCCACTATGCATAAACCGGCGTTATGTAAACTCTTAGGCCCTTGGCCCCCGCAGCACTCCCCGATTGCCGCCATACTACACTCCCACGGAACCCACCCGACCGGCTCCAGAAAGTCTCCGTCGGCGAGCGCGGCTCGTACTCGGTTCTGCGATGAATCCAGGCCGCGGTTTCTGATAGTCCTTGACGGTCCACGCTACGCTACGGTGGATAATAGGAAGGGCTGCAATGCCGACACGGAAACTCACGACTGAATTAATCGTCGCCGCCATCCAAGGCTTCGAATCCCAAAAGCAGAGGATCGATCTCGAAATCGCCCAACTCAAGGCCATGCTGTCCGGTAGCGTTGCGAAGCGGGCGGCCACAACGGAGCCCTTAAAGCGCAAGCGCCGGAGGATGAGCGCTGCCGCCCGAGCCAAGATCGCAGAAGCGCAAAGGGCGCGCTGGCAGGCATTCCACGAAAGGCAAGTGTCGGAGGCACCGACCAAGAAGTCCGCACCGAAACAGAAGGTTTCAGCGGCGGCGAAAGCAAAGCCGGTCGCGAATCTCAAAAAGGCCAGCGCCGCTAAGGCAGCGAAGAAGGCCGCGGCGTAGTCGGTTTCGCGGCATCTGAGCAGGCTCTCGCGGCCGACGGGCGCCGAGAGGGTGGCCGTGTGACGGCGGGCCGAGAGCGTTACAGAGGCGACCATCGTTGCCGCGGGGAGCGCGCCGGGGCAACGCGTGCCGCTCATGTTCGCCTGCCGCCTGCCTCTTCCCTTCCCCCGCTCAGGCCAGATATCCTCAACTACCCTGGGTCGGAAAAGCGAGACGGTCCCATGGCGCCGCTCTCCACTCTCTCCCCTTGATGGAACACGGCTGAGACGGGCATCCGGGTATCGCGGATTACCCATGCGCCACGTAATCGCCTTGGTACGCTCTCCACGGCGGAGCATTGTGACCAGTGTTGGTCCGGAGCCATTTTTTCCGTACCCTGAAAGCGTAAGAGTTGAACTCCAAACGAGGGAGGCGAACATCGCAAGCGTCGACACCCAGCGTTGCGGCGATTCCCGAAAGCAAGCTGGTGGACGGCTCTCTGTGTCCTGCGGCTGCCCGGCGCCACTTCTAACGTTTCCGCCCGGCATGCCGCCCGCTTACGCGGTAGTCCGCAGCCGTCCGACCAACCGCGGGTTGGGACCCTGGTTCGCGGGCGGCTCGTCGCGCTCGTGATCCACGCGGCCCCCATGGTCACCGCTGAGGTTGGCAAGAAATGTGTCACCCGTGTCATCGTCGCTGCCGGCGGTTAGTCGTCCCTACCGCGAACTACCCCCGAGCGCTGGTCGCTCCCTGGCGCTCCAGCGCGCATAATTCGCTCAGCGTCGGAAATGTCTTCCTTCCCTGCTCCGGTCCGCGTCCTTTCAGGTTCACCAAGGCTGGCAACGGCGAGCATTGATTCCCGTACTGATCCACCCACGGGCACCCTCCACGCTCAGAATAGATGGTCCGGGGCCGGAAACGCAGGTACCGCTCGTGCAGGTGAGGGGTGACGAGAATTGTACACCCTTTCGATTCCATCTAAATCCGGTTATGCACCTTTGGGAAAGGTTGAGAAGCACGTGTGATGTAGGTGTAACGGACTGGGAACATCTTGTGTTTCCATATGGATGGCATATATAATATCGTCTAATACCTGAGATCCTGTTCGGATTTGGCGCATTGCGTTCAGTAAAAATACTTCTTGTCTAGTAAACCGACTTGGCGTTATAACAAACTGTATCGAAATGTTTTATGCCTAAGCGATCGGTTGCACGGCCTGCAAAACCACATGAGATCCAGCAGCGCGGCCGCACGACTTGTACTTCTGCGGAGGTCTGCGAGATTTTTAACATTCCAAAGGCCACTCTGCATTACTGGCTTAAACAAGAACGGATCCCCCAGCCGATGTTCAATCCAGAAACTAGGCAGCTCGTATGGACCCAGACCGAAATCGACGCCATCCAGAAGTTCTTGCTGCGAGGTGAGGAATGATCAAACTGACCGTCTCGAATCAGCGTGGGGGCGTTGGCAAAACGACTACAGCTTTGACACTGGCCCGGTGTTGGGCCGACGAGGGCAGGCGGGTGCTGCTTGTCGATACAGACGCCCAAGGCAGTATCTGGCTGGTGCTGCAGCTCGATCCCCAAAAGTGGCTCGTCAACTTCTTGACGGATGGGGCGGCCCTTAGCGATGTCGTTGTGAAGGCTCACGACGGCCTAGATGTCATCTGCAGCAACAAGGGTACCGTGAAGGCCGAGAGCAACCTGAATGCAACCATGGCTCGGGAAATGGCCTTCTATGGGGCGTTTCAGCCTTATGAGGCCGACTACGACGTCATGATTTTCGACGTCGCTCCCAGCATTTCGAGCTTGCATGGGTGCTGTATCGCTTATACCAAGAACGTACTGATTCCAGTGTCAATGGATCTGCTGGCGGTGGAGGGGGCCGGCGCGTCCCTGAATTCGATCGCCATTTTGAACAAGCACTACCAGCTGAACTGCCGGTGTATCGGGTTTCTGCCGACACAAGTTGATCATCGGCTCAGCGGTACCACGGTTGTACTACGCCAGCTCGAGCAACTTTCCCAGGAGACTGGCATCAAAGTCGTCCACGGCATTCGCACCGATCACACGGTCAACCGGGCGGCCCGCGAACATCAATTCCTGCAGGACTTCGACCCGAAGTCGAAGGCTGCGGAGGACTATTTAGTTGCAGCCAGGGAGATTTCGGAGCTAATGGCGGTGGCCGATGGGCAAACGCAGCCGGCGCGCGGATGAAGTAATTCCGAAGCTACATTACCGGCCCGGCGTCGAGGACGCGGACCTGGAAGCCACCATTGTCGGCTTTTATGGGGACCGCTCCCAAGTCTCTCGTGCGCCGAAAGAAACTACCGTAAATCCAGAACTTATCATATCATCACCTGTTATAGAAACACCTGTTGTTATGGTAGGCGATGATTTGATGGACAACTGTATACGGACACCCGAAGAGGCACCAGGTGTCAGAACCTCTGATAAAGCAACAGGTGTTGGCCCAACAGGTGACATAACAACACCTGTCGCCCGCCCCAACAAGGACGGATTGCTGTCTGTTTCAGAGATTCTGAGACAAATGCCGAGACGGCCGCGGGATCCACATCTGGCCGCGATCACAGCGCCTACTGTACCGAGTCTCGATGTAGCACCATCGGGCATAACGGCATCTGTAGCAACACCTGTTAATAAATACAATCTAGAAGGACCGGGACCCAATACCAGCATAACGACACGTGTTATATCAATACCTGATATACCGGTGACTGACGAGCATTCCAACAAGCTACCAACACCTCCCATAACGCCACCTGATGTAACGACACCTGTTGTTGCCCAGGCGCGGCCCTACAACGTCCACCGCGCAATCCTCGCCCAGGACGGCCACAGCCACACCGAACAACTCCTGTACGACATCCTCTGGCGCTCCGCCAAGTCTGGGCAGAACGACGCTTACCGATTCGTTCAGATCCCTCAATCGGAGCTGGCCGCCGCAGTCCGGATGACCACTAAGAATCTGCGTATCGCCCTAGACCGCTTGGCGGAGAAACTCGCAATCGAAGAGGTCCAGAGCTTTAACCGCGGGCACCGAATCGCCCGCACCTGGAAGATTTTCAGCTATAAAGCGATCCTGGAGCGTCGCAAGGCAGCAGGTATGGAGTGGGTCGTCCGTGATCGCGGAGTCCGGTTCGTCGACCCATCAACAATACCTGTTAAACCAACACATGTTGTTATGGATGAACCGACTATATCAACAGGTGTTAGACCACCTGAAATAACACCTGTTGCTGCGGCTCAAACAACACCTGTCAAAACAACTGGTCCATACTTAGGACAAATATATAGTACAGACCAAAGGTCGACGCCCGCGGTCGCCTCACCCCTTATCGCAAACGCAATCATCTCCGCCTTCGGCTTCGTTGATGACGAAGCATTGCAGACCCTCATAGCCAAATGTCGCGAAGTTGCCGCCGATGCCACTGACGAAGAGATCGCCGAACTCGGGGCCATGACGGCCCGCAGAATCCTGCGCATCCGCAACATCGAGAACCGTGTGGGACTTCTAATCAGCCAGACCCCCAAGTGCTTCAAAGGAGAACCATTCGCCATCTACCGCCGAGAACGCGAAGAACGTGAACGCCGTTTTGCCGCAGAGTTTCAGAATGACCAAAGCTGATCCACCCCATCACCCCATCCGTCGACTCAAATCCACGGGGCCAAATATCACGCCTTGCTCGATCCCGACCAGAGCGCTGGCAGACTCGAACACGACAAAATCGTTGCCGATGGCCATGGCGAGGGCGAGCAGTTTTTCGACCGCCCGGCGAGCTTCGTCAAAAGTTAGGCTGAGCCGGGCAAGTTCTAAGCGGACGCCCTCGGCGAGCTCTGCAAATTCCTGCTGAAGGACGTGACGGGGGCATCGGGAGGCCTGGAGCTGCGGTCGTTCGACACGCAGGTTACGGAAATCGCTGTAGGGACTGAGCCACCTTCTGGCGGCGCTGGCGCTCAACAAAACGCGGCCTCGGTGCGTGCCAGGCGGCGCGGGTGGGCAATCACGACCCCGGGGCAGGCCGGGCCGTTAGCGCCGCCGTGGCTCGGTAATGCAGGGGACCCTAGGCCTACTAGGGCGCGGCGCCAACCCACGCCCAGCAAGAAATTTCACGTTGGGGCGATTGGCGAAGGGGCGGGGAAGAGGCTCAAATTCCCCCCCGATGTCGTTGATTTTGCTGGTACCAGAAGGCCTTTGCCAGCAGCAGGACGCTCCTCTACGTTAGTGCGCACTCGCGCAAAATGTAAAGATCCGGGGCTTGCAGGAGCGGGAAAATAGCTCGTGATAATGCGGCTTATCCCGTGTTATCCTCCCTCCGTGGCCCTCCTGCCCCCTTCCGCCGACTGCCACGCGCCTACACTCCCGGCGGTACCCGAACCGGCGGTGCCGCTCGATCCCCTGGCGGCGATCATGACCCTGGTCCTCCACGCCGTCCAGTCCCCCCATACCCGCCGCAGCTACGCCCTGGCCCTCTCCCGCTTCTGCGCCTGGTACGCCGGGGTGGGAAGGCCCGGCCTCAGCAAGGCCACCCTGCAACGCTACCGCAAGCGAACTTGACCGACAGGGCTTGGCCGCTTCCACCGTCAACCTGCACCTGAGCGCCCTCCGCAAGCTGGCCTCCGAGGCCGCCGACAACGGCTGCCTGGCGCCCGCGCTGGCCGCCGGCATCGCCCGCATCCGCGGGGCGAAACGCCAGGGTGTCCGGGCAGGGAATTGGTTGACGGCCGAGGAGGCCACCCGGCTTCTCAATGCCCCCGACCGCTCCACCCTGATCGGCTGCGGCAACCGCGGGATCGCGGCATCGACCGCCATTAATGGACGACAAGCCTTAGTGCTGTATCGGAAACACTCCGGCGAGATGATGCCTGACTGCAAGCAGAATTTTCCCCGCCGGAGTGTTTTCGATACAGCGACTTGAAGGAAGCCGCTTGCGTTTTAGGGCAGACGCCGCCCATTATGAGGAATTTCAATCGATTTTCCACTGGAAGTTGATGAACTACAAGGCTCAAGTCTGAGCATTCCAGATATGGAGCATCGCCCACGAGATTACTCCATCTGGGTGGTGAACGCAACGGCCCGAAGCCAGAACATGGACCATGCGCACGCGTAGCGTCTGCCGTGCGAGCGGCTTCGTTCAAGCCCGTGTATCGCCCGGAATCTTCAGCGATTGCCCCTCGTCGACGATAAATCAATGGTTTGGGCGTTTTTCAGCCGAGCGGTGTTCGTCAACGGATTCCTTCCGGTTTGCGGCCATACACC
>Ga0335074_10004145_pt1 | contig 19934 bp, 29 predicted proteins | sample Lox_Sample_23_FD_206715 | JGI IMG/M metagenome (GOLD analysis project Ga0335074, IMG submission 206715) | Soil microbial communities from Loxahatchee National Wildlife Refuge, Florida, United States - Lox_Sample_2.3 | ecosystem: Environmental > Terrestrial > Soil > Wetlands | place: USA... | reverse complement strand
TCTGACCGAGGCCTACGCGATGGCGAGCATGCAGTTCATCACGTTCGACGCCGACGGCAACTGCGTCGGCTCGAACTACATGGACTACCTGCTTCCGAGCGCCTGGGAGACCCCCGGCTACGAGCTGCACAGCGAGGTGGTCACGCCCTGCCCGCACCACCCGATCGGCGCCAAGGGCATCGGCGAGTGCGCCGCCGTGGGCGGCCCGGCCGCCTTCGTCAACGCGGTCATGGACGCGCTGGGCGAGACCGGGGTGCGGAACATCGACATGCCGGTGCTGCCGGACCGGGTCTGGGAGGCGCTCACCTACCGCCGGGACGTGTCCGGTTACCCGCCGGTGCGGCAGGACTAGCGCGGCCGGGTGCGGCGAGGAGGGGACGAGGAGGACGGATGAACGGTCTGGGAGTGCTCGGGCGAATCGGCGAGCTTGCCCGCGGCGGCGAGACCTTTGCGCTGGCCACCGTGGTCTGGCGGCAGGGACCGTCGTCGAGCAAGCAGGGCTCGCGCGCGATCATCACCGCCGACGGCCGGATCGACGGCTGGATCGGCGGCGCCTGCGCCGAGCCGGTCGTGATCCGCGAGGCGAGGCAGGTCATGTCCGACGGGAACGCCCGGCTGCTGCTGCTCGGCGCCCCCGACCAGTTCGGCACCGCCGTACCGGAAGGGATGACGGTCGTGCCGATCTCGTGCCAGAGCGAGGGCGCGCTCGAGATCTACATCGAGGCGGTGCTCCCGGTGCCGCACCTGGTGATCGTGGGCGGCTCGCCGATGACGCGCACCCTGGCCGAGCTGGCCCGGGCGCTGGGCTGGTCCGCCGACCTGGTCAGCACCGAGGATTTCGGGCCGGGCTGCGCGAGCGGGCGGTCGATGGTCATCGTCGCCACCCAGGGACACGGCGACGAGGACATGGTCGAGCGCGCGGTGGCTATGAACCCCGCCTACCTCGGCCTGGTCGCGTCCCGCCGGCGCGGGGAGGCGGTGCTCGGCTACCTCGCGGAGCGTGGCGTGCCGAAAGACCAGCTGGACAAGGTGCACGCGCCGGCCGGCCTTGACCTCGGCAAGACGATGCACGAGGAGATGGCCGTCGCGATCCTGGCGGAGCTGGTGCAACTGCGCGCTTCCGGCGCCCTGACCGAGGTGCCCGCACCCCGGGTCGCGCTGAGGACCGAGCTGCAACGAGCCGAGGCGGTCGACCCGGTCTGTGGGATGACGGTTATGGCGGGGACGTCGAGTCTGTCCTTCGAGCACGACAGAAGGACCTACTACTTCTGCTGCGCCGGCTGCCGCCGGACATTCGCGGAAGATCCGGATGCTTACATCAAGGCGGTGCTGAAGTGATAATCGCCAGCGACTTCGAGGTCGCCGAGCCGGTCGACAAGGTGTGGAAGTTCTTCGACAACATCCCGCAGGTGGCGTCCTGCCTGCCCGGCGCGGAGCTGACCAAGGACCTCGGCGACGACAAGTACGAGGGCCGGGTCGCGATCCGGATGGGGCCGGTCCGCATGCAGTTCGTCGGCACCGCCGACATCACCGAGCGCGACGACGCCGCCAGGCGCATCGTCGTGCACGCGGCGGGCGCGGACGAGAAGGGCCGCGGCCAGGCCGCCATGATCGTCGGCGCCACGCTGTCGGCCAAGGGACGCGGCACCAAGGTCGCGGTCAGCCAGGACCTCCAGCTGTCCGGGGCCGCCGCCCAGTACGGCCGGGGCATGATCTCCGACGTCTCCGCCATCCTCATGCGCGACTTCGCGGTGAACATGCAGGACCGGATCGAGCGAATCGAGCGCGGCGAGTCGGCCGAGCAGATCGCCGCCGCCGGCAGCGGCAGCTCGGTCAGCGGCTTCGCGATCGCGCTGCGGGCGACCCGGATGGCGCTGACCCGGGTCTTCCGCCGGTTCTTCCTCCCCTACCAGCCCGCGGCGAGCTAACAGCGAAAGGAGGGCCAGCCATGGTCCTGTGGTGGATCGGCAACGCGATCCTGCTCGTGGTGGTCCTGCCCGTGGTGATCTACCTGCTGAACCGGGTGCTAGCGGCGCTGGAGCGGATCCGCGCGGCCAGCGACGACATCCTGGCCGGCGGGGTCGGCCTGATCGGCGAGCTCCAGGGCGTCCCCGAGGGCCTGGCGGTCACGGACAAGACCATCGAAGAAGTGAAGGTCGGCGCGGTCCGCTACGCGGGCTCGGTCGCCAAACTACTCGCCTAGCGAAGGGAGCGGACAACATGCCAGCAGCAGCCTGGTTCACCATCGCCGTCGCGGGCCTGATCATCGTGTTCACCGCCGTCGGCCTGATCAGGATCGTGCTCCACCTCTACGCGATCCGCCGCACGCTCCGGACCCTGACCGGCGGCGTGCAGGTCGTCGACCAGCTCACGTCGACCGTGCCCGCCCGGCTGACCTCGGTCAACGCCAACCTCAAGCCCGTCCGCGACTTCTGCGAAACGGTGTAGCGCCATGACCACCGACTGGACCATCGGTTACGTGATCGGCGGCGTCGTCGTGCTCGCGGTGGTCGTCCTCGTGGGGGCGATCCTGGTGCTCGCCAAGCAGATCGGCGACGAGGAACCGAAGATCAACGCCGCGCTCGAGGGCGCCGTGCGCAACACCGCGCCGCTCGCGGCGCTGCGCACCACCATCGAGCACGCCACCATGATCATCGCCGGGCTGCAGCGCGGCCGGGCCCGGCTGGGAGGGTAGCGATGAACCCCACCGAGCACACCCTGTGGGTGTCCGTCATCATCGTCGGCTTCGTCGTCGTGGTTGCCGTCGCGGCGCTGCTCAGCCTGCTCATCTACCTGATCAAGCGGATCGACCACCGGGTCGACACGATCGGCGGGACGCTGACGGCGGCGAAGGCCAACACCGCCGACACCGTGCTGATCCCGCAGGTGGCGACCGGCGTGGACGCGGTCCTGGCCGAAGGGCTGGAGCACCACCTGTTCCTCGGCCGGGTACTCGGAAAGGTCAAGTCATGACCGTGCTCGTCGTCCTGACCGTGATCGTCATCGTCGCGCTCATCGCGGGCCTGGCCGTCTACCTGTACTGGGCGGGCACGCTGCTCGACCGGATCGGCGCCAAGCTCGAGGGCGCGGCCGAGATCGTGCACGGCATCGAGGCCGACGCCGGGCTGATCATGCCGGGCGTCGACCACATCAACCGGACCGGCGGCGTCGTCGCCGGGGCGCTGCCGCTGCTTTACACCATGGCCGAGGGCATCGTCACCGGTGTCACCCCTCGCGTGCCGGAGCCCGCCGTCCCCGAGCCGGCCCGGCCGGCCTCCGGCACCCGCCGCTCCCGCCTGCTCGGCGCCGTCGGCTACGGGTCGCACTCGTAAAGCTCAGCGTGCCAAGTGCGCTTTCGGGCCGGCAAGAGTGAGCCCAAAAGCGCGCTTGGGTCACAAAGAGGGCCGCGGTCCACGACGGGTGACCGGAGCCGTGGTCGGGGCGGCCGAGTACTCGCCGATCCACTCGTCCTTCCACGCGTGGTCGTACTGCTGCTCGTTGCAGCTCGGCCGGTAGACGGCGATCAGCTCGCGGGCGATCTGCTCGCGATGGGCGCTCGTCCCGCCCGGCACCTCGTAGACGCAGACGTAGACCTTCCACTTGGACCCGGCCCGGTTGATCCAGCACGGGGCCTTCGGGTGCTTGAACGGAAACCGCTCGGCCGACAGGTCGTCGGCGTGGCCGACGTAGATCACCGCGTAGTTCTCCGGCTTGGCCGCGGGCTCCGGCTTGTACATGACCGCGTAGACCGCGGCCGCCTGCGGCGGCGTCCAGCCGCCGAGCAGCCGGGGGCCCTCGAACGGGTAGCCTGCGAGCGAGCCGAGCCGGATCATCGCAGCTCGCTGGCTTCCTCGGCCTCGGCTTCCTCGGCCTCGCTGACGGCCTCGGTCGCGACGATCGGCGCGGCCGGCAGCCCGGCCGTTCTCGCCGCCGCAACGAAGACCTCGGTCGCGGTCGCGATGGCCTCCTCGCGGCTGTCGGCGACGACGATCAGCCGGGCGCCGTACCGGCTGGTGCCGATGCCGGAGGCCACGCCGTCACTGGCGGCGACGGCGTCGGCGAGCTCGACTATTTCCTCGCGGCTGAAGACGCGGTCGCCCTCCGCCTCGATGCCGACGCTCCATCTCACGGCCTGCTCCTGTCCGCCTAGTTCAGCGCCGGCAGCTCTCTCGCCAGCTCTTCCAGGCTAGCGAGGTCGTGCCCGGACAGCAGCAGGTCGATGTGCGGCGCCGCCACCATCATGCCCAGCGTGCTCGGCCGAAAATCCCGGTTGTCGCCTTTGTGCGGGTTCAGCCAGACAATCCGGTGGCACAGCCGTCCGAGGCGCTCCATCGCCAGCGCGAGCACCTCGGGATCGCCCCGGTCGAGCCCGTCGGAGCAGATGACCACCACCCCGCCCCGGCACAGGCCGCGGCGGCCCCACTGCCTGACGAAGGTGTCGAGCGACTGGCCGATCCGGGTGCCGCCGTCCCAGTCCACCACCGTCCGCGCCGCCTCGTCGAGCGCCGCGTCGATTCGCCGGCGGGACAGCTCCCGCGTGATGCGGGTCAGCCTGGTCCCGAAGCAGAACACCTCGACCCGCGCGGCCGCCCCCCGCCCCGCCCCGCGAAGGGCCGCGTGCGCGAACTGGAGCAGGTGCCTGGAGTAGTCGGCCATCGACCCGGAGACGTCGAGAATCAGGACCAGCGGCCGCAGCTTGGTCTTGCGCTGCCGGAAGAACAGCCGCCCGGGCGGTTCCCCGTGCATCCGCATCGACTCCCTGATCGCACTGCGCAGGTCGGGCTCGCTCCCCCGGCCGACGGCGGGCCTGGTCCGGCGGGTCCGGCGCCGCGGCGGCGTGAGCCGCATCCTGGTCATGATCCGGCGCAGGGCGGCGAGCTCGTCCGGCGTGCACGCGCTGAACGACCGGTGCTTGAGCGCGTCCACGTCGGACGCCATCCAGCCGAGGACCGGCCGCTCCTGTTCTTCCTCGGGACCCGGCTCGGTGCCCGGCATCACCAGCGCGGCCTCGGCTTCGGCGACCGATTCCGGGGCGAGCATCAGCTCACCTCTTCCAGGACCGTCTTCGTCGAGGAAGTACTTCCTGAACACCTGGTCGTAAACGGGATCGTCCTCGTGGCGGCTGACCAGCGTGGCCCGCCCGGCCCAGTACAGGTCGACCAGATCGGTCGGGTCGAGCGGCGTCATCGCCGCGAAGTAGCTGAGCACGTCGCCGGTGCCGACCGTCAGCCCGGCCGCCCGCAGCTCGCGCGCGAATCCGATGAGCACGCTGCTGAACGGGTCGCTCGGTTGCGGCTCGGGCGGGTCAGCCACCGGAGATGATCTCCGCCAGGTTCTCCCGCACCAGGTCGAGGTCGTCACGGTCCTTGACGACCGCGCCGAGCGTGTCGCCGGCGGTTTCCCGCGTCAGCTCGATGTCGCCGAGAACGCCGAGCGTGCGGACCCAGTCGATCGTCTCGGCCACCCCGGGCGGCTTGGCCAGGTCCAGCTCCCGCAGCCGCTGCGCGGCCGCCACCACCTTCGCGATCAGCTGACCGGACGCCGCGGGCTCGCGGATCGCGACGATCTCGGCCTCCCGCGCCGCCGTGGGGTACCCGATCCAGTGGTAGAGACAGCGTCGCCGGAGCGCGTCGTGCAGTTCCCTGGTCCGGTTGGAGGTCAAGATCACCACCGGCTGCGAGTCCGCCCGGATCGTGCCGACCTCCGGGATCGTGATCTGGAAGTCGGACAGCATCTCGAGCAGGAACGCCTCGAACTCGTCGTCGGCCCGGTCGATCTCGTCGATCAGCAGCACCGCCCGGTCGCCCTGCCTGATCGCCTCGAGCAGCGGCCGCTCGAGCAGGAACTTCGGCCCGAACAGCTTGTCGACCGACCGCTCGTCGGCCGCCTCGCCGTGCGAGAGCGCCCTGATCTGCAGCATCTGCCGCGCGTAGTCCCACTCGTACAGCGCCTGGCTGGTGCTGATGCCCTCGTAGCACTGCAGCCGGATGAGCCTGCGGCCGAAGACGGTCGCCAGCGTCTTGGCGACCTCGGTCTTGCCCACGCCGACCTCGCCCTCGAGCAGCACCGGGCGGCGCAGCGAGAGCGACATGAGCAGGGTGGTGGCGAGCCCGCGGTCGGCCAGGTAACCGCCGCCGCGCAGGAGCCGGGCGAGCTCGGATACGGTTCCGGGGTATTCCACTGGATGGGTCAGCCGGCGTCCGTCGTGTCCCGCGGCAGGATGAGATCGCGCAGGCTGCCGGCCGGCCCGAGCTTGCCCTCGCGCTCCAGCCGGCCTCGCCAGGCGGCGCTGCGGTCGGCTTCGCCCGCGCCGGCGAAGTCATCGAAACCGACGCCCGCGTCGGACATCTTCCTGCAGGCCTTCGTCTCGCAGTCATCGCCGAGGTCGAGGTCGGTCGGCGCCTGGCTCCGCCATAGATCCCGGAGTAGTTCCAGCGCGTCCGCGCCCTGTGCGCCCATGACGGACACCCCCTGTCTCCAGCTGAAGCGTATACGTGACTGTAACTCCGCACCGGCGGAGCGGACGAGTAAGGATTAAGGCAATTCTTAATCGGCTGCGGGCCGCCGGAGGGCTCAGGCCGTCCGGCTGACGGTGAGGTCGAGCCGGATCGGGAGATCCGGCTCGTCCAGCACCTCGCGGGCGTGCGCGAGGGCCTCGGTCTCGATGCGCTGGTGAAGCGCGTGCAAGTCGGCGGTCTGGCTGGCGGTGACGGTGAGGGCGATTTCCGGGTCGTGAGCGTCGCCGATAATCCGGCCGTTGACGGCCTCGACGCCGTGGTACGCGTCGATCTCCCTGGTCAGGGCGCCGGTCAAGGCGGCAGGAAGCAAGATCGTGGTTCCTTCGTGGCTGGCGCCGGTGATGGGGATGTCGCCGGCCCGGTCGGTGGAGACGAGCAGGATCGCGATCCAGAGCAGCGCGGCCGCGGCGATGATCAGGCCGAGGCCGGCGGCGGTGTACCAGACCCACTGGTGATGCCCGATGTAAGCGCTCACAGCGTTGTCGAACAGGAGGCGGTGCGAGAACGCCCGCCCGAACCCGCCGACCGAGGCGGTCATCCCGGCTGCCCCGGCCGCCAGGACCAGCAGGCCGAACAGGATGAGGGCGGTGCGGTTGGCGCGGTCGGCGTGCATCAGCTGCTCCTGGCGTTCACACGCACGGACAGGATCGGCGGGTGGCGTAGGCCCATGGCGTCCAGGCGCTCCTGCACTGTCTGCGTGACCGGCTGGCGGAGCGCTTCTGCGGCGGTATCGCCGCGGGCGGCGGTGGTGGCGGTGACGCGAGCGCGGCGGCGGCCGACGGTGACCGCCGCCGCGGAGACCCCGTCGATCCTGGTCGCGGCCGATCGGAGGGTGTTGGCCAGGCCGCGGCGGGTCACCGCGGCGGTGGTGGCGTCGTGGCGCGACCGCAGCGACAGCCGGGTGACGCGGGCGGGCTTGAGCTCAAGGAGCAGGATCACCGCGCCGATCGCGATCAAGATGCCGCACCAGAGCTGGATCACCAGCTGGTCCCAGCGGGTTCGGTTGGCCCACCGGTACCAGGTGGTCCAGGGCACCACCAGCGGGCTGTGGTGGGCGGCGACCCCGATGACCTCGATGATCACCAAGACGGCGGCCACGCCCAGGGCGGCTGCCAGGATGAAGGCCAGCGGCCGGTTCGCAGCGCGCATCGGCGGTTTCCTTCCTTGAACGGTTCTGGGCAAGCGGATTCGCGGCTAGCGGACTCGCGGCGGCGGAGTGATCTCGGTCGCCAGATCGGACACGATGATGTGGACCTCTTCGACCTGCAGCCCGGTCAGTTCCGCGACCCGGTCCCGGACGTTGCGGCGCACCTGCCCGGTGACTTCGCGAACCGACGCCGGCCAGCGGACGCAGATCTCGAGGGACACGAAAGCCTTGGTGCCGTCGACCTCGACCGTGGTCTTGGGCAGCGCGCCCAGGTCGGTGCCGCGCACGCCCAGGCGCCCGGCGCCGGGAACGGCATGGCCGAGCATGCGAGACGCCGCCGCCCCGGCGTCGGGATGCTCGGCCGCGGCGCACGCGGCGATCTTGGTCACCACCCGGTCGGCGATGCTGATCATGCCCAGGTCGCCGCGGCCCGGCCGGGCGAGTTCGGTGCCGCTTTCGCCGGTGTCGTGCGGCTCGGCCTGAACGATCGCGCTCATCGGCGGTAACGACCGCGTGACAGCCATCCCTGCACGTCGAGGTCGCCGTCGAGCACCTTGGCGATGACGTAGCCGATCAGTCCGAACAGGCCGACGATCAGCATGTCGCCGAAGCTGCCGAAGACCAGCGCCAGGCCGAGGACGAGGCCGCTTATGGTGGCAAGGGCGGGACGGTTCATCACTCACTTCCCTCTTCGGCCGGCGGGTCGTCGATGTCCGCGATGGCCAGGTCGACCGGGCGATTCCCGGTCAGCGGGGCCAGCGCCGCGGTGATCGCGGCGGCGAGGGCGGGCGCCTCGACTCCCCAGGCGGACCGGACCTGCACCCGGACCCGGCCGCCGCCGACGACGACACCGCGAACGGCGCGTCCTGGCAGGTAGGTGGTGGCCTCCCCGTAGCGGCCACCGTAGAGGCCGGACACGCCCGCGCAGGCGTGGACGGCCGCCGCGACGGCGTCGACGTCGACTCCGTCGATAATCGCGTCAGACGCCGGGAGGCCGGGATGGGCGGAGGTCATGAGACCCGGCTTGGCGCCGCCGGCTGGTCATTGTCGTCGGGCAGGTAGACATCGTCGACGGCGATGTTGACCTCGACCACGCGCAGGCCGGTCATCCGCTCGACCGCCTGCTTGACGTTGCGCTGGATGCTGCGGCCGAGCTCGACGATGCCGACGCCGTACTCGACGACGATGTCCAGGTCGATCGCGGCTTCCGCCTCGCCTACCTCGACCCCGACGCCCTGGCCGAAGCTGGGTCCCGTGCTGCCGGGGATGCGCTCGCGGATGGCGCCGAAAGCGCGGCTGCCGCTGGTGCCCATGGCGTGCACCCCGGCGACCTCGCGGCACGCCTTGCCGGCGATCTTCTGCACGACGCCCTCAGCGACGGTGATGTTCCCGTCGTCGGTGGCCAGCCGCTCTCCCCGCTCCCGGATCGCGGGGCGGTTCTGGGCGCTGGTGGTGGCGAGGGTCTGCTCGCTCGTCCTGGCTGCTGCGGTCTGGCTCATCGGGCACGCTCCTTTGGATGCCGCCGCTACGCGACGGCCGGTCGGCCGGGAACTCGCCCCGGCGGGTCCGTCAGTTCGACACACCTGCCCAGGGATCGTCGCAGCATGTCACCGATTTTTTTTGACCCTGTGTGGGAAGGCAGCCTGCAGCCGGAGATGGGGGGCTTCAGCGAACCCGCGCGGGCGGCTTGCCATGACGGAGGCGCTGCACCGCCGCCGTCACCAGGCGGGTCGGCCACGGCTGATGGGGAATGATCGTCACCCGAGGCAGCGGATCCGGGTCGCCAGGATCCTGCCGGTCGTCGAACCCGCGAAGGCCGGCGATGAAGCTCTCGGTATCCCCGCCCCGGTCGGGATGATGCGCTCGGATGAACTCGCGGCGGCGCCGCCCGACGTCCGTCTCCCGGCCCTCGCCGTCCTCGTCGCCGATATCGGTCATTTCGCTCCGGTAGATGACGAAGGTAACTTCCTGCCGTTACCAGGTCGTGCGCTGCGCTGTGCCCACAGTACCCCGGGGGCGAGCGATAGCTCCTGGTAAGCTCCATGTTGCGCAGAGAGACGCCTGGGGGTGACGTTGACCGCCGAAACACTGTTCCCGGTTGCCGCCGTGCCCGGGCTGACCCGCAGCGACCCGCACGGTCCCGGCATCACCCGCGAGCGGGTCCCCGGTGGCTTCCTTTACCGCGATCCGTCCGGGGCGCAGATCACCAGCGAGCAGTCACTGCTGCGGATCCACGCGCTCGCCATCCCGCCGGCCTGGCAGGACGTCTGGATCTCGCCCGACCCGCTCGGCCACATCCAGGCCACCGGCGTCGACAGCCGAGGGCGCACCCAGTACCGCTATCACCCGGTCTGGCGCGAGCAGCGCGACGCCCAGAAGTTCACCCACATGCTCCAGTTCGCCGGGGCGCTGCCGGCGCTGCGGTCGGCCACGGTGCGGGACCTGGGCGGGCGTGAGCTCGATCGGGACCGCGTGTCGGCCGCCGCGGTGCGGCTGATCGACCTCGGCCTGTTCCGCATAGGGGGCGAGAAGTACGCCGAGCTCGACCATCACTACGGCGCCACCACGCTGCGGAAGAGCGACGTGAAGGTGGTGCGCGGCGGGGTCGCGTTCGATTACATCGCCAAGGAGGGCAAGCGCCGCACGATCACCGTCACCGACCACGGGGTCAGCTCGACCGTGCGGGCGCTGATCCGCAGCGGCAGCGACCTCGACCCGCTGTTCGTCTTCACCGACGGCGGCGCCTGGCGTCCGCTCCACTCCCACCAGGTGAGCAACTACATCGCCACCCGCGCGGGCGGTCACTACACCGCCAAGGAGTTCCGGACCTGGAACGCCACCGTGCTGATGGCGCTGCTGCTGGCCGACGCGGACCCGGCGCCGACCGCCCGGGGACGCAAGAGCGCGATCACCGCCGCCATCCGCGGGGTGGCGGACTGGCTGGGGGACACCCCCACGGTCGCTCGCAGCTCCTACATCGACCCCCGGATTGTCAGCCGGTACTCCGGCGGCGGGCTGGCGACGATCCCGAGGCTGCCCGCCGTGCTCCCGGCCGACCCGGAGGCCGAGGCCGCCGTCGCCGCGCTGCTGGCGTCCGAGGCCGGTGCCCCCGACGCCGGTCCCGCCGACGGCTGAAAATCAAGGTCAACAGCCTAGATTTTCCGAACGGTCGCGTGGCTCCACCGCTACCGCTCGGGCGGCCAGCCGGCCAGGTCGCGGGCGGCCCTGAAGGTCGAGTCGAGGAACTCGGTCAGATAGGTATCGGGGTCGGCCGCCTTCCTGACCTCGACGTAGGGCAGCACGAACTCGCCGAGCTGCTCGTCGTAGTAAGCCGCGTTCGGGGCGACCGGGTGCTCGGCGAAGCCGGCCGGCGCGGGGTAGGCGTAGGAGTAGAAGACGCCCTCGTCGGCCCCGCCGGGCCAGTAGCCGGCGCTTGAGACCTCGTCGCTGTAGGCCTCCACCATGACCCAGTCCGGGCAGTGCGGGATCCCGCCGGGATGGCGCGGCGCGGGCCGCCCGGAGAACCGGGTGACGGCCAGGTCGAAGGCGCCCCAGAAGAAATGGACCGGGCTGGCCTTGCCGCGAAAGCCGGCCCGGAACCGGCCGAGCACCTGATCGGCGCTGACGAGCGACAGCCAGAACCGGTGCATGGCCTCCGGGTCGTAGTCGGCGTGCACGCTGTCGGACTCGAAGGCGATCGCGTCAGGGACCTCGCACGGCATCGTGTTGATCGCCACGTCGATGCCGAGGCTGTCCAGGTGGGAACGGAACTCGGCGTAGAAGTCGGCCACCGAGCGCGGCGCCAGCGCCATCCGCCGGGTCTCGCCCCTGGTCGTCGTGATCGTCAGCTCGTGGCCGGTGAAATCGAACTCGACCTCGACGCCGCTGCCGGAGTACGGCATCAGCGACGTCGTCAACCCGCGGGCGTTCACGTACAGGGTCGAGTTCCACCAGTGGTTCGACCGAGGCTCGAGGCCGAGCCGGGTCTTGCCGACGATCTGGGTCCACCGGTGCACGGTGTCGCGCGTCGGCTGCCACTGCTCCAGCGGAAGAGAAGGCCAGCTCATTATCATGCGTTGCCCTCCGCCGACCGGCGTGAAACAACGGCCGCGACTAGTGACCTGGAACTGTTCGAGCCGGGGCACCGGCCGGTCCTGGCGTCGTGCTCCTTGGGGTTGCCCGCGTAGCCCACGCGGACTGCGTGGCCGACGGCCGGCGCGAGCGTCCACTCCATCCACCCCAGCCGCCGTTCATGTGCGCTGCACGGCCCTATGAACCCGCGCGCTGGCGCTGCGCAACACTGTAGTTAGTGAGGCGCTAGCTCTCGCTGTCCGACGGGCGGTGATGCACGTACTCAATGACGGTGCCGTCCGGGTGGCGGACAGTGAACCCGGCGCCGCCCAGGCGTTCGGTCGGCGGGTGCATGACTTCGGCACCCTGGGCCGTCAGCCGTGCGAAGTAAGGCCAGATGTCATCGACCAGCAGCGTGCCCACCGTCGTCCAGAACGGCGCGAGTTGCTCAGGGCTACCCTCAAGGATCAGAAAAGCGCCGACGGTCGCGAGCGTCAGCCCGCCGTACGGGTCCGCCGGATCGGGCGGGATGCTCACGTACATGTCGTTCTCGACGCCGAGTAGCTTCTCGTAGAACTGGATCGCGCCGTCCAACTCCCCGGGCGCGACGTACACATGGAACAGTGCGCGCGGCTCCGCAAGGTGAGATGAGTCCAGGTTCTTGCGCCAGAATGACATGACCCCACATTAGGCCGGGGGCTTGGCAGTCAACCGCGTCTTCCTGGCACCCGCTTCAGCGAGACGAGGAGTCATGCGGTACCTGCCGGCCGCGGTCCGCTCGCGGAGCGGCTCGCGGAGATCCACCGCCGCCGCCTGGTGCTGCAGTGCTCGCTGGCGGCCATGCGCCTCGGTCGACCGCTGTCCCCGACCGAAGAGACAGCCGTGTCGTTGGCGACTTACGAAGCTTCCGGCCGCCACCCCGGCCCGGAAGGGGAGGGGGCTGGCCAAGCGCGAGGGGGAGCTCGCGAGGCCAGCCCCACTATCCCTCTAGTGTGGGCGGCACTTCGCGACCCGTCCGCCGAGATGGCCCGCGAGCTCCCGGTCCGGGGCGACTCCGTCTCACTGCTGCGGGAGATGATCCGCCCGGTAACCGACGCGATCGGCGGCATGATCCGGGGCTCCATGGCCGGGCTGTTCGACGCCCCGACCACCGTGCGCCCCGACTTCTCCGCCCCGGTCCAGACCGTCGACCTGTCGCGGATGGCCGACCGCGGCGACGAGACGATCGCGATGATCCTCGCCTGTATCGTCGTGGGCGCAGGCCGCCGTTGACGAGCCGGGCCCGGCTCGGATGGCCATCCGCGACGAGCTGTGGCGCTCGCTGCGGATCCCCGCCCTGGTGCGCAAGATCGACTCCGACCTGCGGCTGTCCCGCGCCCAGGGCACCATCCAGGTGCTGGCCACTCACCGGTTGGCCGACTTCGAGACGGCCGGCGTCGCCGGGTCGGCCGAGTCGGCGATCGCCACCGGGCTGGTCGCCTCATGCGATACCCGGATCTGCCTGCGCCAGGACACGGCTCCCCTGGCCGCGACCCTCGAGCAGATCGGCCTGACTGACACCGAGTGCGCCCACATCGCCTCCTGGTCCGGCCAGCAGACCGGCCGTGCCGTGTGGAAGATTGGCCGGGCTTCTCCTTTGTGTTGGGTCGCCGCCTTGACGGCCAACGAGGTAGTCACTGCAGGCTCAGCAGCCAGCCTGTGCCCACTAGGAAAACATGGCTGATAGTCAATAATCGGCGTAGGAATGCCGATTTGATCTAGGCCTAGCCGCATGGCCGACGACAGGCTGACCTTGGAGGTGTTGGTGCCCAACGCGACCATGTCCGTGTTCGTGACCGAGCCCGCAGGCGCTACGGCGCGTCCAGCGAGGGCGCCCGTTCGAGCTCGTCTCTGCATAGCAGCAGCACTCCGACTTCTAGGCACAATTCGCGCCACGAAGCGTCGCGTGGCTGGCGCTCGGGCACGAGAACAGCCACGACGCGTTCATACCCGCGTGCGACGAGTTGCTGTCGATAACGGAGTACCTGCCCCAGACCTTCCCGAAGCTGATTTTCCTCGTTCTCAGCGGTGATGCTCTTGACTTCCGCTCCGAAGACGGTCCCGTCCTTCTGCCATGCCAGGTCAAAGTTGGGTCCTGGCGGTAGGCCGCGACGTGGTTCGATTCCGGCGTTGCCTAGGACGATAGCTAGCTCGTTCTGGGTATCGGTGTGTCCTCGCAGGCCCCGTTCCATCAGCGTCGGATCGACGCTAAACGGATCCGGGTCCTTGGACAGTTCGATTACCGGTACGTGGCGGTAGGGCGCGCCCAGGCTACCGCTTGTGGTTCTCTCACCTGAACTCAACGCAGGCTCATGGGCGACGGCGAACACGGCATCGAAGTCGCTGCGGATTGTTTCAGCGAGCGTAGAGTCGAGCTCGGCCTGCTCAGCGAGCGTCCAGACTCGGCGGAATCGAAGGCCTGGACGCATATTCGCGCGCCAATCACCGGGAAACATATCGAGAAAACGCAGCAGTTCCTCGTCGTCGCTGTCGTCGGCAAATCCCTGCTGCTTCAGCCACGGCCACAGGTCACGCTCTACGGCCTCCCGGGTGTAGCGACCTCCGATGCGATTGAACCCGTCTTCGCCCTGCCAGCAGGCTACGTGGTCACGGTGCGATTGGCGGGCTCATGTACAACCGTCGGGCCGACGATGAGCGGGGGAACGCAATGTGGGGCGATGGCTCGACTTCCCATCCGCGTTCGATCGCGGCTGCGACAAGAGCAGAGCCGAACCCGTCGCCACAGAGGTAACGCGCCTGCAGAGCTTTCTCAGCTGGCCACGTCGCCACTACGACGCTGTCGGCGAGTTCGCCGATCCGTAGCCGCTGAGTCGAGCGAAAGTGCAGCCGTTTTTCGAGATGCGCCCAGTCGTCGCCTGGCTCAGGCCGTACTTGAGTGACGTCGGCCAGCAGTGGCAGGAGCGGATCGCCCAAGAGATCGTGTCCGTCCGCCCCGATCCGCGCCGTCATGCGGCCCAGCGTACTGCGGCCCTTGCTCGCGGTATGAAGAACCTGTCCCAATCGGGTGCACCGTCGGCCGGCAGAATGGACCGCAGCGACCGCTTCCCTGATCGCCCGTATCGGTATGACTGAAAATTACCTTGATTGCTCAGAAGGCTACTTGTGTATCTTCCTGGCCCATTGGGGTAACTGCCGAACACGATCAGGAAGATGTGACGAGTTCTTAGGGCTTGGTTATCTATTGGCCGTCGTGTGCGTTTCGTTGGACGCGCCCCACCGTAGTTGGCTATGCTGCGTAATGACGTGGTCACGCAAATGCGACGGGGAGCTGTGATGGCGGCTGATCTGCATTTGACCAGCCAGGTCCTTGATGACCTGATTTCGGCGTTCTCGGGGTTCGGGGGCCAGCTCGCGACTGCCTGCGCGGATATCCGCAGCGGCGACAGCTCGCTCAGCGGGACCGACCCGCTCGCCGGGCAGGTACACGGGTTCGCGGGGAGCTGGAATTACGGCCTCACCCAGCTCGGGCAGCACGGCGACGAGTGCATCCGCATGCTCCGGCAAGTGGGGTCAACATTCGATCAGCTTGATAGTGAACTGGCGAGCGATCTCACCCGTGGTAAAGGGCATGGGTGACTCGTATTTGAGCCTCGGCTGTGATCCATGTCCCGGGGACCTGGCCGGCTATGAGGCTCTCGCCGCCTATGCGACCCGGTCGGCGGCGGCGCTGACGGTTGCAGCTCGGACCCTATCTTCGGCCGGCTCGGAGCAGTGGCGCGGCCAGGCCGCCGGTGCCTTCCGCGGCCATGTGCAGGCCGATGTGCTGCCGCTCGCGAGCGAGGCGGCCGAGTCTCTCAGCCGGGCTGCGGCGGCCCTGCGCAGCTGGTCGCTGACCCTGGCAGGGCTGCAGAGCGACGCCCGGGCGCTTGACCAACAGGCGGCACCGTACCAAGTGCAGCTCACCGCCGCGCTTCGGTCGGCCGGCCTGCCGGCGACGGCCCAGCCGCCCTATCCGGCCAAGCTCACGTCCGCGCAACTGATGCAGGTCAACGATGCGACCACCGCTCTGGCGGGCATCACCGCGAGGGCCAATGAGATCCATGCCGAATACCTGGCCGCCGTACAGCGCACCGCTAGCCAGCTCCAGAATGCCGGCAACATGGCGCCCCAGCCGCCTGGCCTTTTCGCCAGCCTCTGGCACGACGCGACGTCTGACTGGGATACCACCGTCCGTGGGCTCAGCGACTTCGTGCACGACAAGGCGCTGTGGGAGTTCATCTCTGGCGTGGCGAACATCGTCGCTACAGTGGCGGGGCTGCTGGCCTTGTTCCCGCCGCTGAGCGTGATCTTCGCGCCCATCGCGCTGGCGGCAGCCGTGGTCGCCTTGTTGTCTGACACCGTGCTGGCGAGCTTCGACGACGGGAGCTGGGGCGCCGTGATTCTGGACGCCGGCGCGGTCGTGGGGGGCGCGGGCTGGATCAAGGCAGCGGGCAAGCTGTCGGAAATCTACGAGGCGTCGGAGCTGACCGACGTCACGACGAAGGCGCCGACTTGGGCCGGGTTGGTGTCGAAGGTCCCGTTGGTGACCAAGATCCCCGTGGTGGGCGACGCCATCGAGGACGCGGATAAGACCGTCAACGTGGCGCCGGGGATGTTCCGCATGATCGGCGCCTCGTTGAAGGCTACGGCCGGGGACGCCGCCGACGAGAACGCGCTGAGCAGGGCGGTCAAGGACTTTGACGGCTACGGCGCCTGGCGGGCAGTGGATATCGTCGCCGGCCAGGGGACCTGGGCGTTCAGCGGCGCGGGGATCGAAGCGATTCCCGGCACCGTCCGCACCTGGGTCAACAATCTTTCCAGCGGGAAAAACGCGTGGCAGGAATCGGCCGACGCGGCGGCGGGCTAGGGAGACCAGATGACCGAACAACACCGTGAACTGCTCCGCCCTGAGGACGCCGCGTCCTTCCAGGAGTTCCAGGCCCGCCGGGTAGTCGAGCAGGCGCAGATCCGCGCCCTCAACAGCTCCTGGAAGGGCATCGGTCGGATTATCCTGTCCGGCGTTATAGCTTTCGGCGCGATCCTCTTCTGGGGGGGCATGGCGTTCGCGAAGGGTGACGGGAAGTGGATACTGCTGGTCCCCGCTCTCGTCTGCACCGTGCTGTTTATCCGGATCTTCGGTCGGATCGAGATCCGCGGTGCCCGTGGGTCGAAGCGGTATATGCAACTGAACCGGCTGAGCAAAGAGTGGCAGGCCAAAGCCTCCCGCGGAGAGATCCCGTCTACCACGCCTGACGGCCCGAAGGTCTGGCGGGACGAGCTCAGCGAGGCGCGCCCCCAGGAGACCTGATGCCGGACGTTGCCGTCGGCGGATGGGTGCTGCGCGCTCGGGTTCCGGAAGGGATCTTCACCCTCGCGATCGAGGCGGATGAACGTACCGCGGCCGCCGAGCACGCTGCCTTCGCTGATCGCTGCCAGCCGCTCTTGCTCCGCTCGGTCGGCGGCGATGCGGCCGAGCTGGGCTGGCTGCAGGCTGATCTCGTCGGCCAGCTTGGCGCGCTGCGCCAAGCGATCAAAGCCGCCGGGCTCGGGTACCTCGGTGCGCTCGCTGGCGAGCGCGACGGGCGTCCTGCGTTCGTGCTGCTCGCGATTGCGGCGACGCCGCTGGCATATCCCAGCGGCGTCGACCCGGCGAGCCTGCTAGTCACCATGCTCCACAAGCAGTACCTCGGCGCGGCAGTGGAGGAGTTCCCGACCGCTCGGGCGGCGGGGGCGGGCGTGCGTCGGTGCGAGACGCTCCGTCTGCCGTCGGGCGGCGCCGATGGCGGGCCGCTGATCATCAACGTCGGCATCTCGCAGGCTCTAGTGCCGTTCCCGGAAGCCGGGCTGCTCGGCCAGATCACCGGCTGTTCTTTCCGGCCGGAAGACGTCGACATGGCCACGGTCTTCACCGCCACGATCGCTTACCACCTGACCGTCGCCCCGGCGGCAGAGCGATCCGCTACTGTCCCGGCACCGTGACGGTCACGGGGTTGCCGTCTCCGAGGTGCAGCAGGCAGCGGCCGGGACTTGGCGGCTGGCCGATGAGACCGCGCGGGAGCCGCACGCCGATGAGGTCGCCCTCCGGGAGCGTGGCCGGGGCGGTCAGGCAGCCGCGCCGCGCTCGCTTGGCGTCGACCTGCCAGCCGCTGAACCCGAGGCCGATGCTCTCGGAGTCCCCGGCGAAGACGAGGGCGCGCCCGGTATCGCCGCCGAACGCGATCAGGCGGCTTAGCTCCGCGCCCGCATCGCAGTCGCGCAGGAGCTCCGCGTCGTCGACGAGGACTATCCCACGTCCGTCGAACGTGCCTTGGGCTTGGATGAGTTCCTCGGCTCCCAGCTGCGAGCTGTCGAACAGGCGGCGCACCCCGGGTGCGGATGCGAGCGAGCGGAGCGGCGACGGGCGCGGGGCGACCAGCACGACTGGCGTCCCGGCGGCGAGGAGTGAGCTGGCCATCGATAGCAGGATGGTGGAGCGCCCCGACTTAGCGGGGCCGGCGACGATGAAGCAGGGCACGCCGGACGCCAGGTCCGGGCCGAGTGCCGCCAGCGTGTCACCGCCGACGCCGACCAGTCCCCACAGCGGGCCGGCCGACGGGGGCCTAAGCTGCCACGCTTGCGCGTAGGAGATGCGCGGCGGCAGCAGGTCGACCCGGAACGGCCGCTGCCCGGCCGGTACCGCGTGATCGCGGGACCGGCACTGCACCGCGACGGCCTGCAGCGCGGCCGCCTGTCCCGGCCCGGAGGCATCCGGGCCGAGCAGGGACACCTGCATTTCACTGCCGGAGCCTGCGTGGAAGGCGCGTCCGGGCGGGATATGGTCGGGTAGGTCCCGCGGCCGGAGGCCGATCAGCGCATAGTCCTCCTTGTCCGGCAGCTTGAACGCCAGCTTCTCCTCGCAAAGCGTGGAGATGCGCCCGCCGAGCAGCGACCGGTCGCCGGTCATCACCAAGTGCATCCCGGCGCTGGCGCGCTCGCTCAATATCCGAGTGATGATCTCGGTCAGGCCGCCGTTGTCGAGCTCTCCCAGCGAGGTGGTGAAGCCTTCCCAGCGGTCGAGCAGGATGACGATGCGAGGGAGCCAGTCCTGTTCGGGCGCGGCAGCTCGCTGCTCATTCACGCTCGAGCAGCCGCTGGCGGCGAGCAGTTCCTGCCGGCGGCTGAGCTCGCCCGCCAGGCGCTTGAGCAGCCTCGTGGCGCGTTCGGTCTGGGAGCGGTTCACGACCGCGCCGCAGTGGGGCAGTTCGGTGAGCGCTCCGAGCGCGCCGCTGCCGCAGTCGATCCCGTACAGGTGAACATCCGCGCAACTGTGGCCCAGCGCCAGGGAGGCGGCGATAGTGCGCAGCAGTTGCGACCGCCCGGATCGTGGCGCTCCGGCCGCCATCAGGTGGCTGAAGGTGTCTAGGTTGAGTGCCGTCGGCTGCTGCTGTTGGAGCAGCGGTAGGTCGGTCATCCCGTACGCGCAGGAGGGGCCGTTACCGGGCTGCTGCCTGTGGCCGGTGTGCACGATGCCGGCCAGCTGCAGCAGCGGCGGGAGCGGCGGCAGCCAGGGGCTGGGCTGGCGCGGGATGCGCAGGCCCTGGGCGGCGCACCGGACCTGCTCGACGAGCACCTTCAGGTCGGTGATCTCCTCCTCGGCCCGCTTGGCCGGGGCCGGCCGGGACGGCTCGGGCCTGCCCAGGTCGGACCAGTCCAGGGGGGCCAGCCAGGGCCTGACAGTGGCCCGGGCGCCCGGCCGTCGCCCGCCGACCCGCCCGGCCTGGAACGGGACCAGCGAGCCGTGGCCGAGCCGCACGTAGGCCCGGCCCGGCGTGGCCTTGCCGATGTAAGCGGCGTCCGGGGCGTTGATGACGTCGGCGCTTTCCGCCGTGTCGGTGACCCGCAGGGCGATGCGCAGGTTGGTGTTGGCGCGGATGTCGGCGGAGACCACGCCGGAGGGCCGCTGGGTCGCCAGGATCAGGTGGATGCCGAGCGACCGGCCCCGCTGGGCGATGTTCACCAGCCCCGTGACGAAATCGGGCAGGTCCCGGACCATGGACGCGAACTCGTCGATGACGATGGCCAGCCGCGGCAGCGCCCCGGCCTGCCGCTTGTCCACCAGGAGCTGGTAGTCCTCTATGTCCTTGGCGCCGGCCGCGGCGAGGATGTGCTCGCGCCGGGTG
>Ga0335074_10004144_pt1 | contig 19936 bp, 18 predicted proteins | sample Lox_Sample_23_FD_206715 | JGI IMG/M metagenome (GOLD analysis project Ga0335074, IMG submission 206715) | Soil microbial communities from Loxahatchee National Wildlife Refuge, Florida, United States - Lox_Sample_2.3 | ecosystem: Environmental > Terrestrial > Soil > Wetlands | place: USA... | reverse complement strand
GCGTAGGCGACGCGGCCGTAGAGATCGTAGGAAAAATAGCCGAGCAGCTTCCAGGTATGGATGCCTTGCAGCCCGTCCATGCCGCCGGTCAGCCAGCCAAGCGTATTGGCCAACTCCTCCAGCAGCAACCCGAAACCAAGCGTAAGCATAATCAAGGCGAGATGGCGAAACCGGCAGATGACGAAACTCGTGGCGTAGCCGACGACGCCCGCCGCCAACGCCGCGATCAAGAGGCCGCTCAACGGCTCGCCCCAGCCCTGTTTGGAAACAAGCCCCGCAGTGTAAGCGCCGATCCCGAAGAATGCGGCATGGCCGAGCGAGACGATGCCGGCATAGCCGAGGATCAGATCGAGCGAGAGCGCGAACAGGGCGGCAACGGCGATCTGACTGGCGAGCGAGAGATAATTCGGAAACAGCAGGTAAGGCAAAAGCGTCGCCAGCCAGAAAACGATCTCGGCCGGCCGCCAGCGCGTTTGCGCCCGCAGGTAAAGTTGCGGACTGACCGTCCCTTCGCTCAGCGCCATCGTTCAGCGTCTCCCCAGCAGACCGAGCGGGCGCCACATCAAGAGCGTGATCATGACGAGGTAGATGAGAAACGCTCCGAGCTGGGGAACGTAGTATTTGCCGGCGACGTCGCTGATGCCGAGCACGACGGCGGCGGCAAACGAGCCCGAGATCGAGCCGAGTCCGCCGACCGACACGACGATCAGCATGTAAACCAAATAAGTGAAGGCAAAAGAGGGATCGAGCCCGACGATCTCGATCGCCAGCGCGCCACCCAATCCGGCGAGCCCGCTGCCGAGCGCAAAGGTGATGGCGAAGGTGCGATCGACATCGATGCCGAGGCCGCGCGCCATGCGTTCATTATCGACCGCGGCGCGCACCTGGGCGCCGAACCGGGTGTATTCGAGCCCAACCGCCAAAGTGAGTGTGATCACAAGCGCCAAACCGACCAGGATGAGCCGGTACACCGCGAAGCGAATGCCCATGAAGGTGAGCGAACTGCGCAAATAGGCCGGCAGCCGCAAAGGCTCCTGCTCGGTGCCGAAGATATAAGCCGCCACGGCCACCGAAATGAAGACGATGCCGATCGTCAGCAGCACCTGATCGAGATCAGTCGCCCGATAGATGCGGCGAAAAAACACGCGCTCGAAGGCGACGCTGAGCACTGCGGCGGCGACGAACGCGCAAGGCAGCGTAGCGAAGAACGGCACGCCGTACCGGTTCATCAGAGCCACCGTGACGTAGCCGCCGAGCATGGCGAAGCTGCCATGCGCCAGGTTGATGAAATTCATCATGCCTAGCGTCACCGACAGTCCGACCGACATTAGGAACAGCAACATGCCGTAAGCGAGACCGTCGAACAGGACGCCGAAGACGGGAGGAAGCATGGTCGAATCGCCCTGGTGAATCGGCGCAAATAAACTAGCGGACCGCGCCGCGGCCGGCCAAGGTATTTCCGCCGCTGGTGGGCATCATCACGATCCGTGGTTGGTTGCTATTTGGTCGCCGCGTGGGCATCCCTGACGTTGGGAATTGCGTCGATCTCGACGTTGACGAGGCGACCGCCCACTTTCTCGACCTTGCGGATATAGACGGTCTGGACAATGTCGCGGGTCTGCGGATCGATCGAGATCGGGCCGCGCGGGCTTTCCCAGGCCGCGCCCTTCGCCGCGTTGACCAGCGCATCGGCATCGGTCTTGCCGCCGGACTTTTGCAGCGCCAGGTCGATCAGATGCATGCCGTCGTAACCGCCGACCGAGAAAAAGTCGGGGTTGCGCCCGAATGCAGCATTGTAGGCTTTGACGAACTCTTCGTTGAGCTTCGAGTGGTGATTATAATCGTAATGCCCGGCGGTGATAATGCCCAAAGCGATATCGCCGATGCTCGCCAACGCATGTTCATCGGTGATTTCCAGTTGTCCCATGATCTCGATCTTTTTGGGATCGATGCCGCGCTCGGCCAGCGCCTTGCCGAAAGCCCCCGGCTGTGCGCCGGCCGGGATCATGATGAAAATGCCCTGCGGATCGAGGTCCTTGGCGCGCTGCACGTAGGCCGAGAAATCCGGGTTCTGCACAGCCATGCGCACCGATCCGACGATTTTGCCGCCGGCGTCCTTGAAGCCTTTCTGGAAAGCAACTTCCGCGTCGATGCCTGGGCCGTAATCGGTGACCATGGTGTAGACGTCTTTCAACCCTTGCTTCGCCGCCCACGTGCCCAGCGTCTGGTTGAGTTGCGGTCCAGTGAACGAAACGCGGACCATGTAGGGCGACTTGGTGGTGACGATGCTGGTTCCCGCATTCATGACCACCATGAACTTCTTGGCCTCGAGCGAAACGTCGGCAGCGGCAAGCGCGTTCGGCGTCAGCGAGAAGCCGGCGAGGAGATCGACGTTGTCCCGGGTCACCAATTCCTGCGCCAGGCGCTTGGCGACCGGCGGAGCAATGCCGCCGGTGTCCTTGCGGACGAGCTCGACGGTCTTACCGGCGAGTTTGTTGCCATGCTGCTTGAGGTAGAGCTTGATGCCGTCATCCATCTGTGCGCTTGGATCGGCAAATTGTCCGGAATATGGATTTATGATGCCGATCTTGACCGTGTCCCGGGCCTGAACCGCGGAGACCGAGAGAACGGAAGCAACAATGCCGGCGCCGGCGAGCAATAGGTGTTTCATCGTATCCTCCCAAAACGTTCGTTAAAGTCGAGAATGCCGCAGCCGACCGGTAACGAAAAGCGCCGCGGCCCAAGGGGGTCGCGGCGAATTTGATACATGCGGGCGTTGCGCCGTTGCTGTGTCACTTCTTCATTGCCGCTTTCACCGGATCCTTGACGTTCGGGATTGCGGCGATCTGTACGTTGACCAGCTTGCCGCCGACTTTCTCGACCTTGTCGATATAGACTGTCTGAATAATGTCGCGCGTCTGCGGGTCGATCGAGATCGGACCGCGGGGGCTTTCCCAGCTCAGGCCCTTGGCCGCCTCAACAAGCGACTCCCCGTCGGTCTTGCCGCCGGACTTTCGCAGCGCGGCGGCGATGGCGTGCATGCCGTCATAGCCGCCGACCGAGAAAAAGTCGGGGTTGCGCTTGAAGTCGGCATTGTAGGCTTTGACGAACTCTTCGTTCATTTTCGAGTGGTGATTGTGGTCGTAATGAGCCGCGGTGATGATGCCCTCGGCGATGTCGCCCATGCTGGCGAGCGCATGCTCATCGGCAATCTCCAGCTGTCCCATCACCTTGGTCTTCTTTGGATTGATGCCGACTTCGGCCAGCGCCTTGCCGAAGGCGCCCGGCTGCGCGCCGCCGGGGATCATGACGAAGATGCCTTGCGGATGGAGATCCTTGGCGCGCTGCACATAGGAGGTAAAATCCGGGTTCTGCACCGCCATGCGCACCGAGCCGACGATATCGCCGCCGGCCTCCTTGAAACCTCTTTGGAACGCGCCTTCGGCATCGATGCCCGGGCCGTAGTCGGTGACCATGGTGTAGGCATTCTTCAGGCCGTTCTTCTCGGCCCAGGTGCCGAGCGTGTGCGTGAGCTGCGGAACGGTCAGCGAGGTACGCACCATATACGGGGATTTGGTGGTGATGATCGAAGTGGCTGCGTTCATGACCACCATGAATTTCTTGGCTTCGGCGGAAACGTCAGCGGCGGCGAGCGCGTTCGGCGTGAGCACGAAGCCGGCGAGGATATCGACATTGTCGCGCGTGACCAGTTCCTGCGCCAGGCGCTTGGCGACCGGCGGGTTGATGCCGCCGACGTCCTTGCGAATGATCTCGACGTTCATGCCGTCGAGCTTGTTGCCATGCTGCTTGAGGTAGAGCTTGATGGCATCATCCATCTGGGTCGCGGCATCGGCGAATTGGCCCGAATACGGCATGATGAGGCCAATCTTGACCGTGCCGTTGGCGGCTTGGCTGGCGGCGGGCCATAAGCTTGCCGCGAGAACGCCGATACCGGCGAATAAAATGCGTTTCATTGGATCCTCCCATTTATCAGTTCGTGTAAGAATGCCCGAGCGTTCCGGCAAACAAAAGTGGCGCAAAACAGCGCTGTCCGCGGCGTTTTGTCCTTATCTTCCGCGGGCTCGCGCCGCCCACCAACCCGTTCGCCCGCGATCCGCGCCGAGCGACCGGATTATTTCTTCATCCGCTCCTTCACCGGATCCTTGACGTTCTCGACCTTGTCGAATTCGACGTTAACAAGTTCGTTGCCGACTTTCTGCACCCGGCGAATGTAGACGGTTTGGATGATGTCGCGCGTTCGCGGATCGATGCTGATCGGTCCGCGCGGGCTTTCCCAGTGCATACCCTTGGCTGCGGCGATCAATGAATCGCCGTCGGCTTTGCCGCCGGTCTTCTTCAACGCCTCGTAGATCAAGTGCATGCCGTCGTAGCCGCCGATCGAATAGATGTCGGGATTGCGGTGAAACTCGTCGTTATAGGCTTTCACGAACTCACGATTGAGCGGCGAGTCGTGATTGTAGTCGTAGTCCGACACCGTGATGATGCCGAGCGCCGCGTCTCCCATGCTCTTGAGCGCGCTTTCGAAGGTCAGCGCGTCCTGGCCGAGCACTTTGATCTTGGCTGGATCGATGCCTCGCTCCGCCAGCGCTTTGCCGACCGCGGCGGGCTGCGCGCCGCCGGGAATCCAGATGTAAATTGCGTCCGGATTCGCATCCTTGGCGCGCTCGACGAAAGCGGAGAAATCCGGATTGGCCACCGGGAAGCGAACCGATCCGATAATGTTGCCGCCTGCCTCCTTGAAGCCGGTGTGGAAGGCGGCTTCGGCGTCGATGCCGGGACCATAACCGGACACCATCGTAAACGCGGTCTTGACGCCGTGCTGGGCCGCCCAGGTGCCGAATGTCTGATTGAGCTGCGGCGTGGTCGTCGACGTGCGGGCAATGTATGGCGACTTGGTGGTGATGATCGAAGTGGCTGCATTCATGACGACCATCAATTTCTTCGCCTCTGCGGAGACGTCGCCGGCGGCGAGCGCATTGGGCGTAAGCGCAAAGCCGGCGAGGATGTCGGCGTGGTCGCGCACGATCAGCTCCTGCGCCAGACGCTTGGCGAGGTCCGGCGCGACGCCGCCCACATCCTTGCGGATGAACTCGATTTTCTTGCCGGCGACTATGTCGCCATGCTGCTTCACATAGAGCTTGATGCCGTTGTCCAACTGGATGCCGGTGTCGGCGAACTGGCCGGAATACGGGTTGATGATCCCGATCTTTACGGTGTCCTGGGCTTCGGCCGCACCGGCGCCGAGCATCGCCAACGCCAAGCCGACAAGGCCGCACAACGACTTTTGCATTGTTTCCTCCGCAGTGCCTCTCGGGCACAATTCTGTTTATCCGCAATATCCTCCTTCAGGCCGGCCGTGAGCGCAACTTTAATACGCAACCACAGAGTGGGCCGGGGCCCTTTTCAACGCCGCTAAATCCGCTCACAAGGGGTGCGCAACAAAGTCAGGGCTAACGCGTGGACCGAGGGCCGAACCAAGCCGGCACCATCGACCAGGACGAGGTCGCGCGGTTCTCGCGCGTCGCCGCGGAGTGGTGGGATCCGCACGGCCCGATGGCGGCGCTGCACAAGTTCAATCCAGCTCGGCTTGCTTACATCCGCGATCGCGCCGCCGCGCATTTTGGCCGCGACCCGACCCGGCTCGACAGCCTCGCGGGCTTGCGCGTGCTCGATATGGGCTGTGGCGGTGGCATTCTCTGCGAGCCGCTGGCGCGGCTCGGCGCATCGATCGTCGGCGCTGATCCGTCTACGAGCAACATTGCAGCGGCGAAGCGGCACGCGGCGCAATCGGGCCTCGTCGTCGATTACCGCAGCACCACCGCCGAGGCGCTGGCGCAGGCCGGTGAAAGCTTCGACGTCGTTCTCGCCATGGAAGTCGTCGAGCACGTCACCGACGTCGGCTTGTTCGTCGGGCTGGCGGCGGAAATGGTCAAACCCGGCGGGCTTTTGTTCGTCGCTACCCTCAACCGCACCGCCAAGAGCTTTGCGCTCGCCATCGTCGGCGCCGAATACATTTTGCGCTGGCTGCCTCGCGGCACCCATCACTGGGACAAATTCGTCACGCCCAACGAGCTCGAGATCGCGGTCGCGCAGAGTGGATTGCAGGTCAGCGGCGAGACCGGCGTGATCTATAATTTGTTTGCCGACCGCTGGCAGCTCGCCGCCGACATGGACGTGAACTACATGCTGGTCGCGCAGAAGCCGGCGTGACGCTCACGTGATTATTTACCCCTGGCTGTGGGCCGTCTTCACCGTCATCGCCGCATTCGCCCAGACCGTGCGCAACGCGATGCAGCGCGAGCTGACCGCAAGCCTCGGCACGGTCGGCGCGACGCATGTCCGGTTTCTATTCGGCTTTCCGTTCGCTGTGGTGTTTCTGGCCGGCGTGCTGGCGGCAACCGGCGTGCCGCTGCCGCATCCGCGATGGAGCTTTTGGCCCTGGGTGATCGACGGCGCCCTCGCCCAGATCGCCGCCACGGCGCTGATGCTCGTCGCCATGGGCGAGCGCTCGTTCGTCGTCACCATCGCTTACATCAAGACCGAGCCGATCCAGGTCGCGGTGTTCGGGCTGGTTTTCCTCGGCGATAGGGTGACCTGGCCGATGATGTCGGCGATTCTTATCGCCACCGCCGGCGTGTTGATCATGTCAACCGGGTCGCGCCCCACTCTCGCCGGCAAGCGGGGCGAGCAAGGATGCGGGATTTTCGGGGGTATAAGACCGCCGCTGATCGGACTTGCCTCAGGCGGGATGTTCGCGCTGTCGGCGATCGGCTTTCGCGGCGCCATCCTCAGTCTTGAGCTGCCGAATTACGTCATGGCGGCGACGTTCACGCTCGTCGTCGGCATTGTCATGCAGGCGATGTTGTTGTCGCTGTACCTTTGGCTGCGCAACCCTTCCGCGCTTCTTGCCATCGCGCGCGCTTGGAAGCCGTCATTATTTGCCGGTTTTGCCGGTGCGGTCGCTTCGCAGTTCTGGTTTCTCGGCTTTGCGCTCGCGACCGCCGCGAACGTGCGTACGCTTGCTCTGGTCGAAGTCCTGTTCGCCCAGCTTATCGCCCGCTTCGCCTTCGGCCAAAAAACCACCGCCCGCGAGGCGGCGGGCATGGTGCTGGTGGTCTGCGGCGTCGGCTTGTTGCTGTGGGCGTATTGAACCGCGCGCAGGCGCGTCAATTTAACTCGTCGGGCAGGATCGGCAGCGGATGAAATTCGATACCCTCGTCGTGCAATTCCTTGGCCTCGTCGGGCGAAGCTTCGCCGTAGATCGAGCGATGCTCAATCTCGCCGTAGTGGATTTTGCGCGCTTGTTCGGGAAACCGCGGGCCGACGTAATCGGCGTTCTTGGTGATGTGCTCGCGCAGCTCCTTGAGCTTTTTTCGTATCTCCCGCTCCGCCGGCGACATCATGGCGACCGGCGACTTTGCAGGCTCCTTGGCGGGCGCGGAAGCCGGCGCCGGCAGAGCATGTGCTGTCGGCTCGGCAGCTTCGTTGCGTGAAAGCCGCGGCGCCATGATCGCTTTCTCGACTTTGGTCGAGCCGCAGATCGGGCAGGTCACCAGCGCGCGCTTTCTTTGCTTGTCGTAGGCCGCCGAGTTGGCAAACCAGCTCTCGAAAGCGTGACCGTGCTCGCAACCAAGCGCGTAGCGGATCATAACGGCCCCCGCACGGCGCGCAGATAGGTCGGTTCGGCCAGCGGCTCGATGACCTCGAAACGCCGGCCGTTGTGCAGCGAGGGAATCCGCGACCGCGCCGCGGCGACCAGCGCCGGATCGACCTCGGCGAGAATGACGCCCGGCTCGGCGCCACCCTCGGCGAGGACTTGCCCCCACGGATCGACAACGAGCGAATGGCCGAAAGTCTCGCGCCCGCTATCGTGCCTGCCGCCTTGCGCGGCGGCAAAGACGAATGCGCCGTTCTCGATGGCGCGCGCGCGCATTAGCACGTGCCAATGCGCCGCGCCGGTCTGCCTGGTGAAGGCCGAAGGGATGGAAAAAAACGACGCGCCGGATTCGGCGAGCGCGCGGTAGAGCGCCGGGAAACGCAGATCGTAGCAAACGGTCATGCCAAGCCGGCCCCACGGCAGATCGGCGACGATGGCCAGATCGCCGGGCCGGTAATTGCGCGACTCGCGGTAACTCTCGCCATTCGCCAGATCGACGTCGAACATATGGATTTTGTCATAGCGTGCGACCACGTCGCCGCGGCGGTCGATCAGGAACGAGCGGTTTGCCGCCTTGTCGGGCGAAGCCTTCACCGCGAGCGAGCCGATATGCAGGTAGATCGAAAGCTTGCGCGCGCGCTCGCGCATGGCTGCAAGTGTCGGATCGAATTCTTCATCGACGATCGTAGCGAACAGGCGTTCGCGCTTGACCTCCATGATGTTGGTCATTTCCGGCGTCAGCACATAGTCCGCGCCGGCGACCGCCGCCTCTTCGATCGCAGCGAGGGCGATTGCCAGATTGGCCTGCGGATCGACGCCGGAGCGCATTTGCACGAGGCCGACCTTGAAAGCCGAAGGCGCTCCCGCGCTCATGCCGGCTGGCCCGCGCCATCGCCGAGCAGCGGATCGAGCTTGCCCGCCGCTTCGAGCGCATAGAGTTCGTCGCAGCCGCCGACATACGTCGCGCCGATGAAAATCTGCGGCAATGTAGAGTGTCCGTTGGCGCGCTCGACCATCTCTTGGCGCATCTGCCGATTCCCCGTGACGTCGATCTCACGGAAGCCCACACCTTTGCGGGCGAGCAGTTCCTTTGCCCAGTGACAATAGGAGCAGTACTGTTGGGTGTAGATTTCGACAGAAGTCATAATAGCGCGTTAATCCGGCATATACCTTCGTTATTTCACCAGTTAGTCATACAATTATATGGACGTTCGCACCGGGTCGGCAACCCTGGCGAAGACGAGGACGTCGACGTTGGCGGCGCCTGCACGCAACAACGCCCGCGCACAGCCTTCGATCGTGGCGCCCGACGTCAGCACATCATCGACCAGAACGAGGCGGCGGCCGACGACGGCGGCCTTGCCTTCCGGCGGCACGCGAAACGCGCCTTGCACGTTGGCGGCGCGCTCGGCGCGCGACAGTCCGACCTGCTGTACGGTCGCTTTCACCCGCTTGAGCGCGGTGGCGTCGGTCGGCACGCCGCTTGCGCCGGATACTGCGGCCGCCAGCACGGCCGATTGGTTGAAGCGCCGCGCCCAACGCCGGCGCCAATGCAGCGGCACCGGGACCAGAGCATCGGCGTCGGTGAGCAATTCGCGGCCGGAATTGGCCAGCCAGCGCCCCATCATCGGCGCAAGGTCGAGCCGGTCGCCATATTTCAGCGCGTGCACCAAAGCGCGCGAAATCTCATCGAAGCGCACGGCGGCGCGGGCGCGATGGTAGGCCGGCGGATCGGCGATGGCCTCCATCGACAGAACGCCGGGGCCCGGGTCGTAGACGAAAGGAACGCCAAGCCGCTCGCAATAAGGCCGGGTGATGAAGGAAAGCTTCGACCAGCACGTTGGGCAAAGCCCTTGCCCTTCGACCGGCTCGCGGCAAGCGGCGCACAGACGCGGCAGGGCAAGATCGAGCGCGGCCCGCAACACCGCGCGGGCGGTTTCCCCCGCACGTTTGAACCGCGCAACACTCGCGAGATCGGCCTGCTTCGCCATGGCGTTACGCTAGCGCCGGATGGCGCGCTTGTCATGCAAAGAAGCGCGTTTGCCGGACGCGGCGCGGCGTGCGGGACATGCAATCGGGACCTGAAACCGGGACAGGAAACCGGGACAGGAAACCGGGACAGGAAACCGGGACAGGAAACCGGGACATGTACATTTCGACGTGAGACAATCGGAAGATGCCCGAATATCGAACAGTATCGAGCCCGCTGATTTTCGACCGCTCGCTCATCCGCGTCCGTCACCGGCGTGCGCTGGCGCTGGGACCGGTAACATTTTTGCTCGATCGCGTCGCCGAAGATCTCGCCGATCGGCTCGCCGCCGTACTGCGGCGATTTGCGCTCGCGCTCGATCTCGCCACGCCCGGCGAAGCGGTCCGCCTTGCGCTTGCCCGCGTCGGCTCGGTTGATGAAGTCGTGGCGGCTGGCACGATGCCGCGAAGCGGTGGAACGCTTGCGTCGCACTTCGTCGCCGCCGCCGACGAAGTGCTGCCGTTTCGCGACGCCGCGTTCGACCTTGTGGTGTCGGCGCTGGCGCTGCAATTCGTCAACGATCTGCCTGGCACGCTCGTACAAATTCGCCGCGTGCTCAAGCCGGACGGATTGTTTCTCGCCGCATTGATCGGCGGCGAAACGCTGACGGAACTGCGCCAATCTTTCGCCGCGGCCGAGAGCGAGGTCGAAGGCGGCATCTCGCCGCGGGTTGCGCCGTTCGCCGACCTGCGCGATCTCGGCGGCCTGCTGCAGCGCGCCGGTTTCGCGCTGCCGGTCACCGACAGCGACCGCATCACGGTGCGCTACGACACCGTCTTCACGCTCATGCACGAACTGCGCCGCATGGGCGCGACCAACGCGCTGATCGATCGCAGCCGCGCGCCGCTCAAGCGCGCGACGCTGCTGCGCATGGCGGAGTTTTACGCTCAGCGCTTTTGCGATGACGACGGGCGCGTCCGCGCGACGTTTGAGATTCTCTGGCTATCGGGCTGGGCGCCGCATCCGAGCCAGCAGCAGCCGCTCAAACCCGGTGCGGCGACGGCGCGGCTCGCCGATGCGCTCGGCACGCGCGAAGTTTCAACGGGCGAGAAGGCGGGGGGTTAGCACGCCACGCGGGGCGCAGGCGTTTGCCGGCAAGCCCGGAATCCATATTCACGATTCACGGTTATGGATTGCGGACCTGCCCTTCGCGGCGATCCGGAACGACGCAACAGCGTCATTTCAATGCCGTGGAGACGCTGTTGAACATGCCCTGTACGTTGGAGCCGAGCGAAACGACGGTTGCGAGAATAACGATGGAGACACCGGACGCAATTAGCGCATATTCGATGGCGGTGGTGCCCGCTTCATCGCGCATAAGGCGGCGGAGCGAGGTATGGACAGCGTGCATCGAAAACTTAAACATGAGCTTCTGCCTTTGACTGCGGCCCATCGGCCTCTCGTTTGCTTTACAACAGCGTCGACAGGTGCGGGATCAGCGGTTCGTCGGCGGCCGGCATCGGATAATTGCGCAGGTCGTGCGGCCGCACCCATTTCAGCACTTGCGCTTCCTTCGGTTGCACGATTCCTTCCCAGCGCCGGCAAATATAGAGCGGCATGAGCAGGTGGAAGTCGGGATAAAGGTGACTAGCAAACGTCAGCGGCGCGAGGCACTCGTCCTTGACGACGATACCCAATTCCTCGTTCAGTTCACGGATCAAACTCGTCTCCGGCCGCTCGCCCGGCTCGATCTTGCCGCCGGGGAATTCCCAAAGTCCCGCCATCGACTTGCCTTGTGGACGCTGCGCCAGCAGCACGCGACCATCGGCGTCGATCAGGGCGCATGCGGCAACAAGGACGAGTTTGACGCTCACAGCCCGCCTCAATCTAGGCAATGCAGGTAAAGGCGCGTTCAATGCGACTTTTTACATTACCGAATACATCACCGAAATCGCCGCATTGGTTAATGCGACGTCAAGAGCGATAATCGCCGTTGATGGCGACGTATTCCTTGGTGAGGTCGCACGTGAGCACGCGGTCGCGGCCTTTGCCGAGGCCGAGCGCGACTTTCAGCGTGATTTCGGGTTTGCGCATCGAGGCCGAGACGGCGGCCTCGTCGTAGCCGGGGTCGCGCGCGCCTTTATGCGCGACGCGGATGCCGTTGAACCAGATCGACAGCCGATCCCGGTCGGCTGGTTCGCCGGCCTTGCCGACTGCCATGACCACGCGGCCCCAATTGGCGTCTTCGCCGGCAATCGCGGTCTTGACCAGCGGCGAATTGGCGATCGACAGCGCGATGCGCCGTGCAGATTTTTTCGACTTTGCGCCTTCGACCAGAATCTGGACCAGCTTGCGCGCGCCTTCGCCGTCGCGCGCCACCTGCTCGGCGAGATCGGCAAGCACGGCGTTGAACGCTTTGCGGAATACCGCAAACCGCGGATCGGAAAGACGCGTAAGCTTCATCACGCCGCGGGCGGCGGCGGCGCCGGTGGCGAAAGCGAGCAGCGTGTCGGAGGTCGACGTATCGCCGTCGATGGTCACGGCGTTGAAGGTATCTTCGACGCCTTCTTGCAGCAGGCTCTTGAGAACGGCAGGCGATATCGGCGCGTCGGTGAAAACAAACGACAGCATGGTCGCCATGTCCGGCGCGATCATGCCGGCGCCCTTGGCGATGCCGCAGATCGTCACCGCGCTCGGTCCCATTCGCACGACAGCAGCCGCGCCTTTGGGAAACGTATCGGTCGTCATGATGGCGCCGGCGGCCTCATGCCAGCGGCCGGGCGCCGCGTCGGCGACGAGGCGATCCATGACGGCAGCGAATTTCATCGCGTCGAGCGGTTCGCCAATGACGCCGGTTGAGGCGAGCAGGACGTCGTCCGGCCTGGAGCCCGCGGCCCTGGCCGCAATCTCCGCCGTGAGCCGGGTGGCGGCGCGGCCGGATTTGCCGGTGAAGGCATTGGCATTGCCCGAGTTGACGACGAGCACGCGCGCGCCGCCCGCGTCGCGCTTGATGCGCTCGCGACACCAATCGACGGCCGCTGACGGACATTTCGAGCGGGTGAACACGCCGGCGACGCTGGTGCCTTCGTCGAACAGGGCAAGCAGAACGTCGGTGCGCCCGGCATAACGGATGCCGGCCGCCGCGGTCGAAAACCGCACGCCGGCGACCGGCGGCATTTCGGGAAAGGACGCGGGTGCGAGAGGAGAGATGCTGGGGACCATTTTCGTCACCCCGAAGGTGCGGGCGCTGAAATTTCCGAAATCGGATAAACCGATTTGGGTTGGAACGATGGCCCGGGCCGTGCATCCTTCGAGGCGCGCCTTCGGCGCGCGCCTCAGAATGACGGTCATAGCGCCGCGATACCGGGCTGACTACTTCTTCGCCGGCGCGGCGGGATTGAGCGAGGAGGCCGGCGCCGCCGGCTTGTCGAGCCGCTCTATCGTGGCGGTCTTGCGCAAGTTTTCGACCAGCTGTGCTTGTGCATGGTGGGCGACGTAATTCTCGATCTGCGGCTTCACCTGCTCGAAGGTCGGCGTCGGCTTGACGCGTTTGTCTTCGACCTTGATGACGTGCCAGCCGAACTGCGTCTTCACCGGATCGGAAATCTGGCCCTTGTCGAGCTTGAACGCGACCTCGGCGAACTCGGGCACCATCTGGTCTTTGGTGAAGTAACCGAGATCGCCGCCGTCGGCGGCGCCCGGATCTTTGGACTTTTCCTTGGCCAGCGTGGCGAAATCCGCGCCCGCCTTGAGCTGGGCGATGATCGCCTTGGCTTCCGCCTCGGTCGCAACGAGGATATGGCGGGCGTGCACCTCCTCCTCGTTCTTCACCTGCTTGATGGCCTGTTCATAGACTTCATGCTCCGCCTTGTCCGACAGCGCGGCGCGGCCGGTATCCTTTAACAGCGCCTCCATCAAGAGCCGGTTGTGGTCGAACATCAGCCGATGCTTGACGTCCGGTCGATCGCCGAGCTTCTTCTGCTCGGCGGCTTGCGACAGCACGACCACGTCGACGAGATAATTGATGAGATAGTCACGCTTCTGGTTCGGAGGCATGGTCGGTACGTTGCCACCGATCTCCTCTTCGGCGAAGGCGAGGTCGCTGTCGTGGATATCGACGCCGTTGACGCGGGCGACCACCGGGTCGCTGTCTTGCGCCCACGAAACGCCGATCGGCGCGGACAGCAATGCAGCACAAACGAGCGCGCCGAGCGCGCGGCAGACGGATAGGCGAATAGGGGCCATGGAACGCTCTTCTTTCGCGTAAGGGCTAACAGGGGGCAAAACGCCTTGCTTAGGGGCGTCGGTTGCTGCTGCGGACACTCGCCGAATCGCCTGCCGTTGGCAATGGCAGAATGGGGCGCGCGCTTAACGAGAGCGTGAAAGCACGCGTCGCATTGACAGGAAACCCACCCCCTCCTATGTCTCGACCGTAAATCCAAGCGCCCCATGTCGCCTTGCATAAGCCCGAATAGCGCTGCATTTTCCGCTGGTTCGCGCAAAGCGCCGAGCGCGAGGACCTTGAGCATGATCCCGAAAAGTAGGAACCGGCTTTCGGGACATAGCATGCAGTATCAAGCGGCCCTGCGGCGCAGTCCCAAACCTGAAGGATGACGCGATGATCGGCGCCGTCGCCCGCAAGCTTTTCGGTTCCTCCAACGACCGGCGCATCCGCACGTATCGGTCGCGCGTCGACGCCATCAGCGCGCTGGAACCGGAACTCGAGCAGCTTTCCGACGAGGCGTTGCGGGCGCGGACCGACGACTTCAAGAAGCAACTGGCCGCGGGGGCGACGCTCGACGACATCCTGGTGCCGGCCTTCGCCACCGTGCGCGAGGCCGCGCGCCGCACGCTCGGCCAGCGCCACTTCGACGTTCAGCTCGTCGGCGGCATGGTGCTGCACGAAGGCAAAATCTCCGAGATGAAGACCGGCGAGGGCAAAACGCTGGTCGCAACCCTTCCCGTCTATCTCAACGCGCTCGCTGGCCGCGGCGTTCACGTCGTCACGGTCAACGATTATCTGGCCAAACGCGACGCCGAATGGATGGGGCAGGTCTACAAATTTCTCGGGCTCACGGTCGGCATCATCGTGCACGACCTCGACGACAATGAGCGCAAGAAGCAATACGACTGCGACGTGACCTACGGCACCAATAACGAACTCGGCTTCGATTACCTGCGCGACAACATGAAATACCGGCTCGAGGACATGGTGCAGCGCGGGCACATCTACGCCATCGTCGACGAGGTCGATTCGATCCTGATCGACGAGGCGCGCACGCCGCTGATCATCTCCGGCCCGCTCGACGACCGCTCCGACTTCTACAACACCATCGACACGTTCATTCCCAAGCTCGACAAGGCCGACTACGAGGTTGACGAGAAGCAGCGCACCGTCACGCTTACCGAGCTCGGCATGGAAAATTTGGAGCAGGGCCTGCGCGAAGCCGGTTTGCTCAAGTCCGAATCGCTCTACGACGTCGAGAACGTCTCGGTCGTGCATCACGTCAATCAGGCGCTGCGCGCCCACAAGTTGTTCCAGCGCGACAAGGATTATATCGTGCGTAACGGCGAGGTCGTCATCATCGACGAATTCACCGGCCGTATGATGCCGGGCCGGCGCTATTCGGAAGGGCTGCACCAGGCGCTCGAGGCCAAAGAGCGGCAGCCGATCCAGCCGGAGAATCAGACGCTCGCCTCGATCACCTTCCAGAACTATTTCCGGATGTACGAAAAACTCGCCGGCATGACCGGCACGGCGGTCACCGAGGCGGACGAGTTTATGGACATCTACAATCTCGAAGTCCTGGAAATCCCTACCAACATGCCGATGGTCCGCATCGACGACGACGACGAGGTCTATCGCAGCGCCGCAGAGAAGTTTCGCGCCATTCTGACGTTGATCGAGGACTGCAAGGCGCGCGGCCAGCCGGTCCTGGTCGGCACCACCTCGATCGAGAAATCGGAGCAGCTCGCCGAAATGCTGCGTAAAGAAGGCTGGGAGCAGCACGACTTTTCCGATCCCAACGCATTCGCCGCGCTTTATGCCGGCGACAACTCCGCGAAGGCCAAGGTCTTTGCTGTCCTCAATGCCCGCTACCACGAGCAGGAAGCACAGATTATCGCCCAAGCCGGCGTGCCGGGCGCCATCACCATCGCCACCAACATGGCCGGCCGCGGCACCGACATCCAGCTCGGCGGCAACGCCGACATGCGTATCCGCCAGGAATTGGCCGACATCGAGGACTGGCAGACGCGCGACAAAAGCCCACGTGCCGTCGAAATCCGCGCTCAAGTCGCACGCTTGAAGGAGAAGGCGCTTGCCGCCGGCGGACTCTACGTGCTCGGCACCGAGCGCCACGAGAGTCGCCGCATCGACAATCAATTACGCGGTCGCTCCGGGCGCCAGGGCGATCCTGGCCACTCCAAGTTCTTTCTTTCGCTCGAAGACGATCTGATGCGCATCTTCGGCACCGACAAGCTCGACGGCATGCTCACCAAGCTGGGCTTGAAGGAGAATGAGGCGATCATCCATCCGTGGATCAACAAGGCGCTGGAGAAGGCGCAGCAGAAGGTCGAGGCGCGCAACTTCGATATCCGCAAGAACATCCTCAAATTCGACAACGTGATGAACGATCAGCGCAAGGTCATCTTCGATCAGCGCGTCGAATGGATGCAGGAGACGGCAGTGGCGGAAATCGTCGCCGACATGCGCCACAACGCCGTCGACGATCTGGTCGCCAAGCACGTGCCGGAAAACGCCTATCCGGAACAGTGGGACATGGCGGGCCTGAAGGAAGAACTCAAGCGCGTGCTGGGCCTCGATCTGCCGGTCGACGAATGGGCCAAGGAAGAAGGCATCGCCGACGAGGAGATTTTCGCCCGCGTCGAGCGCCGCGCCGACGAGCACATGGCGGCGAAGGTGGCGCAATGGGGTTCCGATGTCATCCGCTATATTGAGAAGTCTATTCTGTTGCAGACGCTTGATCATCTCTGGCGCGAGCATCTGATCATGCTCGACCATCTGCGCCAGGTGATCGGGCTGCGTGGCTACGGCCAGCGCGACCCGCTCAACGAGTACAAGGCCGAAGCTTTCAGCCTGTTCGAGGCGATGAGCCAGAGTTTGCGCGAGGCGGTGACGGCGCAGTTGATGCGCGTCGAGATCATGGCGCAACCGCCGGACCAGCAGACGGCACCGTTGCCGGCCATGGCGGCGCACAAGATCGATCCGACCACCGGCGAGGACGAGATGGCGTTGGCCCTGGCCGGCGCCGAGACGTTGGCGCGCCACGGCATCGGTGCAGGCGGCGTCGCGGCGGCGGCGGTGCGCGCTACGCCTGTTGCGGCCCGCAACGGGCCGACGCAAGCGGCTGGGCCGCGCAACCCGCAAGACCCGACGAGCTGGGGTAAAGTCGGCCGCAACGAGCCCTGCCCCTGCGGCTCAGGCAAAAAATTCAAGCACTGCCACGGAAAATACGTTTAGCAGCGTCGGAAATCAAAGGTCAGTCATCAGAGATCAGGCGTCAGGCCCGATCTCTGATGGCCTAGTTGCTGACTACTGATTACTGAAAGCGGCCCAGCGGCTGTCGAAACTTCCGGCCTGCACTGCGACTTGCGCGCCTTTCATGACGCTACCGGTCGCGGCCGGCGGAGCAGTGTTGGCTTCCTGCTGCGCGGCGGGCTTCGGTTTGGCTACGGCGGCTTCTTGCGGCGCGGCCTTCGCCGGCTCGGCGTGGTGGTGCGGCTCGCTCTTGCTCTCGCTTGCTTCTTTGGGCTTCGCGGCGGCCGCGGTTTCATTGCGTGGAGCATGCGCCGCCTGCTTGGCTTCGGGCTTGCTCCTTTGCACTTCCTTTGGCGCTTCGTTCGAAGCTCCCGCTTCGTGCTCCGGCGTGGTCGCCTCAGTGGCCGCCACATAGGTTTGCGGCGCCGTGGGCTTCGAGCCGAACAGGTTGCCGAACAGGCGGCTGGCGAGGGTGGGCTCTCCCGCGCTGTCGGTAGTCGCCACCGCCGGCTGCGGCGGTAACGAATCCGGCAACGGCGCCGGCACTCGCGCCGGCGGTATGTGGCCGCCAACCTGGGCGAGGAACACGCGGTTCATGCCGCCGTCGAGGCCGCTGCGGATCGGCGCGACCGGCACGCCGGCTTTGACTAAGGAAGCGTATTGGACCGCGTCATTGTGCTGTTTCTGCAGCACCAAACTGGCGATCGCCGGCGCCACCACGTAAGCGGGGCAGCGGCCGGTCGGGTGGAAGACCAAGGGCTTTGACGAATTCGGCGGCGGCACGGGGTCGAATACATAACGCTTGTTACAGACCTCAACCTTGGGCTCGAGATGCGTGACCTCGAAGTGGTCGTTGCCCTCCTTGATCATCCTCCAGAAGGGCATGTTCGGGTTGGTGCGATGCCGCGCCAAATTCGCCGGCGTCATGCGGAACGGATACGCCTGGATCTGGAACGATTGCTGGCCGCCGAGCAGCGATTCGCGCGCCAGCGAGTAGATCTCGCCGATCTGCTCGTCGGTCATGGCGTAACAGCCGCGCGAGGAGCAGTCGCCGTGGATCATGAGGAAGGCGCCGTGCCGGCCGTTTGCCCGATCGAAGGCATTGGGGAAGCCGGTGTTGATGGCGAGATAGTAATTGGAATTGGGTTGCATCAAATCGGGCGTAATCGTGTAAAAGCCCTCCGGCGCTTGGCGGTCGCCCTCGTGAATCTTCGGCCCGAGATCGCCCGACCAGCGGCAGATCGGATAGACTTTGAGTAACTGGAAACGGCCGGTGGTATCCTGCTTCCAGACCTCCAGCTCCGATTCCTCCTTGAAAAGGCGGATCAGGATCGGCGAGTCCTTGGGCATGTGCTTTTCTTCGAGCAATGCCACCATCTGCGGCGACAATTCCTTCATCGCGCGGGTCGGCAGTTCATAGGAATCGTCGCTGAAGCAGCCGGCAAGCGCGAGCGAACCGGCGACAATCACCGATAACGTCAGCGCGCGCAGGAGGCGGGCGCGGCTCAATGCTATACTCCCCGACAGATGGACGGTCCCCGTGCCATCGCTCACCAATCGTTAGCCTTATGGGGTGGCTTTCGCAAGCGGACCGGCGCGCCGCTTCAGGTCGATCCGGGGCGGCATGAAGAAATGGTAAATTTCTCCGCAAATTTGCCCGGCAAAACCAGGGCTTTATTCGCTATTTTGCGAGGCGTTTGGGTTCCGCGCCTGCCCGGCCGATACGACCGGAGCCGTGGACTGATCCAGGCACGATTGTGGCGGATGAAGGTCGGGTCAGGAATCAGGCCCAGACACAGATCACCCGAGCGCCCGCCCGATCGCCATGAATTTCTCGCGCCGCAGCCGTACGATGGTCGCCGGATCGAGGCCGTGCAGTTCGGCCAAGGCCGCGCCGATCGCCTCTGCCGTTGCGGCGATGGTGGCGGCGGGATCGCGATGCGCGCCGCCGGTCGGCTCCGGCACGACGGTATCGACGACGCCGAAACGCGCCAGATCCTGCGCGGTAATCTTCATGTTCGAGGCCGCCTCCTGCGCTTTGGCGGTATCACGCCAGAGAATCGAAGCGGCGCCTTCCGGCGAAATCACGCTATAGATGGCGTGCTCCAGCATAATCACGCGGTTGGCGGTCGCAATCGCGATGGCGCCGCCCGAGCCGCCCTCGCCGATGACGGCGGCGACATTGGGCACGCCGATGCGCAGGCAAGCTTCGGTCGAGCGCGCGATCGCTTCGGCCTGCCCGCGTTCCTCCGCGCCAATGCCAGGATAGGCGCCGGCGGTGTCGATGAGCGCAATGACCGGAATCTCGAAATGGTCGGCCATGTCCATCAGGCGCACCGCTTTGCGATAGCCTTCCGGCCGCGCCATGCCGAAATTGTGCTTGAGACGGCTGTCGGTGTCGGAACCTTTTTCCTGGCCGATGATGCATACGCTCTCGCCGCGGAAGCGGCCGAAGCCGCCGACGATCGCCGCATCCTCGCCATAGGTCCGGTCGCCGGCGAGCGGCACGAAATCGGCGATGAGTTCGGCAATGTAATCGAGGCAATGCGGCCGTTGCGGGTGCCGCGCCACTTGCGTCTTCTGCCACGGCGTCAACGTGGCATAGAGCTCCTTGAGCGCCTGATCCGCCTTGACCTCGATGCGATTGATCTCCTCACTGATGGCAATGGCGTCGCCGCTCGTTTGCAGCGCGCGCATCTCCTCGATCTTAGCCTCGAGCTCGGCCACCGGTTTTTCAAAGTCGAGATAGGAGCGCATTACCAAACAATATCAGCCCTTATCGCTCAAT
>Ga0335074_10004143_pt1 | contig 19937 bp, 10 predicted proteins | sample Lox_Sample_23_FD_206715 | JGI IMG/M metagenome (GOLD analysis project Ga0335074, IMG submission 206715) | Soil microbial communities from Loxahatchee National Wildlife Refuge, Florida, United States - Lox_Sample_2.3 | ecosystem: Environmental > Terrestrial > Soil > Wetlands | place: USA... | reverse complement strand
AACGCTATCGTCTGCCTGACCGGGCCAGCCGCCGCGAGAACGTCCACTGCGCTACCGGAGTGGGTCTCGCCCGCAGCGTGAGCTTCCACTGGGATGCCCGGACCCGCGGCCGCGGCAGCCTGAGCGTGCGGGGCCGGGACCGGCGGAACGTTCATAATCATTGCCCGAGTGGCAGCAAAAGCGAGGGCCTGCTCCTCCTCCAGGCACCCCGCCCAGACCAGGCCAGCGATCTCGCCGTAGCCCTGCCCGGCGGCGGCTGTCGCGTGGACGCCGAGCCGGCCGAGCCAGCGCAGCCCGGACAGCGCCCAGCGCAGTGGCACGTCGCCGGGGCTGGCCGCCGGGTCAGGCGCGCCGCCGGTATCGGAGAGCAGCAGCGTGACCCGCCCATCGGCACCGTCCGCGGCATAGAGCCCAGGCCGCAGCGTGAGCAGGCCTTCCGGCAGGTTGGGCAGCAGGTTCACGGCCTGGCTGGCCAGCCGGGCCAGGTGATCCTGGCTCGACGCCACAAGCGCGACCCGGACCCGCCCCTGGCTGGTGGCGGCGCTCGCCAGCTGGCAGGCGAGGTCGACCAGCTCAGCATCGGACAGCCCCGGCGCCACGCGGGCGATCCGGGCCAGCAGGGCAGTCATGGCGGCCCGGTCAGGGGCATGCAGCAGATAGGCATTTGATCGCGAGGGGCCGCCGATCGCTGGCGCACCCGAGGCGTCAGCGGCGGATCCGGCCCGCGGCCCGCCAGCCGCCGCGCGCTGCTTGCGCTCGTGCCGCCCGCGTGCGGGCTCGCTCCGCAGCACCAGGTGCACATCGACGCCCGGGCCCATCGCGCTGACCCCGGCCGTCCGTGGGCCGTCCGGCCACGGCTCCGGAGCACGCGGCAGCCGGAGGGCTGCGTCGCCGCCACGCAGCAGCGGGTGCGGTCTGCTGAACCCGGTGGCTGGCGGAATATAGCCGGTGCTCATCGCCAGCACCGTCTTGATCAGGCCCGCGACGCCCGCTGCTGCCTTGGTGTTCCCGATGTTGGCCTTGATCGAGCCGAGCGCCGCAACCTGCCGGACGTCCGAGCGCAGCTCGGCCAGGGCCGACAGTTCGGTGGCGTCGGACGCCGCGGTACCAGCGCCGTGCCCCTCGATCAGCTGGACGTCGCCCGGCGAGATCCGGGCCCGCTGGTACGCCCGGTGCAGGGCCAGGTACTGGCTGCGGACGTCCGGCAGGGCCGCGGCCGGCTGGCCCGACGACATGCCCCAGCCAGCGATCTCCGCGTACACGGGCAGCCCGGCCGCGCGGGCATCGGCCGAACGCATCAGCACGACCATGCCGCAGCCTTCGCCCGGCAGGTAGCCGGTCGGCTTCTCGTCGTAGACGCGCATATCACCCCGGGCCAGCACGCCGGTCTTGGCCAGCCCGACGAGCTCGAGCGGGTCGAGCCCGACGTCCACCCCGCCAGCGAGCGCGACGTCGAGATCGCCCGCGGCCAGGGCTGAGCACGCCGACGCCACTGCCAGCAGCGACGACGCCTGCGAGCCGTCCACCGCATAGCCGCCCCCGCGGAACCCGAAATAGCCGCAGATCCGGGAGGCGATGGCGGCTGGCATACTGCCGGTCAGTGTCTCGTCGGTGGTGGCCGGGAACGGCGCCAGATACCGCTGCTTGGCGTGACCCAGCACCGGCAGTGCCCGCTCGGCCGGAATGCCGCCGGCGGCGAGCGCGTCAGCGAACACGCGCCGGACGTACGGCCAGCGCAACCGGAGCGCCGCCGCGCGCGATACGTCGCCGGTGAGGGAGTTCCCGATGATCACTCCGGTGCGGGTCTTGGCCAGGCCCTCGCCCATCGCGAACCCCGCGGCTGCCAGCGCGCGTGCCGACGTCTCCAGCGCGAGCCACTGGGCTGGGTCGACGGCGCGCTGCACCTCGGCGGGGATGCCAAACGCCGCCCGGTCGAACTGCCAGCCCTCGATCAGGGCTGCCCGGGCGCTGTAGGTCGCGTCCGGTACTGCCCGGTCGGGGCTGTAGTAGTCAGCGAGTTCCAGCCGTGACGGCGGCAGCCTGCGGAACGTTCGGCGTCCGGTCATCACCACGTCGAGCAGCCCGATGGGGTCGTCTGCGTCCGGGAAGCGGCAGCCAATCCCGATGATCGCGACCCGCACCCCCTGGCCACCTGGCTCGGCATCAGGTTCTGGCGGCCAGGGCCGAGTGGGATTCTGCCCGCGGTCGCGCTGCCGGTTCAGGAAATACCTGACCGGCGGCAAGGACTCCGCTCGTATGCGAATATCCATTATTCCCCCGAAACTGGGCCTGATTTCCCCCTGGCCTCATCCGATCATGTGAAGGCCACTGACCAGCGACGATAGGGCTTTAGATCCCTTTTCGCCTTTCCTGGCGATATTGGCACAACGGCATGGCGGATGCGCGTGACGACATTATTGGTGGCCCGTAAGGGCGGTCAAGGCGAAATCCGGAACGCGGGGGTTTGAGCAGCACTTGAACATTAGGAAATGTCCAAGAATAGGCTTGCGCCCGCTTAGCGAGGAGGAAGATGTGACCGGCACTGATCCGGGGCCGGGCGGGTAACCGCTAGAACCGGCGCGCGGGGGCTTGGCTGCCGCGACGCCTCAAGAGCGGACCGCCGCCGGGCCGGGAGCACGGGCGCGACGTTCCGGGAACTGACAGCGGTGCTAGCCGCCCAGTTCAGAGAAAATCTGTTCGGCCACCGACGGAACCACATCGGAGTCCGTCACTGCCGGCTTCTCGAAATTCTGCGAGTAGAAGTCGGCGGCCGAAACCGGGTCGGTCTGGGCGTTGAGCTCGCTGACCTGGGACTGCCCGATCTCGTTCGAGTTGTAGAACAGGATGTCCGACAGCTGCGTCATCATGTCCTGGGTGGCGTTACCGGTGATGATGTTGGCGTTGGGCTGGGCCGAACTGATGGGGGTCCAGCCGATCAGGCCACCGCCACCGGATCCGACCGACTCGGGGTTACCGCCCGACTCACCGTCGATGCAGGAGGCGACCCCGGCCGCAGCGGCCTTCGAGTAGCCGTTATCCACCAGGAACTGCGCCACGGCCAGCAGGTTGTTGCCGTTGGAGATGTCCTGCTGCACCGACGCACTGGTGCTCGCCGAACTGCTTCCCGAACTGCTCCCCGAACTGCTCCCCGACGAACCGCCAGAGGACGACTGGGACGAGGGCGGGTCCTGTTGTCCCGACGTCTGGCCGCTGCTGCTCTGCGACGACGGGTCGCTGCTCGTAGCGTCGGCCGGGATCGCGAGCACCTGTCCCGGGAAGATCAGGTTCGGGTCGCTGATCTCGGAACTGTTCTGGTGGAACACCGTGGGCCAGTCGCCGCCGTTGCCGTAGAAGTGCGTTGCGATCCCGAACAGCGTGTTGCCGCTCTGAACCGTGTAGCTCTTCTGCGCCTGGCTGGCGGACTGCACTGCCGCGTCGAGGTGAGCCTTATGCGCGACCGTGGTGAACGCAGCCGTGTGTGCCTCGGGGGTGGTTGCGGCCAGTGCGTGCGTGACCGCGAGCGCCTGAGGTGCGGCTGCGAGTGCGCCTGACACCGCGAGCGCCGGGGCGGCCACGGTTGCCCGCTTTGCCACCTTGGTCACCCGCGAGGGCCGGCGGTGACGGCCTCGTTTCTGGGGATTCTTGTTGCTGTCCCGTCTTTGTGTTGACCTCACAAACCTGCCTCACGACGAAGGTCGCCCGGCTACAGGGCAACCTGCGCCTCTCGCCGGACATGACTTTTCACTCATCCGGCATGTTGACAGGACTTCTGGCTCAGGACAGAAGATTTTGACTAAATAGCTCAGTCGGGCCATGACCTCTCAAACAGTGATTCGGACGGCTATCCCTAGTTCGTAAGAGTTCCTAAATGTGATACTGCTGGCACCAGGGGTGAGGGATAGTCCTTCTGGGTGGTTTCGGACCCCCTGGGCTGGCCGGCAGGCCACTTCAGCTGTGCGGGCTGGTCCTGCTCGGCGGCCGTGCGGGCGATGTGCATGCGCTACCCTGGCTGCGTGCGTTCCGCGTGGGTGCTCCTTACCTAGCTGCGCCGACCACTCGTCGTTGGCTCAGCAGCCCCTCGTAACCGAGGGGCCGCTTTTTTTGCCAGACAAGGAGCGAGCCAGACAAGGAGCAAGGCGCCAGGTCCCCGTGGGCCGGAGTCATTCAGGAGCGGGGTCATCCAAGACCATGGCGGGGCGCGACCAGATCTAGCAAAAGCGCGAGGGATCAATGGAAGCGGCTGAGGGTTCGGAGTTGGGACGGCGCGAAGCCGCGGACACGGTGCCGGGGCAGGACACGGCGCCGTCCGAGAACACAGTGCCGTCCGAGAACACAGTGCCGTCCGAGAACACGGCGCCGCCCGAGAACACAGTGCCGCCCGAATCCACAGTGCCGTCCGAGAACACAGTGCCGCGAGATGCGGCTCGTGGAGACCATTTCGACCCGCGCTCAGTCCAGGAGAAGTGGCTCGAGCGCTGGGCGGCGATGGACCTGTTCCGGGCCAGCGACGACCCCGGCGACTCGCGGCCACGGACCTATTTGCTCGACATGTTCCCGTACCCGTCCGGCGACCTGCACATGGGTCACGCCGAGGCCTACGCGATCGGGGACGCCGTAGCCCGGTACTTCGTCCAGCTTGGCCACAATGTGCTGCACCCCATCGGCTGGGACGCCTTCGGCTTGCCCGCCGAGAACGCCGCCATCCGGAACAACAGCCACCCGGCCGATTGGACGTACAAGAACATCGAGACCCAGGCGGCCTCGTTCCGCCGGTACGCGGTGTCCTTCGACTGGTCGAGGCGGCTGCACACCTGCGACCCGGCCTATTACCGCTGGAACCAGTGGCTATTCCTGCGCTTTTACGAGCGCGGCCTTGCGTACCGCAAGGAGGGATACGTCAACTGGTGCCCGGTCGACCAGACAGTGCTCGCCAACGAGCAGGTCATCGACGGGCACTGCGAGCGCTGCGGGGCCGAGGTCGTGCGGCGGGCGCTGACCCAGTGGTACTTCCGCATCACCGAGTACGCCGACCGGCTCCTGCAGGACATGGCCGAGCTTGAGGGGAACTGGCCCGACCCGGTGCTCACGATGCAGCGCAACTGGATCGGGCGCAGCGAGGGCGCCGAGGTCCAGTTCGCGATCGAGGGCCGTGACGAGCCCGTCACCGTCTTCACCACGCGTCCCGACACCCTGTACGGCGCCACGTTCTTCGTGATAGCCGCCGACTCGCCGCTGGCCGAGGAGGTCTGCACACCGGAACGGCGTGGCGACCTGAACGAGTACCTGGAGCAGGTGCGCAAGCTCACCGACATCGACCGCCAGTCCACCGAGCGCGAGAAGACCGGCGTGTTCCTGGGCCGGTACGCGATCAACCCGGTCAACGGAGAGCGGATCCCGGTGTGGGCCGCCGACTACGTGCTGCCGGACTACGGCACCGGGGCGATCATGGCCGTTCCCGCCCACGACCAGCGTGACCTGGACTTCGCCCTTGTATTCGGCCTGCCGGTCCGGGTCGTGGTGCAGACCGACGGGCCCGACCCGGCGCAGACCGGGATCGCGGCGCCAGGCGACGGGTTGCTGGTCAACTCCGGTCCGCTCGACGGTCTGCCCAAGGCTGAGGCGATCGCAGCGATCACCAAAATTCTTTCCGAACGAGGCCTGGGAGACGCCGCGGTCAGTTATCGCCTGCGTGACTGGCTTGTATCCAGGCAGCGGTTCTGGGGTACGCCGATCCCGATCGTGTACTGCTCCGGGTGTGGTGAGGTCGCTGTGCCCGACGAGCAGCTTCCTGTGCTGCTGCCTGACCTGCGCGGCCAGGACCTGGCGCCCAAGGGTGTCTCCCCGCTGGCGGCGGCAGCGGACTGGGTGAACACCCAGTGCCCGAAGTGCGGTGGCCCAGCGACGCGCGACACCGACACGATGGACACGTTCGTCGACTCTTCCTGGTACTTCCTGCGCTACTGCTCCCCGTCGTACTCCAGCGGGCCGTTCGACGTCGCGGCCGTGTCCCGGTGGAACCCCGTCTACCTGTACGTCGGCGGCAGCGAGCACGCGATCCTGCACCTGATGTACTCCAGGTTCTTCGTCAAGGTCCTGCAGGACCTGGGCCTGGTGGAGTTCGCTGAGCCATTCACCCGGCTGCTGAACCAGGGCCAGGTGATCAATGGCGGCCGGGCGATGTCGAAGTCTCTCGGCAATGGCGTCGACCTGGGCCAGCAGCTGGCCGCGCACGGGGTGGACGCGATCAGGCTCACGATGCTCTTCGCCAGCCCGCCTGCCGATGACATCGACTGGGCTGGCGTGCGTCCCGAAGCGTCGGTCAAGTTCCTGGGCCGGGTATGGCGGCTCGCGGCCGAGGCGGGGGAGACGCCTGCGCAGCTGGAACCGGCAGCTGGCGACCTGGAGCTGCGGCGGGTGACCCACCGGACCATCGAGGAGGTCACCCGGCTGGTCGAAGCGCGGCGGCTGAACGTGGCGGTCGCGCGGCTGATGGAGCTGGTCAGCGCGGCCCGCCGGACGATCGACTCCGGGCCGGGCGCTGCTGACCCGGCGGTGCGCGAGGCAGCCGAGAGCCTGACCGTGATGCTGTCGCTGTTCGCGCCGTACACCGCCGAGGAGTGCTGGGAACTGCTCGGCCGCGAGGCTTCCGTAGCCACGGCCGGGTGGCCGTCGGCTGACCCGGCACTGCTGGTTCAGGACACCGTGACCTGCGTCGTCCAGGTCGCCGGCAAAGTGCGGGACCGGCTGGAGGTCCCGCCCGGCATCGGCGAGGACGAACTTCGCGGCCAGGCCCTCGCCGCCCCCGGGGTCAGCCGGGCGCTGGCCGGCCGCGGCGTGCGCACCGTGATCGTGCGGGCACCGAAGCTGGTCAACATCGTCCCCGAGTAAGGAGACCGGCCCGGCTGGCCAGCCGCGACGTGCTCGGCCGGCCAGCCATGCCCGCGGGCTGGCGGGCTAGATACCTGCCGGGGTGGTCTGGGTAAAACCCGGCGGGACCGGGGCATTTGTCACCTGGGTGAGGTTCGCAGCGCTGGGCGTAAGCCATTGCAGGGACTCCGCGAAGATGACGTGACCGCCAGGCACCGTCGTATACACAACCCGTACTGGAAGGTAGGTGGCAGCGTCGATCCAGAACGTCTGGGTAAACGCACCGTTGTACGTCAAGGATGGCTCGTACGACGGCGACGCGAACAACGGGGGGAACGGCATACCCAAAGGCGACTGATCAGGCTGCGGCGGCCGCTGCTGCGTCACCTGGAACATCGGCCTGCCATCTACGGTCACGTGAGTGACGACCGTGTGCTCGGAAGGGTCTTGCCATCCCAGCAGCTCCTGAGCCTCCTGGGTGGCGAAAGCGGGGCCGCGCTCTCCGACCTGGGTGACCGGTATGGAGCCCTGCGACCAGGTCCGGGCCGTGTAGTCGACGTCCGTCCCCACGAGCTGGCCGTTGGATACCGTAGCGGAGCTGTCGTCAATCGGTCCCCCCTGCGCATTGAGCACTTTTTCCCTTGTTGACAGGCCGTAGTCCCATTCGTCGATCGACCCGACGGAACCCACAAAACCGCCTGGGTAAACCGTCTGGGAGTACACCACGTCATTCTGGGCCGCCTGGGACGCGGCGGCCGCCGTCCGGTAGGCCAGCGTTTTTATGGTCGGCACCTTCCCGGCTGGCCTGCCGCCAGCGCCGCCCCCATCGCGGAAGGTGACGTATCCGGCAACGACACTGGCTGTGACGGCAATCGCCGCTGCGCCGGCCACGATACTGGCCAGCTGGACCGGGCGGCGACGAGATGACCCGGCGGGCAGCGTCGTGACGGCAGCCTTCCCAGCACCGGACGGGACTGCCGATTCCATGATGTGCTGCAGGATCTGATGTTCCTCGGCCACATCCACGACGAGTTCCGTCTGGTCGAGGATGGCCGGCCGCGCTGCGGCCAGGCGGTCAAGCGATGTCTGCCCCGTCATGAGCGGTCCTTCCTGATGGGGGCGGCTGGCGCTGGCGGAGCCGCGGCGGGCTGCAGCCGCGCGGCTGCCGGACGATCGGGGACGGGCGGCACACGGGTGGCCGCAGCATGCCGGGCGGGTGCAGGACGCGCCGCCGTGGAATCGGCGGCGGCGAGTTCCGCGTCGAGGCGCCGCCGCGCCCGGTGCAGCCGGACGGCGAAGTTCATCCGGCTCATCCCGAGTACCTCCGCGGCGACCCGCGCCGGAAGGCCGTCCCACGCGACGAGCTTGAGTACCTCACGGTCGAGCTCGCCCAGCCGGGCGACGGCGCCGAGAGCCGAGTCGCGCTGCGTCACCTGGTCGGCCGGATCGGCGGCCGTGTTACTGCCGCTGAGAACCAGCCGGTCCTGGAGGGCGTCCCGTCGGGCATCGGTGCGCAGCTGGCCAGCTATCACCTTCCTGGCCACCCCGTACAGCCAGGCAGTTGGCTCGGCAGGCACGTCGCCGATCCGCCGCCAGGCGATAAGGAAGGTCTCTGCGGTCACGTCCCTGGCTCGCTCCGGATCCAGCCTGGCCAGCGCGTAACGGAGGACTGCCCGGAAATTCTGGTGGTAGAGCAGTTCGAACCGCTCACGGTTGTCATCTGCCACACGGCTCTCCTTCTCTCGCTTCGTGGTACAGCGGGGACTTGGCCGGCAGATGCCGAATATTTCACCATTCCGGCCGGGGACCAGTTCCCGCCGCCGGTGCGGTGGATGAGATGGCCGGGGAGTTCGGCGCGCTGAGTGCGCCCGCAATCACCATGTGCGGGACCGGCTGGAGGTCCCGCCCGGCATCAGCGAGGACGACCTGTGCAGCCGGGCACTCGCCGCACGGGGGTGGCCCGCACGTTCTCGGCCTCGCGACCCGCCAACGCGGCGGCCCTTAAGTTCCTGGCGTCAGGGATAAGCTGTGACGTCTACCGGGCTGATCGTGCCGGGGTTTACCGAGGTCACGGGACCGCCGGTCCCGTTGATCACCGAGTCGAGCCCGCCGGATCCAGCTATCCAGACACCGAAGACATCGTGGAACTGGACCCCTGGGGTGTCAGGCGCCTGGAACGCCTCTGTGACCTGCAGGGTCGCCGAGGTCTGGTTGAACACGACGTAGCTGCCCATGCCGTACCCCTGGAACGTCTGCACCCCGGGTGCGACGAGGAATGCCGGATAGCCGTCCTGGGCCGCAGACGCCGTCCAGGACGCCTGACTCGGCGGGTCGTATGGCAGCTCGTTCTGAAAGAACACATCGGTGCCGCCCTGACCGGTCCAGATAACCTCGTCCTTCTGGTAGTGCTCGACCGCCAGGCCGTAAGCGGTCACGTCATTGCCGGTGACGACCACTCCGGTGTCGGCGACATTGGATGTCCATCCGACGGCGTTGCCGTGATCGGCCCGCCAGGCCCAGACATCGTCGATGATCGAGTTGCCGGCGTTGTCCAGCAGGCTGACTGTCGCGTTCACCGGCGTGGTTTCAGCGCCGCCGACCCGGAAGGACACGTCCTGTATCAAGTCTGGGTCGCTGGCCGCTCCGAAACCGGGAATGCCAACCGACATCAGTACCGGTGACCTCTGTGGTCCAGCGTCGATGATCAGCCCGGACAGCTTCACCCCGTTATTTGGCAGCACAACCATGGCGGCATTGCCGTACTGCGGCACGAGCGTGGCGAAGCCCTGGCTCAGCACCACGGTGTCCGGATGGCTGACCAGGATTGGCTGGTCAAGGTCGTAGACACCGGGCGTGAGAATGAGGTTCTGGCCCAGTGCGAGCGCTATGTTGATCAAGAAGACCGGGGTGTCCGGGGTGGCTATAAAGAACCGGGACAAAGGCACCGAGGTGCCCGCCTCGGAGCCGCTTGCCCAGGAAGGCCCGGACGACGAGTCCTGCACCGCGGGCACGAAGACCTCGAAGTTCCCCGTGGGGTCCGTGTAAAGGAACGGTTCCTCCTCGGTCACTGGGCTGGCAGGCAGCACAGTGTTCTGCTCGCACTTGCCAGTGAACACGGGGTTCGGGGCACCCGTCACCCCGGAGTACACCATGTTCCACAGCCCCTGCGGGCACCCCTTGGCGCCGCCGATCGAGCTGTTGCGCACCATGTACTGCTGGTTGCCGAGGAAGTCGAGGTCACCGCTGACAGCGCTGTCCGCGATGAACCCGCCGCTGGCGCTGTCGGTCGGGGCGCAGTCGTCCTGGAACACGACGTTGCCGTTGATGATCGCCCGCCGGATCGGCGCGGCCTGCGACACCGACCAGGATTCCTCGCGGTTCGCGCAGCCGGCTCCGTCGGGATCCACGACCGCCGGAACGAAGTCGGGAGCCGTGCTCGGATGGTCCACGTTGAGCGTCAGGTTGGACAGCGAACGCCAGAAGTTGTCGTCGGAACTGCATTTGGTAGTCCCGGCTGTGCACTGGCTGGCGAACACGTCGATGGCGCCGTTTATGACCGTGTCCTGCGGCATCAGGCCCAGGCCGGCCACCTGGGTGTAGTACCCGACCTGAAATACCAGCGGATCGGCCGCCGAGCCGTATGTCCCAGGCTCGAAGAAGACGGCATACCGCTGGCTGGTGAACTGGCTCGCGATCGGCACCTGCTGGGCAGCAATGGCGTTCAGGTCCGCCTGGATGTCCGCCTGTGACATCGACGGGGTGAACACGCACACGTCGGGCCCGAACACGTTTACTGACGTTCCCGTGCAGGGCGACGCGGGCCCGGTTGACGACGCGGACGAGAGGGACGACGCGGACGAGAGGGACGACGCGGGTGCCGCTAACGCCGCTGGCGTATTCGTGCCAGCGGCCAGCAATGCCAGCGAACTGACTGTCACGGCCGCCGTCAGGAACCCGGTAACGCGCCGGAAACCGCTGCCTCTGTCCACGCAATTCTCCCTTACACGCGCTATGGGTCACTCACCACGTCGCTCGGTTGCCGTACCGGAGGCGACCGCAGTCCGCCTGAGACGCTTTCTGGTAACTGACTAGAAAGCGGGCGCGTGCGTATCGGGAACTGCAGAGCTGAGCCAGAACGATAGCAGCAGCATGCTAACGAAACACGACATACCAATCCGAATTGGCCATGCGCTGACCAAGTCGGGGTAGACAGCTTCCCTGGCCGGGCTGTTCATCTGAAGCCCGCCGCACCTGTGCTGAGCAGCCTCGCGGGGAGGCCATTCCCAGGACACGACGGGATTCTCAGATTAAGCGGCTGGCTCAGACCCGGCGCAGCACCGCCGTCACCTTGCCAAGGATCGTTGCGTCGTTACCCGGGATCGGAGTGTAGGCAGGGTTGTGCGGCATCAGCCAAACGTGGTCGTTCACACGCTTGAACGTCTTGACGGTAGCTTCGCCGTCGATCATCGCCGCCACAATCTCGCCGTTCTCGGCCCTGGGCTGCTGCCGGACCACCACCCAGTCACCGTCGGCGATCGCCGCGTTGACCATCGAGTCACCGACGACCCGGAGCAGGAACAGGGTCCCATCGCCGACGATCTGCCGGGGCAGCGGAAATATGTCCTCGATGGATTCCTCGGCCAGCAACGGGGCGCCGGCTGCGATCCGGCCGACCATCGGAACGTAGACCGCCTCCTGCGAGGCGATGTCCATCGGCGTCTCATCCTCGGCACTCTGTTCGGGCCGGACTGCCGGGTGCCCGGGCAGGCGCACCTCGACCGTGCGCGGCCGGCCGATGTCACGACGGAGGTAACCCTTTCGCTGCAGCGTCGACAGCTGGTACGAGACGCTCGACGTGCTGGTCAGCCCGACTGCCTCGCCAATCTCCCGCATCGAGGGCGGGTAGCCGCGGCGGTGCACCGAATCGCGGATGACCTGGAGGACCTTGCGCTGGCGCCAGGTCAGCACGTGGTCAGGGTCCGGCTTGTCCGGCAGGTCGGCGACCACAGTGGGAACGCTGCCCTTCGGCTTGCGCCCGGGCCGTCCCTTCGGCCGCGCGGCGCCGACCGTGTCGTTACCGTCCGCTGGCGGTACAGACAGCGTTTTTGAATCCTCGTTCGTGCTGCTCATCGTTCGGGCCTCCGGCTCGCGGATGTGGTCGACGCCGACGCTAGCGCTTTCGTCAGCGGATCTCAAACATCTGTTCGACCACTGGCAAAAGTGTCGGACCCCTCTGCTAAGACTGTACCGTACAGCCGTTCGATCGAACAAAATTTGATAGAACAGAGGTGCGATCGAACTGTCATTCGTATGCGGAGGCCGGGATGAGCGCGGGGATCAGAAGGGCCAGTGGGACTCGCGGGATAAATGTGACTCGCGGGATAGATTCGATGAACGCCGAGCGAGTAGCTAAGGCACTTGGTGCGAGCCAGCATCCCTCCCGCCCACGACTGCGTCTTGTATGGTCAGCGCCTGTTCGAAGCGAGAGCGACGTTGCCGTCGGCTCGCAAGGCCAGACCCCAGCGCCTAGCCCTGACCAGCCGCGCGCGGACCGGCCCGCGCGACGGCATCAGGCAGCCGAGCCCTCTCCGGCGGTCCGGCCAGATATCCCGGCACAGCGGGCCCAGACAATAGAGCCCTCTCCGGCAGCCCAGCGAACTCGGGTCCCGACGGCCCAGCCCCCAGCCGCTCCCCAGCTTCTGGCACCTCGTCCAGCCCCCGTGACACGCCCGGCTCCCGCGACACGGCCAGCTCCGGCGATGCGTCCAGCCCCCGCGACACGCCCGGCTCCCGCCACGCGGCCAGCAACGGTGATGCGTCCAGCTCCCGCGACACGCCCGGCTCCCGCTACACCGCCAAGTCCCGCTACACGTCCGGCTCCGGTCCCCGACTCAACGCCTGCGGTTCGGCGCGTTCCACTTACCCGCACGGCTCTAGCCGGCGGGCCCGCTTCGCTAGCAAAGCCAGCTCCGGCCACACGTCCAGCTCCTGTAGTTCGCCGGGCTCCGGTCACGCGTACCGCTCCCATCGGCAGGCCGGATTCGGTCACAAAGCCGGCTCCGGCTGTCCGGCCGTCTCGCCGCACCCGGACGGCTCTGGTTACGCCGCCCGCTCCGGTCCGCCGGCCGGCCGATCCGGCGAGGAGGCAGGCCGCCCGCCCGGCCCGGCTGCGGCTCACCCGGCGGGGCCGCCTGGTAGTGACGACGTTCACGACGCTGGCGGCGGCCGCAACCGCGACGTCGGTGTGGATGGCCGCTGCCGGTGGTGTCGCAGCGCTCAGCGAGGGTGCACCGGCGAGGTCGTCTCACGCTGGCATGACCCAGATCGTGGTCCAGCCCGGCCAGACCCTGTGGTCGGTCGCCACCGCTGCGGAACCCGGTGCTAGTGCCCCGGTAGTGGTCCAGCAGATCATGGAAGCAAACTCACTGAACGGCGCCAGCATCCAGCCGGGCGAGACGCTGTGGGTTCCCGAAACCCTCACCCGCCACGGCACGTGACCACTAGCGTCATCGGTACTCCACCCGCTGTCCCTCGCGGGCTTCGACGCAGTTGCTCGACCTTCGGATAGTCACTACAGCGTCTCTACCTGCGGATACGGGTGCGCTGAACGGCTGGTGCGGTGGCCGCAGACGATGACGAGGAGCAAACGGATCCGCATATCTGCGATTCGCTCTTGCATCCGGCGGCTAGACTGACCACAATATCTGGTACTTACACAGCTGTAGTTCTCCTACAAGTTGTGTTAGGTGGGCGAAACCGAGTCACCTGAGGGGAGGTGGATCGCGTGTACTGCCCGTACTGCAGGCATTCCGACAGCCGGGTCATCGACAGCCGGGTCTCCGATGACGGGGTAGCGATCCGCCGCCGCCGGTCGTGCCCGGCCTGTGGCCGCCGCTTCACGACTCAGGAGACGGTCATCCTGATGGTCGCCAAGCGCAGCGGCGTTACCGAGCCGTTCAGCCGGGACAAGATCGTCCGTGGCGTTCGCCGTGCCTGCCAGGGCCGGCCAGTCACAGAAGACCAGCTCGCGATCCTGGCCCAGCGGGTGGAAGAGGCGATCAGGAGCAGGACCAGCGGCGAGATTCCCTCGCATGAGGTAGGTCTCTCGGTCCTTGAGCCGCTCCGTGAGCTTGACGAGGTCGCGTACCTGCGGTTCGCCTCCGTCTACCGGGGGTTCGAGTCGCTGGCGGACTTCGAGAAAGAGATAGCCGCGCTGCGGCATGAGCACGAGGGCGCTGGCCACGGTGCCGGTGCTGACGGACAGGAACAGGCAGAGGGATCCCTGGAGGGGGCAGAACATGACTGAAACGACGGCGAGCGGGTCAGCGCAGGGCGGCACGGGAGCGAGCAAGGGCCTGACCATCCAGCGCATCCACACCCGCGAAGGCGTTCATCCCTACGACGAGGTCACCTGGGAGCGCCGCGACGTCGTGATGACCAACTGGCGGGACGGCTCCGTCAACTTCGAGCAGCGCGGTGTGGAGTTCCCCGACTTCTGGTCGCTCAACGCTGCCAACATCGTCACTTCCAAGTACTTCCGCGGCGCCGTGGGCACGCCGCAGCGCGAGTCGAGCCTCAAGCAGCTCGTCGACCGGGTCGTCGGCACCTACACCGAGGCGGGTCGCGAGAACGGCTACTTCGCCACTGACGCCGACGCCGAGATCTTCAGCCACGAGCTCACCTACGCCCTCATCCACCAGATCTTCAGCTTCAACTCCCCAGTCTGGTTCAACGTCGGCACCGCCTCCCCCCAGCAGGTCAGCGCCTGCCAGCCCTACGACGCCCTAGTCAGCACGCCAGACGGCCCGGTTCCCATCGGGTCGCTGGTGCATGGAAACTCCGTGGGCACCAAGGTCCATGACGCCCACGGCACGACTCGGGTCGTCGCGGTGAAGGCCAACGGTGTCAAAGAAGTGCTTCGTCTCCACACCTCCGATGGCCAGTCCCTCGACGTCACCTCAGACCATCTCGTATGGTCCGCCGCTGGCCTGACCGACGGGACGTTCAGGGAGGCTGGCAGCCTCAGCATCGGCGACCAGCTGCTGGATGTCACGCCGGACGTCGGCGGCTCTGACCGTCGGGTGACCGGGATCAGCAAGATCGAACTTCTCGGCCCGATGGAGGTCTACGACATCCAGACGGAGAGCGGTGAGTACCTTTCCGGCAGCTCCGCCAGTCTGCGCGTGCACAACTGTTTCATCCTGGCTGTCGACGACACGATGGACTCGATCCTGGAGTGGTACCGGGAAGAGGGCCTGATCTTCAAGGGCGGCTCAGGCGCCGGCGTCAACTTGTCGCGGATCAGGTCGAGCAAGGAACTGCTGTCCTCCGGCGGGACAGCGAGCGGCCCAGTGTCGTTTATGCGCGGCGCCGACGCTTCGGCTGGGACGATCAAGTCGGGGGGTGCCACCAGGCGCGCGGCCAAGATGGTGATTCTCGACGTCGACCATCCTGATGTCGAGGAGTTCATCGAGACCAAGGCCCGCGAGGAGGCGAAGGTACGCGCCCTGCGGGACGCGGGCTTCGACATGGATCTCGGCGGCAAGGACATTGTCAGCGTCCAGTACCAGAACGCCAACAACTCGGTGCGCGTCTCGGACGAGTTCATGCGCGCTGTCGAGCAGGGCGAAAAGTTCGACCTGGCCGCCCGCCGCACCGGCGAGGTCGTGCAGACCGTCGACGCGAAGGGCCTGTTCCGCAAGGTGGCCCAGGCTGCCTGGGAATGCGCCGACCCCGGCATTCAGTACGACAACGCCATCAATGACTGGCACACATGCCCAGAATCCGGCCGGATCACGGCAAGTAATCCCTGCTCCGAGTATGTGCACCTCGACAACTCCTCCTGCAACCTCGCCAGCATCAACCTGCTGAAGTTCCTGCGCGAGGATGACACGTTCGATGTCGAGCAGTTCGAGAAGCTCACCGAGCTGATCTTCACCGCCATGGATATTTCGATCTGCTTCGCAGATTTTCCGACCGAGAAGATAACCGCCACAACCCGGGCGTTCCGGCAGCTGGGTATCGGCTACGCCAACCTGGGTGCCCTGCTCATGGCAACCGGCCATGCGTACGACTCCGAAGGCGGACGTGCCGTCGCGAGCGCTATCACCTCGCTGATGACCGGAACTGCCTACCGGCGCTCCGCGGAGCTCGCCGCCGTGGTCGGCGCTTACGACGGCTATGCGCGGAACGCGACGGCGCACAAGCGCGTGATGCGCAAGCACGCTGCGGCCAGCATGCAGGTCCAGACTCTTGGGGGCATGGACGACGCGATTCTTGCCGCAGCAAATAAAGCTTGGCAGGAAGGTCTCGATCTAGGCGAGAAGAACGGATACCGGAATTCCCAGGCGAGTTTGCTCGCGCCGACGGGTTGCCTCACCGGAGATTCTCTGGTCACGACCGACCGTGGGCTCACCCGGCTATCTGAGCTCGGCGACATCTACGGCGATCGCTGGCAGGACATCGAGCTTGGTGTCTCGACCGACGAGGGACCGCGTCAGGCTGTGAAGTTCTTCATCAACGGTGAGGAGCCAACACGCCGGATCCGCACCGCAGGTGGATACCAGATCCAGGGCACCCTGGCGCATCGGGTCAAGGTCATGAACCCTGGCTCTGGCGTGTGGGAGTGGAAGCGCCTCGCCGACATTGCCGTCGGAGACCTCGTCCCGCTCCAACTTGGCACCCTGATCGGTGAGCCACGTCAGGTCCCGCTTCCGGTCCTCGATCAGGCCTACTACGCAGGTGACCGGCACCTTCGCGTGCCGGACGTAGTGACAGCAGACCTCGCCGAACTCGTCGGCTACTTCATGGGCGACGGCAGCCTGCACGCCAAAGGCATCCGCCTGTGCGTCGCGGACACTGACCTTGACGTCGTGGCGCGTTTGGAAGTGCTCGGGAAAGATCTGTTCGGCCTGGAGCCAGTCGTGCGGCAGGAGGTCGGCTACCAGGAGGTCACCTTGCAGTCGGTGCGCCTGGCCCGCTGGTGGAAGGCAGCCGGATTCGCTAAAGGTCTCCCGGAGGATGGGCACACCGGCAAAGGGTGGGTGCCACGGATCCCTTCAGCAATCCTCGAGTCAAACCGGCCCGCGGTTTACAGCGCCTTCCTGCGCGGGCTCTTCGAGGCCGACGGGACAGTTCTGGATGGCGTGCCGAGTGTTTCCACTGCCAACGAGGCGTTTGCCGCGGAGGTCCGGACCGCGCTACTTGCTCTCGGCCTGGCGACAACGACGAGGCAGACGCGAAGCGGCTGGGGTGGCCCGATCTTCCAGGTGCGGCTGCGCAACGTCGATCACGCTCTCAATTTCGATGAGGTCATTGGCTTCATCGGCGAGCGCAAGTCGAACCTGATGGTCTTCCTGGAGCCAGACTCGTCAGCCAAGAAGGATTACATCCACCTGGCCAGGACAGACTGGGATCGTCTGGTACCTGCCGGGCACCCAAAGCATGACACCGTCATGCAGTCCTTGCGAAAGGGACATGGCGTTCCCCGGATGCTCGCCTCCGCCCTTTTCGCCGAGACGCTGGACGAGCGCCTCGGGCGTGCGCTTGGGTACCTCTTCGAGCGGGTTGCCAGCAATGAAGACGGAGGGGTCCAGCCGACTTATGACCTGTCCGTCCCGGACAATGTGACGTATGTCGCCAATGGCATGGTGAGCCACAACACCATCGGCTTCATGATGGACTGCGACACCACCGGGGTGGAGCCGGACCTGGCGCTGGTGAAGTTCAAGAAACTGGTTGGCGGCGGCTCTATGCAAATCGTCAACCAGACAGTGCCGCGGGCGCTTAAGAACCTTGGCTACCAGCCGGAGCAGGCCGAGGCCATCCTGGAGTACATCTCAGAAAACGGCCACGTGGTCGATGCCCCTGGACTGCGGCCCGAGCACTACGAGGTCTTCGACTGCGCGATGGGGGAGCGGGCTATCAGCCCGATGGGCCACGTCCGGATGCTCGCCGCCGTCCAGCCCCACCTGAGCGGCTCGGTGTCGAAGACCGTCAACATGCCCGAGTCCACCACCGTCGAAGAGGTCGAGCAGATCTACTTCGACGGCTGGAAGCTTGGCCTGAAGGCGCTGGCGATCTACCGTGACAACTGCAAGGTCGGCCAGCCGCTGTCGGTAGCCAAGAAGCAGTCGGCCGACGTCAAGGCGACGGAGCCAGTGGCGCCGCACGACGTCCGTCCGGTGCGCCGCCGCCTGCCCAAGCAGCGGTCGGCCATGGTCACAAGGTTCTCCGTGGCGGGCGCCGAAGGCTACATGACCGCGTCCAGCTACCCGGGTGACGGCATCGGCGAGGTCTTCCTCAAGCTTGGCAAGCAGGGCTCGACGCTGGCCGGCGTGATGGACGCGTTCTCGATAGCGATCTCGGTCGGCCTGCAGTACGGCATCCCGCTTGAGTCTTACGTGGCCAAGTTCACGAACATGCGCTTCGACCCGGCCGGGATCACCGACGACCCCGACATCCGGATGGCCAGCTCGGTGATGGACTACATCTTCCGCCGCCTGGCCCTCGACCACCTCACCTACGAGCAGCGCTCCGAGCTGGGCATCCTCTCAGCCGACGAGCGCACAGCCGCGCTCTCGGGCCAGGACCCCGCCACTGCGGACGAGGTCGACCCGGACGAGCTTGCGCAGTCGGTGCCGGTCGAGCGGGCGCAGCCCCAGGAAACCCCGTACACAGAACGCATAGCCACCCCCGGCTCACCCGGGCCACACAGCTCGACCGAGCTCGTCGAAACCCAGCAAGGTCGCAGCGCCGACGCGCCGCTCTGCCTCAACTGCGGCACGAAGATGCGCCCAGCCGGAAGCTGCTACGTCTGCGAAGGCTGCGGCTCCACCAGCGGCTGCAGCTGAAAGCGAGCGGTATTGCATCAGATGCAACATCCGGCACGCCGCGCTGGTCGGTGCAGTAGTCGCAGGTAGGAGGGGTGAGCGGGGGTCCGTCTCCCGCTCACCCTCCGGACGAGATGCTGGTCGCGGCTTAGCCAGTTAATTGATGTTGCGTTCAATGCAACAAGGAGGTGGAGTGTTGAGCCTCAGTGTCTAAGGTCGGCACGCCGCGCTGCTGAGCCAGATCGAGCAGGATGTGCTGCGACCCGTACCAGCAGATACAGGCGATTTACTGGTCGGTTCACCCGAGCGTGATACGGGGTGTCCTGGGGCAAGTGAGGACGGTTCTCACCGAGTTCGTCGCCGAACTGCGGGCTGCGGTTGGCGAGAGCGAGGAGCTGCCATCTCCAGGTCAGACGAACGACGCGTTTCAGGTTGCAGTCTCGGGAAATTTCCAGAACTCACCTATCACGATCGCGAGCGGGCCGACAAATCACATGCTCGGGCACTAACGTCCGGCGCTAGGTGGCGGGGACGTGGGCGGTCGCCGTCGTCGGCCGCCCGCCTTGCCATGGTCGAGGAACTAGGAGGGTGGTGACCTGTCCCTGGCGGTCAGCGCACGCAACTGGCGCATCTTGTCCGCCAGTTGCGCGACTAGGACGAGCCGCGCTGGACACTTGGCCGCCCGGGAACCCCGGTGCCATGGCTCTTTCCCGGCCAGACCCCAGATCGCCCCGCCGTTGACGTCCTCTTCGGCGTCCGTTTCCACCGCCATGGCATCGACGCCCATGCCGGGCGCAACACCGCCCGCCTCGCGCTGGCCGCCGAACTTCCCGCCGCAGTCCTCGCTGACCTGACCGGCACCAGCGTCAGCACCGCCGAACGCTGGTCCCAGTGGGCCAAGCGAGACTGGGCCGCCTATGTCGGCCAGCGCACGGTCGACGACCGCCGAGACGGCAGCGGCGGCCAGAAACTTACTAATCGAACCCGCTAAACATGCTAACCGCCCCTACGATTATGTCGTTTGTTAGGTTGGTTAGGAGGTTCCTTGCGCAGCTTCACAGACCTTGACGCGCTCATCGGGATGGTGCCCTCACAGGTCGTCACCTGGCTCAGCACCATCGACTTCGGCCGGGGCTCCGAAGCGCTCTACCGGGACCAGATGCCGGGGCTGCTTACCGAGCTTGCCGACCGAGCCCGTGTCCTGAGCATCACTGCCTCGTCGGCGATCGAGGGGGTCGT